>Ga0209169_10001772_pt1 | contig 13127 bp, 12 predicted proteins | sample HubBroMetageWRM4_FD_188346 | JGI IMG/M metagenome (GOLD analysis project Ga0209169, IMG submission 188346) | Warmed soil microbial communities from the Hubbard Brook experimental Forest, New Hampshire - Hubbard Brook CCASE Soil Metagenome WRM 4... | ecosystem: Environmental > Terrestrial > Soil...
TAAATATTCAGCGCTCGTCCGTAAGCGTCACGCACCGCCTCGCCCATCATTTCTGACAATGTCGGATGCGGGAACACGGTGTTCATGAGCTCTTCTTCGGTGGTTTCGAGATTCATCGCCACCACGTAGCCCTGGATCAGTTCGGTGACTTCCGCGCCGACCATGTGCGCGCCCAGAAGCTGCCCGGTTTTCTTGTCGAAAATCACTTTGACCAATCCCTGATCTTCGCCGAGCGCAATGGCCTTGCCGTTGCCGACGAAAGGAAAGCGCCCGACGCGAATATCGAGTTTTTGCTCCTTCGCCGCCTGCTCGGTTAAGCCCACCGAGGCGATCTGCGGCGAACAATAAGTGCAGCCCGGAATAAGCCGCTTGTTCATGGGGTGCGGGTGCAGCCCCTTGATCGCCTCGACGCAGATGACGCCTTCGTGCTCGGCCTTGTGTGCCAGAAGCGGCGGGCCGGCGACATCGCCGATGGCGTAGATTCCCGGCACGTTGGTCTTGCAGGCGCCGTCGATGACAATGGCGCCGCGCTCGGTCTTCACGCCGAGTTTCTCCAGACCGAGATTCTCGATGTTGCCGACAACGCCGACGGCGGAGATGACGCGCTCGACGGAAAGCGTTTGGACGCCACCTTTGCCATCATCGATGGTAGCGGTGACACCGTTGGCCGTCTTGTCGAGCTTGGTGACCTTGGCGCCTGTATAGATTTTGATGCCTTGCTTCTCGAAACTTTTACGCGCGAATGCGGCGATCTCGGGATCTTCGGCCGGAAGGATTTGCGGCAGCACCTCGACGACCGTCACCTCGGACCCGAGTGTGCGGTAGAACGAAGCGAACTCGATGCCAATGGCGCCGGAGCCGACCACCAGCAGAGATTTCGGCACCTGATCCGGCACCATCGCCTCGAAATACGTCCAGATGAGCTTCTTGTCCGGCTCGAGCCCCGGCAGAACCCGCGGCCGGGCGCCGGTGGCGATGATGATATGTTTGGCCTCATAGGAGCCGGGGCCAAGCGCGCCTTTTGGCGCTTCGCTCTTGGCGGCTTTCACGGTGATCTTGCCCGGCGCCTCGATGGTGGCTTCGCCCCAAATCACGGGAACCTTGTTCTTGCGCATGAGAAAGCCGACGCCGTCATTGAGCCGCTTCGACACCGCGCGCGAGCGCTTGACGACGGCTGCCGGGTCGTAACTGACGGTGCCGGCGGAGAGCCCGTAATCTCCCGCGTGCTGCATGTAATGAAAGATCTCCGCCGAACGCAGCAGCGCCTTAGTCGGAATGCAGCCCCAGTTCAGGCAAATGCCGCCCAGATAGTCGCGCTCGACAATGGCGGTCTTAAATCCTAGCTGTGCCGCGCGGATGGCGCAGACATAGCCCCCTGGACCCGACCCGATAATGATGACGTCGAAATTCGTGTCAGCCATTCAAAAACCTCACGGAATCCTCGTACCTTAACCGCCGGCCTGGCGGTTGTCGCGGCGGCCCGGTGAACCAATACCCGGCCTTCGCGGTTCATTTATGTAATGTCACAACTCCCAGAATAAATGGAGGAACGCCGTGACCAGGCTCATAGGGCGGATCGCCGCCACAATGCTTTGCCTTGCAGCGCAAGCCACCTTGGCCGGCGCCGCCGATCTCAATGTCTACAGCACGACAGCGATGCGCGGCGTGCTCGAGGAATTGGTGCCGCAGTTTCAGAAGCAAAGCGGCAAGACCCTGGCGTTGACCTTCGGCACCGCAACCATGCTGGCGCAGCGTATCGGAGCCGGCGAGCCGGCAGACGTCGCCATCCTCACGCGTGCGGGCATCGACTCGCTCAACAAGGATGGCAAGCTCCTGCCCGGCAGCGACGTGGTCGTGGCGCAATCGATCATCTCGGTGGGGATCAAGCGGGGCGCCCACAAGCCCGATATCAGCACGGCTGAGAGCCTGAAGGAAACGCTGCGCGCTGCAAAGTCGATCGCCTATTCCGATCCAGCGACCGGCGGCGCAAGCGGCGTTCATTTCGCCAAGCTTTTGGAAACCATGGGCATCGCCGAAGAGATGAAGCCGAAAACAAAGCATCCGCCGCCGGGAGGCAACGCGGCAGCGCTCGTTGCCACCGGTGAGGCCGAGCTTGCCATTCAGCAGAAACCCGAGATCATGAACGCCGCTGGGGTCGACGTTGCTGGTCCGCTGCCGCGTGAGCTAAATGCAGTCACGGTGTATGCCGGCGCGATCACGGCAAAGGGTAAAAACCCCGACGTGGCGAAAGCGCTGCTCGAATTTTTGCAGTCACCAGACGCGGTCAAAGTCTTAAAGGCAAGCGGGTTCGGGACCGAATCCGACTAGAGGCGTCCGGCGCTCTGCTTAAACGTACTGCGCAATGCCGTTGCCGAACGACCAGTTTTCTTTTTTGCATTCGACCAAGTTTATAAAAACGTCTTCTTTGCGCAGTCCGGGATTCTCCGACAGTAGGGTCGCGACGCGCGCAAAGAACGCCCGCTTTTGTTCCACGTTGCGGGTGTCATTCGCGGTGATCTGGATGATCACCAGGTCATCGGTGTGGGTAATGTCGAGATAACTATCGGCGTAGATAAAATTCGCCGCGTCGTGTTCGTTGACGATCATGAAGCGATCGTTTTCCGGCACGTTGAAGGTTTCACGCATGGCGCGATAGATGCCGTCGCACAGCGCCTTGCGGTAGGCCGGCGATTTGCCTCGTCGCAGATCAATGCGCACCAGCGGCATGCTTAGACCAGCATCATCACCGGGTTTTCGATCAGCGCCTTGAAGGCGCCGACCAGCACCGCGCCCAGCGCGCCGTCGACCGCGCGGTGATCGCACGACATGGTCACGCTCATGATCTGCGCTGCTTCGATCTTGCCGCCGCGCACTACCGCGCGCTCTTCCCCGGTACCGACCGCGAGGATGGTCGATTGCGGCGGATTGATCACGGCGGTGAAGTCCTTGATGCCGAACATGCCAAGATTGGATACCGATGAGGTGCCACCCTGATATTCCTGGGGCTTGAGTTTGCGTGCCCGCGCCCGCGCCGCCAGATCCTTCATCTCGTTGGAAATCGCCGACAGCGATTTTGCTTCGGCGTTGCGAATGATCGGTGTGATCAGGCCGCCCGGCAGCGCAACCGCGACGCCGATATCGGAATGCTTGTGCTTGAGTAGGCCCGCCTCGGACCAGCTCACGTTGGCATCGGGCACGCGTTGCAGGGCGAGCGCCAAGGCTTTGATGACAAAGTCGTTGACCGATAGCTTGTAAGCGGCCTTGCCGTCTTTGTCTTTTCCGGCCGCGGCGTTGATCTCTTCGCGCGCGGCAACAAGCTTGCCGATGTCGCAGTCTATGGTGAGGTAGAAATGCGGAATGTTCTGCGTCGACGCGGTCAGCCGCTGCGCAATGGTCCGGCGCATGCCGTCGTGCGGCACGAGCTCGTAGCTTCCTTCTTCGTAGAGCGCGCGGATTTGCTGATCGCTCATTGCTGGCGCGATGGCGCCGCCACCAGCGGGCGCACCTGCAGGCGGCGCGGCCGGCGCCCGCAAACCCTTACCCTCCTTCGCCGCCGCTATGTCGCGGGCGATGACGCGACCATGCGGACCCGAACCTGCAATGCGGCCAAGCTCGATACCGGCGTCCTTGGCGAGACGGCGCGCCAGCGGCGAGGAGAAGACACGGTTGGCGCCTGATGATCCCGTATCGTGGCCGTTGGTCCGGACCCCCTCACCCGCCGCCTGCGGCGGCGACCTCTCCCCGCTGGGGAGAGGTGAAGGCGCTGCACTCGGTGCTTTTGTCTGAGGGGCAGATGCTGACTGGGCAGCCGCCTCTCCCCGTTGGGGAGAGGGCTGGGGTGAGGGCGGACTGACTGCGGGCGTTTTTTCCGGCGGAGCGCCCTTCCCGGCCGCTGCCGCCGCGGCCTTCGGGTCTTCGCCTTCCTGCACCATGACCGCGATGAGTTGATTGACCGGAACGTCGGTGGCGCCTTCAGGCACCACGATCTTCGCCATCACGCCGTCTTCGATGGCCTCGTACTCCATCGTGGCCTTGTCGGTTTCGATCTCGGCGATCACATCGCCGGTCTTGACGGCCTCGCCCTCCTTCTTGAGCCATTTGGCGAGATTGCCCTTCTCCATCGTGGGCGACAGCGCCGGCATGAGGATGTTGATGGGCATGGATTCGATTTTCCGCCGGTTGGCTTAGCGGTAACAGACGGCCTTCGCCGCCTCGACCACTTTGGCGACCGAGGGCAGCGCAAGTTTTTCCAGATTAGCGGCGTACGGCATCGGCACGTCCTCGCCGGTGACGCGCGTGACCGGCGCATCGACATAGTCGAACGCTTCTTCCATCATGCGCGCGGCAATCTCGGCGCCGACGCCCGACTGCCGCCAGCCCTCTTCGACGGTAACGAGGCGCCCGGTCTTTTTCACCGACTCGATGATCGTCTCGGTATCCATCGGCTTGAGCGTGCGCAAATCGATCACTTCGGCCGAAATATTCTCCTTGGCGAGTTCGTCGGCGGCTTTCAGCGCATAGGTCATGCCGATCGACCAGGAAACAATGGTCACATCGTTGCCGCTGCGCACGACGCGGGCGCGGCCGATAGGCAGCACATATTCGGTAAGTTTCGGTACCGGCGAGGCCACGCCGTAAAGGATTTCGTTCTCGAGAAAGACCACGGGATTGGGATCGCGGATCGCCGCTTTGAGCAAGCCTTTGGCGTCGGCCGCGTTCGACGGCGCGATCACTTTGAGGCCGGGCACGTGCGAGTACCAGGAGGAGTAATCCTGGCTGTGCTGCGCGCCGACGCGGGCCGCCGGTCCATTCGGCCCGCGAAAAACCATGGAGACAGTGACTTGGCCGCCGGACATGTAGGGCGTCTTGGCCGCCGAATTAATCAGATGATCCATCGCCTGCATGGCGAAGTTGAACGTCATGAATTCGACGATAGGCTTTAAGCCGGCGAAAGCCGCGCCGACGCCAAGGCCGGTGAAAGCGTGTTCGGTGATCGGCGTGTCGATCACGCGCCGGTCGCCGAATTCCTGCAGCAATCCTTGCGTAACCTTGTAGGCGCCTTGATATTCGGCGACCTCCTCGCCCATGACGAACACATCCGGATCGCGGCGCATTTCTTCCGCCATCGCGTCGCGCAACGCCTCGCGCATGGTGATGGTGGCCATCTCGGTGCCTTCCGGCACGTCGGGATCGGGCATCACTTGCGCTTGCGCCGGCTTGACCGTGCCGGTTTTTGCCGGCGCGGGCGCGTCGGCTTTTTTGGTAGCCTGATCCTGTCCCGCGGGCGGCGCCGATTCTGCGGCCTTTTCCTCACGTGCCGGCTCGGTTGCCGGCGTGGCAGCTTGCGACGGCTTGGCGTCCTTCAGCGCCGAGGGATCTTCACCTTCGCCGAGGATGGTGGCGATCGGGGTGTTGACCGCGACATCATTGGTGCCTTCGGGAATGAGGATTTTTCCGAGCGTGCCCTCATCGACCGCCTCCACTTCCATGGTGGCTTTGTCGGTCTCGATTTCGGCGATGACGTCGCCGGATTTTACCGGGTCGCCTTCCTTCTTCAGCCATTTGGCGAGATTGCCCTTCTCCATGGTCGGGGAAAGAGCAGGCATGAGAACTTGGGTCGGCATCGGGGGCTAACTCGTCAATCAAGCGCGCTTTACGCGAGGGCGAAATGCCGGCGCTAATATTTTACCGATATACGTCCGTATAGAGTTCGGCGGGATCAGGCTCGGCGTCGTGGGTGGCGAATTCGGAAGCCTCGTTGACCATGGCACGAGCCTCGGCGTCGATTTTTTTCAACTCGTCTTCGCTCGCCCACTTTTTGGCGATCAGCCGCGCGCGCACCTGTTCGATCGGATCGTGTTCGGTGCGTACCTTGTCGACTTCTTCCTTGGTGCGATATTTGGCCGGATCGGACATGGAGTGGCCGCGATAGCGGTACGTCATCATTTCGAGAATGGTGGGTCCCTTCCCGGCGCGGCACCAGGCGATCGCTTCGTCGCCCGCAGCTTTGACCGCGCGCACATCCATGCCGTCAACTTCGACGCCCGGAATGTTGAACGACAGCCCGCGCTTGGAAAGATCGGTCTGCGCCGAGGAGCGGGTTATCGACGTACCCATGGCGTAGCGATTGTTCTCAATGATGTAGACGACCGGCAGCTTCCACAGCTCGGCCATATTGAAGCTTTCGTAGACCTGGCCTTGGTTCGCCGCGCCGTCGCCGAAAAAAGTCAGGCACACGCTGTCGGTGCCGCGATATTTGTTGGCGAACGCTAAGCCCGTGCCGATCGGCACCGGCGCGCCGACAATGCCGTGTCCCCCGTAGAAATTCTTTTCCCGGGAAAACATGTGCATCGAGCCGCCCTTGCCCTTGGAATAGCCATCGCGGCGCCCGGTTAATTCGGCCATCACGCCTTTCGGATCCATGCCGCAGGCAAGCATGTGGCCGTGGTCGCGGTAGCCGGTGATCATCTGGTCGGAATCGCGCTTCGCCATCTTCATCCCGACGACGACGGCTTCCTGACCGATGTAAAGGTGGCAGAATCCGCCGATCAGGCCCATGCCGTACAATTGGCCGGCCTTTTCCTCGAAGCGGCGGATCAAGAGCATCTGCCGCAGCGCCTGGAGTTCCTGTTCCTTGCTGAATTCCGCAATCGCGGAGGTCGAAGCCGGCGCAACGGCCGGCTGGCGATCGCTTTGCTCCACAATCCTGGTTTGCGCGACGGCCATTCAGCGTCCTTTGCGATCCCGCGGAAGTACCCTCCCATAGCCGAAATCGGCATATGGCGGAAGTCGGCGGCTAGTGTCCCGGTTCCGAAATGATGCGGACTTCTGACCGCCACACTGGATAATGGTTCCAGCGGCCAAGCGGTTGGTGGAAGAAGTTATTTCGAAAGCGCGGGGGCGCTTTTCAAGGGCGTCCGACGCCCGGATGCGCGGCGTCGACCAGCATCAACGTCACGTCGTTGGGGTGGGTGTAATCGAGCAGCGCGCGAGCGCGCTCATCGAGCATATCGGGATCGATGCGGTTTGATTTCAAAAGGCTCAGCCGCCGCTCCCATTGGCCGCGCTCGACCCGCAAATGGGTGAGTTCCGCGGAAAGCGACGTGATCTGCTGGTCGATATCCTGCTTGGCTTTCAGCCCGTGATCGCCCGAAAATGCGTTGATCCCGAAATAGCCAATCAGCAGGGCCGCCATCACATAGAGGCCGAGCGCGGTCAGGATTGAGCGCAGACGTGTGCGAGTGACCATGCCGCGATCATGTGCGGCGGGCGCTTAAGGCACGATTAATGCCCTGGCGCAGGAGGGCTCGCGGTCAGCGGTTACGAAGTTCGCTGCCGATGAAATTGCCGAGGCGCTTGGCGCGGTTGCGCAGATATTTCAGCGGGCCAGCATCGACAAAATATGTCAGCAGGATGCTGTCGCGGGTCTTTACTTCGGGCCCAATCCGGTCCGCCGAGTGCCATGTGTCGGTGTCGACTGCAAACGCGTAGCCGGTATTGGGGGCAAAGCTCATCTGCTTGTCCTTCGGGAGAGAGCCGTCGGCAAGCCTGCGGTGAAAGATGGTACCGATGTGCTCGATTGAACGATCGGGCGGCAGATAAAGCTGGACCGTGATCCCCTTCCAGTGCGTGTCGGGATGCGGCGTGATCAGATAGCCGGGGATGTCGCGGGTAAGCACTGGAATCGGAAACATTCCGACTTTGGCAAAGCCCGCACCGAAGCGGCGAGAAAGCCCCGGCGCAAGCCGTCGCATGAATGCGTCGCGCACGGCCGCCGAGCACAGCGCCCGGCCCACAATATCCCAGACCGTGCGTTTTTCCGGCTTCAGCCACCGGGTGTATTCCGGGAACAGATCGATCTTCACCCGCGTGTGCGTACCGTCGGCCAAATCGTGACCTTTGCTGCGTCCATGCATCGGCCGATAGTCCGATGACGCCGGCATGTTCGCGAGCATGGCCGCGTAGACGTCATCGGGGAACACCCGGTCGAGCACCAGGTGATAAAACGGCGCGTCAGAGGCAACTGCCGCCTCCACCGCATTGACCACGTGATTGCGCAACCGTTCTACTGCTATTGCGCGATTGCCGGGCTTAAGCTCAAGCGACTGATCCATGGTTCGCCACCGCTCCAGTCAAAAGCGCGAACGCCCAAAGCGTATACCTTTGTTCGCCCAAGGCGGACAAGGACGGCTCAACGACTACCCAGCGCCTTAAACGCCGCGCGCCCGGGGTACACGCCCTGAGGGCCAAGTTCCTCCTCGATCCGCAACAGCTGATTGTATTTGGCGGTGCGGTCGGAGCGCGCCAGCGAACCCGTCTTGATCTGCCCGCAATTCGTCGCGACGGCCAGGTCGGCGATGGTCGTGTCCTCCGTTTCACCCGAGCGATGCGACATGACCGCCGTGTAGCCGGCCTTATGTGCGGTTTCGACCGCGGCCAGCGTCTCGGTCAGCGTCCCGATCTGATTGACCTTGATGAGGATCGAATTGCCGACGCCGTTCTTAATCCCTTCGGTCAGTCGCGCGACGTTGGTGACAAACACATCGTCGCCCACCAGTTGACAGCGATCGCCGATCTTCTGCGTCAGCTTTTGCCAGCCGATGGAGTCGTCTTCCGCCATGCCGTCTTCGATAGAGATGATCGGATAAGCGCTGACCAATTTCGCGAGATACTCGACTTGCTGCTCGACCGAGCGGGTCTTGCCTTCACCTTCGTAGCGGTAGGCGCCGTCTTTGAAAAATTCACTTGAGGCCGGATCGAGCGCGAGCATCACGTCTTTGCCGGGCGCGTACCCGGCCTGCTTGATCGCGGCCACGACCTGATCGAGCGCCGCTTCGGCCGAGGGCAAGTCGGGCGCAAATCCGCCTTCGTCGCCGACGTTGGTATTGAGGCCGGCGGCTTTGAGCGCGGCGCGAAGCGTATGGAAAATCTCCGCTCCGGCCCGCAACGCTTCGGCGAACGAGGCGGCGCCGACGGGCACGATCATGAATTCCTGAAAGTCGATCGGATTGTCGGCGTGTACGCCGCCGTTGAGGATGTTCATCATCGGCACCGGCAGGACACGCGCCGCGGTGCCGCCGACATAGCGATACAGCGGCAATTTGTTGGCGGCGGCCGCCGCCTTGGCGACCGCGAGCGAAACGCCGAGAATGGCGTTGGCGCCGAGGCGGTTTTTATTCGCCGTGCCATCGAGCGCAATCATGGTCTCGTCGATTTTGACCTGAGATTCCGCGTCGAAGCCGCTCAAGGCATCGAAGATTTCGCCGTTAACGGCTTCAACCGCCTTGCGTACGCCCTTGCCCGAATAACGGCTCTTATCGCCGTCGCGCAGCTCGACCGCCTCATGGGTGCCGGTCGAGGCGCCGGACGGCACCGCGGCGCGGCCGCGCGAGCCGTCTTCCAGCACGACATCAACCTCCACGGTCGGATTGCCGCGGCTATCGAGAATTTCCCGGCCGACGATATCGATAATGGCGGTCATGGGTGCGCTCCCGGATTCCCGAGGTGCTTCTACAGGATCGCCAACACGCTTGTCATGTCAGCCCGGCGCGGGCATGGATTGCGCCGGAAGCGAGCTTTCATGCCCAAAAAGACACCGCAACTCGGCCGCCCCGCGGCAATTCCCGCCTCCCCGCGCGAGGCCGTGCTCGATCGCGTGCACAACCCGCACGTGGACGCCAACTACGTCGCGCGCTTTATCTTCCCGGAATTCACCGCGATCTGCCCGGTCACCGGCCAGCCCGACTTCGCCACTCTCGTCATCGATTACGTACCGCGGGCGTGGCTCGTGGAATCGAAGTCGCTGAAACTTTATCTGAACAGCTTTCGCAATCACGGCGCATTCCACGAAGAATGCACCGTCAGTATCGGCAAAAAACTCCTCGCCGTCCTTAAACCGAAATGGCTTCGTATCGGCGGCTATTTCCATCCGCGCGGCGGCATGCCGATTGACGTTTTTTGGCAGGCCGGGAAATTGCCGGCCGGCACCTGGGTGCCAGACCAGGGCGTCAGTACCTATCGCGCCCGCGGATAGCCAGCGAGCCGGTTAGCGTCGAGAGCAGTGCCGCCGTTTCCCGCTCTGGATCTGATGCGCGCATCACCGAACCCATCACGCCAACGCCGGCCGCGCCTTCGGCGATTAGATCCGCGATGCGCGCCGTATTGATGCCGCCGATCGCCAGCACCGGCACGTGCGCCACCCGCGCAATTTCCGAAAGTCCTTTGCGGCCGAGTTCAGGGCCGTAACCGGGCTTGCTTGCCGTCTCGAAGGCCGGTCCCGCGAGCACGTAGTCGACCGACGCCGGATCGATGCCGTGCGCCTCGGTCACGGTATGAATCGAAATGCCGATGAGTTTGTCTTCGCCGAGGAGCGCCCGCGCGGCCGCTGCGTCGCTGCCAGCGGGAAGATGCACGCCGTCCACCCCCGCGGCGGCCGCAAGCGCGGCGTCGCCATGAATGGTCAGCCGCGCGCCTTGCGCGTGCGCCGCAGGGATCAGCGCGCGCGCCAGCAGCGCTTGCTCGTCGGGCGGCAAATCCTTCTCGCGAACGCTGATCCAGCGGCAGCCGCCCTTGATCGCCGCCGCGACCACGTCCGCCAACGGCCGGCGCGCCTGCCGGCGATCGGTAACGATGAGAAGCGGCGGGCCGGGAACTCTCAATTTGCGCCTTTATTTGCGCGGCTTCATTTCGCGCGACGCCGGCGCCCGCAGTGTCGGCCGCCTTGCATTCGGCGGCAAGGCGCGCCAGTTACCACCCGAGACCAAACATGAACCGCCCTCCCCGCATCTCGTTCGTATCGCTCGGTTGCCCGAAGGCGCTGGTCGATTCCGAGCGCATCATCACCCGTTTGCGCGCGGAAGGGTATGAGCTGTGCCGCGACCACACCGATTCCGACCTCGCCATTGTCAACACTTGCGGCTTTCTGGAAAGCGCCCAGGCGGAATCGCTTGCCGCAATCGGTGAAGCACTGGCCGAGAACGGCAAGGTCGTGGTGACTGGCTGCATGGGCGCCGAGCCGGAAAAGATCAGCGCAGCGCATCCGAACGTGTTCGCGATCAGCGGGCCGCAGCAATATGAAAGCGTGCTCGAAGCCGTGCACCGCGCCGCGCCGGCGCCGCACGATCCTTACGCCGACCTTATCCCGCCGCAGGGCATCAAGCTGACGCCGCGGCATTATGCGTATCTGAAAATTTCCGAGGGCTGCAACAACCGCTGCTCGTTCTGCATCATTCCGAATTTGCGCGGCCGTCTGGTCTCACGGCCGGCAGCGGATGTGCTTTGCGAGGCCGAGCGGCTGGTCAATGCCGGTGTGAAGGAGCTGCTGGTCATTTCCCAGGACACATCGGCCTACGGCGCCGATCTGAAATACGCGCCCAGCGAATGGAAAGGCCAAACCCTTCGTTCGAAATTTCTCGATCTGGCGCGCGCGCTCGGCGAATTCGGCGTCTGGGTGCGCCTGCACTATGTCTATCCCTACCCGCACGTCGACGAGGTCATTCCTTTGATGGCAGACGGGAAGGTGTTGCCGTATCTCGACGTGCCGTTCCAGCATGCAAGCCCCGCGGTGCTGAAGCGCATGCGGCGCCCGGCAGCGCAGGAAAAGACGTTGTCGCGCATTCACGCGTGGCGTTCGGTGTGTCCCGATCTTACCATCCGCTCGACATTCATTGTCGGCTTTCCCGGCGAGACCGAGGCTGATTTCTCGGAGCTGCTTGACTGGCTCGACGAAGCCGAACTCGACCGCGTTGGTTGTTTTCGCTACGAGCCGGTCGCCGGCGCCGCGGCGAACGAACTTGCGGCCCCGGTTCCCGACGAGATCAAGGATGACCGATGGGACCGGCTGATGCGCCGCCAACGCAAGATTTCCCGCCGCCGCCTCAAGCGCAAAGTAGGCACCCGCCAAGCGGTCCTGATCGACGAAGTGGCAAAAGGCTCGGCTAAGGGCCGCAGCAAAGGTGATGCGCCGCAAGTCGACGGCGTCGTCCACATCAAATCCCGGCAGCCGCTACGCGTCGGCGAAATCGCGACCGTAAAGATCGAGCGCGCCGACGATTACGATCTGTACGGTAGCGCCTAGTGGAGCGGATCGACGTTCGCATAACGCCTGCCGGAACTTGGATGCGAATGTGAGAATCGGACCACTAGGCTATTGATTCCCCTATCGTATAGCCTGTGGCCAACGCCGCGTTTTTCTCGGTTTTCGCTGGTATTGCCTGACGTTCGGCGCTTTCATAGCGCCGAGGCAGAGAGATCGTGACCGCAATTTTCATCACCGCGACGGGAACCGAGGTGGGCAAAACCCAGGTCGTCGCTTCGCTTATTCGCCAATTCAGGCAAATGGGCCGGTCGGTAGAGGCGGTCAAACCGATCGTCAGCGGATACGATCCGGCGCAAGCCGCAGCGAGCGATACCGGCATACTCATTTCGGCGCTGGCGCTACCGTTCTCGCCCGAATCGATCGACCGCGTGTCGCCGTGGCGGTTTCGCGCGGCGCTTTCGCCAGACCTCGCGGCCCGGCAAGAGGAGCGGACGATCGACGTCGATGCCGTGGTTACGTTTTGCCAGAACGCCATATCGCAGCGTGGCGACCTCCTGCTGATCGAAGGCGTTGGCGGGATCATGACGCCGCTCGACGGGCATCGCACCAGCCTCGACGTGATGATGGCGTTGCAATTGCCACTGATTTTGGTGACCGGCAGTTATCGCGGCGCCATCAGCCACACGCTGACGGCGCTCGATTCACTGTTCCGGCGCGACATGAATGTGCTCGCGACCATTGTCAGCGAAACACCTGGAAGCGCGTTGGCGCTCGACGACGTCGTTTCCGCGATTTCGCGCTTTACCGCGCCGGTCATCGGACTGCCGCGCACACGTGGCTAAAGCTCGATCGCGAAAAGTGAACGCCGGCTTTCGGAAAAGATCACGCGCCATCGACAAGCTCCAGGCGCAACCTCCATTCAAGAGAAAAACCAGGCCTGCACGGCGGTTTCCAGCGTGCCTTCCACATTGAACAAAGCGTGCAGATTTTCGTCATCGGCTTGTTTCTCGGCTCGATCCGCTGCGCCATCGCATCCAGCCGAGAAACAAGCCGATGACGAAAATCTGCAGCACGCCGGTCCAGTCATATT
>Ga0209169_10001773_pt1 | contig 13115 bp, 14 predicted proteins | sample HubBroMetageWRM4_FD_188346 | JGI IMG/M metagenome (GOLD analysis project Ga0209169, IMG submission 188346) | Warmed soil microbial communities from the Hubbard Brook experimental Forest, New Hampshire - Hubbard Brook CCASE Soil Metagenome WRM 4... | ecosystem: Environmental > Terrestrial > Soil...
TGAGAAGGCGATCGATCGCCTCGGCGTCGTTGCACTGCGATTCGAGAAGGCCGACGACGGCTCGATACGCCTCGGCGGCAACGCGCGGCGCGTTCGGCGAATAATCGACGAGCTTGGATGTGCGACCTTCGAGCTTCGCATCGAATTCGCGCGCGAACGCCTCGCCTCTGCCCGAATCGCCACCAGTCCCATTCGACGAAGCTTGCGCCATCGCTGCCGCAACATTCGCTTCGCCCCACTCTGGAAGCGCCTGGATCGGCTCTGTGCCAAATCGCTCAAAAAATTGTGGATCGATGTCGCGGGCCAGCTTGACCATCTGCCCGATGATTTCGCGCGCTTCGTTCGGCGTGTCCGACGCCGAACACATCCGCCACAAGCGATGCAGCACAATGCCGGAAATCGTGTGCACCATCGTCGTGAACGCCGCCAGCGGCAGCACGTAGCGTGCGATCTCGATGGAGCGCTTTCCCGCCGACTTCTCTACTTTTTCGATGCGATTTACGTGCGACATCGGCCCGACGTGCCAGATGTCGTTCAGAATTTCTCGCGCATCGGCGGCAAGCAGCGCCGAAAGTTCGCGGTAATACTCCCAGGAGCGCGCAATCGACCGCTCGTAAATCTCGCGGCATGCGGCGCTGAAATACAAATCCTCAGGCGGCACATACGCGTGTGCTCGATTCAAACGCACGTAACGCTGGCTCTGCTGCTCGGAGTTGTAAAAAGGATGCGCGTGCAGAAACGACCAGACGAATTGCCGGCTCACATTCTCGAGCCCAAATTCAAAATGCGCGTGCTGGTAAACGGTGTGATGCCCGCTGTAAAACGTCGCGGCGCCGATGTTGATGCGCTGCTTGTCGGTGATCTCTTCGGCGCCGATCAATCGCTGCGCGTAGCACGTTCGCGCCGCCGCAATCGCCGAATCGTATGGATGCGAGAACGCATTGCGCAATGTGACGACTGGCGGTCCGGTATCGACCAGTTCACCGGAACGCGAGGCGTCAAACATTCGGGATTGGGAGGCCACGATGTAGATCATTCTACACGGGAGAGTCCGGGAACCAACCTTGAGTCGCGAGATGTGCGATAGAGATGATCACCTGTGAAAAACAAAAGGCGGACCCGAAGGCCCGCCTCTTGGCAGTGCCGGCATCTTGCCGGCGTTTTTCTCTTCCCGATCGCCGCTCTTACTGCTGCGTCGCCACCGCTGCCTTGATCTTCGTGGCTTCGCCCGCGTGCGGCATATCGAAGTCGATCGCCAGCCCCTGCTTGCCGAGGCACAGCGAACGCGCAACGAGTCCGTTGGATTCCGACACGAGCGTCAAACCCGACGGAGTCTCGCAAGATTCGCTCGACGCCAGCGCGAGAATCGACGCGACCGGTCCCGGTTTCGACTCGGGCCGCACGAAAACGAGCACCCGTGTCCCCGATGCCGCCAACGCCGTCACCGGCGCGATGGACACCGTGTAATGGCCGGCGGGAAGAATCGTTGAACCGAAGCGCGTTTCTGCGTTCAGCGTGAACGATCCCTTCACCAATTCCTGCGCCTTCGCTGCTCCGAGCAATGCAAATGCCCCGAGAGCGGTGGCGAGAACAGCCTTCTTCAGATTTTCGATTCGCATGATGATGTGTACCTTCCTCTTGAATTTGAATTCATGTAGCTACACCACGACCGATCGGGCACAATTCGCCCGTTCGCAACAAAATCGCGTTACGACCAACTGCGCGATGAACTGACTTGAAATGACCGGCGAGCGAAAAGAACGTCCGGGTTCTTCTGGAACAGGCTCGCGAATGCAGATTGCACGTCTACGCTAACTACGCTGCTGATCTTGCGGCTGATTGAACGAGTTGTCTAACGCAAAGAATCCTCGAAAAAAATCGAACGAATTGATGTTGGAAATCCTCTAGCAGAAGTTTTTCCGCTCGCAATAAGAAATCAGATTTTTAGCTCGCAATAACCGCGGATTCGCAGAGAAAATCGGCGTCTCTTTGCTCGCATTTTGATTGTTGCGAAGGCTGCGAACAAAACGAGCGCACGCTTCGATGGGAAATTTTGATGAAGCTCAGTGCGCCGGCGGCGCCGCGTTTGCGGGACCTACCGTTGGCGGCGCCAAAAACGCCCGAATCAGCGCGACCATGCGCCAGCGTTGCTCGTCCGACAGCCGCTTTTTGAACGATGGCATCGGCTTGCGCCCTTCCGTCAGCTTGTAGAAAAGCTCGCCGTCGGTGACCGCGCTCATATGCTTTGCGTCGGTGAAGTCGGTCGGTTTGGGGTCGTAGAGCGACGCGTCGTGCCCGTCGCCCCTGCCGGTCAATCCGTGGCAAGAAGAACATTTGTCGCGATAAATCGGGCGAATCGAATCCAGATCAGCGGAAGATGCCGCGATTGGATTCTTCATTTCGCGCGCAGCTTCGGGAACCGTCCACGGCCGGTTCTGCCAAATTGTAAACGCGATTGCGCCTGCGATGACGAGCAACAGAACGCCGAACAGAATTTGTCGGACGCGTAGATCTTTGGGTTGCCGTGCGGGCATGTTGGCGAGGAAAGTTTCGCACGCCGCCGCTTTGCGCGAAAGTCCGCGCTAGGCGCGAAGTGTCAGCCAGAGCAACTCGGCGTTAAAGATGAGAATCACCGCGGCTACGACCCACGCGATGGCCGAGGTCACACGCGAATTCGCGAACTCGCCCATTTTTTTGCGGTCCCCGGTAAATTGGATCAGTGGAATTACCGCGAAAGGAAGCTGAAAGCTCAAAACTACCTGGCTCAGAATCAAGAGCGCCGTGACTTTTGACTCGCCCGCGATGCCGATCACGAGGACGGCCGGCACGATGGCGATCCCCCGTGTGATCAGCCGCCGTATCCACGGCTTCAGCCGGATATCGAGAAATCCTTCCATCACAATTTGCCCGGCCAGAGTTCCCGTCAGCGTCGAGTTCTGTCCCGAAGCCAGCAGCGCGCACGCGAAAATCGTGCTCGCCAGACCTGCGCCCAGCACCGGGCTCAACAATTTGTAGGCGTCTGAGATCTCCGCGACGTTATGCAACCCACGTGTGTGAAATGCCGCCGCTCCCAAAATCAAAATTGCGGCGTTAACGAATAGCGCGAATCCCAGCGCCACCGTCGAGTCGAGCACCGCGTACCGCAACGCCTCCCGCCGCTCGCCCACCGTTGCGCCGAACGCTCGCGTCTGCACGATGCTCGAGTGCAAGTACAAATTGTGGGGCATCACTGTCGCGCCCAAAATTCCGATCGCGATGTAAAGCATCTCGCGATTCCGCAAGATCTCGGTCGTCGGAATTATGCCGCGCGCGGCTTCACGCCACAGCGGTTGCGCGATGAAAATTTCATACGCGAAGCACGCGGCGACCGACGCGATCAGCGTCACGACGAACGCTTCCACCATGCGGAATCCGCGTCCCTGGAGCGCCAGCACGATCAACACATCCAGCGCGGTGATCAGCACGCCAGCGATCATCGGCAGGCCAAACAGCAATTTCAGCGCGACCGCCGACCCCAACACTTCGGCAAGGTCGCATGCCGCAATCGCGATCTCGCACAACACCCACAACACGAACGAAGTCCGGCGCGAATAATGTTCGCGGCACGCCTGCGCCAAATCGCGGCCGGTTGCGATGCCCAGTTTCGCCGACAGCGCTTGCAACAGCATCGCCATGAAGTTGCTGATGACGATCACGCTCAGCAGCGTGTAGCCGAATTTCGATCCGCCTCCGATGTCCGTGGCCCAGTTGCCGGGGTCCATGTATCCGACGGCGACGAGGTAGCCCGGTCCCGCGAACGCCAGAATTTTTCGCACCCATGAAGCGCCTTGCGCAATCGGAACCGTGCGATGCGCTTCGGGCAGCGATGGCATGGTGACAGCCTGCCCGCGTTCGCTGCGAACGCCGCTGGCTGTCAGAGGTGCGGTTTGTGTTGTGGAATTCATTCCGTTTCGCTGCGCTTACTGCGCCTGATCGCGCGTTGGATTAAGTTAAGCACAGTAAACCTGTCATATAAACTAGCATTAACACATGCGGGAGTCAAAGAACTTCTTCGAAAACTGTTCCATCGGTCAGCCGATTCTCGTCGCCCCGTGTGATACTTTGTTTTATCCACTCCGTATGGACGCAACCAAAGGAGCTTCATCATGGACGAGCAGCGCGCACCGCAAGCCCAAGGACAAGGCCAGGTGCAGATCAAAGCGGAAGAGAAAGAACTTCAGGGCGAGTACAGCAATCTGGTGATGGTTCACCACAACCTGGAAGAATTCACGCTCAATTTTATTTACATTTTCCCGAACGGCGCGCAGGGCAAGTTGCTGAAGAGCATGATCGTCAGCCCCGGCCACGCGAAGCGCATCTGGCGCGCTCTCGGCGAAAATATTGCGCGTTACGAAGCGCAATTCGGACCAATCAAAGAGGCACCCGATACACCGCCTCCGACCGTCGGATTCGTGCAGTAAGTCGCAGTGTCAGGCTTAGCGAGTGCGCGCTGGTCAAATTTGTTGAGTATCGACGTTGAAAGTTCGACGCAAATTCGCCGCGCGGCTGTTGCGAATCGTTCTAATGCATCGTAAACTGACTGGGTTGTCCGCAATTCCTTCCGTGTTCCAAGGGCCTGTAGCTCAGGTGGCTAGAGCGCGCCCCTGATAAGGGCGAGGTCGGTAGTTCGAGTCTACCCAGGCCCACCATTCTTTTTACCCGTTATAGATTGATGGTTTTTGTTCGACCGATGAGTGTGCCCACTTTTTGTGGCGCTTCACGCCAGGAACCACGGAGAAATAGGTGATGGTGGTAGCTCGTCATCTTTGGCACTATTACGACGATTTCACGATTTGCATATGTTTGTCGCGAGCAGGGTTCGATGTTGCGCCGTACGAAGTGTCGTCGATGAAATGACTCAAGGAGAATCGCATGACTAACCTTACGCGCAGGGCATTTGTCAGTCAGGCCGCCGCCGGGTTGGCCACGCTGAGCGCGGCTACTACGAGCGCGGCGCCCCAAATGGTTTACAAAAAAACCGATTGGAAAATCGCGGAATTCGAGCAACTTGCAAAAAACAAGGCGCGCGTGAAGCAGGTTTATGACGAAATCCAGATAGGCGGCGGCAGATTCCTGAACAACATCAAGAATTCGTTGAACGGGCTGCATTTCGGTTTTGACATCCCGGTGGAGCAGATCAAAATCGTCGGAGCGCTTCACGGCCCCGCGAACATGCTGAACTTCGACGACTACGTCTGGCAGAAGTATCGCGTTGGAGAGTTCCTGAAAGTAGATGATCCGAAGAGCGGGCAACCTGCGACACGCAATATTTTTTTCCCCAGCAAGGCCGCGCCCGAAATGCGGTATTCCTCACAAGACCCGAACGATGAAAATTCGCAATTCCAGGACGCCAGCATCCAAGGGTTGCAGGGTCGGGGAGTGCAATTTCTCTGCTGCCACACAGCGACCGAGGAACAGTCGCGGCTCTTGATCAAGCAATTCGGACTGACGCAGAAGCCCGAGGAAATCGTCATAGATATGATGGCGCACACCGTACCAGGCGTACTCGTCGTGGCATCGATGGTGGCCGCGATTGCGCTGCTCCAGAGTGAAGGCCACTACACCTATATAACCGTCTGAGTTCACAAGAACGAACAGTGGAGACCTAATGCGAAGAAGTTGGCACGTCCTCGTGGTCGCGATTGTCGCTTTCGCGAGCTCTGCCTCCGGCCGCGCGCAGACGTACCCGCCGTGGAGCAAAGGGGAAAACAACCCCGCGAGCGACAAAGGATTCGTGTTCTCGGTCAGCGATATCGACAATGTTCCCGATCTCCACGGAAATCCCGAAGGCGCGAAGCTGGTGCTATTCATCGGCGGCAATCAGTTCTTCGTTTTGCCTCAGTTGATCGCCGTATTCGAAACACAACATCCTGAATTGCGAGGTCACATTTTTTACGAAACGCTGCCACCGGGGATCCTGGCGAAACAAATGGGCAGCCACAATACCGTCACCGTGGGAAATCTGACTCTGCACGTAGTGCCTGACGTGTATGAGGCCGGCCAGAGAGCGATGCTCGACATGACCGCTGAAAATCGAGTCGATGAGCCGGTGAGTTATGCGACGAACGATCTGATGATCATGGTTGGCAAATCCAATCCGAAACAGATTCGTTCGCTCCGGGACTTGGGAAACCCTGCACTGCGCCTGGCAATGCCGAACCCAGACTATGAGGGCGTGGCGAAACAAATTGGCGACTCTTTGCGGAAGGCAGGCGAGGAGCAGCTCTTCCAAACCGTATATAAAATCAAGGTTCAGGACGGCTCGACTTACCTGACACAGATACACCATCGCCAAACGCCCATGCGAATCATGAAAGGCGATTCCGATGCCGGAGTTACCTGGTCCTCGGAAGTTCGCTTTCAGGAGAAAATTGGAAACCCAATCGCGGGCGTTGCAATTCCTCCGGAGCAGAACACGACAGCAACGTATTCCGCGGCAGTCGTCCGTGGCGCACCGCACCTTGAGGTGGCGCGCGCCTGGGTTTTGTTTTTGAAATCTCCCGAGGCGCAGGCGATTTACAAAGAATTCGGATTTGGACCGGTGAAATAGCGCGGCATCAATTGGAAATGGGAACTCATCGTCAATGAAGCGAAATTTTCGCATCTGGGTCCGGAGGATGGCCGTGCTCGTTCTTGGCTCGGCTGCTGCATGGGGAGTGCGTGCGGAAATTCATGCGGTGAGAAGTTCGGTTCGTTCAGAAGAAGTCTCGTCGAGCAAGGCTGCAACCGACGACACAAACGCCGATCGAATCGCTCTGGGCAAAAAGATTTTTCATTCCACGCCGGACGAAGCTAAGCCGTACGTAGGAAATCTGCTGAGTTGCAACAGTTGCCACTTCCGGGATGGTACGGTAGCGCATGCTTCGCCGATGATTGATGTCGCGAAGACATTTCCGCAGTTCAGCGAGCGCGCGAAGCGCACGATCACCTTGAAGGATCGTATTCAGGAATGTTTCGTACGCAGTGAGAACGGTCATCCGCTTCCGGAAAATGGCAGAGAGATGATGGCTCTGGTTGCATACATCAATTCGCTTTCCGCAAAGTCACTGGGAGAGAAGGAATACACCGGACGTGGTCTTGTGAAGGTTCCCGACTTGAAGGGCAATCCGCAAAGAGGCGAAAAGATTTACCTGTCGCAGTGCGCCGTGTGTCATGGATTCGCCGGCGAAGGGGTCGGGCCGATGTTGCCACCGGTGTGGGGCGATGGGTCCTTCAACGATGGCGCCGGCATGAACAAAGTGGAAAAAATGGCGGCCTTTGTCGTGAAGAATATGCCTCAGACAAAACCCGGATCATTGACGCCGCAAGAAGCTTTTGACGTTTCGGCGTACATCCACAGTAAGCCGCGTCCGAAATTCAATCCGCAATACGCCAAGTACTAAGTTCGTCTGATCTCGCAAAAACCCACAAGACTCCAGGTTTAGACGTTGGCAAAATTGTGGATGCCGGCAACGGCGAATACACGCATGAACGTTTTCGAATTCTCAATCATTCTGGGATTGGCTTCTTTGTTGGCAGGTTTTCTCGGAGCGCTCACGGGGCTCGGGGGCGGCGTCGTCATTGTTCCACTGCTCGCCCTTGGATTCGGCGTGGACATTCACTATGCCATCGGTGCTTCACTGGTGTCCGTCATCGCTACGTCGTCTGGATCGGCGGCGGCTTATGTGCGCGAAGGATTTTGCAATATCCGCATCGGCATGTTTCTGGAAATTGCCACGACCATAGGAGCAATTTTCGGAGCGTTTCTGGCGGCGGGGACGCCTACAAAAGCAATCGCCATAATTTTTGGGCTGATGTTGTTGGGATCCGCCGTAACGTCGTCTCTTTCGCGAAAGGACCGCAGCACTAATCGTCCACCCGACAGTTTGGCAACCACCTTGCGCCTGAACGGTTCATATCCGGCGGATGGTATCAAGACATCGTATACGGCTCGTCGAATTCCGCTTGGATTCGGTTTGATGTTCGGAGCCGGCACTCTCTCTGGACTTTTGGGCATCGGCTCCGGCGCGGTCAAAGTGTTGGCGATGGACGAAGCGATGCAGTTGCCCTTCAAAGTTTCTACGACAACCAGCAACTTCATGATTGGCGTCACAGCCGCCGCTAGCGCCGGCGTCTATCTCAGCCGCGGTTACATTGACCCGGCTATAGCGATGCCGGTGACACTTGGAGTTCTAGCGGGCGCTATGGCTGGAGCCCGCTTCCTGGTGCGCGCAAGAGTGAGAGTGATGCGCCTGGTATTCGCGGCCGTCATCGCGCTGCTCGGATTCGAAATGATTTACAACGGCTTAACAGGGAGATTGTAAGTGGCGCCACCGCACACAATTCCGGCCGATGATCGGAGTCTCGATCGCTACATTGGCACGATCCTGCGAACCGGAATGTTGTTGTCCGCGGCGGTGATTCTGGCGGGCGGACTACTTTTCCTGATGCAGCATGGCAAAGAGCCCGTAAGCTTCCACGCGTTTCACGGAGAGCCGGCGGAAATAACTTCCGTGCGACTCATCGCCCAGGGAGCGCTGCGCGGGGCTGCGTTACAAGTCATTCAGTTAGGGTTGCTACTGCTGATTGCAACTCCGATTGCCCGTGTCATTTTTGCGGTCGTGGCCTTTGCCTGGGAACGGGATTATTTGTACGTGTCGATTTCATTCGTCGTGTTGGTTGTTCTGCTCTACAGCCTCTTCGGTCCCAAGGGCGGCTAATCACCGTTCGAAGACGAGGAACGCATCAACTAAACTGGCACGTTGCCGTGATAAGTCTCGTTATTGTCGGGAGAGGCTGTCTCGCCTGGTCACTCACCGAGGGTCTGCGCTTGTGGCACGGTCTCCATGTTCGAGTGACCACAATCCGCCAAAGACGAACATTCATCACGGTTCCGTCAGCAACGACGCACACTCGCATTCTTGAAACTCCGCCATCTTCAATCTGCACAATGATTTGAAAACGATTCCTTCTCTCTTTCCCGTATCTCGATGTTGGTTCCTAACTTGCCCTCAGAAGTGAGCGGTTAGAAGCGCTGCGAATCTGCTCACGACGATCGCTGCACGAACAAAGGGGGAAGGTTGTATCGAGACGAACTAGCTATTTCCGCGGCCGAACGAGAAATTCTTCTACAGCGAGCAAAAACTGGTGACCGCGAAGCTCTCAACACGCTTTTCGAATCCTGCCACAAGAAACTCCATCGCCGAGCGTTGCGAATTCTTCCAAGGCCACAGGACGCAGAAGATGCCGTGCAAGACGCGATGGTCGCCGCTTTCACGCACTTGCAACGTTTTCAGGGTCGCGCCGATTTTCTGACTTGGGCGACTCGCATCCTCATCAACGCCGCATTGCAGCAAATGCGGCGTACTCGCGCGAGGCCCACGATTTCTTGGGACGAGATCTCCGGCGATTTCGAAGGGACGTTGTGCCAGGAGTGTTTGAAGGATCCGCAGCCGACTCCGGAAGAGCAACTGCGGGGAAGGGAGCAACGCGAAATGTTGGCTGCTGCGCTAAGCAAATTGCCGGTCGAAAGCCTTCAGGCCATTCAGCTCTGTCAATTTGCAGAGAAGCCGTTGAAAGATGCGGCAAGCACGCTTGGCCTGCCGGTATCCACACTGAAAACGCGCTTACATCGCGCCCGGCGTGCGGTGGCCATTCATCTCAAAAGAAAGGCGCAAGCAATACGAGCTCCTGTCAAACAGCGTGCCTCGCGTGACGTGACCTCTGCCGAACGCAGTGCATGGTCGCGAGAAATCGGCAGACTTCCACAACTCACAACCGAAGATCGGATCGTGCCGACGTGTTGAGCGCCAGCGATTGCCGTGGCGACGGATCGTCACTGACGGATATTCGTCCCGGATTCGTCGCCCGCCGGCCAAGCCTCTCGAAAACATTTTTCAGCAACTCACTGCGGCACAGCGACTTGCATCGCACACTTTCCGCCCCGGCCAACTTTTCTTTCTGGCACGGCGGCTGCACTAAGACAGGTTTCGAATGACCGGCGAGCAAAATTCCAGGCTGAATGCGGCCGAAAGTCTGCGTCTTCATTGGCCGGAGTACGGAATGGAATTTGTCGAGATGGGCGTCTATCTGTTCTCCACGTGTACATTCGCGACGCTGTTGCAGCACCCCGCATCGCCGCTTCGGCACTATCTTGCGAATAGCCTGGTTCGTCGCGCGTTTTTCGGTCTTTCGATCGGCGCGACGATTGCCGCGCTCGTTCTGACGCCGTGGGGAAGACAATCCGGCGGCCATTTGAATCCCGCGATCACCTTCACGTTTTACCGTCTAGGTAAAGTGCAACTTTGGGACGCAATCTTCTACGGTGTCGCGCAATTTTCCGGCGCAACACTCGGCGTGGTGCTTGCGGCGCTTCTTTTACTCGGCGCTCCCGCGCATCCGACGATTCACTTCGCAGCAACGCTGCCTGGACGATACGGCTTGGCCACGGCGTTCCTCGCCGAAATCGCGATTTCCTGTGCGTTGATGCTCACGGTTCTCTTCGCCACGAATCACGACGCGCTCTCGCGCTACACGCCGTACTTTGTCGGCGCTCTCTACGTGATTTTCATCACGTTCGAAACGCCGCTCTCGGGCATGAGCATGAATCCCGCGCGCACTTTCGGCTCAGCCTTTCGCGGCCGCTATTGGCATGCGCTCTGGATCTATTTCCTTGCGCCAACCCTCGGCATGTTGCTCGCGGCAGAACTCTTTCTTTGGGCGCGCGCCGGCGTCGGCCCATACTGCGCCAAACTCCATCACGCCAACGACAAGCGCTGCATTTTTTGCCACGACACACGAACCCCGGAACCCAAAAACCCGAATCTCGAAATCGAGGAGATACACACATGAAAAAGTGGATGAAAATTGCGATCCCGCTAGTAGCGCTCGTAGTTCTTGTTGCCTGGTATGCGTTTCGCCCGGAACGTCTCGTCGTCAATCGTCAGGTAGACGAAGCTATGCCGTCCGCGCAATCCGGCACGCCGGCACAGCTTCTTGAGTCCGGCCACTTCTACAGCATCCTGCATCCGACGCAAGGCGTCGCCACGATCTACCAGCTCAGCGACGGCGGTCGCATTCTACGCCTCACCAACTTCACCACATCCAACGGCCCCGACGTGCACGTCTACATGGTCGCGGCCGACGACGCAAAGGACGCCGCGAGCGTCCAACAAGCCGGCTTCATCGACCTCGGCGTCCTCAAGGGCAACATCGGCGACCAAAATTATCAGCTCGTCAGCGACGTCGATCTCTCGAAATATCGGGCAGTCTCGATTTGGTGCAAGCGCTTCAGCGTGAATTTCGGAGCCGCGGCTCTGAAACCGACCGCCGCCTCACAAAACACTACATCCGCGCAAACGGAGTCCGCATCAATATCGTCGAAGTGAAAGTTGGATCAAAGGTAAAGCAAGTGAGCACTGAAACGCCTCTCCAAACAAACCCTGAAGAATTCGACATCGTCATCCTCGGCGGCGGCACCGGCGGAACCGTCGCCGCGTGGACATTCGCCGGCGAAGGCCGCCGCGTCGCCGTGATCGAACGCGAATACGTCGGAGGCTCGTGCCCCAACATCGCCTGCCTGCCCAGCAAAAACGTCATTCACAGCGCAAAAGTAGCGTCGCTCTTCGCCCGTGGCCGCGAATTTGGCGTCGTCGGCATAAACGGCGGCTTCACCACCGACATGCGCGCCGTCCGCGAGCGCAAACGCAAAATGGTGTCGAGCTGGAACAACGTCTACCTCGATGCTTACAAAGCCACCGGCGCAGAATTTATCCTCGGCGACGGCCGTTTCATCGCCGCAAGAACCATCGAAGTCGAACTTCCCGACGGCACGTCGCGTCAACTCCGCGGCGAAAACGTAATCGTGAACACCGGGACCCACGCCACACTCGAACCGATTCCCGGTCTTGTCGACGCGCAGCCAATAACGCACATCGAAGCGCTCGAGCTCGACGAAGTTCCATCTCACCTCGTCGTTCTCGGCAGCGGCTACATCGGCCTCGAATTCGCGCAGGCGATGCGCCGTTTCGGCAGCAACGTCACCGTCATTGGCCGCAACCCGCACCTGCTTCCCGCCGAAGACGATGATGTCAGCGACGGCGTGCATCGACTCTTCGCCGATGAACACATCGAAGTCGTCCTCGACGCGAAGGTCACGCAAATCTCGGGCAAGTCCGGCGACTCCGTCGCCGTCCACTTCGAAAAAAATTCCAACGGCGTCCGGAAAACAATCGAAGGCACCCACCTTCTCGTCGCAACCGGTCGCACTCCCAACACGCAAGGAATCGGTCTCGACGTCGCCGGCGTCGAGCTCGCCGCAAACGGCTACATCAAAACAAACGAACATCTCGCCACGACCGCGCCCGGAGTCTGGGCAATCGGCGAAGTCGCCGGCAGCCCGATGTTCACGCACGTCAGCGCCGACGACGCGCGCATCGTCCACGCCAGCCTTATCGGCGGCAATCGCGTCACCACCGGCAGAAAAGTTCCGTCCTGCTTGTTCATCGATCCGGAGTTGGCGCGCTACGGACTCAGCGAAAGGGAAGCGCAAGCGCAAAACATTTCCTACCGCCTCTTCAAAATTCCGATGGAAGCGGTGATGCGCGCCACCACCATGGCCGAAACGCGCGGCTTCATGAAAGCGTTAGTCGGCGCGGAATCCGACGAAATTCTTGGCTTCACCGCGTTGGGTGTCGGCGCCGCCGACGTCATGGCCTCCGTACAGATCGCAATGTCCGCCGGAGTGCCCTACACGACTCTCCGCGACACCATCCTGACGCACCCCACTCTGGTCGAAGGTCTGATCCCGCTCTTCACTTCAACTCCGAAACTCCACCACGCCCCCGTGAACAGAGTCGCCTCCGCATAATCGACTCGTCGGCCCATACTTCTTTGCCGATGCGACGAGGAAAATTCTGCCGGGTCGCATTCCTTTCACATCTTCATCGGGTCGTCATGCGTTGCAACGACACACCTTGCGCCGGTAACACCGCTGGCCCTCCGCATGCACTCCGTTCCGCGCCAAAAATTCGGCGCTAATGTTTCGCCGTCTCGGGTCGATAGCAACTCAAAGACGGACGCGACAACAACTCGCACTA
>Ga0209169_10001775_pt1 | contig 13109 bp, 9 predicted proteins | sample HubBroMetageWRM4_FD_188346 | JGI IMG/M metagenome (GOLD analysis project Ga0209169, IMG submission 188346) | Warmed soil microbial communities from the Hubbard Brook experimental Forest, New Hampshire - Hubbard Brook CCASE Soil Metagenome WRM 4... | ecosystem: Environmental > Terrestrial > Soil...
CTCGGCCTACACCACCATCGTCTGCGACGTGATCGCCCGCTACAAACGTATGTGCGGCTATGACGTCGCGTACCTGACCGGCACCGACGAGCACGGCGTCAACATCGAACGCGCCGCCGAAAAAGCCGGAATCACGCCGCAAGAGCTGGTCGATAAAAACGAAAAAATATTCCGTGATCTATGGAAGCTCCTCGGCATCAGCATCACCGATTTCGTGCGCACCACCTCCGATGAGCACGCCCGCGCGGTACAGACTCTGGTCCGCCGCACCATGGAACGCGACAAACAGTTGCCGCCCGAAAAGCGCTCGATCTACAAGGCCAAATACGAAGGCCGCTACTGCATCTACGACAATCTCTACGTCACCGACACCCCCGAACCGGCCAACTGCCAGATTTGCGGCCGCCCCGCCGAATTAATTTCCGAGGAAAATTATTTCTTCAAACTGTCGAGCTATCAGGATCGCCTGCTTAAGCTGTATCGCACCCAGCCGGATTTCGTTCAGCCCGATTTCCGCCTCAACGAAGTCCGCAGCTTCGTGGAAAGCGGCCTCAAAGACGTCTCGATCAGCCGCAAGACCATCAAGTGGGGCATTCCGTGGCCCGACGATCCCGAGCACGTCTTCTACGTCTGGTACGACGCGCTCACCAGCTACATGACCGGCGTCGGCTACGGTGAAGGCGCGGGCGGCGAAGCGAATCCAAGGTTCAAAAAATATTGGCCGGCCGACCTGCACATGATCGGCAAAGAAATCATTCGGTTCCACGCGGTCTACTGGCCCGCGTTTTTGATGGCCGCCGAACTTCCGCTGCCCAAACGCATTCACGCTCACGGCTGGCTGCTCTTTGAATCGGAAAAAATGAGCAAATCGAAAGGCAACGTGGCTTACGCCGAACCCATCGTGAAAACTTTAGGCAATGATGCGCTGCGGTATTACCTGCTGCGCGAAGTGGTCTTCGGCCAGGACGGAAATTTCAGCCGCGAAGCCCTCATCACCCGTTACAACGCCGATCTGGCCAATGGCCTCGGCAATCTCGCCAGCCGTACCCTGACCATGATTGAGCGCTCGTTTCAGGGCGCGATTCCGCCTATCGAAGCTCCACCCGAATCGACGCTGTGGAGTAAGGACGATCTCGGCGTCACTCTCGCCAAAAATCACGCGCCCGAAGCGGTGCAAGTCGCGCAAGCTGCTTTCGATCGTTTCGATTTCTCCGCCTACGTCAGCGCGGTCTGGCAATTGATTTCTCAGGTCGATCAATTCCTCGCCATTGCGAAACCCTGGTCGGTAAAAGACCAGCACGATCTGCAGGCGATTTTGTATCGCGCCGCCGAAACCCTGCGCATCGCAGTGGTGCTGGCCCACCCCGTGATTCCCGAAGCCACTCAGAAAATCTGGCAACAGCTCGGCCAGTCCGGCAAGCTCGAAGACGTTCGCATCGACCAACTTGAATGGGGCGGCTTGAAGCCCGGAACAAAAATCGGAAAAATTGAAGCGGTGTTTCCGCGAGCAGACAAAAAAGAAACCCTGGAGAAAATCGAAACCATGGAAAACGAACTGCGCAATCCCGGCTCCTCAGCTGCTGAACCGAAGCCTTCGGCTCCGCCCACTACCGAAGCGGACGTGCCAACGCCGTCCGGCGTAGGCGCCGCTGCGGCCGCCGCGCCGGCCGCATCTGCCACGGCCCCTGCTATCCCAGCGAAAATTGGCATTGAAGACTTCGCTAAAGTCGAACTGCGCGTCGGCCTGGTGAAATCCGCCGAACGCATTCAAGGCGCGGACAAGCTGCTGAAACTCCTCGTCGACATCGGCGACGAAGTCCGCCAGGTTCTCGCCGGCATCGCCATGGGCTACACACCCGAGGAACTCGTCGGCCGCAAAGTCGTAGTCGTCACCAACCTCGCGCCCCGAAAAATGCGCGGCCTGGAGTCCAACGGCATGCTGCTCGCCGCCTCCGCCGGCCCCGACGGCAAGCCGATCCTCTGCACCTTCGCCGAAGATATTCCCGTCGGCTCGAAAGTGAAGTGACGCCCCGGCGAGGGTCGTCATCCTGAGCGAACAACGCGACCGAAGGATCTGCTGGCCTTCGCCCGAGCTAACCGCACAAGAGCGGTCGCTCTCGTGATTCCCGGCGCGAACAAAAGTAAAGGATTCCACACTTTGCAGATCGTCGATTCACACGCGCACCTCGAATCCGAAGACTTCGACGCCGACCGCGCCGAAATGCTCGCCCGCGCCAAAGCCTCCGGCGTCGAATACATCCTCGCCATCGGGAGCGGCGGCTCCGGCCCCGACCAACTCGACGCCGCCATCAACGTCGCTAAAGATTACGATTGGATCTACGCCACCATCGGCATTCACCCGCAGCACGCGCAACTGGCCCAGGAAGTCCACTACGCAGAGCTCGCCCACCTTGCCAAAAATCCCAAAGTCATCGCCTGGGGCGAAATCGGCCTCGACTACTACTGGAAAGAACTGCCCCGCGAATCTCAACACACCGTTTTTCGCCGCCAGCTCATCCAAGCCCGCGAGGCCAAATTGCCCATTGTCATCCACTGCCGCGACGCCTGGGACGATTGCCTTAAAATCCTGAAAGAAGATTGGGCGCCCTCCGGCCTCGGCGGGATTTTGCATTGCTTCACCGGCACTCCGACTGACGCCGCCAAAGGAATCGAAATGGGCTTCATGATTTCCTTCGCGGCCAACGTGACCTACCCTAAAATGCAGCATTTGCGTGACGTCGCGCGCGATTTGCCGCTGGAAAGCCTGCTCACCGAAACCGATTCGCCGTTTCTTCCCCCGCAAGGCCAGCGCGGAAAACGCAACGAGCCGGCCAATGTGGCGGAGGTAGCGCAGACGCTTGCGAGTGTGAGAAACTTAGGCACCGAAGAAATAGCCGCGACGACTGCGGCGAACTTTAGGCGTTTTTTCAGGCTTGGTGCGTCGTAGTCCAGCCCAGCCAAGGTGACCCTTTCAGGATGGCTTTCGCTGTCCAAACCGCGCGTAGTATTTTTGACTTGGTTCGCGACGATCTAGCGCTCGTCGAACAGGAAATCGCCGCCGAAAACAGCGCGGCAATCGAACCCGTTTGCCAAATTTCCAGTTATCTCACCGAAGGTGGCGGCAAACGTCTGCGTCCCGCGCTGCTGTTGCTCGCCGCTGGCGCCTCCGGATACCGTGGCAAAAGCGCGATTCGCCTAGGCGCCGTTGTTGAAATGCTGCATAGCGCGACCCTGATTCACGACGACGTAATCGACGCGGCCGACACCCGCCGCGGCCGGCCCAGCGCCAATTCGCGTTGGGGCAATCACATGAGCGTTCTCGCCGGCGATTGGCTCTACATGCAATCGTTCGAAGTCGCGCTGCGCGAACGGAATTTCGCGGTTCTCGATATTCTGATCGACTTGACTCAAAACATGGTCGAAGGCGAACTCCTGCAGTTGACGCGTCTCGGCCGCATGGACGTGAACGAAGCCGAAGCCACCGAACTCGCCTACCGCAAAACGGCGTGCCTCTTCAGCGGATGCGCGCGCCTCGGCGCCGTGCTTGGCCAGCAGCCCAAAGAAATCGAAGATGCGCTGGCGGCTTACGGAAGAAACGCCGGCCTGGCGTTTCAGCTCGTCGATGACCTGCTCGACTTCACCGCTTCGCCGGAGCAGCTGGGCAAGCCGGTGCTCAACGATTTGAAAGAAGGGAAAGTCACCTTGCCGCTGATTTTCGCGCTGGAAAGCCAGAACGCGCACCACGCCACCGATGCCGGCGGCAACGGTCACGCGCATTCGACGAACGGAAATGGCGAAGGCCGGAAACTCGTCTCAAAAGTTCTGGAAGAGCGTGATTTCCGCACGGTGCGCCCCGACCAGATCACGAAACTCGTGCAGGAAACCGGCGCGCTCGAGCGCTCCGCCAAGCTGGCCCGCGAATACGTCCAAAACGCGAAATCCTGCCTCGACGCGCTACCGGATACCCAATATCGCCGCGCGCTCTACGCCATACCCGATTTCATTCTCGAACGCGAAAATTAAGCCGCGCGCGTACTAATGCGCTGCAGCCTGCGTCCCGGCCGGCATCTTCCCAAATCGTACTTCGTGCGCGATCAAATCCGTCCCCACCGGTTTGGCGTGAATCACCACGCGGTCTCCCACCTTCAAATCCTTCAGGCTCGCCGCCGCGCCGCTCTTCACAAACTCGGTATCGGCCGCGAGTTTCACCACGGTCACTTGCTTGTCCGCGCCTTCCACGCTGACTTCCGTGTCCGTGATTTTCGTCACCACGCCCATCACGTGTTTGTCTGTGCCGTGCGCCCATGTTCCAACCGCCAGCATCGCCACCAAAACCGCCATCGAAAATAGCTTGATCATTTTCCTCTCCTTGCGCCTCATCGAATATTCGCTCATTTTCTACTTCGACTGTTCGTTCAAGAAATCGTTTTCCTTCTGTTCTTCCTGCATTTCCGCCGGACTTCGCGGGTTGTTGTTTTCCATATCCAGTAATTCCTGCCGCGACACCTCCGGCAGGTGGCGGATGAAAAGCACCAGATGCCAGGTATCGTGATCGTCCGGCCCGCCCGCGCCCCAGGCCGGCATCCCCGTAAACCGTACGCCATTCTCGATAATGGAATATATTTCGCCGTCGGTTAGGTTCTGCGTGGCCGGCAAGGTCATATCTGGCGCCGGGGGATAAAGTTTCCGTCCCATCTCGGTCGCGCCGCGCCCATCATTCCCATGGCAACTCGCGCAGTGATCGGCGAAATGGCGCCCGCCTTCCAGCAGCGCCTCCGGCGACGCGGTCATCGGATTTTTCATGCTACGCGCTGATTTCGGGATCGACATGTTCCGCACCGACCGCCCCAGATAGTTCTCCACCGGCCCCGGCGTGGCTCGCGCCGACATGCCCGTCGAGGTCATCCAGAATAGTCCGGCGCCTGCCGCGCAAATCAAAATCGCGAGCAGCACCACCAGCATCCGCAGGGCGTTCATTGCTTACGTATTCCCAGTTCCAACCGAGTCATCTCCTCAACCGAGTATCCGTCATCAGCTTCAATAGTGAAACCGCCAACGAATCTCGGCATAAATTTCGCGCGGATCATTGTAATGAAACCCGCCGAAGGTCAGGCTGTTGTCGATCAACAAATGTCGGTTCGCCACATTCAACGCGGTTACCGACGCGGTGAATCGCTCGCCAAAATGTTTACCTACCGACGCATCGAACGTCGTGTGTTGTGACAAGTACTTGCCCGGAAATTCCGGGCTAGGCATGCCGTTCGTGAAGCCGGAGCCATAATACACGTTGGTCGAAGCGAAGGATTGCCACGGCAGGGTAGCATTGAAGCCCACATTCAGCGTGTTGCGCTGGTCGTGGTCGAGTGGCGAGTAGCCGGGCGGCGGCTGGCAACTGGGGTCGGTCGGCGGAAAGCAAATCAGGCCGCCGGTGATTGCGCCCCGCGCGTTCGCCACCTGATTCGAGTAGGCCAGATGAAATTGACCGCGATTCCAAATTCGCGGTGACGCCAGGGTCAACTCCCAACCTCGAATCAAAGCACCGTCGATCGTCACCGGAATAAAAATATTCGAATCGCCAATATTGTTATGGTCGAAGAAATTATTCGCCCGGGTCTGAAAATTGTCGGCATCCAGCGTCCAACCCCGGAAGGGGATCGTCACCCCAAACTGGTGCTCCTCGTCGCGTTCGCCGCGCAGCGGCATGAATGACAATTGATCGCCATTTTGAATCGCGGTCAGCAGCGGACCGGTCAGAGAATTCAGCGGCGGTGCCTGGTAATAGTGGCCGTAGAACGCGCGAAAAACGATCTGGGTGTGAGGCACCCGCGCGGACACGCCGAATCGCGGGTTGATCGTATCCTCGACCACTTGTTTCAGCGCCGGATCGGCAAAGGTCGCGCCCGAGAAATGCGTGGGACGTATTCCAGCGATGAGCGTAAGCCAGGAAGTCACATTGAAACGATCGTCGATGAAGGCCGCAATCTGCCCACCGGAAGGCGATTCGCGATCCGTGATGGTCGGATTTGTCGGCGTCTCGTTGTCGATCAGGTTGAAAAACTCGGTGTCGTACTGTTTGAACCCATAGAGTCCAACCTGAATATTGTTCCGCGCGTAGGTCACGCTGTAAGTGACTTGGCCCCCGGCATAATCGGAGGTCCGGTTGTCGGTCGCCGCCTGCGGTGTGTCGTTCGGGTCGCTCTCATAATTCGCCGTATTGTGGTGAAAGAACGGTGAGACGGTGAGCAACATGTTCGAATTGAGCGTCCGCACCCAGGAGAACGCCACGAATGCATCGTTCTCGTGCTGGGCATCGCGCAGCCCGCTGCTGTTAAACTGCGAATTCAAAAATGAATTGGGATTCGGGTCGTAAGGAATTTGGTAATAGTCCTGACGCGCTTGCCACACCAACCGCAGTTGGTTCTTCGCGTCCACGTTATACAGCAGCGTTCCAAACCCGCCGAAACCGTTCTCCGCGTCGTGAACCACTTGGCCAGCCGGGGTTTGCAGTCCCAGGTTGCTGCGGTTGCCGTTGATGCTCGCGTAGTACGCAAATTTTTCCGTGTGTCCGCCGAAATTCAGCTGATCATTGGTCTGAAACCAGTTTCCAAAGGTGGTCACCAGTTCGGCCTCGTTGTTGCGCTCAAAGCCAGACCGCGGCACCACGTTGAATTCGCCATACGTCCGGTCGCCCAGGCTCGCATCGTAGCTTCCGCGCTGCACCTCCAGATAATCGATGTCCTTCGGGTCGATTTGCGGCCCTAGATTGCTCGCAATGTTCGTGTTCGGAATCGGCACCCCGTCGATCAGCCAGCTCACCTGATGCCCGCCGCGAATATGCAGCTGGTCATGCGTGTAGTACGAACCTGGAACGTAGTCCGTAATCATCTGCAGGCTGTTGGAGCGGTCCGCCCCCGGCGTTTGCGCGATGTCCGCGCGATCGATCAGCGTGGTCGGCGTCGCGGAATCCATGTCCGTCGCTTCCGGCGTCGCGGAAACGGTGGCCGATTGATTGACCGCTGCCAATTGCAGCTGAAAATGCAATATCGGCGAGGTGTTGGAATCCACCGTGACCGTTTGCTGCGAGGACCCGAATCCGGCCTGCATAACGCTCACGCTGTAGTCGCCAACGGTTATGGCCGTAAAGGTGAACTGGCCATCCGCGTCGGTTTGCGTGCTCTGCGTAAACGCCGAGGTCGTCGCCTTCAAAACAACTGTGGCTCCGGCTATCGGCCGATGTTGCGGATCGTGCACGATGCCTTGAATCTTTCCAAAAATCGTGGCGTGGAGCAGTGAGCCCCAGAAAAGAAACACGCTCGCCATAACACACAACGCGTACCTGCGCATACCAACCTCCGTCCTTAAATTGTTTTGGCTTTGTGCTAAGGGACGAAGCTAGGCGCGGGGAGGCTGGAAGGGTGCTGCCAGAAAACCAGGAACAATGGCCGTTAATTCCGAATGAAACTTGGCCGCCGTCGGCCGATCGAGCCTCTCGATGCATGCGAGATTCGAAGCTTTGGTCGGTGCCAGCGGGGATACAAAAAAGTGCACGGCGTGGGTGTCACCGCAGTTGAATAAACAATGTAGCATCGGTGCGTTCGAACCGTGCTCGCAAGTCGAACTCGATTTTTCATGATTCTGTGCGGGTGCGTGATGCGCAACGGGGTTGTGCGCTCCGTGATGCGGCAGGCAGCACATCCCTCCGCACGACGGCACGTCTTCGCTCGAGGTCTGCGCCAGCACCGCCAGCGGCGCGCTCAGCAGCGCGACAATCACCAGAATGGCTTTTACCCGGCGCATCACCAGAGCCTATCACATCTCGGGCGAACTCTCTCCGGGCCGATTGTAAAATTCTGCCGCGGGCGCCGGCTAAGGTTTCCCAGGAGCCATGGTCGCCTGGATCGCCGAAGTCAGCGCCTCCGAAAAGCCGTCAGGCATAAACCCATCGGCCCGGTACGAAATTTTGCCCGCGCGATCGACAATCACCACCGTCGGCAACGAATCCACCTTCATAAATATGTCCAGACCGTCGGCATAAACGATAGGCACGCTCCACTTTTCATGCGCTAAAAACGGAGCAACCGCCGCTTCGTCCTCATCGGTGTTCACCGCGTAAAAATCAATCTGCGGATTCCCGGCATAATTCTTAGCCACCTGCGCGAACTCGGGCTCCAATTCGCGGCAAGGCCCGCACCACGTCGCCCAGAAACTCAGCACCAGCGTCTTTCCTTTTTCAGCCGCAAGCGGAACCGCGCTTCCATCGATCTTTCGCAACACAAAATCAAAAGTATCTTTCGCGTTCTGGTTGCGCGTTTCCCCTCCAGGTCTCGGCCCCGGCGAACCCACCCGGTCGTACATCGCCAGCACCGCTTCCCCCAGCCCCTGCTCGCTCCCGCCGTGCGCCTGCCGCCACAGGTTGCCCAGCTTCTTGCGCACGTCGCGCCGATCCACTTTTCCCGACGCCCCGTCATCCGGCAGCACGAACGCGATCAAGTACTCGTTGATCGCTTTGTTCTGGTCGTGACGCAGTTCGGCAATCTCGCCGAGCTGTTCCGCGGCCGTGCCATTCGGTTTCACCGCATAGCTTTTCTGCAAATCCTTCTCGGCTGCCTCGTAACTCTTCTGCGATTTCTCGATCTGCCCGCGCAGGCTGTACAGCGCCGCAACCAGCTGATCGTGATGCTGCTGCCAATCCTCGGTCGAAACCCGCGCCGGCTTCTCCGCCACCGAAGACTTCTCGACCCGGTCCAGCACCCGGCTCACGTACCCCGAGGCGCGCTCCAGGCTGGAGTCGTCGCCCTGCTCCTGCAGAATTCCCACCGCCAGCATCATCATTTCCGAATCGTCCGGATGCAGCGCCACAAACCGCTCGGCGTACTCCAGCGAGCAGGCGTTATCCTGCAACTGCTCGCAGGACTCCACAATCGCGCGATACACCGCCGCTTTTCTCGGACTGTCCGGAAATTTCTGCAAATAGGCTTTCAGATTGCGCACCACCGCCGCACGATCATTCCCCGCGTCGGCCAGTGCTTTCTGCAAGGCCAGTTCCGGATCGGCGTCTTTTTTGGAAATCGAATCGGAGGGATTTTTTTGCGGGGTCTGATCCGGCGCAGCGTTCTGGGCCAACGCCGCTGGAGTCCAAGCTATGACCAGCACGGCAGCGAGTGCGAGCGGGATCAAACGCATTCAGCCGCCGATTTTAGCATCAATTACTACTTCAGGGAGATTTCGCCCGACGACGAAGTGACCTCAACCCGCGCCTTTCCATCGCCGATCCGCGCCTGAAATTCGTGTTTCCCTGACGTGCCTTCCATCGTCACCGGAATCGACGCTTGGATATCCCCCGAGCTCGATCGCGCAAACAGCCGGAAACTCGCCTCGGTCGGAACCTGCAGAGCCACGTCCCCGGACACGGTATGAAAATCCCAGTAATTATTCGCGCCGGGATTACCGTCCACCGTCACATCGCCCGACGAAGTGCGAATGCGAATATCCTCGGACGCTCCGCGGATCGTCACGTCCCCGCTGCCCGTGCTCGCTTCCAGCTTGCCGCCCGGATCGGTAATCTCAATCGACCCCGACCCGGTCTGCAGCCGGATGTCGTCATGAATTTTATCGAGCGTGATGTCGCCCGAGCCTGCCGTCGCCTGCACCTGCCCGCCCACCTCGCTCAGCTCGATCGATCCGCTGCCGGCCGTAATCTGTACGTCGCCGGTAATTTTCGAAGCCTTAATGTCGCCCGAGCCCGCTACAAAATTCGCCGGACCCTTCAGCCCGATAATTTCCAGATCGCCCGACCCGGTCACCGCCCGAATTTCCGCGTCAGCCGGCACCGTGATGGTGTAATCGATCGACGCATCCTTCGTCGCCGAACCCGCCCCGCCAATCCGCACCAGGCTGCCGTCCTGGCTCACCGGGGGATTCGCTTGCAACTCGTCCACCCGCCGCTGCCCACTTTTGTCCGACCACGCCCGCACCTGAATCTCGCCATGAATGCGAACTTCTCCCGCCGGCCCAGCGGTAACTCGCGAATCCCCGCTGCCATTGGTCAGTTCGATCCGCACCGGACCCGTCACCTCGAAGGTTTTGTCGAAACTCCCCTCCGCGGTCGGCTGCGAACGGCATCCCGCCGCGATCATGGCGGCAAGTAAAACGGCAACGGCTCCCAGGCGATTTCGCGATGGCATCATTTTGTTTGGCGTCCCTGTACGAGTGTCGGGCGTCTCGGCAACCCTTCCTATCAGAGATATACGAGGCAACGCAACCCGAAGTTCCATGACCAAGTCACGCAGCAAAGTTACCTGACGAAGTTCGTCAAGGACTTCGGTGCTTAGTGTTTTTTCAGCAGGGAATTGAGCGAACCTTGCCGGTAGCCTTCGGGGTCTAGCTCTACCGTATCGAACCCAGCCCGCTTCACGCCCTCGGCAATCGCCGCCGTCATCGCCGGCTCGAAGCCGCGCGCCATTTCATCCTGCGCCAATTCGACGCGCGCCATTTCTCCAAACGCGCGAACCCGGAACTGCCGGAAATCCAGCGCGCGCAATGCGGCTTCAGCGCGATCGATCTTATCCATCAGTTCAGCCGTGACCGCGGTGCCGTACGGCACGCGTGACGACAGACAGGCCGATGCCGGACGATCCCAGGTGGCCAACCCGGCCTGCTGGGACAACAACCGTATTTCATCCTTGTGCAGCTGCGCATCGAGCAGCGGCGCCAGCACATGATGTTCTCTCGCGGCCCGGTGGCCCGGGCGAAAATCGCGCGTGTCGTCGGCGTTGATCCCATACGCGATCGCCGGCACGCCGCGCGTTCGAGCCAGCGCATCCATCCGCGCGAAAAGTTCGTCCTTGCAGTGGTAACACCGGTCGGCATTGTTCGCGACGTACAGCGGATTATCGAACTCGCTGGTCTCGATGAATTCGTGGCGCACCGCTGTCGCGGAAATAAAGTTTTCCACCTGCTCCCGGTCGTGTCGCGAAAAACTGGCCGAAAGCGCCGTGATGCAAACAGCGCGCTCGCCCAGCGCCTGCTGCGCCGCCCACGCCAGATACGCCGAATCCGCCCCTCCCGAAAGCGCCACCAGCACCGCCGGCAGCGCGCTCAGGCTCGCGAAAAGCGAGCGTTGTTTGTCCAGCGCCGCGGCGCTATCCAGCGCGCGCTCCGGAGCCGCACCAGCCCCGCCCTGCGCCATGATCGGAAATTGTTCGAGGGACATTTCGTCAGCGAGTATAGCCGAATCCAAACTACTGAAAATCCAGTAAAACATCTACTTTCGCATTCGGGATATCGAGCTGCAAAAAGTTGCCGATCTTCGAGTAATGCACCGGCAATCCGTTAAACGCCGCCTTCATCCCTTTGTCGATAAAAATTTGGTACGCGGTCTTGTCGAACAACGCGTTCTCCGGAATCGGGAATGCCGTGCGCACTCGCCGCTCACCCTCCACCGACAGACCGGTCAGCACCAGATTCCTCATGTGGTATTGCGGACCTTCGGTGATTTTCACCGTGTACGAAACTTTCGAATTCTTGTCGTCGAAGTGCGGCGTTTGGCTGATGTCCACACTCAGAAATCCAGCCTCTTCGTATTTTTCGATGACCCGTTTCCAGATCCCTTCTACCTGGTTGCCATCCGCCAAACTGCCCGGCTGCACTTGCACCACGCCATCGAGATCCGAATTCGAAATCGCCGCGTTGCCGCTCCACTCAATGCCGCCCCACTTATATGCGGGCCCGGGTTCGATCCCGGCCATCACCACCACCGGACCGGAGAGTAGGTTCGACGGCGGCGTGGGGAACTTCGCCACTGGAGCATCGAATTTCACGCCCAGGTACGCGTGCGCCAGGTAAATTGGACGCAGCTGCTCGAATTCGAATAGCTCGATCTTGCTTCGCGAATAGGGCTGCCCGACGATATCGCCCAGCCGGTCCTGGATGTGCGGATCCGTTTTGGCCAGCGGGTCGGAAAATTCCACGGACTGCACCAAAAACGCGGCGTCTTCCACGTGAAATTGCTGCACCTGCGCGTCCTGGTCCGCCAGCGGAATCGTCCGGTGGGTTACCTGTGCGTGGATTCCGTGCTCGTCCAGAAATTTCGAAAGCGCCGCATCCATGGCGTCCGCCAACGCCCCCGTAGCCGGCGCCGAGCCGTTAAAAAGAATCCCGGAGCTCTTCAGCGCGTTGGCCAGTTCCTGATCCGTGAACCATGGAAAATTATCGAACGTAACCGGCAGCATGATCGCGTCCGTCACCTCATAAGTCACCCGCACTCCGGTGGCGACGGTATTGAAATGGTAGTTGACGGTCGCAAACGTACCCAGCGCCGAAAGTTTGTCGGCGATTTGCTGCAAGCCTTCGCGACTGATCGCAGTTCCAGTCCGCAAACCAAGCGCCCCGATGATCTCTTTCGACGTGAAACGCGTCGATCCCGTCACTTCCACGGCCTCAAGATGCGAACTTCCGGTTTGAGCCGCGGAGGGTCTGATGGTCAGTGCCACGCAACAGGGAATCAAGGCGAGCGCCAACGCGACCGACTTAAGCCAAGCTCCCGAATTCTCGAGTCGTGAACCCAACGGCATTCGAAACATGGTTCGATTGTAAATCACACCGGGCGAAAGCGGAATGAAGTGGTCGACCCGCCAAAAACCAAATTTAGATCCGAATCCCGGCGCAGCCTATTCGACTGTAACCGACTTCGCCAGGTTGCGCGGTTGGTCCACGTCGCAGCCGCGACGCACCGCGATGTGATACGCCAGCATCTGCAGCGGCACAATTTCCAGAATCGGCGCCAGCAACTCCGGCGCCCCCGGAATTTCCACCACGTAATTCGCGATTTCGCGGGCCTGCGTGTCGCCTTCGGTGACGATCGCGACCACGATCCCGTCGCGCGCCTTCACTTCCTGCATATTGGAAATCGTCTTCTCATAGCGCGTCATCGACGCCGGGTCCGATTCGTCGCGCGTCGCAATCACTACCACCGGCAGATTTTCGTCGATCAACGCGTTCGGCCCGTGTTTCATTTCGCCCGCGGGGGATCCTTCCGCATGAATATACGAAATTTCCTTCAGCTTCAAAGCGCCTTCCAGCGCAATCGGGTAGTGGATCTCGCGCCCCAA
>Ga0209169_10001780_pt1 | contig 13095 bp, 9 predicted proteins | sample HubBroMetageWRM4_FD_188346 | JGI IMG/M metagenome (GOLD analysis project Ga0209169, IMG submission 188346) | Warmed soil microbial communities from the Hubbard Brook experimental Forest, New Hampshire - Hubbard Brook CCASE Soil Metagenome WRM 4... | ecosystem: Environmental > Terrestrial > Soil...
AATCTGGCGAGCAAAGGTCCCGAGCACGAATCGGCATGGATCTCGAACTCGCCGGCCGCACTGGCCTTGGGGCGCACCACGGCTTCCTTGGTCTCGTCGCCAAAGCGCCATGCCACACGCTCAACGGCCAAGGTGACATGTTGGATACCTGCCAACGGCACCCGGTGCCACAGCCAGCACATGTTGCCGATATCCGCCTTATAAACCGGCCTCAGGCCCTGTGCCGGCTGACTACCGTCCAAGCGCGATCCCGGCTGGTTTGAGCAAGTTGCAAGCTCGCTGCCGTCGCGGCTGAGCAAAGTCGAGGCATTCAACACCTGGGTGCGCGGCGCGGCGAGGTCGAATCCGCCGCGCGCGAAAGTCGCCGCGCGCAGCGTCACTTTGCCTTGTGCGGAAAACTCCAGCGGGCGGACATACTGGGCAGACTTCGAAGTCGGCGTAGAGCCGTCCGTGGTGTAGCGGATCTCGCCAAAGTTCGCTTGATTGGAAAGCGCGACGCGCAAGACTCCCTCGCGACTTGCAGTCACAGCGAACGCCGGTGCAAACACCGTATCGGAATAGTCGATGCCGAGCGCCCGGTAGCGCGCGAGCTCAGCGGCCAGGCGCTGCAGAAATCCGTGCCACTCATGTTCGCTCGCCGCTGACCACCCGACTTCTGACAGCGCGGCGATGCGCGGGAACAGTGCGTGTTGGTCATGCGCGAAACTCGGCATTGACTCCGTCCAGAAACCGCCCTGCACACCGATGACTCGCGTCGCCTCGGCGGCGGTTGCACCGTTCGGAGTGACGGCGGTGTCATAGGCCTGCTGTAACGTCGTCATGGGAGCCGGACCCGGCCATTCGTCTGGCAGCTCCGACTGATAGTGGTCGAAGTACAGGGACTCCTGGGGTGTCAGGACCACATCGTGGCCTTGCGCAGCCGCTTCGAGTGCAACGTGCTCCCCGTCGTTTCCGTGCCATGACATCACCACTTCCGATTCTGGAAGCTTCACACCGGCGACCAACTCGTCGTCCCAGCCGACCGGCGTGCGCCCGTGTTTGACGAGATAGTCGGCGACCCGGCTGGTGAACCAACCCTGTAGTTCATCCATGTTCGCAAGCCCCAGCCGCTGCATCTGCGCACGCAGCTCAGGGGACGCGTTCCACTGCTGCTTGTCGGCTTCGTCGCCACCGATCGAGATGTACCGGGAGGGGAAGAGTTGCAGCACCTCGTCGAGCACAGCGTCGACGAACTGCAAGGTCTTCTCGTCGGGCTTCAGCAACCAGGGACTGACACCCCAGTCCGTCCACACGGGCGGGCGCTTGCCGGTGACGCCAAGCCAAGGATACGCAGCCACTGCCGCCTGCGAGTGTCCGGGAAGGTCTATTTCCGGCACGACGGTGACAAAGCGGGCGGCGGCATAGCGCACGATGTCGCGCACCTCGGCTTCGGTATAGAAGCCGCAGTAGGGTTTGTCAGGAGCAGTTAATTCGACGTCGAGGCCCACCGCCTTGCGACATGCACCGGTTTTCGTGAGTTCGGGGTACTTGGGGATCTCGAGGCGCCAGCCCTGGTCCTCGGTCAGGTGCCAGAGCAACACGTTGAGTTTGTCGAGCGACATCCAGTCGATCAATTTCTCGATGTCGGCCACGCTTTGAAAGTGCCGTCCTGAATCGAGTAGCAGTGCGCGCCACGCGAAACGCGGGTGATCGTCGATGACACCCGCGGCAATCTCGGCCGGGGTACCGCGGATCCAGCCAGGCGGCGTCAGCAACTGCCACAGAGTGACACCCCCATAAAACGCGCCGGCCGGCGAGCGCGCGATAACTCGGATTCCGTGGGCACCCACCTCGAGGCGATAACCAGTGTCCCCGACTACACTTGCCTGAGGATCCACGTCGAACGTGATTGCGGGGTGCGCGTCAGCCGTATCCGCCATGCTGGCCGCCGCGCGTAACTGCAGCCCACGCGTGTTGGCCACCAACTGCATGAACCGATCCGCTATGGGCTGAACTTGCTGGCGACCTGCACCACTCACCGCAACCAATGCCCCATCCGCGATCTTCACCACACCCGATGGGGCAAGGCGCTCGGCGGCGGGGTGGGGCAACAGCGACCACGTGGATGCTGCTGGTGCCGCGATTGCCATCCCGGTTGTCGCCAGCCACACGAAGGCAATCGCGAAGCCGGCCGCCGCCGTCCGCGGCCGTCGGAACACCGACGAGACGCACACAGGCGTGCTACCGACATACGTCGCCAGAAAAGGCGCCATCGATACTCCCCGCTTATCGACCCGATGACCGATTGCCCCTTCGATCAGGGCGTCTATTTATTCGGTCCCTTGACGAATCAATACTGCCCTCAAGGACGTTTTTCGTCAAGCAGCATGGATTTAGCGGTGGATGCGGCTATAATAGTTCGGATAAAGTACGAATCAAATGAGAGCCACTATGCCTTCCCAACCGACGACCAGCCTGACCCGCCAGTTGTCGCAACGGAGCGTTTTCGAAGCCCTTCTACACCGCAGCCCCATCTCACGGGCTGACCTGGCCAAGGTGACCGGTCTGTCGAAACAGACGACCTCGGAAGTCATCGACGCGTTCGAACAGCAGGGCCTGGTTCGCCCGATCGGACGAACGAGCGGCAATGTCGGACGGACCGCCGTGTTGTACGAATTGAGCCCGGAAGGCGGTCACGTGTTGGGCATCGACTTGGGAGCCCGGCGATTGACAGTCGCCCTCGCCGATATTGCAGGCAGAGTGCTGGCCGAAGCCGCTGAACCCACCGACAGTCGCGGCGGAGCCTGGGCGATCGACCAGATCGCCCGACTCTCGGACCGCTTGGCGCGTGACAACCACACACACCCCAGCCGAATTCGCTCCATCGTGCTGGCCACCCCTGGTGTAGTGAACCCCAAGAGCGGGGCCATCGAGATGGCTCCCAACATCGCCGGCCTCGGCCATCTCAATGTCGTGGGCCTGTTGGGTGAGAAACTCGGCAGCCCCGTCGTGTTTGAAAATGACATTAACCTCGCGTTGCTGGGGGAAATATGGCACGGCTGCGCGCAAAACCTCGCCAACGTGGCCTTCCTCGCGCTCGGCAGCGGCGTAGGCCTTGGACTCTATGTCAACGGCCAACTCGTTCGCGGCGAAAACGGCGCCGCCGGTGAGATCGGCTATCTGCCGATTGGCGGCGATCCGCTGCAAGCCGAGGCCCGCCTGCAGGGCTGTCTCGAGTATCAAGTCGGCGCCACGGGTGTCGTGCGGCGCTATCGGCAGGCTGGCGGTGGTTCAGAAGTCGATTCGGTCAGACAGATCTTTGAGCGAGCGCAAGCGGGAGACTCGCTTGCCGCGGACGTGGTCGACGAGACTGCGCGGCTCACTGCTCTTGCAGCCGCGACGGTCATCGCGACTGTAGATCCGCAGCTGCTCGTTCTGGGTGGCTCGGTTGGTGCGCGTCCAGACTTTGCGGACAAGGTCGCGCGCGTGCTGTTGCAACTCGCTGCACGGCCGGTGGAGATTCGCACCAGCACGCTCGGCAATCGAGCCGGCGTCGTGGGCGCGCTGTCCGTCGCCTTGCGCCGCCTCCATGACGATGCCTTCGGAGTCGCGGAGCTCGCGGCGGCTATGCCTCTTCCTCCGCCCCGCAGCGCTCATCAATGACACGCGAAGCGGCCTATTGTTTTGCGGCAGACTTGGGCGGCACGAAGCTCGCCGCGGCGATTGCCGACGCGCGTGGTCGAATCGTGGCGGAATTAACCGAGCCCACGGACCCGCGCGGCGGAGCGTATGTCGCCGAACAGATCAGCGCCTGCGCCGACAAGCTGGCGCAATCCGTCGGGATCGAAGTCACGCGGACACGTCATGTGATGGTGGGAGTTCCCGGAGCGGTCGATCCTCACACCGGCCGTGTTTCTGTCATTCCAAACATCGACGGAATCCAGGACTTCGATGTCCTCGGCTATCTGCGCAACCGCTTCGGGCCGGATGTTGCAATCGAAAACGACGTGAATCTCGCGATGCTCGGCGAGCAGGCCCTCGGATGCGCCAGCGGCTGCCACAACGCGGCGTTCCTGGCGCTCGGAACAGGCGCAGGTCTCGGCCTGCTCATCGACGACAAGTTGTTTCGGGGCGCGCGCGGCGCGGCGGGGGAAATCGCGGACCTGCCAATTGCGCACGATCCAACTTCGCAGATCCCATCTGCAACCGGCACATTCGAGCTCGAGGTAGGTTCACTGGCAATCGTCGACCGATACCGCCGCCACGGTGGAACCGCGGCCGTCACGGTGCGCGACATTTTCAAGCTGCTGGAGGAAGGAGATGAAGTGGCGGCGTCGGTCCTCGACACGACGGCGCGCTGGGTGGCCCTCGCCGTAGTGACACTGCAATCGCTCCTCGATCTGGAGCTCATTGTGTTCGGGGGAAGCATCGGGGTGCGTCCCGAGCTGTATGAGCGGGTCCGGAGGGTCCTTCCCGCCCTCTTCTCTCGACCCATCAACATCGCACCCAGCCAGCTTGGTGATCGAGCGGGGCTCATTGGGGCCGTGTGCGCCGCGACGCGCGCCCTGCGTCAGAACCCAGGGCCCCAAACCTAGGGCCTCCAACTCGCCGCCGCGCAACCGAACCTTCTCGATCGGTACCAGGACCTGCGCCAAACGCATCTCCTCACTGCGCGCGGTAACATCGAGATACTGGGTGCAAGCAGTGCCGTTTCTCGTGGACGCCTTGGTGGTTCGTGCTCAATTGCGGAACCTGATGGGGGACCGAACCGCCGCGACTGACGATCTCCGCAAGGCGCTCTCCATGGCCGCACCAGAGCACATTTGCGGGCCTTTCGAGAGGGAGCGCGGACTGGCCCCGCTGTTGCGCGCCGTCATCAAAGCATCACGATCCGATGCGTGGACTGGACGCCAGACTCGACGTGCTACGGCAGTCCATTGTCTCGTATCAGGCCGCTGTCGAGGTCGCGGAGCTGCGAACGCGCGGGCAGATCTCATCCGGCCTCGACCTTGCGCGGGCGCTGAGCCAACTCAACTCTGCGCAGGCGCAACAGACCGAGACGCAGCTGCAACGCGATCTGATGCAGCACGCCGTGGCCGTCCTGGTGGGTGCGATGTCCAGCACCTTCTCCATCACACCCCAGGACGAGTTCCGCCTCATTCCACCGCCGCTTCCAGCCGGAGTACCTTCGGAGCTACTCCAGCGGCGACCCGACATCGCGAGCGCCGAAAGGCAGATGGCGGCTGCAAACGCTTCGATCGGCGTCTCGCGGGCTGCGTTCTATCCGAATATAACAATTGGCGGAACCGCGGGATTCGAGGACAACGCCTTCAATCTGCTGAGCCTGCCGAATAGCTTGTGGTCCGTTGGCGCAGGCGCCACGCTGCCGTTGTTCGAAGGCGGTCTGCGGCGGGCAGAACTGCAACGCGCATGGTCGCAATATGCGCAGACACGCGACAATTATCGTGCGACGGTGCTCGCTGCGTTCCAGGAAGTAGAAGACGCGTTGAGTCAGTCGCAACGTCTCGCGATTGAAGTAACGCAACAGCACGAAGCGAGCGGACAGGCTTATCAAGCGCTGTCCATCTCCACGATGTTGTACAAGGACGGACTCGACAATTACCTGAGCGTCTCGGTGGCACAGGTGCAGGCCCTCGGAGCGCGACTTACCGAGGCGCAGATACGAACCCGACACGTACAGGCCGCGGTGTCGCTGATTCGCGCCCTGGGCGGCGGATGGACTCTACAAGAGCTACCGGACGAGAAGCAGACTCTGCCATTCGGTCCGTTGGACTACGGTACGTCCGGAAGGGATTGACAGGAGAGTGCCATTGAGGGAATCGCTGGAATCGCTTCCTATGAAGATTGTCGTGATTTGTTTGTGCGGAAAAAACGCTGCAGTCGAGCGGCGGTTCCCGCGGACGACTCCCAGGCTGCCGTGCCCAAAATGCAGTCCCGTCCTAGTCAAAGGTAGTTGGGCAACCGGCCGTTGCAATCCGTATTAGCCCAGGGGAGCACATGGAAGCACAGGGTCATCACAGAATTCACGAGGTAGCGAGCTTCTGACCGGGTAAGACTGTCGTAGCCGAACCCGAATGTTTGCCGCCACAGCGCGTGGATCGGCACCAACTCGATGGCGTGTCCCTAAAGAAATACCCTGAGATCCCCCGCCCGCTCTTGGTTAGCAAGCGCTGCAACCAGCCCGCACTAATTAGAGAACTTATCGCCGCCAAACATCACCTCGCGACCGCATCGCAACAACTGGCAACATGACGGCAAAGCATTCCACCCGTGGTATCGATGGGTTGGAAACGCCCGTGGGAGCTTCAGCGGTAGCGACGAATCTGACTCATAACATTTAACTGTGCAGCTATGGCCTCCGCCACTGCTGTCGCGCAGAATCCGGTCCCCCGATAGGGGCCTTGAACATAGAATCGGGGCACTACGGGCGGGGAGACGTCAACAGATGGGACGTTGCAACGGCATGGGCGAGCAACTGCTCGACGAGATCTACGACGCGGGGGCGCGCCCGGAACTATGGCCGGCCGCCCTCTCTCACTTAGCCTCTGCCGTAGGCGCGGAGGGCGCCGTGATGTTCGGTTTCTCCCGAGCGCGAAGCCTGATCCTCGAGCATAACGGATCTCTCGATCCAGCCAGTTCCGCCAATTTCAAGGCGCGGCATTTGAACAACGCCTGGGTGCAAGGCATGGCTCAGCGGCCCACCGACTACCTCGTTCTCTCTGAGGAGCTGATTCGACTGCGCGAATTGAGACGCTCGGCCTTTTTTGATGAGGTCCTGAGACCGGGCGGGTTAGGTCATGCTGCGCTGGCCACCCTCACGGTAGGCCCGAACATTACCATTCAGTTCAGCGTCCACAAGAGGTTGACTAGCGGCTCATTCAACACAACGGAAGCACTCCATCTGCGTCGATGGCTGCCACATCTGCGCCGCGCGCTGGGCGTTAGTCTGCGACTGCAACTTTCCTCGGGATCCAACATCGAGTCGGTCGCCGATCGCCTGGTTTGTGCCGCGTTCACGTTGAATCGTGACGGCGATCTGATCGAAGCCAACCTGCAAGCCCAGCATCTTGCCGTCCGCTGCGGCTCGTTCGCGCTGTCCCGGGACGGCATCCGTTTTCGTCATCCCGATACCCATCGCAAACTGTTGCAGGCGGTTAAACGCGTGCTGGACGGAGCACCGCTGCAGCCCCTTCTTCTGACAGATGGCGAGCATCGCTTTGACGTCATGATCGCCGGACTCAAGGGCCGCGACACATGCTGGCTGAATCCTCCGTGCGGGCAAGCCGCTGCGGTAGTGATCATGATCGACCTACGGCATTACCCTGCTGTTTCAGAGTCATTCCAGTGCGCGCAACAGCAACTGACAGCGGCTGAACTGCGTGTCGCACGGATCGCGGCGTTGGGAGTCTCCAGCCTGGAGGTCTCGCGCACCCTGGAATTGTCTTTGAATACCGTGAAAACCCACCTGCGGCGGGTGTATCAGAAGCTGGACATTCACCGCCAAGGCGAGTTGGTTGCGCTGTTGGGTTCATGGCGTCCCGACGAAGAGAGTGCCTGATTCTCGCATCGCTGGGCAGTCCTTAATACAGTTAGATCCTGTCAGTCACCCTATAGGGTGACGACGCCCCCCGAACGTCAAGGTAAATTGACGTTGGCCGCATTCGGTAACAAATCATTCGCCGTCGATCGCGGCACACGGCCATATGAACTCGGTGGGAGACAAATATGAAGTCGAAGACCAAGCTGGTGTTGGGTAGCGCCCTGGTAGCGGGCGTCATTGGCGGCGTTGCTTTGGCGACACCCACGATCGGAGCCTTTTACAACGTCATTCTATCGACCGGCACGGTTGATCAGGATGTGCATGCTCACGCCTTCATCGCGCTGCCAAGCCAGGAGGAGGATTTCGCCGCGGAAGTGAATACCTATGGGGCCGCGAATTTCATCGTGCAGGACATCAAGTTGTCCCCGGGTGGCACGACTGGCTGGCACAAGCATCCTGGCGTGCTTTTGTTGAGCCTGGCGGCGGACTCCGGCTCGATTGATTGGTACGATGCACACTGCGGGAAGGTGACCTATAACGCGGGGGATTCATGGACGGAAGGCACCAAACTCCACGATGTGGTCAATAACAGCTCCGCGGATGCGCATTTCTTGATCACGTACATCGTGGCCAAGGGTGTCGACAAGCGCACCGATGAGCCCGCACCCCGGTGCGCTGCCGCGCTGGGTCTGCGGTAAAGGACTGTTGTCGTAGGTGAGTTGATTCCCTGGGGTGCCCGGACGCGAAGACGATTCGCGTGTTGGGCCCCCGACGGCGGCCGGACGTCGGCGGGCCCAGGCGCAGCCTCATTCACCGCCTGAAGAACTGAACGCTTGCGCACAGTTGATCTCCCAGGGCACGCCGAAGCGATCTATGAGGACGCCAAAGCCGGCCGACCAAAATGTTGTCTGGAACGGCAAGCGGATCTCCCCACCCTCCGATAGTGAGATAAAAATCTGCTTCGCCTTGGCCAGCTCCGAGATTGTTAGCGTAACAAAGAACCCTTGGGGTCTCTGGTAGTCGTGAGGAAACACGTCCACCCCAATGAGCTCGAGCTCGCCGAACTGAAGAGTCGCATGCACAATTCTGTCATGCCACCGCGGCTCGACTTGAGTCGCCATAGGTGAATCACCGTACTTGAGCATCGTCACGATCGCGCCACCAAGTATCTGGTGGTAAGCGCGAAAAGCGGCCTCGCATTGACCATCGAAGCACAGGTGGGGACTGATACGCACAGACGCCTCCTTCAGAGTTACAGCAGATCCACTATATCGAACGCGCGAACCGAGAATCGGCGCCGTACCTGAAATCTATGTGCGCGGCTCTGGCGCGACGCATCGGATCGAACGTGGCTCGAAACGCCACCGCTGATTCAGATACGCCCCGTTACTTGCCGTAGCTCACGCTGAAACCCCCGTCCCCTGCTTAAGTAACGCCGCGGCCCGCCGCTAGAGGGGAACTACGACAAAAGTCGCGGATCACGCCCATTCCGGGCGAAGCGGGGAGACGTCATGCGGAACTCGATCTGGGATTCCCCCCTTCGGCGGGCGCTGCGAGTGCTGCCTTCCCTGGTGGTTGTGACTTTCGTGCTCAGCGCGTGCGGTGGCACCGATGGGGCGACCGGGCCCACCGGCGCAACGGGAGCCACCGGTGCGACAGGGGCACCGGGTACAGCAGGCCCCTCCGGCCCAACAGGCGACACTGGAGCCACTGGCGCACAAGGACTCGCCGGCCCGACCGGCACGACAGGCGCCACGGGCCCAACAGGCGCTACCGGCGCCACAGGCCCCGCCGGCCCCGGAATCACCTGGATCGACGTTACCGGCACAACAGCACAGGCCGTTTCAAACACCGGCTACCTCGCTGACAACAGCGCACCGGTCACCATCACCCTGCCCACGAATCCGGTGTTGGGTGACCTGGTCGAAATCTCCGGCGTGGGCGCGGGCGGCTGGCATATCGCGCAGAACGCCGGTCAGCAGATATATGTTGGTTTTACCAACACGACGTGGTCGTCCCACGCCACGCGGCAAGCCTGGGTGGCCATGGCAGCCTCCGCCGATGGCACCGAGCTGGTGGCCGTGGCAAACGGCGGCGGGATCTACAGGTCCGCCGATTCCGGCACGACTTGGGCGCCAACTTCAGCCCCAACGGCCTACTGGGAATCGATAGCGTCTTCGACGGACGGCACCCGGCTGGTGGCCGCGGCGCTGTATGGCGACATCTATATCTCGACGGACTCCGGCACGACCTGGACCGATCAATCGTCCTCACTGGGCTCGCAACAGTGGCTCGCGGTGGCATCCTCGGCGGACGGCATGACTCTTCTCGCGACAGATTCCACAGACCTGTACACGTCCACCGATTACGGCTCGACCTGGACACTGCCACTACCGGGAATCACCAACTGGGGAGCGCTCGCGTCTTCGGCGGACGGCACCAAACTTGTGGCGGCGCAGGAACCCGGGTTCATCTACATCTCGATCAACTCCGGCCTGACATGGACGCAACAAGCGGCCGCCGGGAGCTCCCAATGGAACTCCATCGCGTCCTCAGCGGATGGCTCCAAGCTAGTGGCCCTAACGTTCAATGGCCCGGGCGTGTACTCGAGCGATTCGGGCGCGACCTGGACGCCAGTGAGCGCGACGGCCAGTCTCCAACGGGTCGTCTGCTCAACGGACGGTACTCACCTGGCGGCGCTGTCGATAGACGGTGTGCTCTATATTTCCAACGATTCGGCCGTCACCTGGACACAAATTCCTACGGCACCTCGGTCGGCCGATGGAATGGTGATGGCAGCGGACGGCAGCGGGGTCGTACTGGCTCTGCAAAACGACTTCATTTACAGCGCGAGATCCGAGTCGACACCTGGAACTGCCGGCTTCATCACCGGCACGCAATATCAAACCGCTGAGTTGCAGTACTTCGGCCATGGACTGTTCTCGACTGTCAGCAACGAAGGGTTGCTGTCCACACAGTGAGGCCGAGCGCCGCGGGAACCCGGGCGACGGCGCACGTCCTCCCGTAGGCGCTGCCGGCGCGTATTCGTCCTAGTCGTCGACTACTACTCTCGGTAACATCCGGCCGCCCGAGCGGGCCCATTACACGGTTCAGGCATTTCTCCCTTGCGACTGCCCTCCACGGCTCGGCGTCTTAAGCGATAAAATCGTCAGGCAAGGCCGTACAAGTCAACGGGCGTACTTATGGCGCGATCACCGCCCAAGCCTGCGGGCGATTGGATCTCTGTCGTTGAAGCCGGATACTCTCTGGACCATAACGACTCGGCGTGGCTGGCTCAATTACTTGTGTGCATTGCGCGCGAGCACTGGCGCGACCGCAGTTCCGCTGCCTTTACTTTTGACCTACGCCCGTCCGGCTTGGCCATCAAGGACGTGGCTGTCCATGGCCCTCCTGAGATCCAGGATCACCTTCGAGGCAGCTTGGACGTGGCATCGCCGGAAGCGCTCAACCAGGCCTACGGAAGCAAAAGCGCCGCTGTCGGCACGGTAAGCGAACTCATCTTCCACCTCGGCGACAACAAAGCGAAGTTCGATGAGGTCAATGCAGGGTTTACGACAGACGTCCTGCGAGTGGCTGCACACAGCGGGACTGGATTTGGGCTTGGCCTCACACTCCTGCTGGATGAAGTGCGCAGCAGCACGCAGAACGAGCGCCGGCGCTGGACACGTTGTGCCGCTCATATTGGGGCGGGACTTCGTCTGCGGGCGATGGCCTCCCAGCTGGAGTCTCTCGACGGGGAGCCTATCGAGGCGATTTTCGACGGCAGCGGAAAACTCCATGACGCCCGTGACGCGGCCACCAGCAAGACCGCGCGCGAAATGCTGCGCAACGCGGTTCTTCGAGCAGAAGCGGCGCGTAGTGCGAAGGGTCGAAGAAGTCCAGACGAAGCATTGGCAGCGTGGGAGGCGCTAATTCGTGGCCGCTGGTCCCTGGTCGATCGCTTCGACAAGGATCAGCGCCGGTTTGTGGTAGCGGTACGCAACGACCCTCACTTTAATGATCCCCGCGGCCTCTCGATGCGCGAGCGCCAGGTGGCCGCCTATGCTGGCCTCGGCCGGTCTGCGAAGGAAATCTCGTATTTGCTGGGGGCACCTGCCGCCTCGGTGGAGAACAGTCTGCGGCGCGCTCAGGCCAAACTTGGCCTTCAGTCACGGGTTGAGCTGACGGACTTCTTCGGGCCACGTAGCCTCCGCGCGCACGTGGCAGAGATCGCGGTCGGCAATGAAACGCTACTGGTGGGCTCGATGCCGCTGCTCGACGAAACAAAACTCGTGGGCTTGAGTCCGGCCGAAAGGCACGTCCTTGCGTTGGTAATTGCCGGTTCCACCGATCACGACATCGCCAAACGGCGCTCTACCAGCGCTCGCACCGTCGCAAATCAGGTTCAAGCGCTATTTCGCAAATTCGGCGTACGGTCGCGCGGCGCGTTAGTTGCGCGCCTGCGTAACTGAAGTTCAATCAGCGTTGGGAATTGACTATGTACGAGGTGCACAGCGGTGTTGCATAAATTGAGAACAAGAATGTACATCGTGGAGGTTGCACATGAAACTGCTGCACTCAGTTGCCCTTGTTGCGGTCTTGCTGGCGGGACCCCTGATGGCTGTTGCCGACGAACGGTCATCGGACGACAATCCGTCTCCTGGTTCTGACTACTACTCGCCATTTGCAGTCGCAGTACGCGCCGCGACGCAGCAATACCGTTCATTGGCAACGGCTACCGCCGCCGGCTACGTCGTTCAGGCGACCGGTTGTGTCAGCGGCCCGGATCACGGGGCCATGGGCATCCATTACGCCAACCCCACCATCATCGGCTCCGGAACGCTCAACCTTACCCAGCCGGCCTTGCTCATTTATGAGCCTGAGGCGAACGGCAGCCTGGAATTGGTCGGCGTGGAGTATGTTCTGCCGCTTGGGCTTTGGACCAATGGCGATGCGTCCAAAGATCCGAATACTCCGCCGCCGCAAGGGGCCGAAATGCCCTACATGGACGGGCAGCAGATGAATTACATGAGCCAACCTAATCGTTACGGCCAGGGCAACAGCTTCTACCTGCATCTGTGGGCGTGGCGATATAACCCCAAGGGTTTGTTCTCGGACTGGAATCCGAACGTTACTTGCGCGAAGACTCGCCATTGAGGATCGGGCTTTCCCCCACAGAATCCCTCACCGTAGAGGTCAGCCACCTGTGGCGCGGAAAGCTCAGGATGAGCGTCCGGCGATTATTTGGACGGTCGCGCCGCCCGCCGATTCGGGGGCACACCTCTGCGGTGCCTCGTCACGGGCTTCGGGGTGTCGGCTGCCTCAAACAATTGCCGGAACCCGTGTGCCAACAGTTCGACGGCCTTCTCCAAGGCGCCGAGTTGCGCAACCCGGACTATCGCGACGGATCGGTGCAGGTCAAACGATGGGGGACGCAAGACTTTCACAGGATCGACAGCATGATTCCTGGCAATAAAGCGAGCGGGTAGCAGCCCGACACCATAACCGGACTGAACGAACGCCAGCTGCATATGCATGTTGTGGACTTCAGCCGC
>Ga0209169_10001781_pt1 | contig 13089 bp, 9 predicted proteins | sample HubBroMetageWRM4_FD_188346 | JGI IMG/M metagenome (GOLD analysis project Ga0209169, IMG submission 188346) | Warmed soil microbial communities from the Hubbard Brook experimental Forest, New Hampshire - Hubbard Brook CCASE Soil Metagenome WRM 4... | ecosystem: Environmental > Terrestrial > Soil...
GCGCGGGGCAGCTTCTACCCGGTGCTCGTCACCTCCTCGCCGCAGCAGATCGGCATGCTCGAGCTTCTCGAGGTAATGACGCAGGCGTTCCCCTCCCCCGCCGAGCACCCGATGCCCGCCGTCACCACGCCCGACGGCAAGCCGGTCTCCGGCCTGTCATCGGATCCCAAGGGCCCGCTGCTCGCCGAGGTCATCAAGACCACCTCCGACCCGTACGTCGGCCGGATCAGCCTGGTCCGCGTATTCTCCGGCACGCTGCGCCCCGACGCCTCCGTGCACGTGTCCGGACACGGCCGCGCGGAGCGCGGGCACCAGGACCACGACAACGACGAGCGGATCGGCGCGCTGACCTCGCCGCTCGGCAAGCAGCAGCGGCCGGTCACGCAGTGCGGGGCCGGCGACATCTGCGCGGTCGCCAAGCTGGGCACCGCCGAGACCGGCGACACGCTGTCTGACAAGGATCACCCGCTGCTGATGGAACCGTGGTCCATGCCCGAGCCGCTGCTGCCCGTCGCGATCGTGGCCAAGTCCAAGGCCGACGAGGACAAGCTGTCGCAGGGCCTGGGCCGCCTGGTCGCCGAGGACCCGACGCTGCGCCTGGAGAACAACGCCGAGACCAGGCAGCTTGTGCTGTGGTGCATGGGCGAGGCGCACGCCGACGTGCTGCTCGACAGGCTCGCTAACCGGCAGGGTGTCGCGGTGGAGACGAACGACCTGCGGGTCCCGCTGCGGGAGACGATCGCGGGCAAGGCGCAGGGCCTGGGCCGGAACGTCAAGCAGACCGGCGGGCACGGCGAGTACGGCATCTGCCACGTCGAGGTCGAGCCGCTGGAGGACTCGGCCGGCTTCGAGTTCGTGGACAAGATCGTCGGCGGGGTGGTGCCGCGGCAGTTCATCCCGTCGGTGGAAAAGGGCGTCCGGTGGCAGATGGACCAGGGAGTCACGGCCGGCTATCCGATGACCGGCGTCCGGGTCACCCTGTACGACGGCAAGGCGCACCCGGTGGACTCCTCCGACATGGCCTTCCAGAAGGCCGGGCGGCTGGCGCTGAAGGACGCGGTCGACAAGGCCTCGCCGATGCTGCTCGAGCCGGTAGACGAGGTCAGCGTGCTGGTGCCCGACGATTACGTCGGCGCGGTCATGTCGGACCTGTCATCCCGCCGGGGCCGGGTACTCGGCACCGAGCCGGTAGGAGTGGGCAGGACCCTGGTCAAGGCCGAGATCCCGGAACTCGAGATCACCAGGTATGCCATCGACCTGCGTTCGGTCTCCCACGGCACAGGCTCGTTCACCCGTTCCTACCTGCGCCACGAGCCTCTCCCGTCCCACCTGGCCGCGAAAGTAGCCGCCGACTCCAAGCCGACCTAGCGGGTTGCAAGGTAGTGGGTGTGGCACTGCGTACCGAAACCGGTATGCGGTGTAGCACCCACTACCTCCCGGCCTGGGGACACTGGGGCTGATGGGGGCAGTGGGGCTGCAGGTGCGCAGGCCAGTTGGAGCGCGGCGCGCAGGTAGACATTACGGCGAAAGGCGCGGCGGAGCCGCCCTCGCGCGGACCGCGGAGGGCCTCCAGGCCCTCCCGGCCGCGCGATACATCGGCGAGCTAGCGCAGCGGGGCGCGGAGCGCAGCGGGGGGTTCCGGGGGGTCGTCCCCCCGGGCTAGCGCAGCTACCACGCGTCGGCTAGGAGCTTGCGGGTGTCGGCTAGGAGTTGGGGGAGGACGCGGGTGCGGGCGGTGACCGGCATGAAGTTGGTGTCGCCGCCCCAGCGGGGTACCACGTGCTGGTGCAGGTGGGCGGCGATGCCGGCGCCTGCTACCCCGCCCAGGTTCATGCCGATGTTGAAGCCCTGCGCGCCGGACGCGCGGCGCAGCGCGCCGATGGCGCGCTTGGTGTACTCGGCGAACTCGACGGTTTCTGGCGCCGTCAGGTCGGTGTAGTCAGCCACGTGCCGGTAGGGGCAGATCAGCACGTGGCCGCTGTTGTACGGGTAGAGGTTGAGCACCGCGTAGACAAGGGCGCCGCGGGCGACGATCAGGCCGTCCTCGTCGCTCAGCTTGGGCGCGATGTCGAACGGGCAGTCTTCCTCGTCGCCGCGGCCCGACGGCTTGTTCTCGCCCTTGATGTAGGCCATCCGGTGCGGCGTCCAGAGCCGGCCGAACGCGTCGGGGACTCCGGTGAACACATCTAGCGGATCCGTGTCGGGCACCGGCGGCTACACCTGGACGCGGTCGCGCACCGCGGTGACGATCTCCGCCACGGCATCGGCGACGGGGACGCCGTTCTTCTGCGACCCGTCGCGATACCGGAACGACACCGCGCCCGCCGCCACGTCGTCGTCGCCCGCGATCAGCATGAACGGCACCTTCTGCCGCTGCGCGGTCCTGATCTTCTTCTGCATCCTGTCGTCGCCGGCGTCGATCTCGACCCGGATGCCCTGCTCGCGCAGGCTCGCCGCGACCTTCTCCAGGTAGGGCACGTGCGCGTCGGCGATCGGGATGCCGACGGCCTGGACCGGCGCGAGCCAGGGCGGGAAGGCGCCCGCGTAGTGCTCGACCAGGATGCCGAAGAACCGCTCGATCGAGCCGAACAGCGCCCGGTGGATCATGATCGGCTGCTGCCTGGTGCCGTCGGCGGCCTGGTATTCGAGCCCGAACCGCTTGGGCAGGTTGTAGTCGACCTGGATGGTGGACAGCTGCCAGGTCCGGCCGATCGCGTCCCTGGCCTGAACGGAGATCTTCGGTCCGTAGAACGCCGCGCCGCCGGGGTCGGCCACCAGCTCGAGGCCGGATTCCTCGGCGGCCTGCCGCAACTGCTCCGTCGCGTGCTCCCAATCCTCTTTGCTGCCGACCCACTTCTCTTTTTCGTCGTCCCTGGTGGACAGCTCCAGGTAGAAGTCGTTCAGGCCGTAGTCACGCAGCAGGTCCAGAACGAAGGTCAGCAGCCGCCGCAGCTCGGCGCCGACCTGCTCCCTGGTGAGGAAGATGTGCGCGTCGTCCATGGTCAGGCCACGGACCCTGGTCAGGCCGTGCACCACCCCGGACTTCTCGTACCGGTAGACGGTGCCGAACTCGAACAGCGGCAGCGGCAGCTCGCGGTAGGACCTGCCGCGTGAGCGGTAGATCAGGATGTGCATGGGACAGTTCATGGGCTTGAGGTAGTACTTGGCTCCCTCCATCTCCATGGGCGGGAAGATGTTCTCCCCGAACCAGCCCAGGTGCCCGGAGATCTCGAACAGCTCCGACTTGGTGATGTGCGGGGTGTTCACGAACGCGTAGCCGGCCTCCTCGTGCCGGCGCCGCGAGTAGTCCTCCAGGATCTTCCTGACCAGGCCGCCCTTGGGGTGGAAGACCGCGAGCCCGCTGCCGATCTCGGACGGGAACGAGAACAGGTCGAGTTCCGCGCCGAGCCTGCGGTGGTCGCGCTTCTCCGCTTCGGCGAGGAACTTCAGGTAATCGTCCTGGCGCTCGCGGGACTCCCAGGCGGTGCCGTAGATCCGCTGCAGCTGCGGGTTCTTCTCGCTGCCCCGCCAGTAGGCGCCGCCCGAGCGCATCAGCTTGAACGCCGGGATGCCCCTGGTGGTGGGCAGGTGCGGGCCGCGGCACAGGTCCTTCCAGCACAGCTCGCCAGTGCCAGGATCTAGGTTGTCGTAGATGGTCAGCTCCGGCCCGCCGACCTCGACGCCCTCGCTCAGCTCGAAGTCCAGCGAGCCGTTCCCGTGACCCTTGAGCCCGATCAGCTCCAGCTTGTAGGGCTCGTCCGCGAGCTCGGCCCTGGCCTGCGCGTCGGTGACCACCCGCCGGGAAAACCGCTGGCCTTGCCTGACGATCTGGCGCATCCTGCCCTCGATCGCCTTCAGGTCATCGGGGGTGAACGGCTGCTCGACGTCGAAGTCGTAGTAGAAGCCGTTCTCCACCGGCGGCCCGATACCCAGCTTGGCCTGCGGGAACAGCTCCTGCACCGCCTGGGCCATGACGTGCGCGGTCGAGTGCCGCAGGATGTACCTGCCGTCCTCGCTTTCGAGGTCCACCGGCTCGACGACGTCGCCGTCGGCCACCTGGTAGGCCAGGTCACGCAGTTCGCCGTTGACCCGCGCGGCGATAGTGGCCCGGTCGGGGGGAAGGGCCGCGCCCGCCGTCGTGCCAGCCTCGACCACGTGCTCGCGACCTGCGAGGGTGATGCGAAGCTGCTGGCTGGACACGGTGTGCTCCCTTATCGTCGGACGGAACTGGTTACCCGATGCTATCGGCCCGCCGCCACCTCGTGCGCGCGGATTATTTCCGGTTGCGGTCGTCGCGGCGCTTGTCGCCGACCAGCCCCGCGCGGCGCAGCGCGTCCGCCAGGGCGCCTTCACCGGAGCCGCCCTGATCACGTGCGCCGGACCGGGGCGGGGAACCACTGCCCGTTCGGCCAACTCTGCCTGAAGAGGGGGTAGGGCGGTCCTCGGCTCGGTCGCGGCCGCCGGCCGGGCGCGGTGCTTGCCTGGCCGCCTGCGGCGGCGGGCCTTCGTCGTCCAGCCGCAGGGTCAGCGAGATCCGGTTGCGGGCCGGGTCGACGGCGAGCACCTTCACCCGCACCACGTCGCCGGACTTGACCACCGAGTGCGGATCGGACACGAAGGTCCGCGACATGGCGGACACGTGCACCAGGCCGTCGGAGTGCACGCCGACGTCCACGAACGCGCCGAACCCGGCGACGTTGGTCACCACGCCCTCGAGCACCATCCCGGGGGCCAGGTCCTCGAGCCTCTCGATCCCCTCGGCGAACGTCGCGGTGGCGAAGGCGGGACGCGGGTCACGGCCCGGCTTCTCCAGCTCGCGCAGGATGTCGGTGACGGTGGGCAGGCCGAACCTGTCGTCGGTGAACGTCTCCGGGTGCAGTCCGCGCAGCACGGACGTGTTGCCGATCAGCGTGCCCGCGGCGGTCTTCGTCGCGGCCAGGATGCGCCGCACCACCGGGTAGGCCTCCGGGTGCACGCCCGAGGCGTCCAGCGGGTCCTCGCCGCCGCGGATGCGCAGGAACCCGGCGCACTGCTCGAACGCCTTCGGGCCGAGCCTGGGCACCTGCATCAGCTGCTGCCTGGTGGTGAACGGGCCCGCGGAGTCCCTGCGGGCCACGATCGCGGTGGCAAGGCCCGCGGTGATGCCGGAGACCCTGGCAAGCAGCGGCTGGGAGGCGGTGTTCAGGTCGACCCCGACGCCGTTCACGCAGTCCTCGACCACGGCGTCCAGCGACCGGGACAGCTTGCCCTCGGCCACGTCGTGCTGGTACTGGCCGACGCCGATGGACTTCGGGTCGATCTTGACCAGCTCGGCCAGCGGGTCCTGCAGCCGCCGCGCGATCGACACCGCGCCGCGGAGCGAGACGTCGAGCTCGGGGAGTTCGGCCGACGCGTAGGCCGACGCGGAGTACACGCTGGCGCCGGCCTCGGAGACCACCGCCTTGGTGAGCCCGAGCTCGGGATGGCGCTTGATCAGCTCGGCGGCCAGCCGGTCGGTCTCCCGGGATGCGGTGCCGTTGCCGATCGCGACGAGGTCCGCGTGGTGTTGCCTGGCGAGCCTGGCCAGCACGTCGATGGCCTCGTCCCAGCGGCGCTGCGGCTCGTGCGGGTAGATCGTCGCGGTCGCCGTCACCTTGCCGGTCTTGTCGGTCACGGCGACCTTGACGCCTGTCCTGAACCCCGGGTCCAGGCCGATCGTGATCCGCTCGCCCGCCGGGGCGGCAAGCAGCAGGTCGCGCAGGTTGGCGGCGAAGACGCGGACCGCCTCGTCCTCGGCGGCCTGCCAGAGCCGGACCCGGATGTCCACGCTCAGGTGCACAAGGATGCGGGTGCGCCAGGCCCAGTGCACGGTCGCCGCCAGCCAGGCGTCGGCGGGACGGCCCTCGTCGCGGACGCCGAAGCGCCCGGCGATCCGTGCCTCGTTCTGTTCGTCGGCCGCGCCAGGGTCGAGGGTGAGGTCGAGGATTTCCTCCTTCTCGCCGCGGAACAGCGCCAGCACCCGGTGCGAGGGCAGCCGCGCGAACGGCTCGCTGAACTCGAAGTAGTCCGCGAACTTGGCGCCCTTGGCTTCCTGGCCCTCGCGTACCTTCGAGCTCAGCGTGCCGCGGGCGGCCATCGCCTCGCGCAGCTCGCCGAGCAGGTCGGCGTCCTCGCCGAACCGCTCGACCAGGATGGCCCGGGCGCCGTCGAGGGCCGCGGCCGCGTCGGGGACGTTCTTGCCGGCGTCGACGAAGCTCGCGGCCTCTTGTTGCGGGTCCCTGGCGGGATCGCCGAGCAGCAGGTCGGCCAGCGGCTCCAGGCCTGCCTCGCGGGCCAGCTGGGCCCTGGTGCGCCGTTTCGGCTTGTACGGCAGGTACAGGTCTTCCAGCCGCGCCTTGGAGTCGGCATGGCGGAGCTGCTCGTCGAGTTCGTCGGTCAGCTTGCCCTGGGCGGCTATCTCCTTGCGGATCGCCTCCCGGCGCTCGTCGAGCTCGCGCAGGTAGCGCAGCCGCTCCTCGAGCGTGCGCAGCTGCGCGTCGTCAAGCGTGCCGGTGGCCTCCTTGCGGTACCTGGCGATGAACGGCACGGTCGCGCCGCCGTCGAGCAGCTCGACCGCGGCGCTGACCTGACGGCGCGCCACGCCGAGTTCCGCTGCGATCCGCTCGTCCACTGACGGTGTTTGGGTCACCACAGCATTGTGCCAGCGCGGTGGTGCCCGCGGCGGCCGCGGCGGGCGACTGGCAGCGTGAGGCCGGGGTGAGCGTCACGGTGGCCGGTTAAATCTTTTTTTTCTTCCGAACGAGCAGTGGTGCTTCGCCCGGGACCGCGGTGTCCTAGCGGCCGGGGCGGGAGACCCGCTCGGGGGTCACCAGGACGGCGACGCGGCGCTCCTCGGCCATCACCCTGTCGTAGGTGTCGAAGTCGTCGTGCGTGCCGCCGGCGGCGGTGAAGATCTCCCGTAGCAGGAGCCTGAGCCGCTCGGCGTCCACCCCTGGCATCGGGTCGTCGGGTCCGGCCAGCTCGACAGGTCCTTCGGCGGAGGCCCACACCCAGCCGGCCCGGACGACCACCGTCGCCCGCGGCCGGGCTCTCAGGTAGTCAAGCTTGCGCGCGTCGCCGCGGCTGACCAGGCCGACCACCTGGGCTCCGGTGACCGGATGCGGGAGCACGCCCGCGTTCACCAGCGATGACTGGATCGTCAGGTCCGGCCGCAGCGTGGACAGCACGCTCAGGCCATGATCGCCGTCGACCACCCGCGCGAATTCCTCGAGTCCGCTCACCGCAGAAGCGTAACCTGCTGCGTGCGTTCGGCGGGATCTCGGGTGTCGCCGGCGCCCGCCCGGTGTGATCGGATGGGGCGCAGAGAGAGGTTTTAGGGGGTTGAGGACGATGCAGGATCAATCGGCGGCGGTCGAGGGCGCGGCGGAGGCCGACGCGGCGTTCGGCGCCGACCTGTACCGGCTGCTGACGCAGGACGCGACGGAGACCGTCTTCTCACCTGCCAGCGTTGCCTGCGCGCTGCAGATGGCGCTGTGCGGTGCTCGGGGCGATACGGCGGCGGAGCTGGCCAGGGCGCTGCACCTCGACGGTCCGGGCTCCGCGCCGGCGGACGCGGCTGGCGCCGCGGCTCAGGGTCTTCGCCTGCTGACTGCGCTGCTTGGCGAGGTCGCCGCGCGCGGCGACGTGACGTTCCGGGCGCCCAACACCATGTGGGTTCAGTCCGGCCTGGCGTTGCTGCCGGAGTTCACGGCCCGGCTGCGGGATGCCGCCGCGGTCGCGGTGCACGACACGGACTTCGCCGCGGCGCCGGAGGCGGCGCGCACCGAGATCAACCGGGTGATCGCCGAGCAGACCGCGGGGAAGATCGCCGATCTGCTCCCGCCTCGCAGCGTCGGCAACCTGACCAGGCTGGTGCTCGCCAGCGCCGTGTACCTGAAGGCCGCGTGGGCGCAGCCGTTCGATCAGAGGGCCACTGGCGACGCGCCGTTCTACCCGGACGGCCCGGGCGGCCCGGGTATGACCGTCCGGATGATGCGCGGCACCGCGGCGCGGTCCTACCTGAGCCGGGACGGATACCAGGCCGTGCTGCTGCCGTACGTGGACGGCAGGCTGGCGATGGCCGTCGTGCTGCCGGACGGGCCGCTGGACGCGCTGCTCCCGGTGATCGCCGCCGGCGGCCTGGGCGGACCGGGCGGACTGGGTGGCCTGCGCGGCCTGCTGGCAGGCGCGGCCAGGCACCAGGTCACGCTGTCCATGCCCAGGTTCCGGCTGGAGGCCGACTTCGATCTCGTCCCTGTGCTGCAGCGGCTTGGCGTGCACCTTGCGTTCACCGGCGACGCGGACTTCGGCGGCATCACCGAAGACTCGCGGCTGCAGATAGGGGCGATCGCGCACAAGGCATACGTCGACGTGGACGAGCAGGGTACCGAGGCCGCGGCGGCCACCGCGGTGATGATCAGGGCGGCGGCCGCGATCCGCACTCCGCCCAGGGTGACGATGACCGTCGACCGGCCCTTCCTGTTCGCGATTGTCGACACGACGACCTGGCTGCCGCTGTTCCTCGGCCAGGTCAGCCGCCCGCAAGGCGACGATAAGCCGCAGTCAACCGCACGGAGGTCCTGATGACGAGTCCGCAGCACCCGGCGGCCACGCGGCCGCTGCGGCATGACATCGCGCACGTCGGGCACGTCGAGTTGCTGACGCCAGAGCCCGAGGCGAGCCTGCGGTTCTTCGTGGACGTCCTCGGCCTGACCGAGAACGGCCGCGAGGGCAACTCCGTCTACCTGCGCACGTGGGACGACTACGAGCACCACACGGTCAAGCTCACCGCGCACGACACCTCGGGCATCCGCCGGACCGGGCTGCGGACGTCGAGCCAGGCGGCGCTTGAGGCGTGCGTCGCCGCGACCGAGGCGGCCGGGCTCGGCATCGGCTGGAAGGACGGCGACCCGGGGATCGGGCCCAGCTATCTCTGCCGCGATCCCGACGGGCATGAGCTCGAGCTGTACTGGGAAAGCGAGTGGTACACCCCGCCGGCCAGCCTTCGGCCGGCGCTGAAGAACCAGGCCCAGGCCTACCCGGGACGCGGTGTCTGCGTCCGCCGCCTTGACCACGTGAACTACCTCGCGCGCGAGGTGGAGCCCAACGGGGACTTCGTCCGCGATGTACTCGGCGGGCGGGCGACCGAGCAGATCATGATGGACAACGGCTCGATCGCGGCGCAGTGGCTGCACTTCACCAACAAGGGCTACGACCTGGTTTACACCCGGGACTGGACCGGCAGCACCGGGCGGCTGCACCACGTGGCGTTCTCGCCAGACAACCGCGAGGACATCCTGCGGGCGGCCGACATCTGCCTGGAGGCAGGCGTGTTCATCGAGACCGGGCCGCACAAGCACGCCATCCAGCAGACGTTCTTCCTCTACGTCTACGAGCCTGGCGGCAACAGGATCGAGCTCTGCAATCCGGGCGCCCGCCTAGTGCTCGCTCCGGACTGGCGTACGGTCACCTGGACCGAGGCCGAGCGCGCAAAGGGCCAGGCCTGGGGCCTGAAGACGATCGAGTCCTTCCATACTCACGGCACCCCGCCGGTCGGCTAGCCGCCGCTTCGCTGGTCGGCTCCGGCCGGGTTCGCTGGTTGGCCCGGCCAGGTTACTGGGGCGGCAGCCCGATCAGCGAGAAGACGGCGTCGTGGTTATCGGCGACGACGCCGATCCGGCCGTACGGGCTGTCTCGGGTCGGCTGGACGACGGTTCCCCCGAGCTCCACCACCTTGACCACGGTCGCGTCGGCGTCCTCGACCCCGAAGTACGCCGACCAGGCGGCGGGATTCTCCTGCGGCGTGCCCTCGGGATACTCGCCGAGGCCACCGACCTCGTGCCCGTCGACCATGAGCATCACGTACTTGAAGCCGTCGGCGCTCATGTCCTGGTACTCATAACCGAACACGGCCTTGTAGAAGACTTTGCTGGCGTGGAAGTCCCAGCTCATGTGCTCGTTCCAGGTCAGCGTGCCCGGCACGTTGGCCAGGCCGATCCCGGTGGTGTTGCCGCCCTGCCAGAGCCCGAAGACGGCACCGGCCGTGTCCAGGGCGATCGCCATCCGGCCTTCGCTCATGACGTCCATCGGCTCGGCGAGCACCTGGCCGCCAGCCCCCTTGACCTTGTCCGCGGTCGCGTCGACGTCGTCGGTGGCCAGGTAAGTCGTCCACGCCGACGGCGCCTCGGCCGCGCCGTACTTGGGACTGACGGCCGCCACGATCCGGTCGTGGAGGTGGGCGATCGAGTAGCCGCCGACCTCCGGGCCGCCGAGCTGGATGTCCCAGCCGAACAGGGCCTGATAGAACGCGATCGCCTTTGGCACGTCGTCCACGCTGACGTCCACCCAGCAGGGCGTCCCGGCAGGCCACCGGGTATCACGCGTCACCATTCCGTACCTCCCCATGATTGGCTCTTCGCCGCCGACGCTAACACAGGGCCACTGGAGGCCGACCACCTACACTGGGCGTTCATGTACGGCAAGGCCAACCCGGGCGCGGGACAGCTGACCAGGCGGCAGAAACGGGTATTCGCGATCGCGGGCGGCCTGGTCATCCTAGTGCTCGGCGGCCTTGGCGTCTGGGGGGCGCTGGCGCACGACAGCTACTCGGGTTCGGGCCACGGATGCGTGAACCTGACCGTGCCGAGCTCCACCGGCGGGTCCACCCTGCACTACTGCGGGTCGGCGGCGCGGTCGTTCTGCCAGCAGGCGTTCCGGGCGCAGGACCCGATCTCGCTGCGCGCCCGGCCCCAGTGCGTGCTGGCGGGGCTCGGACCCGCTGCTTCTTCGGGTGCTTCTTCGGGTGCTTCTTCGGGTGCTTCTTCGGGTGCTTCTTCGGGTGCTTCTTCGGGGGCCAGCCCGAGCCGGTCGGGCTTACAGGTCGAGGATGATCGTGACGGGGCCGTCGTTGACCAGGGCGACTTCCATATGGGCACCGAAGATGCCTGTCTGCACCCGGGCGCCGAGGTTCTGCAGGGCCTGTATCACCGCGTCGACCAGGGGCTCGGCGACCGGGCCCGGGGCGGCGGCCGACCAGGACGGGCGACGGCCCTTGGCGAGGTCGGCGTAGAGCGTGAACTGGCTGATCACGAGCAGCGGCGCGGCCACGTCGGAGCAGGATTTCTCCCCGTCGAGAATCCGCAGGCCCCAGAGCTTGGCAGCCAGCTTCGCGGCCTGCTCCGGGGTGTCATGGTGCGTGACGCCGACCAGGACGAGAAGCCCGGGTTCATCGATGGCGCCGACGACCTTCCCGTCCACGGTCACGCTGGCGTGGCTTACCCGCTGTACGACGGCTCGCATAGCACGGCAGGGTACCTGCCGCTTCGTGTCGCCTGGCACGAGGGCATAAGACACACTGCCTGCATGACGAACATTCTCGGTGATGCGGTAGCGAACCCCGTGCTGGCTGAGGTGGTGCGGTCCGGCTTTGTCGAGTCGCGGCACCGGGGGGCCGTCGCGGGGCTGGCCGCCGATGGAACTGTGGCGATCAGCGTTGGCAGTGCCGGCATGCCGTTCTTCCCGCGATCGGCGAACAAGCCGCTGCAGGCAACGGCGATGCTCCGTTGCGGGCTTGGCCTGGAATCCGAACTGCTCGCGCTGGCCGCGGCCAGCCACTCCGGTGAGGACTTCCACGTCGACGGGGTGCGGAAGATCCTGTCCGGCGCCGGGCTGCGCGAGGACGACCTGCGCTGCCCGCCTTCCTGGCCGCTGGACATCGAGACCGCGCGGCGGCTGGTCGCCCGCGGCCAGGGCATGTCGAGGATCCGGATGAACTGCTCGGGCAAGCACGCCGCGATGCTGGCCACCTGCGTGACGAACGGCTGGCCGACGGACGGGTACCTGGCCCAGGATCATCCGCTGCAGCGGGTTATCCGGCTTGTCGTGGAGGAACTCGCCGGGGAGGAGTCACCCGTGACCGGCGTGGACGGCTGCGGCGCGCCGCTGTTCGCGCTGACGCTGACCGGGCTGGCGCGGGCGTTCCGCGCGCTGGTGCTCGCGCCGGACGGGACGCCGGAACGGCGGGTCGCCGACGCCATGCGCGCGTATCCCGAGTGGACGAGCGGCACCAGCCGTGACGAGCGGCGGCTGATGGATGCGGTTCCCGGGCTGCTGATCAAGGGCGGCGCCGAGGGCTGCGACGCGTTCGCGCTTGCGGATGGCAGAGCGGGCGCCATCAAGATCGACGACGGGGCGGCCAGGGCACGGACGCCGGTCACAGTGGCAGCGCTGCGGGCGCTCGGCGCAGCGGTGCCCGACGAACTGGCCACGGTGCCAGTTATCGGCGGCGAGAGCACGGTCGGGGCGATCCGCGCGGCCGGGGCGATCAGCGGGGCCGACTGGAATGTCGCGGGCGCGCCGTAAGATTGCGCGGTGAGCAAGAAGACCAAGTCGCGGCGCGGTTCAGCGCCGAGTAGCACGACGCCGAGCCATGCCGCCGCGAGGCGTACCGCCGATCTTGAGAACGCCGCCGAGGGGGTTGTCGAGCGGATGCTCTCCGGCCTCTGGAAGGCGATCACGGACGGCGATCCGCTGCGGGCCGAACTCGAGACCGCGATCTGCCTCAGCCTGCCCCGCATCGTGGAAATGGAGCCAGACCAGGCCGAGGACTTCGTGTCCAAGGTGCTGGTGCGCGAGGCCGTCCGCAGGCGGTCGCCGGAGAGCGCCGCGATGCTCCGGCTACTGATGACGCTGGGCCCGGCTGTCGCCAAGAGGGCGGCAAGCCAGGCCCTCGCCGAGCTGACCGGGGCCGGCATCTATCCGCCGGAGTGGATCACCGAGGCAGGCAAGGCGGTCCCTGTCCAGGCCTGGCGGCGCTACGACATCTTCGGCGACGGCGAGGCCATCGGGGTGACGTTCCGGTACGGCGAGGCCGAGCACGTCATCTTCGCGAACGTCGACCTGACCAGCTTCCCTGTCGCGATCGCGGTCGGCCTGGCCGCCGACCCGACCGCCCTGATCGAGGCCATCACGCGCGAGGACGACCCGTTCGATCGCGCCGAGCAGATCGGCCTGGCCGAAGCGCGGAAGCGGCTGGAGTCGCCGCTGGCCCTGTGTGACCGGGAGCAGGATCCG
>Ga0209169_10001782_pt1 | contig 13083 bp, 13 predicted proteins | sample HubBroMetageWRM4_FD_188346 | JGI IMG/M metagenome (GOLD analysis project Ga0209169, IMG submission 188346) | Warmed soil microbial communities from the Hubbard Brook experimental Forest, New Hampshire - Hubbard Brook CCASE Soil Metagenome WRM 4... | ecosystem: Environmental > Terrestrial > Soil...
TACGGCCCGGCCGAGCTCCTCGGCGACCACCGCGGCCTCCCGGTAGGAGGCGCCGGCACCGCCGGACTCCTCCGGAATCAGCAGGCCCGCGCAGCCGACCTGCTCGGCCAGCGTCTTCCACAGCGCGGTGTCGTAGGTCTGCTCGCTCTCGGTCCGGGCGAGCACGTCCCGCCAGGCCGCCTGGTCATCCAGCAGGGCGCGGACCGCCTCGCGCAGCGCGGTCTCGTCCTCGCTATACAGCAGGTTCGGGCCCGCGGCGCCGGAGCGGCCGTTGAGCTGGCCCTGCGGCTGCCCGGCGGCCGGGGGCTGCTCCCGCGCGGGCTTGTCTTCCGTCGGCTCGGCCTGTGTTGCCTGGCTCATCGCGGCAGGTCCTTCCATGGCACGTCCTTGTCCACCCGGGGTTCTTGCGGCAGGCCGAGCACGCGCTCGGCGATGATGTTGCGCAGGATCTCCGAGGTGCCGCCCTCGATGGAGTTGCCGCGGGCGCGCAGGTAGCGGTAGCCGGGGCCGCGGCCGAAGAAGTTGGCGCGCTCGGGGCGGTGCATGCTCCAGTCGTCGTAGCGCAGCCCGTCGCCGCCCACGAGTTCCAGCTCGAACCCGGAGATTTCCTGGTTGAGCCTGGCGAAGACCAGCTTCGCGGCGGAACCCTCCGGTCCGGGCTGGCCTGCCGCGAGCTGCTGCCGCAGCCGCTCCCCCGCCAGCCGCGCCACCTCCGCGTCGGTCCACAGCCGCAGCAGCCGGTCATGCTGGCCGCGGGTGCGCAGCGCGGGACGCGAGCGCCAGGTAGCGGCGGCCGGGCCGATCATGCCGCCCTCCCGCGGTTGCGCCCGCCCGCTGCCGATGCTCACCCGCTCGCTCATCAGGGTGGCGGTGGCGACCTTCCAGCCCTCGCCGACCTGGCCGAGCCGGTCCGTGTCGGGTATCCGCACGTCGGTCAGGAACACCTCGTTGAACTCGGCCTCGCCGGTGAGCTGGCGCAGCGGGCGGACCTCCACCTCCGGCGCGGTCATGTCGCAGACGAAGTAGGTCAGCCCCTGGTGCTTGGGCACGTCCGGGTCGGTGCGGGTGAGCAGCAGTGCCCGCCGGGCCAGGTGCGCCTGGGAGGTCCACACCTTCTGCCCGGAGACCACCCAGTCGTCCCCGTCCCGCACCGCCCGGGTAGCCAGCGCGGCCAGGTCGCTGCCGGCGCCCGGCTCGCTGAACAGCTGGCACCAGATGTCCTGGCCGGTCCAGAGCCTGCGCAGCCAGCGGTGCTGCTGCTCGTCGTTGCCGTAGGCCAGGATCGTCGGCGCCGCCATGCCCAGGCCGATCGCGTTGCGGTCGGCGTCGTTGCCCGGCGAGCCCGCCGCCGCGAACTCGGCGTCCACGACCGCCTGCAGCGAGCGCGGCAGGCCGAGCCCGCCGAGCCCCTCCGGGTAGTGCACCCAGGCCAGGCCCGCGTCGAACCGGGCGTCGAGGAAGTCCTGCTTGGGCATCTCCGCCGGGTCGTGCTCGGCAAGGAACGCGCGCGCCCGGGCGCGGATCCCCTCCGGCGTGCCCAGGTCCTCAGTCACGGCGAGCCCCGGTTAGCATAGCGGGCCGCCGGCGACGTAGATGACCTGGCCGGAGACGAAGCCCGCGCCCTCGCTGACCAGGTACGAGATCAGGTTGGCCACGTCGGCCGGCTGGCCGACCCGGCCAACCGGGATCCGCTGCGCGGCGGCCTGCTGGAAGTCCTCGAACGGCATGCCGACCCGGGCGGCCGTGGCCGCGGTCATGTCGGTGACGATGAACCCGGGCGCCACCGCGTTCGCGGTGATCCCGTAGCGTCCCAGCTCTATCGCGAGCGTCTTGGTAAAGCCCTGCATGCCGGCCTTCGCGGCGGAGTAGTTGACCTGACCGCGGTTGCCGAGCGCGGAGGAGGACGACAGGTTGACGATCCGCCCGTACTTCTGGTCGACCATGTACTTCTGCACCGCGCGGCTCATCAGGAACGCGCCGCGCAGGTGCACCCCGAGCACCGTGTCCCAGTCGTCGTCGGTCATCTTGAACAGCAGGTTGTCGCGGATCACGCCGGCGTTGTTGACCAGCACGGTGGGCCCGCCGAGTTCGGCCGCCACCAGGTCGACCGCGGCTGTCACCTGGTCGGTCTTGCTCACGTCGGCACCGACCGCGATCGCGCGGCCGCCGGCGTCGGCGATCTCCTTCACCGGCACCGCGCACGCGGCCTCGTCCAGGTCGAGGACCGCCACGGCCATCCCGTCCGCGGCCAGCCTGCGCGCCGTCGCGGCGCCGATGCCCCGGGCAGCGCCGGTCACGATCGCGACTGTTTGTGTCACTGGGTTTCTCCTTTTTATTGGTCCGAACGGGCCGTGGTGCCCGGGCCGGTAACCTTCCTCAGCTCGCGGCGGGCGAGTGACCGCTTGTGCACCTCATCCGGACCGTCGGCGAACCTGAGCGAGCGCGCCCCGGCCCACAGCTGGGCGAGCGGGAAGTCCTGGCTGACCCCTCCCGCGCCGTGCACCTGGACCGCCTTGTCGATCACCCATTCGGCCATCGCCGGGGTCACGATCTTGATCGCCTGGATCTCGGCATGCGCGCCCTTGTTGCCCACGGTGTCCATCAGCCACGCGGTCTTGAGCACCAGCAGCCGCGCCTGCTCGATCCGCACCCTGGACTCGGCGATCCAGTCCTGGATGACTCCCTGCTCGGCCAGCGTCTTGCCGAAGGCCGTCCGGCCGGCGGCCCGCTCGCACATGAGCCGGAGCGCGCGCTCGGCCGCGCCGATCATCCGCATGCAGTGGTGGATCCGGCCGGGGCCCAGCCTGGCCTGCGCGATCGCGAACCCGTCGCCTTCCCCGGCGATCAGGTTCTCCTTCGGGACCCGCACCTGGTCGAACACGACCTCCGCGTGACCGCCGTGCGTGCCGTCCGTGTAGCCGAATACGTGCATCCCCCGCTTCGCGGTGACCCCCGGCGTGTCGCGGGGCACCAGGATCATGGAGTGCCTCCTGTGCCCCTCGGCGGCGGCGCCTGTCACTCCCATCACGATGAGGATCCGGCAGTTCGGGTTCATCGCGCCTGAGGACCACCACTTGCGGCCGTTGATCACGTAGCCGTCGCCGTCCGGGTTGATCGCGGTCGCGATGTTCGTGGCGTCGCTCGAGGCCACGGCGGGCTCGGTCATGCAGAAGGCCGACCGGATTTCCCCGTCGAGCAGCGGGCGGAGCCAGCGCTCCTGCTGCTGCGGGGAGCCGAACTCGGCGAGCAGCTCCATGTTGCCCGTGTCGGGAGCGGCGCAGTTGAACGCCTCGGGCGCGATGGCCGGGCTCCAGCCCATCACCTCTGCCAGCGGTGCGTATTGCAGGTTGGTCAGCGGCGGATCCGGCACCCGGGTCTTGGCCACCTCCGCCTGCGCCGCCTTGCCGGTCAGGAACAGGTTCCACAGCCCGCGGCCGCGGGCCTCGGCCTTCAGCTTCTCGGTGACCGGCGGGCGCTCCCAGGGGCTGCCGGTCTCCGCCTGCTCGGCGAAGACGGCCTCGGCCGGGTAGACGTAGGAGTCCATGAACTCCAGCACCCGGTCGCGCAGGTCGAGTGTCGTTGCGTCGAAGGCGAAATCCATGGAGCGTAACCTCCCATACGGTCGCGCACCAGCCTATCTACTCACCAGTACGCTTGTCCGGCCCGGATATCCGCTAACAGTCTTTCCCAACGGCCGGCGTTCCCGGCGGCCGGGGTCCGCGAGACGATCAGCCGGTGCGGCGGAAGACGTAGACGTCGCCGGACTCGAAGATCTGGGTGTAGACGTGGTGCGGGTAGAGCTGGGCGATGAAGGCCGGGATGTTGCTGACCGCCGGGGAATAGTCGCTGTCCACGCCGTCGAACACGATGTACTGGGTGACCGGGTTGCCTGCGTTGCCGATCCAGAAGACGTCGGTCCGCGCGGCGAGCGGCGCCAGCAGGTCCAGCGTGGCCTGCACGGTGGCGCCGCCGGGCACCCGGGCCATGGCCGCGTCGGCCGCCTCGACGTGCGGGCTGACCCGGTAGGTCTGCGCGTTCCACAGGTCGTTCAGCGGGAACTGGAAGGCGAGGGGCACGGCGATCGCGAGCATCATCGCGGGTCCGTAGTGCTGCGCTCCGGCAAGCAGGGCACGCCCCGGGCCCTGGCGGTCGCCGCCGGCCCGGCCGGCGTCGGCGGGGTCCGTGGCGGCGCGGATCCGGGCCAGCGCGTCGACGGCCGCGATGAACAGGATCGGCATCACGGTTGCGTTGTAGTGCCAGAGCGTGCCCCAGAAGCTGCTGTCCGTGGACAGGAAGCGAAGCAGCAGGCTCGGCACGGCGATCAGCGCGATGGGCGACCTCAGCGCGATGAACGCGGTCGGAAGCAGCAGCATCAGGAGCGTCTGCAGCTTGTCCGGCCACGCGTGCATGAGCTGCCGGATCAGGCCGAGCAAGGACGTGTGCCCGCCTGGCGCGAGGATCCCGCCGTCGCTCCAGTAGTCATACTGATGGGCCGGGTTGAAGTGCGGGATGATCACGGCGATGGCAAGGAACGACCAGGCGAAGCCCCAGACCAGCAGGAACTGTCCGGCCAGGATACGGCCGCGGTCATCTGGCGGCGGACTCGTGGCCGGCTCCCGGTCCGTTGCGGGCTCTTCGCCCGCCTCCGGTTCGCCCGCCTCCGGGTCCTGCGTCGTGCCGCTGGCCGCTGCGGGCGGGCCGGCCGTTCCCCGATCGGGCGCCGGCCCGCGAAGGCCGGAGAGGACCAGGTAGAGCCCGATGGCGGCGACCGTGAAGCCCTGGTCCTCCTTGACGAAAACCAGCGGAAGCGCCCACCAGACCGCAGCCCGGGTCCGGCCGCGGGCCAGCGCGGAGAGCGAGAAGGCGAGCAGCGGCACCGCGAACGCGATCTCGTGGAAGTCGAAGTTGACCATCTGCTGCAGGCCCCAGGAGAACCCGTAGGCGATCGCGATGGCCCGGCCGGGACCGGTGCCCAGCTTCTCCCGCGCGACCTGGCTGACCGCGAACACGGACGCGGCGGCCAGCAGCGCCTGCGCGATGAGCAGCGTCGCCGCCGAGGGGAAGACGCGGAAGAACGGGGCGATGACCGCGACGATCGGCTGGAAGTGATCGCCGAGCAGGTTGAAGCCCGCGGCCCTGATGTCGACGACCGGCGCCCGCAGGTCGGCGTACTGCTTCACGTACTCGGTGAAGATGCCGAGATCCCAGGACGAGGGATTGAGCTGCACCAGCCGGGACAGCGAGATGGTCGAGTACGCGCCGAGCACGGCGAGCGCGGTCACCCAGGTGACCGGATCGCCGTAGGCGCCTGGCCCCCTAGCCCGCGCGCGCTCGGCCCGCGGCACCCGGGCCTTCGCCGCCCGCGGCACCGCGGCTCGTGACGTGGCGGCCGGCGGGACCTCGGCCCCGTACCGGACGGGCTCCGCACCGGACTGCGCCCGCTGCTCCTCCAGCATCCCCGCGTCCTCCAGCATCCCCGCGCAGCCTACCCGCTCGGGCTGCCGTGCGGAATGCTGCGGAACGCAGATGAGCAGGAGTTTCCTACACGAGCAAGAGCTTGCCGATGCGGCGGCCTGAGGCATAAAGGCCCGCAAGGCCGAGCGCGGCCAGGTACCCCGCGCGCCAGAGCAGATCCGGGCTGACCGCGCCCAGGGTCAGGTCGCGCAGCAGCACGACGCCCTGGTACAGCGGCGTGCACTCGATCACCACCTGAAGCGGGCGCGGGTAGACGCTCAGCGGGTAGAACGTCGCGGAGAACAGGAAAAGGGGCATGCTGGCCAGCAGCACGTAATCGAAGTCCTGCCAGCTCTTCATGTACGTGGTGCCGGTCATGCCGAGGGCAGCGAAGCCGAAGCCGATCAGCACCGCCACCGGGACGTCCAGCACCGCCCACGCGGAGTGCACCAGGCCCAGGGCCAGCATCACCAGCGTGAACGCCAGGGCGTAGACGCCGCCGCGGATAAGCGCCCAGCCGATCTCGCCGAGCGCGACCTGGGCCGGCCGCATCGGGGTGGCGAGGATGGCGTCGTACAGCTTGGCGTACTTCAGCCGGAAGAAGACGTTGAACGTCGAGTCGTACATCGCGCCGTTCATCGACGACACCGCCATCAGGCCGGGCGCGACGAAGTCCCGGTACGGGATCGGCTGCCCGCCGGGACCCGGCACCTTGCCGATCAGCACGCCGAGGCCCAGGCCCACCGACAGCAGGTAGAACAGCGGCTCGAAGATCCCGGAAAGGAACACCATCCAGGCGTGCCTGTAGACCCGTGCGTGCCGCTCGATCAGCCGCACGCTGGCCCCGTCGGCGCCGCCCTGCCGCAGCCGGGCCAGCCGCCCGGCCGGCGGCAGCACCCGGAGCGTCATGTCAGACATGCCAGCTCACCTGTGTCCCTCAGACATAGAGGCGGTTGCGGTAGGTACGGGCGCCGGCCCAGATTCCGATCCCGGCCAGGGCGGCCAGGTAGGCGACGTGGCCGAGCGCCCCGAGCAGGTCGGCCCGGCCGAGGCTGAAGGCACGGCACAGCGCGACGCCGTGCCACAGCGGCGTCGCGTAGGCGATACCGCGCAGCCAGCCGGGGAGCTGGGACAGCGGGAAGAACGTGCCGGAGAACAGCATCAGCGGCATCAGGCCGAACCTGAAGATGTAGGTGAAGGAGCTCTCGGTCTTCGTCGTGACCGCCCAGGCCGCGATAGGGGCGGCGAACGCGAGTCCGGTGAGCACCGCGGCCGGCCAGGCCAGCACCACCCAGGCGGACCTGACCGCGCCGAAGGCCCACATGAGGACCGTGACGAAAGCGGTGTTCATCGTGATCCGCATCGCCATGAACATCAGGTGGCCGCGGTAGATGTCGCCGGGCCGCAGCGGGGAGGCCTGCGCCGCGATGTAGATCTTGTTCCATTTGACCGAGCCGAACACGGGGTAGCTCGCCTCGCCCATCGCCGTGTTCATGGCCCCGGAGGCCAGGATGGCCGGCGCCACGAAGGCCAGGTAGCTCACCCCGCCGAGGCTCGCCGTGCCGTGCTTGTTCACCAGCGAGCCGAGCCCGAACCCCATCGCGCCCAGGTAGAACAGCGGGCCGAACACGCTGGACCAGACGCTGGACCGCCAGATCCGCCGGTACACGGTCAGCCAGCACTGGAACGCGCGGAAGGACAGCCGCATCAGTCCTCCAGCCGCCGCCCGGTCAGCCGCAGGAAGACATCCTCCAGAGTGCCGCGGCGGACCAGCGAGGTGAGCGGCTCGAGCCCGGCGGCCCGCACCGCCGTCAGCGCCGCGTCGCCGTCGGCGACGTAGAGCAAGATCCGGTCGGCAAGCACCTCTGCCCGTTCGGAACCGGAAAAGTCCATCAGCTTGTCCGCGGCCGTGTTGTGCATGTCCGGGTCGAAGCGCAGCTCGAGGACCTCCGGCGAGCAGAAACGCCCGATCAGGTCGCGCGGTGAACCCTCCGCGGCGAACCTGCCGTGGTCCATCACGACCAGCCGGTCGCACAACTGCTCCGCCTCGTCCATGTAGTGCGTGGTCAGGATCAGCGTGACCCCGCGCTGCTTGAGCCGGAACAGCCGGTCCCAGACCACGTGCCTGGCCTGCGGGTCCAGGCCGGTGGTCGGCTCGTCGAGGATCAGGATCTCCGGCTCGTTGATCAGCGAGCGGGCTATCGTCAGGCGCCGCCGCAGGCCGCCGGACAGCGGGTCCACCTTGTCCCTCGCGCGGTCCGTCAGCTGCACGAAGTCGAGCAGCTCGGCCGTCCGCTCCCTGATGACGCGCCGCGGCAGCCCGAAGTACCTGCCGTAGACGAGCAGGTTCTCCCGGACGGTCAGCTCGACGTCGAGGGTGTCATCCTGCGGCACGACGCCCAGCCGCGCCCTGATCGCGGATCCGTCCTTGACCGGGTCTTTGCCCAGGATGCTCAGTTCGCCGCCGGTCGGCGGCGAGACGCAGCCGATCATCCGCATCGTGGAGGACTTGCCCGCGCCGTTCGGCCCGAGGAAGCCGAATGCCTCGCCCCGGTACAGATCGAAGTCGATGCCATCCACCGCCGTGAAAGTCCCGAACCGCTTGGTCAGGCCACGCGCGCGGACGAGGACCTCATTGTGGGAATTTATCGGCACCTGATGCAGGTTACCCGGGCCTGCTGACATTCTTCGAACGGTTTTGCCTGCGCTACGTGCCTCTACCAGGGGATACGGTAAGGTGCGGTTTATCAGGAACCGGAGCGAGTAAGGACGAAGCGAGAGTGAGTCTCATCCGCGACCTTTACACGCGATTCAGGGTGCTGATTCACGAGGCCGCGAAGTTCGGCATCGTCGGCACCCTCGCGTTCCTGATCACGATCGGCGGCGCCAACGCGCTGCGCTCGGGGGCCGGGCTCGACGAGCTCATCTCGGTGACGATCGCCACCGTCGTCGCGACCGTCTTCTCCTTCCTCGGCAACAAGCACTGGGCGTTCAAGCACCGCAAGGGCAACGGCCTGGGCCGTGAGTCGGTCCTGTTCTTCGTCTTCAACGGGATCGGGCTGCTCATCCAGCTGGCGTTCGTGGCGACCGCACGGTACGGGCTTGGCCTCACCGATACCTTCTCCTACAACGCGGCGAACATCGCGGGCACCATCGTGGCCACCGTGTTCCGGCTGTACACGTACCGCCACTGGGTGTTCCTGGCGGCCGACGTGGAGCCGCCCGCGGCCGAGCAACTCGAGCCCGAGACCTCGGCCCCGCACTAAGGGCAACGGAGCGGTCAGGGGCAGCCGCGCACCGCGGACAGGCCGAGCGGGGCCTTGAGGGCGGCCGCCTGCTCCGCCTTGGTCAGGTAGCCAACCGCGGCCATCCGGCCGAGGACGTGCACGAGGCGGGCCCGCGCCGCGGCGGGGTAGGCCAGCGGGTCATCGTAGGTGGGCGCGTTCACGACCCCCGCGAGCATGGCGGCCTGGACCAGGCTCAGCTGGGCGGCAGGCCGTCCGAAATAGCCGCAGCTGGCCGCGGCCAGGCCGTAGTAGCCGTGACCGTAGTAGGCGATCTCCGCGTACAAGCGCAGGATCTCTGACCTGCTGTAGGTCCCGTTGAGCTTGATGGCCATCGCCACCTGCTCGACTATCTGGGCAAAGCCGCTTTGGCCCGAGGTGTACAGGTTCTTGGCCAGCTGCTGGTCGATGGTGCTGCCGCCGCCGTCGGTGTGGCCGGTAACCCAGGAGAACACCACCCTGACCAGCGCGAGCGGGTCCACGCCCGGGTCGGAGTAGAACCGGTGGTCCTCGGTCGCCACCAGGGCCTGGGCGAAGTACGGCGGCACCGGCGGGCCCGGATAGGCGATGTGGTGCTCGCGTGCCTGGGCCGCGGCCAGGGTGGTGGCCTGGCCGGCGGACGGGGTCAGGACGAACACCAGGCCCGTCGCGGCCGCGAGCACGATGACCACCGCGAGAACGACCTTGGCGAGGCGCAGCGCGAGCCGGAACCGCCTCCTGGCCCGGGTGGGCTGGCGCTCGGGCTTGCCATCGAGGTCTTTATCGATCGAGGCCGAACGGCGAGCGCCAAGTACTCTCAACGACCCTGCCTCTCCAGCCTGCTGCGCGGTTCTCCTTCGCTACAACGAGCACGGCTCCCAGCGTGTGCCCGGCACATAGTAACTGTCCTGTCCGGCGTAAATCACGCATTTGGCGGCGGTGTGGCGGCGGTGGCCGATCTGGCGTTCGTTCCGGGCGGCGCCGCGGTTGCGCTAAGCTGTCTGCGTCCGCCGGAAGCGGCGGGCGCGTCACAGCGAGCAAGTCCGTGGCGTGACGGGACGTGGCCCAGCTTGGTTAAGGCGCCTGACTGGGGGTCAGGAGAGCAGGAGTTCAAATCTCCTCGTCCCGACTTAGTCGTCAATCGACGACGCTCAGTAGGCGTCGTTGATGCGTAGCGTCTTGAGCATGGACGATATCGCGGGTTCCTGAGCCTGGCCGCTCAGGCACGCCTCCATCTCGTACCAGTTATCGGCCAGCAGCCGCGGGATGACGACGGTGATCGTCTCGGTCCCGCGCAGCGCCGTGCACCAGGCTTCTGTCGTCCTGGTCTGGGTGGCCGGGTGACCGTCGATGGCCGTGTTCGCCTTCGGGTCGCGCCAGCCTGGAGAGCCGTTGGCGCTCCACCTGACGAGGACTCCTCCCGGGGCCAGCGCGCTGATCGGGCTGCCGCAGGACACGGCGGTCTTGCCAGCGTTGTCGGTTGCGACCCTGCACGGGCTCCGCAGCCGGCCCGTGCCCAGGTAGACGATCAGCGCGGAGAAGCTGGACACGTCGTTCCAGGTACCTGATCGCCATGCCGCCGGGTAGCGGAAGGACAAGCCCATGGCGCTGAAGCTCGCGGTCGCCGCAGCTTGTTCGGTAGCCGGATGCGGGCTCGCGGCCGCGGCGCAGCCGCCGGTCAATACCGCTGACGCGGCGGTCGCAGCGAGGGCCATCGCGAGGCGGTTCGGGGCTGTCACGTTGATGAGACGTCCGGCGGCACGCGGAGGTTGCGCGGCGCCTTGGAACTTGTGACCCCGTATGCAGAGCCGCTGCCGCCTGGTGTTGACTATCGCCATGCCTGTTGATGGACAGTACGAACCAAGCACGCGTGAGTGGGTGCGCGACCAGGTCGCGGAGTACGAGAGCTCGGACGGGGCGCGGGGCACGACGCTGCGTGAGACCGGCCTGCCCGTGGTGATCGTGACCAACCGCGGCGCCCGCAGCGGCAAGGTCCGCAAGACGCCGGTGATGCGGGTGGAGCACGATGGCCGGTACGCCATGGTCGGCTCCAAGGGCGGCGCGCCGGAGAACCCGCTGTGGTACTACAACGTCCGGGCGAATCCCCGGGTGGAGCTCCAGGACGGCCCGCACAAGCAGGACATGGTGGCCCGCGAGGTCAGCGGGGACGAGCGGGCCGAGTGGTGGCAGCGCGCGGTCGCCGCGTTCCCGCCGTACGCCGAGTACCAGCAGAAGACCACCAGGCAGATACCGGTGTTCGTGCTGGAGCCGGTGACCGCGGACTGACCGCCGTCGGGCCGGGCATGACACCGCCCCGCGGCCCGGCAGATGCGCGGGACGCGGGGCGATGCTGGGCCAGGGTTTAAACGGCTTAGCCGTTGATCGTGCCTACGCCGGGGATGATGGGCTCGTTGATGCTCATGTAGATCGGCCCGGCGTGCGAGCACGACTCGAAGTCGAAGGCGGCGTACGTCGCGCTGTACTCGCCCGGCGGGTAGATGCGCAGCAGCACCGCCGAGTAAACCGGATCGCATCCGGGCTCCGTGCTCACCGCGGCGTCGTGGTAGGCAAGCATCGTGTGCGCGGTCGCGCCGGGCGCGAGGATCACCGCGTGCGGAGTGACCGCATGATTCCAGTTGGCGGGACTGCCGAGCTGATGCCCGTTGCGGTCTACGGCGGAGACGCCGGGGAAGCCGTACAGGGAGCAGGTGTGGCCGCTCAGGTTGGTGAACTCCAGCGGGTAGTAGATGGTGCCTGCCGCTCCGTTGCCCTGACCGACCGCGATCCAGGCGCCCAGGCCGAAGGCCGTGCAGCGGGGAACGGAGGATGCCGCGGCGCGCGCGGTTCCCGATGAGGTGGCCGCGTAGGCGGCGGACGAGATCGCCAGCCCGGCGACTACCGCGGCGGCGACCGCGATGACCCGACGGGTGGTTGCAGAAAGACGTTTCATGGTGTTTATCCTGTGCTGCACTGGTTCCGCCCAATGTGGAACCTTTATGCCGTTAAGACGCCGATGCCGGGCGATCGGTTGGAAAACGCGGCTCGTGCGGGACACCGTGCCGGGCTTCCCCGCGCATCGGACCGCGCATCGGACAGGGCAGACTGGTGCGGTGACAGCACGGGCGGAACTCACGCGCAGGGCGCAGGCTCACGGCATCGCGGTCGGCTACACCGACTGGCAGGGCCGCGCGGTCGAGGTGACCGACGAGACGCTGGCGGCGGTGCTCGACGCGCTGGATGGCGATGGCGGCGGTGCCCAGGCGGGGCGCCGCCCGCTGGAGCAGCCGCCGGCCGTGGCGCCGTTTCCCGCCCGCCGGTCGTGGGGTTTCACCGTCCAGCTCTACTCGCTGCGCTCTCGCGCCTCCTGGGGGCACGGCGACCTGCACGACCTGGCGGACCTCGCGTCCTGGAGCGGCCGCGAGCTCGGCGCGGGCTTCGTGCTCGTCAACCCGCTGCACGCGGCCGAGCCGACCTCACCGGTCAGCCCCTCCCCCTACCTGCCGATGAGCCGGAGCCACATCAGCCCGCTCTACCTCCGGATCGAGGACATCCCGGAATACGCCGGGCTCGGCGCGAGTGAGCGCGCCCGGATCGACCACCTCGCCGCGCCGCTGCGCGCGGCGAGCGCGACGGCGGCGCTCATCGACAGGGACGCGGTCTGGGCCGCCAAGCGCGACGCGCTCGAGATCATCCGCTCGGTGCCGCTCAGCCCGCCCCGCCGCGCCGAGCTCGGCGACTTCCGCGCCCGGCACGGGCAGACGCTTGACGGCTGGGCGACCTGGTGCGCGATCGCGGAGGTACACGGCCCGGACTGGAGGTCTTGGCCGCCGGCGCTGGCCGATCCCGGCTCGGCGGAGGTGGCGGAGCTACGGCGGAAGCTGGCGGACCGGGTCGACTTCCACGCCTGGCTGCAGTGGCTGACGGCGCAGCAGGCCGCCGCGGCGCAGCAGGCCGCCAGGCAGTCGGGCATGGACATCGGCGTCATCGCGGACCTCGCCGTGGGCTCGCACCCCGGCGGAGCCGACGCCTGGGCACACCGGGACGTGATCGTCCCCGGCGTCAGCGTCGGCGCCCCGCCGGACGAGTTCAACCAGCTAGGCCAGGACTGGACGCTGCGGCCGTGGCATCCCGGCCGCCTCGTCGCCCAAGCGGGCAGGCCGCTGGCCGAGCTTGTCGCGGCGACCACCCGGCACGCGGGCGGCCTGCGCATAGACCACGTCATGGGGCTGGCCAGGCTTTGGTGGATACCGGCCGGCCGGAAGCTCGCATCGATCCGCGAATCTACGGCCACTTCCTCGAGCACATAAACCATTCCGTCGAAGACGGCCTCTTTGCCGAACAGATTCGCGGCGCCGGATTCGAGGGT
>Ga0209169_10001784_pt1 | contig 13050 bp, 13 predicted proteins | sample HubBroMetageWRM4_FD_188346 | JGI IMG/M metagenome (GOLD analysis project Ga0209169, IMG submission 188346) | Warmed soil microbial communities from the Hubbard Brook experimental Forest, New Hampshire - Hubbard Brook CCASE Soil Metagenome WRM 4... | ecosystem: Environmental > Terrestrial > Soil...
TCCAATACGCGGGCATCTCCGCGATCACCGATCTGCGCAACAAGGTTTACGCGCGTGTGCTGCATCAGCCCGTGGGATTTTTCCACACGAATCCGGTGGGGCGCGTGATGTCTGCGCTGATCAACGACGTGGAGCAGCTACGCAGCGCGTTTTCTGACTATCTTGCAGACTTCTTCCGGCAGATTTTCGCGATGATCGGTTTTGTGGTGGTTCTGCTGGTCATCGACTGGCGCATGGCCATTGGGTCTGTGGTGCTGGTGCCGCTCGTGGTGTTGCCGATTGGCCGGCTGGCGCGGAAGATTCGGCGCTCTACGGAAGACAGCCGCGCGCGCCTCGCCGACTTGAGCCAGATTCTTCAGGAGACCGTCAGCGGGAACCGCGTGGTGAAAGCATTCGGCATGGAAGATTTCGAGATCGGCAAATTTCGCGAGGCTGCGCGCAACCTGCGCCGCGAGAATATGCGGTGGATTCGCTCGCTCGCGGCCACCAGCCCGCTGATGGACATCCTCGGCGCCGTAGTGATCTCGATGATCATCTTTTTCGCGCGGGGCGAGATCAAGGCGGGTCGCATGTCGATCGGCCTGTTTGGCGCCTTCACCTACGCGCTTTTTAAGGCATACGAACCGGTGAAGCGCATCGGCTCGATCTACCAGCTCTTCGTGCAGTCGCTCGGAATTTCCGCGCCGGTGTTTTCGTTCCTCGACTTGCCCGAGGAGCAGATGGACGCACCGGGCGCGAAAGCTTTGCCGCGCATTCGCGATCGCGTGGAATTCGATAGCGCTACCTTTATGTACGACGACGGCGACGCGCCTACGCTGAAAAATATCGATCTCAACGTGCCTGCGGGCGCCGTGGTCGCGTTCGTGGGATCAAGCGGCGCGGGGAAGACGACGCTCGTCAATCTGCTGCCGCGGTTTCATTCGCCTACAGCGGGTAAGGTCAGCATCGACGGCATCGATCTTCGCGACGTGACGCTGCGTTCGCTGCGCGAGCAGATGGCGATCGTCACGCAGGAAACCATCCTTTTCAACGACACGATTTGGAACAACCTTTGCTACGGCCGTCCCGATATGCCGGAAGAAAAAGTCTATGCCGCCGCGAAAGCCGCGCTCGCGCACGACTTTATTTTGCAAATGCCCAAGGGCTACCAAACTGAAATCGGCGACCGCGGCCAGCGCCTTTCCGGAGGCCAGCGCCAGCGCCTCGCCATCGCACGCGCGCTGCTGAAAGACGCGCCCATTCTGATTCTTGACGAAGCCACATCGGAACTCGACTCCGAGTCTGAAATGCTCGTCCAACGCGCCCTCGCCAACCTGATGGCCGGCCGCACCGTCTTCGTGATTGCGCATCGCCTGTCAACAATCCGCCGCGCGGACTTGATTGCCGTCCTGGAAGGAGGCACAATTCGCGAGCGCGGAACGCATGAAGAACTGATGGCGCGGCGCGGATTGTACGCGCGTCTCTACGAAATGCAGTTTAGAGACGCCGAACCCGTGACGCCTGCCATCGAACCGATTTGATTCCTGCGTCGCTTCAAAACTAAAATCATCGCGGCGAAATGACCACCACCGGATCACGCTCAGCCACTCCGACTCACGCGCCCGCATCGCGGCTTGAGAATGCCGTCTCGTTGAAGTCCATGACGGGCTACGCGGAAGCGCGCGCCTCTGAAAAAGGCTGGAACATCCGCGTCACGATTCGCGCCGTGAATCACCGCTTCCTCGATCTGCACCTGCGCATGCCGGAAGGCTTCGAGCCGATCGAGCCGAAGGTGCGCCAGACCGTCCGGCAGAATGCACGGCGCGGCCATCTGGACGTGACGGTGTACTACGAGCCGGCAGGGAAAGCGGCTGTGGGCGTGAACGAAGAAATCGCCGCGGCCTACCTGGCCGCCGCGAATTCGCTACGCCAGAAATTTGGAATTAACAGCGAGCCCGACCTCGCGGCGATTTTTCGTCTACCGGGCGTGATCGGCTCGGCCGCGCTTGCTCGTGAAGGAGATCTGGCGCGGCTGGAAGCCGTGGTGATCGCGTGCCTCGAAGAAGCGCTCGGAAAGCTTTCCAGCATGCGCGAGATCGAAGGCGCGCACCTTCGCGATGAAATGTCGGCGCGGCTTACGAAAATCACAGGCCTCGCGGCGCGCGTAGCGGTGCTGGCCGAGCGCGCTCAGCCAGCTTTTGCAAAGCGGCTTGAAACTCGCCTGCAAGCGCTGCTCGCCGAAGCGCAGATTGATCCCACGCGCCTGGCGCAAGAGGCGGCCATCGCCGCCGAGCGCAGCGACGTGAGCGAAGAACTCGCTCGCCTCAAGAGCCACGTCCAGCAGTTCGAAGGATTGCTTGCCGGAGCGCCGGACGTCGGCAAAAAACTCGACTTCCTGCTGCAGGAAATGCAGCGCGAGGCCAACACGCTGCTCTCGAAATCGCCAGGCACCGAAGCGGAAGGAATCGAGATCACGCAGATCGGACTCGAGATCAAATCGGAAATCGAAAAATTGCGTGAACAGGTGCAGAACATCGAATGAAACCCTCCGAGCCGCTGGTGCTGATCGTTTCGGGCCCGTCGGGCTCCGGAAAATCCACCCTCGTGAAGAAGATTCTCGAGCTGCCCAACATGCTGTGGTCTGTGTCGTACACAACACGGTCCCCGCGTGCGACGGAAACCAATGGGGAGTGGTACAATTTCATTTCCGAAGCCGAATTCGAGCAGATGGTGGCGCGTGACGAGTTTCTGGAATACGCCCAGGTGTTCGGCAAGAATTGGTACGGCACGCCGCGGAAATGGCTCGATGAAGCGCGCGAGCGCGGCACGGACCTGGTGCTCGAAATCGATGTGCAGGGCGCGTTGCAAGTGCGGCGCAAACTGCCGGGCTCGGTGGCGATTTTTGTGCTGCCTCCGTCGCGCGAAGATCTGGAGAAACGGATTCGCGCACGCGGGCAGGATTCGGACGACGAGATTCAGCGCCGCTTGAAACGGGCACGCGAAGAAATGCTGAGCTACAGCAGCTACGACTTCGCGATTATCAACGACGATTTGGAGCGCGCCGGCAAACAGATTCAAGCCGTCGCGCAAGGGTCACGCTGCAAAGTTACGCGGAATGAAACGCAGATTCACGAGATTTTGAAGTCATTTGGAGGCTGACGTCGACATGACTGTGTTGAGAGATGCACCAGAGAGCCAGTTCGCATACGTTGTCGTGGTCGCGCGCCGCGCTCGCCAGTTGTTGATCGGCGCCCGTCCATTCGTCGAAAACCCGCGCTCGCGCAAAACCACGCGCATCGCCGAAGAGGAACTCCAAAAGGGTTACCTCGAGTACGAAGCTCCGATGCTCGAAAGAGATAAGGCGGCGGAAGAAGAGAGCAAGCGGAAGGGGTAAGCTCGCTGCGGAGTTCGCATGAGAATCGCGCTTGGGGTCACCGGAGGCGTCGCAGCGTATAAGGCCGCGGAACTCGTCCGCCGCCTGCAGCAGGAAAAGCTTGACGTGCAGGTCGTCATGACTCGCGGCGCGCAGGAATTCATTACACCCCTCACCTTCGCCGCACTCACCGGACAGAAAGTCATCACCGATTTATTCGCCGCAGCCGGAGGCGCGCCTGCGAACGTCGAGAGCGCCATCGAGCACATCGCCGTCGCGCAGCGCATCGACCTGCTGGTCGTCGCGCCGGCCACGGCAGACATCCTTGGAAAATTCGCGCACGGCATTGCCGAGGATTTTCTCGGCACGCTGTATCTCGCTACGAAAGCTCCCGTGGTCGTCGCACCCGCGATGAATGTGAATATGTGGGAGCACTCGGCTACGCAGGAAAATCTGGCGACGCTGCGGAAGCGCGGCGTGCACGTCGTCGATCCCGATGATGGCTACCTCGCGTGTGGAATGACGGGCGCTGGGCGCTTGGCCGCGACCGAAACGATCGCGCGCAAAGTTTGCGAAGTGCTTGGGCTGCGCCACGATCTGGATGGGCACACGGTGCTCGTCACCGCGGGCCCGACTTGTGAAGACATCGACCCGGTGCGGTTCCTTACCAATCGCTCGTCGGGCAAGATGGGTTACGCGCTGGCTGAAGCGGCGCAGCGCCGTGGCGCGCGCGTGATTTTGATCAGCGGTCCCACGGACCTCAAAGTTCCTGATGGAGTCGATTGGGTTCCGGTCCGCACCACCACGCAGATGCACGATGCCGTGCTTTCGCGCGCGGCGGAGTGCTCCGTGGTGGTGATGGCCGCAGCGGTTTCGGACTATCGCCCTGCCGCCACACACGACAAAAAGATCAAGCGCGGCGAAGGTTCGCTCGCGCTGCAACTCGAGCCGACGGCGGACATTCTTGCCGAACTCGGTCGTGCAAAAAGGAATCAGGTGCTGGTTGGCTTCGCGGCGGAAACCGATTCTGTTGCCGAACACGCTCGCGGCAAGCTCGAGCGCAAAGCTGCCGACATGATCGTCGCGAATGATGTGACGCAAGAAGGCGCGGGCTTCGATACCGACACGAATATCGTGACGCTCTACACTCGCGACGGCCGCGAAGTGGCGCTGCCGAAGCTTTCGAAATTCGACGTGGCCAACCGCATTTTCGATCGCGTGCTGGAAATTCACAAACAATCCAAGTAAATTGCGTGGCGGGAGATTTCGCGATGGATCCGTCGAAGCGCGCTCGTGTGGAAACGCAACTGGCTGAATGGCTGCGCTACGGCGATGATTTGGGCCTCGGGCCGTTTTATCGCGATCGCGCGGCTTCGCTGGAAATAAATGCGGCATCGGTTGCGCAGCTATCGTCCGCCGCCGCTACTCCCACCGTTGCAGCAGCATCAGAAATCGTTACTCCTAACATCCACGCCGAGGAATCCATCGAAATGCCGAGGTCCCGAACCGCCGCAAAAACTTTCGCCGCATCGGCGTCCGCCAGTGTCGCCGCGCCTGCTCCAGCGCCGTCGTCTGTGCCTCTGCCGATTGTGAGCGAAACCGGCCTGTTCGATTCCTTCGAGCGCGTCGCGAACGACTCGCTCGTGCGGATCCGCGAAGACATCGGCGATTGCAAGCGCTGCAAGCTGCACAAGACCCGCAACAAAATCGTCTTCGGCGTCGGCAATCCGAAGGCCGAGCTGATGTTCGTCGGCGAAGGTCCGGGGCGCGACGAAGATATGCAAGGCGAGCCGTTCGTGGGGCGCGCCGGCAAGCTGCTCACGCAGATGATCGAAGCGATGGGACTCAAGCGCGAAGACGTTTACATCGCGAATGTGGTGAAGTGCCGCCCGCCCGAAAATCGGCTCCCCGAGAAGGACGAGATCACCACGTGCTCGCCGTTCCTCGTGCGCCAGATTGAAGTGATCAAGCCGAAAGTGATCTGCAGCTTGGGAAGCTGCTCCGCGCAAACGCTGCTGCAGACCACGCAAGGCATCTCGAAGTTCCGCGGCGAGTGGCAGGAATTTCGCGGCACAAAATTGATGGCTACCTATCACCCGGCGTACCTCTTGCGGAATCCCGCCGCGAAGGGCGAAGTGTGGAAAGACCTGCAGAAAATCATGGCGGAACTCGGCCTCAAGCCTCGCAAAAAATAGCGCCGAGTTCTCATGCCGCATGCTGATTTGAATTATGGCTGCGTTTCAGGAGGGGACTGAATCGCTTTACGGGCGGCAAGCAGGTCCGCTTCACTCACGAGAATTTCGTAATAGATTCCGTCATCTCGAACGGTCGCGTAAATTCCAGCTGACAAAAGCGTCTCCTGCAGAATCTCCGCCTCGATCTCGGTTGCCTTCTTAAGCAGCACGAGAGTTTGGTTTTCAGATGAGAGGAGAAGTTCTCGCGCCGCAGCTTCATCCGCTTCGCGCACCAGAACGCGATGCCCCGTGCCGCTCCACGCCAAGTGATTGCGCATCCTGCCTGCGGTGTCGGCCTGAATCATCGCGTCGATACCGGCAGATTCAAGGACGCCCTTCGCCATTTCAGCTTCGCTTTCGGTGGCGTAGGACTGAACAACAATCAAGTCAGGGTGCGGCATACCGCGAGTATACTCCTCGTACTTTGGTGACCGGAATGCGCCCTTCCTTCGCTGCTGTTAAACTGTTCGTCTCCTGATGGCCAAGCGATTCTGCGACGTTGCGCTGCCCGTACCGCTGCGTTCGGCGTTCACTTACGCCGTTCCGGAAGCGCTCGCGTCGCAAGACCTCATCGGCCGCCGCGTCCTGGTGCCGTTTCGCAATAAACCCACTGTTGGAATCGTGCTCGCGTATGCGGAGAAGCCGCCGAACGTGATGCGCGTTTTCGAAATCGCCGAGCTGCTCGATCCCATTCCCGCGCTTTCGCCGAAGCTGCTCGAACTCGGCCAATGGCTCAGTCGCTATTACGTCGCGCCCATTGGCGAATCGTTGCGGGCAATGCTTCCGCCGGAAACCAAGCTGCGGTTCGATCGCGAGTACTGGCTCACCGATGCAGGCCACGCGTACCTTGACGAACTCTCGCAGGACGGCGAACTCACCGACACGGAGAAATCCGAGCGCGCGTTCCTGAGGCTCTTTACGAAATCCGATGACGGCGAGAACGCAATTCCAAGTTCGAAAGTACGCCGCGCGCAAGGCGGCGAGGCTGCGGCGGAAGGACTGATCCGCCGCGGGTATCTCGCCGCGCGCGAAATCGCGAAGACGCGCAACACGCGCACCCAGCGCATCGTTGCGTGGACTGATGACCCAACCGCCGCGCCTTCGAACGAAGTCGAGTCGCGCGTTCGAGAAATCCTCACTGCCGAGCGCGGACCGCTGCCTGCCGCGAAGCTCCTCGAAGAAGCAAAGATCACCCGCGCCGTGCTGGCACGAATGGAAAAGTCCGGCGTGGTGCGCTCGTGGGAAGAGCCGATCGTGCCCGGCGAGGATCCGTGGGACACCGATTACACTCTGCCGAAAAACGAATTGAACGCCGAGCAGAGCCAGGCGCTGGCGGAGATCTGGCGCTGGATCGTGGCAGGGAAGTTCGAGTCCGCGCTGCTCCACGGCGTCACGGGCAGCGGCAAGACGGAAGTTTATCTGGGCGCCGTCGACGCAGCGCTTTCGCGCGGCAAGACGGCCATCATTCTCGTCCCTGAAATTGCGCTCACGTTGTGGGTCGGCCGCATTGTCCGCGCGCGATTCGGCGATACGGTCGCGATCCTTCACAGCGGCTTGCCGGATGTGGAGCGCGCCAGAGAGTGGTGGCGCGTCCGCCGCGGTGAAGCTCGCGTCGTCGTCGGCACGCGTTCGGCTGTTTTTGCGCCGCTTGAAAATCTCGGCCTGATCATCGTCGATGAAGAACACGAAACCAGCTACAAGCAGGAGGAAACGCCGCGATACAACGGCCGCGACACCGCCGTTTATCGCGCGCACCTCGAAGATGCCGTTGTAATTCTTGGCTCCGCCACGCCGTCGCTTGAGACGTATCACAACGCGCGCAACGGCAAGTACAAGCTGCTCGAGTTGAAGTCGCGCGTCGCGAACCGGCCGCTCGCCGAAGTGCGCGTCGTGGACCTTCGCGAAGAATTCCGCCGCGCGCACAAATCCCAGCCAATCTCCGAATCGCTGCGTGCCGCCATCGCGCTCCGCCTCGAAGAAAAAACGCAGGCCATGGTCCTGATCAACCGGCGGGGCTATTCGTGGTCGTGCCTGTGCCGCAGCTGCGGCGCGTTTGTGCAGTGCGAAAATTGCAGCATCGCTCTCACGTATCACAAAAATCGCCACAAGCTCGAATGCCACTACTGTGGCTTCACCGCGAATCCGCCAAAACGCTGCCCGAAATGCGACGGCGAATATATGTACTTCGTCGGCGATGGTGCCGAACGCGTCGAGGAATATCTGGCCGCGCAATTCACGAGCGCCCGCATCGCGCGACTTGATCGCGATACGGTGCGCACGAAATCCGAATTCCAGAATGTGCTGGGAGCTTTCGCGAAGGGCGAGACGGACGTACTCGTGGGCACGCAGATGGTCGCCAAAGGCCATGATTTCCAGCGCGTCACGCTGGTCGGCGTTGTGGCCGCCGATCTCGCGCTCGGCCGCCCGGATTTTCGCGCCGCTGAAAAGTCGTTTCAACTTCTAACGCAAGTCGCGGGCCGCGCCGGACGCGGCGAGCTTTCCGGCGAAGTACTGGTCGAGACCTACTATCCGGAGCACTACGCGATTCAGTTCGCGGCGAAGCAAGACTACGAGCCTTTCTACGAGAAAGAGTCGCACTTTCGCCGCATGCTGCATTACCCGCCGTTCGCGGCGCTCGCGAGCGTGCTCATCCGCGACAAGAAAGTGGAAAACGCGATCCGTTGGTCGCGCGCGCTTCAAACTTATTTCGCGCCGTTCGAGCAACGCGGCGTGAAAGTCCTCGGCCCCGCCGCCGCGCCACTCGCGCGCCTGCGCAAAGAGTATCGCTTCCAATTCCTGCTGAAGTCGCCGCAGCGCTCCGCACTGTCGCAAGCTCTCGCCGGTGCTCTCGATTTTTGCGCGAAGAAGGAAATTCCGGAAACGGCTGTGGTCGTGGACGTGGATCCCGCGAGCCTTACGTGAACATCTCTGAAGAGCGAACTATGGAAAACGAACGCAACCGTCGAATCGTTCTAGTCGGCGGCTCTGGCCAAGTCGGCACCGTACTTGCGCGGCATTTTCACGAGCAAGGATTCGATGTCGTGGTGATCGCTCGCGGCCAAGCAACGGCTCCGTGGCGTACAACTCCTTGGGACGGCGCAACCATGGGCGCTTGGGCCGACGAGATCGACGGCGCCGATGTGGTGATCAATCTCGCTGGCCGCAACGTGAACTGCCGTTACACCGAAGCCAATCGCCGCGAGATTCTGGACTCGCGCGTCCAGACCACAAAGCTTGTGGGAGAAGCCGTCGCGCGCGCGAAAAATCCGCCGCCGCTTTGGATGAATATGAGCACGGCCACGATTTATCGCCACGCGTTCGATCGGCCAATGGGCGAAGCGACCGGTGAACTCGGCGGCAACGAACCGGACGCCCCCGCCAGCTGGAAATTCAGCATCACCGTCGCGCAAGCCTGGGAGGACGCATTGTTCTCCGCACACGCTCCCACCACGCGCAAAGTAGCGCTTCGCAGCGCAATGGTGATGAGTCCCGATCGCGGCGGCGTTTTCGATACGCTGCTGCGCTTGGTCCGCTTCGGGCTCGGCGGCGCGTCCGGTTCCGGCAAACAATTCGTTTCGTGGATCCACGACCTGGATTTTCTGCGCTCGATCGACTACCTCATTCAGAATCCGTCGCTTGACGGCGTCGTGAATCTTTCCTCGCCCGAGCCGTTGCCGAATTCAGAGTTTATGGCTGATTTGCGGCGCGCGTGGGGAATTGGAGTGGGCTTGCCCGCAAGCAGCTGGATGCTCGAGGCCGGTGCGATTTTTCTTAGAACCGAGACCGAGCTGATTCTGAAGAGCCGCCGCGTGGTGCCGCGCCGCCTGCTGGATCACGGTTTCCGATTTGAATTCGCGAATTGGCCCGCTGCTGCGAAGGACTTGGTGACACGTTGGAGAAAATCGGAGATCAAGGCCTGATCCTGTGGAGCCACAGCTTGCTCGCTAGGCGAACGCCGGCCACAGCATAAAGCACAGGGCGAACATCGCAAGCGCAGCCACTGCGAGCAATTTCCGCGAGGCGTTCAGCGACTCCCACTGGTCATAGACGGGCGGATGCTTGAATCGAAGCGAAAGCACCACGATCACAAACCCCCAGACGATCCACCCCTTCCAGAAATAAATACCCATTCCTACCATGCCCAGCGCCACCGCGAGCGAAATCCGTTCGTGCTTCTCCGGCAAAAGACTGTAAATGATGTGTCCGCCGTCGAGCTGCCAGGCCGGAATCAGATTGAGTGCGGTCGCGAGGAATCCCACCCAGGCTGCGCGCGCCATCGGGTGCAACAACACGCTCGTCACATCCGCTCCCGGATGAAACATTCCGATCAGCCCTCGCATAATCAGCGGCGTTCCAAACAGGAGCGAAGCATCCTCCGGCGCCGACGGGACGACCTTGGAAATCGAAATCGCGTAGGCCACAATCGGCACGGCCAAAACAAAACCCGCGATCGGCCCGGCGATGCCGATATCGAATAGCGCCCGCCGGGTAGTGATTGGCGACCGGATTCGCAGGAACGCGCCGAATGTTCCGAAGAACGGCGGGCCGGGAATGAAATGCGGATAGCTGACGTCGATCCCATAGTATTTGCACGCGAAGAAGTGGCCCAACTCGTGCGCCATGAGGATCACGAGCAGCGTCAGTGAAAACGGCAACCCGAGCATCATTAGCCGCGGATGCAAAATTGGCCGCGTCGTGATCGCGGTCAGGCTATCATCGCCAGAAAACGGCTCCACATTCGCGGCGAACGATGTCGCATACTCCACGCCCATCGCCGTCGTCGTCACAAACGTCACGAACAGCAGCAGCACGGGAATCCACGGGAATTTTTGGCGGGGACGGCGGAACTGGTAGGGGCCAACTTCTCTTACGTCAACCGGTTGAAACTCTACGTCCAGTATGTCCACCGGATCGGGTGCGTTTCCATTTCCGTGTCCGGTGCTAGCGCTCATGGAGCTTCGATGCTGCCGCGAATAAACCTGATGCCACCCAGCTCAAGCGCATGCGTGGGTTGAGCTTAAGCTTTGTCGCCGGGCGTCGGCAGCGCTTGCAATTCCTTGCCGGGCTTGAAGCGAACGGCTTTGCCGGGGGGAATGCTAACCTGCTGGCCGGTCCTGGGGTTGCGGCCGATGCCGGTCTTGCGCGGCTTCACGTTAAAAACGCCGAACCGCCGCAATTCGATGCGGTCGCCGCGGCCGAGGGCGTTCTTCATCGCTTCAAAGACCGTCTCCACCGCCTGTTCGGCTTTCGTGCGGGTGATGTTCGTCTTCGCCACGATTGCGTTTACGATGTCCAGCTTGATCACAATGGCCTCCCGCTTGACCGGAAACCTATGCTAGACAGCGGGTTGCGGGTTGTCAAGCTGTCCGCCGTGGTCTAGACTGTTGCGTTCCAATTTGAGATTAGCGCCGCTGACAACGCCCACCCAGCCGGCGGGCGGCGCAAAAATGCGGCCTGCGCCAGGCGCGCGGCGGCGAATCAACCATTCAAATTCTTTGGAGGAATCGATGTCGGTTAAGTCGGACAAGTGGATTCGCAAGATGGCTGCCGAGCAAAAGATGATTGAACCGTTTCAGGATAGCCAAGTTCGCCAAGGCGTGATCAGCTACGGCGTGTCGTCCTACGGTTACGACATGCGCGTCGCCGACGAGTTCCGCATATTCACCAACGTCAACTCCACCATCGTCGATCCGAAGAACTTTGACTCGAAGTCGTTCGTCGAATACAAGGGCGACGTGTGCATCGTGCCGCCGAATTCGTTCGCGCTCGGCCGGTCGGTGGAATATTTCCGCATCCCGCGCAAGTGCCTGACGATCTGCGTGGGAAAATCCACCTACGCGCGCTGCGGCATTATTGTGAACGTGACGCCGTTTGAGCCGGAGTGGGAAGGCTTCGTGACGCTCGAAATCAGTAACACGACGCCGCTGCCCGCAAAGATTTACGCGAACGAGGGATTGTGCCAGGTGATCTTCTTCGAATCCGACGAAGAGTGCGCCGTCTCGTACAAGGACAAGAAGGGAAAGTATCAGGCGCAGCAGGGAATCGTGCTGCCGAAGCTCTAAATGGAAAAGGCGGGGCGCAGGCCCCGCCTTGTTGTACTCGCATTGAGACTACGCCGACCGGCCTTGGGGCATGTCGGACGAACCGCGTTACTTCTTCGGCTCCGCAAACTTCGCCGTCTTTCCCCACGGTCCGCCGAACACAAATGATTCGAGCGGCTTCCGCTGCCGGGGAGCCTTTTCGCGCTCTTTGTACGGCTCAGGAAGTGTGTCCGCGCTGGCCGCGTAGCCGATCGTAAACGCCGCCACCGGTTCGTAATCCTCAGGAATGTCGAAGTTCTTCCGCACTTTATCGGCAATGTAGCCGGCCATCTGGTGCACTTGCAGCCCTTCGGCCTCAGCTTGAATCGAAAGGGTCGCCATCGCCTGGCCTACGTCATGCCACGCGTGCGCGTTCTGCTCGCCATTGTGCGCGAACTTTTTCCGCGCGACGCTGTAGCCCAGCACCGGCGCCTGCTTGGCCCAATTCTGGTTGAACTCTACGAGGCCGTCGAGCGCGAGCTTGTGATTGTGCGCGTCGACTTTCGTGGTGACGATGAAATACCACGGCTGATCGCCATACGATGACGCCGCCCACCGCGCCGCTTCGAATAGCGACCGCAACTTCTCGGGCGCTACGGGCTTGTCTTCAAACGCGCGCGGGCTCCATCGATGCGATATGTGCTCGTGAATCGGTGCACTGGTTTCTGCTGGACGCTTTGCCGCTGCCATCGCTGTCCTCCCTATCAATCCGTCGTTCGATTTAGATGCCTACCAACGTGCTTCCGCGAGGTTCAATCTGCGTTAAGGCTGAAAATCGAACCTCGCGGTTCCTGCCAATTCCATCCACCCGCTTGGAGGCTTATGCAGCGGCCCTGCGGTTGTCGATCGAATAAGCTCCCGGTCCGAACGCCGCCAAGAATAGTAGGCCGCCCATGATCGCGAGGTTCTTCAGGAAGTGAATCTGATTGTCCATTTGCTCCGGTCCGGTCATCGTCCAGAAGTTGTGGAAGATCACCGTGGTCGGAATCAAGTACAGAAACAGAATCCACGCCGCGATTCGCGACTGGAATCCCAGCAGCACGGCAAGTCCGCCGAAAATCTCAACGGCCGCCGCCGCAGCCAGCGAGACCGCCGGCAGCGGCAAATGCTTCGCCGCCATAAATCCGGTCATCGCCGAAAACATCGCAACTTTGGAAAAGCCGCTTCCCAGAAACACGATGCTCGTCAAAATTCGCCCGGCTAAGGGCACTGCGCTGGTACCACTTCCGTTCGACATTTTCTTCTCCAGTTTAAAATTTCAATCGACTTCTGACTTCCGTGCCGAGTTACGCCAAATCGAACAGCAGAACTTCCGACGACTGATCCGCCGTGACGCGAATTTCCTTCTCGTCGCTGATCGCCGCGCCGTCGCCTTGCTTCAACG
>Ga0209169_10001785_pt1 | contig 13046 bp, 12 predicted proteins | sample HubBroMetageWRM4_FD_188346 | JGI IMG/M metagenome (GOLD analysis project Ga0209169, IMG submission 188346) | Warmed soil microbial communities from the Hubbard Brook experimental Forest, New Hampshire - Hubbard Brook CCASE Soil Metagenome WRM 4... | ecosystem: Environmental > Terrestrial > Soil...
TGCGCGTTCTGTATGCCAGGCTTCATTTTGGCGTCGGTGGGATTCCTGAAGACAAATCCCAACCCGACGCGGGCGCAATTGGCGCACGGCGTCTCGGGAAACCTCTGCCGCTGCCAGGACTACGACAAGATTCTCACCGCACTGATGCGCGGCGCTGAAAATATGCGGAGAGCGAGCCATGCCTGAGGAATCTGGGAAGAAAATGAGCGAGCCTGGCGGCATTCCCAAGCGCGAGTACGGCGTGGGACATAGGTTAATCGGAAAGGATTATCCAACTCCGGACCTCTACGCGAAAGTCACGGGACAAGCGAAGTACGCCGAAGACTATCACGCAGACGGCATGCTTTTCTGCAAGCTGCTGCTCAGCCCGCTGCCGCATGCGCGAGTAAAGCACATTGATACGCGTGAAGCGCTGGCGACGCCGGGCGTGAAAGCGATTCTGATGGCAGATGAGCTACCCCCTCCGGCCGATAGCCTGACCGACAACGGCACTGTGATTCGCGCCAACCCGAAAAGCGAGCGCGCGCTGACCATGGAGCCGCTTTATCAGGGCGAGCCGATCCTCGCCGTAGCTGCGGTGGACGAGCTGACCGCCGCGGAAGCCATCGAAAAGATCCGCATTGATTTCGAGCCGCTGCCATTCGTCCTTGATCCTCTTGAGACGCTGCGACCGGGCGGCCCGAACCCCAGAACAGACGGAAATATTTGGCAACAGTCTCCCCCGCCTGCTGCGCCTGCAGGAACGGCACCGCCAAGTCCACCTCCGCCAAGCGTTGGTGAACTCAAGTGGACGGCGGCAGATTTCGCGAATGCGAAAGATGGTCAATTGCCTATGGGTAAGACTCCCAGCGAATGGTCGTACGGCGACGTCGACGCGGGATTCCGGAATGCGGCGCTCGTTTTGGATGAGACATTCGTCACGCCGGACACCAGCCACCAGACGCTGGAAACACGCAGCGCCATGGCTTATTGGCAGAACGGGAAGGTCTACGTTTATACCGGCACGCAGAGCACCGCGCAGACCGTGCCGGCCATTGCGCGATGGCTGAATGTCGATCCGAGCAAGGTCGTGCTCATTAGCGAATACACCGGAGGCGGGTTCGGCAGCAAAGTCACAGCCGGCATTTCGCTCGTTATCCCGGCGCTGCTGTCGAAGAAGACCAGCGCGCCGGTCATGATGCGCATCAGCCGTGAAGAGGAGACGTTCATCGGACGCGCGCGGCCTAGTCTGATGGGCCGGATGAAAGTCGGGTTCGGCGAGGATGGGCGGATCACAGCTCTCGACATGTTTGTTATTTCCAACAACGGCCCTTATGACGCGAACGGCGATGTCCCGTCTTCCGGCCGCATCGTTTCCCTTTTGTACCAGCCGCAGGCCATGCGCTGGCGCGGCGCGACCATTCTGACCAACACACCTCCGCGCAGCGCGCAAAGTTCGCCCGGTGGAATGCAGGGAATCACGATCATCGAACCGATTATCGCAAAGGCCGCGCGCAAGCTGGGGCTCGACCAAGTAGCGATCCGGAGGATCAATTGCCCGGAAGGCAAAGCGCTGCTTGGTCCAGAGGTGCATGGCAAACGGGCCTACGCCACAAGTGCATTCATCAAGGAAGCGCTCGACCGTGGCGCGGAGCAATTCAAGTGGCAGGAGCGAGTCGCGCGCACTCCGAAGCGGATTGGCACCAAAGTCCGCGGCGTGGGAGTCGCGGTCAGCTGTTACGTAGGCGGCACAACCGGCTTTGATGGGCTGCTCGTCATCACGCCCGATGGCCGGATCCGTTTTCACTCCGGGATCGGTAACCTGGGAACCGAGTCGGTGATGGATGTGCATCGCGCCGGTGCCGAGGTTCTCGGCGTTCCGTGGGAGAAGTGCGACATCACCTGGGGCGATACGGAGAAGAACCTTCCCTTTACTTGTGTATCCGGCGGCAGCCAGACGACTCACGCGATGACTCGCGCCGCACACGCGACGGCGATGGATGCGAAGAAAAAACTGCAAGAAGTCGCTGCGAAGATTCTTGGCGGAAAACCAGAACAATACGAGGTCGCGAACGAGCGCGTGTTTCGCAAAGCCGGCGGCCCGGGCATGACCTTAGGGCAGGCAGCGCAGTACGCGATTAAGCTGGGCGGTAGCTATGATGGCCATGAAACAGCGGACGATCTGAACAAAGTGACCAAGGCCTCGATTACCGCGCTCGCCGGCCAGGGTTTGGTGGCCGCGGCCAAGGATAATTACCCTCGCGACGGATCGACTTACTCTTACGTGGCTTGCTTCGCCGAGGTTGAAGTCGACGTCGAAACTGGCAAATACTACGTCATCGATTATCTCGCCTACGCCGACGTCGGCTCTGTGATTCATCCGCGGGCGCTTGGCGGACAAGTGCTGGGCCGCTCAATTCTAGGCATGGGCCATGCGCTTGGCCAGAAGTGGGTGTACGACCCGCACTACGGCGCCATGCTTTCCACTCGGTTCTACCAAAACAAGCCCCCGACAATTTTGGATGTGCCCGTAGATATGCAATGGGCGGCGCTCGATATTCCGGATCCCGAAACGCCCGTGGGAGCGCGCGGCGTCGGCGAGCCGCCAGTCGGCGGCGGATGCGCGGTCATCTTGAACGCGCTTTCGGATGCGTTGGGTGACGAGATTTTTCGGCGCGCTCCGGTGAATGCTGACACCATCCTGACCGCGCTCGAATCCGGGCGCCCGATGCAACTACCGTTGACGGCGCATATTTAGCTCAGAAGTTAAGGGGAGCGAGTCATGGCAGTAATTCGCGACGTGATGGCGGCCTTTGAGCTGTTGCAGCCAAATTCCATGGCTGATGCGCAGAAACTACTGGAACAGCACGGACGCGACGCCTGGGTGCTGGCCGGCGGCCTCGACAGCTTCGATTGGTTCAAGGACCGCATCAAAAAGCCGAAAGTTGTGGTGGACCTCAGCGGCGTCGCCGAACTCAGTGGAATCCGCACGGCAGCAGATGGTGTAGAGATCGGCGCGATGACCACGCTGACCGAAATCGTGCAGCATCCAGTCATCCAAGAGAAGTACGGTCTGTTGGCGAAGAGCGCGGAACTGGTGGCCTCTCCGCAGATTCGCAACCAGGGCACGATTGGCGGCAATGTGTCACAGGACGCTCGCTGCTGGTATTACCGCGCCGGTTGGCCTTGCTATCGCGCGAGCGGGAACATTTGTTATGCGGACACTCCGGAAGGTCGCAATCGCGAGCACGCCATTCTGCACGCCGATCGCTGCGTAGCTGTGAATCCGTCCGACTCCGCGCCGGCGCTGATAGCGCTCGACGCAAAATTCGTGATGCTCACTCCCAGTGGTGAACGCGTTGTGGACGCTGAAGACTACTTTATCGGTCCGGACATTGATATCACGCGGCTACATATCCTGCGACCTGGCGATCTGCTGACGGCCATTCGGATTCCAGCTGCGTGGGCCGGCGCGCAGTTTTACTTTGAAAAAGTGCGAGATCGTAATGTCTGGGACTTTCCGCTATTGAATGTGGCGTCCGCGATGGTGGTTTCGGGTGGCCGGATCGAGAGCATCCGCCTCGCAGTGAATGGCGCAGCTGCGCGCCCTCTGCGTTTGAAATCGGTTGAAAACGCCGTGGTGGGCAAGCCGCCGAACGCGGCGACCGGCGAAATGGCCGGGAAAATGGCCGTGCAAGGCGCGCTGCCGCTGCAGTTCAACGCTTACAAAATCCCGCTGATGCGCAATTTGGTGAAGCGAGCGATCGGCGGAGTGGAGCAGGCGACATGGGCCTCCTAGAATGGGCTACAGATCCATGGGGCAAGCTTGTCCCCATTCACATCGCATGGTTTCTAATCTGGGTCGCCGTGATTGCCGGCCTGCTTTTTTTCATCGTTCATGCCACCTATTTGCGCTACTTCGCCAAACCTCGCCAGTTTGCGGCCGAAGTTCCGCTGCCCGCCGTCTCCCACGTTCCAGCGCGCGTACCAAGACATTCTCTGGTGGCGCGCGCATTTCACTGGATTATGGCCGCTTCCATGTTCACGCTGTTGTTCACCGCGTTTCTGCCTCGCCTGGGCGTCCAGTTCCCCTGGGTGACCTGGCACTGGGTCGCAGGTGCCGTGCTTACGGCCTCGGTCATCTTCCACATCCTTCATGCATCCTTCTGGCTGGATTTCTGGTCCATCTGGCCCGACAGAATTGACATCACCGACGCTCGCAATCGAATCCTTCGATTCATGGGACGGCCGGCGCCCCCGCCGCGGAAATTTGCGAAGTATCCGCTCGAAAACAAGCTATACCATGCCGCCATCATTGCGGCCGGCCTGTCCGCGATCGTGACGGGCGTCCTCATGATGTCTCGCGTGCGCACGATTTTCTTTCCGCGCAATCCATATCTGTTCAGCGACATGACTTGGGGAATGATGTACGTGTTGCATGGACTCGCTGGAGTCGGACTGATTGCATTGATTATGGTGCACGTCTATTTCGGAATTCGCCCGGAGAAGCGCCCCATCACGAAATCTATGATTTTGGGCTGGATGAGCCGCGATTTTTATCTTGAAGAACACGATCCGACCCGGTGGGTCGTTCCCGCCACAGCTTCATCGCCGGAATCGGCGGGAACCAAGGACTAGGTCCAGCAAATGCCGACAGAAGTGTTAGAGCGCTGCAACACCGTAGAAGAGTCTTACGAGTTCATGCTGGCTTACGCCGCGAAGGGACTGCCCAGCGACGAAGCCGGTCCTACCGGCGTGCAAATTCGCGAATTCTTGCGACGCGCAGCCGCCGCGATGGCTGGGCTCGCAGAGGCCTGTGCGGTGGCCGTGAAAGACGAGGGCTTGGCATCGGCCGAAAAATATCAAACATTCCTTGCAGTGCTGGACCGCGACGCCCGAGATTCTCTGGCGGCCATCGAATTGGTTTTGGCGCAGCCCTCGATCAGCTCACAATTAGTTGACAACCTCAATGCCTCCATCCACCTCCGAGCGTTGCTCACCGACCTGTTCCTCGTCGGCGAAATACTACGGTCACGGCTTACCTCCACTTCCATTCGTTGAGAGCCGACAACTCCAAACCTGCTCATGCGTTAGCCGACAATGTCCGGCCAGGCGACGCAAAGCGATGCATTTCATCGGCGTGATTCGAAATCAAAGCAGAGTGAGAGCTAGTGGGACTATCCTCCTGACGGCGTGGTGCCGGAAACGCGCCGCTGTTGTATAAGGATAGAGGCGAGGGCGTTTTGAAGAACCTTGAGATTGCGATGGCTGCTGCGGAACTGCTGCGGGGCGCGGGGATATTGATAACGCCTGAAGAGCAAGGGCGGCTGGAAGTGGCGGATTTTGGTTTGGGCGAGCTGGCGAAGACGGGTTTGCAAATACTGACTTACGTCAATACCGAGAGGGTGTGCGCGAAGGAGTTGGTGATGATTCCCGGGCAGAGTTGTCCGGAGCACTGGCATCCGACGATTGGCGGCGTGCCGGGGAAGGAAGAGACTTTTCGCTGCAGGTGGGGCAGTGTTTCGCTGTATGTGCCAGGGGAGCGGACTGTTGCGCCGCGATGTTTGCCGCCGGCGGGGTCGGAAGGTTTCTATACGGTAGGGCATGAGATTCATTTGGAGCCGGGGGAGCAGTACACGATTTATCCAGACACGCCGCATTGGTTTCAGGCAGGGCCGCGGGGGGCGATTGTGTCCGAGTTTTCGACGCGGAGCACGGATGAGGCGGACGTGTTTCGGGATCCGAGGATTCGGAGGATGGCGGGGATTGGGACTTGAGAGGTAAGTGTTGAAAGTTGACAGCGAAAAGCTAAAAGCTAAAAGTTAAGAGCGAATCGAACTGCTTGTATTTTTTGCTACGCTTGGAAAGCTCGCCCTTTCAGCTGGAGCGAGCCGCAGACAAAAAAGCAGATGGCTCGCCCGGGCCCTCGGAATCGGAATGAATATGTTCGGGTAGTAGCGACGAACTGTGCCCTTGGAATGGCAGTGTCTTGGATGTGTGTACAGAGTGTCCCGGACTAAACCCATCGGAAACTCCCCGTTTCATTCAAACGATAAGACTTATCGGGATAATCAGGAATTTGTATTGGACCTGGACGGTGGGGGTATCTACAGTGAAACTCGCGCGACAGCTTGGGCCGCCTTTACGGCAGAATCACGAAAGATATTTGTATTTGGTGCGGGCGGTTCCGACAGTTCGGGGCTCGTAGTGAGAGCACGGAAGGACTGATGACCGCAGCGGCTGTGCCATCACCGTATGGAAGTTCCCGCCCATTTGTGAAATACCAATTCGATACCGCTTATGACGAAATGTTTGGGGCGCCCGGCGTGCCGCGGGAATATTACCAGGCGCTGCATCGGACGCTGGTAGGGCTGCCGGCGGAGGAATTGCGCAAGAGCCAGCAGGCGGCGGACCTGACATTTCTGCACGAAGGAATTACTTTCACAGTGTATGGAAGCAAGGAAGGGACCGAAAGGATTTTTCCCAACGATTTGATACCGCGCATTATTCCTGCCGTGGAGTGGACCAAAATCGAAAAGGGATTGACGCAGCGAGTGACCGCGCTGAATTTGTTTTTGCGCGACATTTATCACGAAGGCCGGATTTTGAGCGAAGGGATTGTGCCACGCGAGTTGATTTACAGTTGCAAACATTTTCGGCGGGAGATGCGCGGGCTGAATGTGCCGCGGGACATTTATGTGAGCATTTGCGGGACGGACCTGGTGCGGCTGCCGGACGGAAATTTTGTGGTGCTGGAGGACAATCTGCGGGTGCCGAGCGGCGTCTCCTACATGCTGGCTAACCGCAAGGCTTTGAAGCGCGTGTTCCCGAAAATGTTTCGCGATTACGGGGTTTCGCCGATTGATCATTATCCGCAGGCGCTGCTTGCGACTTTGCGAACGCTGGCGCCCGAGAACTGTGCTTATGCGCAGGATCCGGTGACGGTGCTGCTGACTCCTGGCGTTTCGAATTCCGCTTATTTCGAGCACACTTTTTTGGCGCAACAGATGGGAATTGAGTTGGTGGAGGGGCGCGACTTGTTGGTGCACGATAACGTAGTGTATATGCGCACCACGGCGGGGCCGCGGCGCGTGGATGTCATTTACCGGCGGGTGGATGACGATTTTCTGGATCCGCTGTGTTTTAGGCGGGATTCGTTTTTGGGCGTGCCGGGATTATTTAACGCTTATCGTGCGGGGAATGTGAGTTTGGCGAATGCGATCGGCACGGGGCTGGCGGATGACAAGGCGGTGTACGCCTACGTCCCGGAGATTATTCGATTTTATTTGAGCGAAGAGCCGGTTCTGCCGAATGTGCCGACGTATATGTTGACCGAGGCGGCGCAGCGGCAGCATGTGCTGGAAAATCTGGAAGAGATGGTGGTGAAGGCCGTGGGGGAATCGGGCGGCTATGGAATGTTGATTGGCCCGCAGAGCACGAAGCAGCAGCGGGAGGAATTTCGCGTGCGGATTCTGGCTGACCCGAGGAATTATATTGCGCAGCCGACTTTGGCGCTTTCGTGCGCGCCTTGTTTGATTGATGGCGAGGTGGAGTCTCGGCACATTGATTTGCGGCCGTACATATTGATGGGCGAAAAAGTGACGCTGGTTCCCGGCGGATTAACGCGCGTGGCCTTGCGCAAAGGATCGCTGGTGGTGAATTCGTCGCAGGGCGGGGGGAGCAAGGACACCTGGGTGCTGCGCGCCGCGAATACGGACGAGCGGACCGCGCAGATCGCTGACGACGTGTGGCAGGGACTCGCGGGAGGGCCTCTGGCGTAAACGATGAGAGCTCCGCGAAATTATTTTGGGCGTAGCATGCAGCGGGACGCGGGGATGCTGTCGCGCGTGGCGGACAGTTTGTACTGGATGAGCCGCTATCTGGAGCGGGCGGAGCAGACGGCGCGTTTGCTGGATGTGGAGATGCAGCTGTGGCTGGATCAATCGCCGGAAGCGGGTTTGGGGCGATGGAAATTTGTGCTGGAGGCGCTGCGCATGCCGGCGGCGCAGGGGCCTGTCGATCCGACGCGGCTGATTAATATGCTGGTCTTCAGCCGGACGAACGCTTCGTCTATTGTGTCGTGCATAGCGACGGCGCGGGAGAATTTGCGGCATGTGCGTGAACAGTGCAGCTCGGAAATGTGGGGGCAGCTGAACCGTTTGTATCTGGAAGTGATCGAGACGTGGCCGGAAGAAGCCTGGATGCTGAAGTCGCACGCATTTTTCCAGACGGTGCAGGAGGGCGCGCATCTTTTTCAGGGGATTACGGACGGGACCATGAGCCACGGCGAGGGCTGGCAGTTCATACAGCTGGGGCGATACGTGGAACGGACGGATGCGCTGGCGGCTTTGCTGGAGACGCATTTTAAACGTGTGGCGCATCCGGCAGATCAGGCGGTGGAGAGCGCGGAATACCTGGGATGGGTCGGACTACTGCGAGCTTGCGTGGCGTTCGAGGCTTATTGCAAGGCTTATACGGCGGAGCTACGTCCTTTGCGGGTGGCGGAATTTTTGCTGCTGAATCCGGATTTTCCGCATTCGGTGCGATTTTCGGTTGATCGGGTCAATGCGGCGCTGCACATTATCGGGGAGTTGACCGAGCGGCGGGAAAAATTACCGACGCGGATTGCGGGGCGGATGCGGGCGCAGCTCAGTTACAGCCAGATTGACGAAGTGATGACAGCTGGAGGGCACGCTTATTTGGAGAGCGTGCGCGGAGAGTGCGCGCAGATTCACGCGGCGATACATCAGATTTATTTTGATTATTCGATTGAGTCGGAGTTGGCGTCGTAGCGCCAGGCGCGGCGGGGACCATGGCTTATTCGGTGCGGCACATTACGAGTTTTCGGTATGAACCCGCGGTGCGGGAAAGCGTGATGGAAGTGCGCATGCAGCCGCGGACGGACTTTCGTCAGCGCTGCCTGAGCTTTACGCTGGAAGTACAGCCGCGGGCGACGATGATGATGTACCGCGATTTTTACGGCAATGCGGTGCACCATTTTGATATTCCGCAGAAGCATGCGCTGATTGAAGTCACGGCGCAGGCGATTGTGGACGTGCTGCCGGCGCAAGATTTGTTCTTGGAGGTCGCCGGCGATTGGAGCGACCTGGACGCGCGCGTGGCGCAAACGGATTACTGGGAGATGTTGCTGCCCAGCCAGTACGCGGCGCCGACCGAGCTGCTGGAAAAGCTGGCGGCTGAGCTGGAATTGCGGCGGCGCGGCAACCCGCTCGCGTTGTTGCAGGAATTGAATGCCGGGCTGTACGAGCTTTTTGAGTATGTGCCGAATAGCACGAACGTGGATTCGCCGATCGACGATGCGCTGGAGGCACGGCGCGGGGTGTGCCAGGATTTCGCGCACATTATGATTACCTTGGTGCGCGGGCTGAAAATTCCATGCCGGTATGTGAGCGGGTATTTGTATCACGAGGACAAGGCGCAGGACCGGTCGGCGGCGGGCGCTACGCATGCGTGGGTGGAAGCGTATTTAGGGGATTTGGGATGGGTGGCGTTTGATCCCACCAACAATCTGCAGGGATGCGAGCGGCACATTCGAGTCGCGGTGGGGAGGGATTATGCGGACGTGCCGCCCACGCGCGGAGTTTACAAGGGCGACGCATCGAGTGAATTGAGCGTAATGGTGGTGGTTTCGCCGATGAATGCGCCGGAGCCGGAGGAATTGCCGCCTACCACGGTGATTCGGTCGAAGCCGCTTAGCGCTGAAAGCATGGCGGAGTTTGCGCAGCAACAGCAGCAGTGACGGAAGCAACCGCGAAAGCAACGTCAACACACCCGCGTAAAGCAGGCGGTCGCTACACAATGCAAAACCTTAATCCAAGTCAGATGCGCCTGGCTGAAGCCAAACGCTACCGGCCGGGATGTGCGGCGTGGTGATGGTGGCCATTGCCATTACCATTGCCGTTTGTGCTTGGCGCGGCTGCCGGGGCTGCGACGGCGAACAGCGCTGCGTCGGCTGGCCGCGGCGCTGTGGTGGAATCGTTGTAGAGACGCGACATGAAATCTTTGCGTGAATCGCGCTCGAGTAGCTGAAGTATATTTTGTTGCAGCAGAGCGCAGACGGTGCGGGCGTCGGCTGCGGCGTCCACCCGTTGGAAATTGAACTCAGCGCTTAGGCGATCGAATTCGGTTAGCAGCGCAGCTTGATAGCTGCAAAAACTATCGAACATATCGTGGCCGGGATATAGGTCCATTCCCGATTCCCAGTAATCGAAGCCGCGGCTGAAGACCACGCGGGGAAGCAGTTGGTCAATGCCGAGGCGGAGGTAAAAGACCGCGTCGGGTTTGAGCGCGACGCTGTAGATGCTGCGAATCCAGCGGGGATCCATGCCCCGCACGATGGCGCGCGCCATGAGCGAATAAATGTAACGGTCGGTGAGCACGATGAAGCCGGCGCGCAGGGCAGGAACGATTTCATTTTCCAGGCGATCCACGAAATCGGTGGCGTAGAACAGTGCCTGCGTGACGCGGCCGAGATTATTGCCCTCCTTCGCGCGGCGAATTCCATCACCGGCCAGGGGTGAGCGAGTCATGCCGGTATCAACGACCGCATGGCCTAACTCCTCCAGCCACGGTTTCAGTAAGTCAATCTGGGTGCTGCGTCCGGCGCCATCGGTGCCTTCGATGACGATTAATTTTCCGGCGAGATCGCCGAGGCGCATCTCCGGCAAGAGCCTTCCGTAGGTTTCTCTCATGCTTTTACCCTCAGTTCCTTCGCTTTATCCAAGTGTGCTTTCACGATTTGGCGCACTTGCGCTTGTTGGACTTCAATGGGGAGCGTCGCGTCTACGACGGTGAGACCGAATTCCGAAATCATTCTTTCGTATTCCGACAAAATGCGGCCCTGGAACATGCGGAAACTTTCCACGGAATCGCCCGCCAGATTTAGGTCCATGCCTGCTTCGTAGAATTTGAAGCCGTCGCGGCCGTCGAGAAGGCGATGGATCGCGGTCTCGAGGGGAACGCGAAAATAGAAAGCAACCGCGGGCTTCACGGCGAATCCGTAAAGCTCGCGCACCCAATCGCGATCCATGCCGCGGGCCACGTCGCGCGCGAAGGCCGTGTAGATGTAGCGATCGCACAGCACGACGGCGCCGGCTTTCAGCAACGGCAGAATGCTGCGCTCGGTGCGGTCGGCAAAGTCGGTGGAATGAATCAGCGAAAAAGTGGCAGGCGTGAGCAGCTTTTTCTTTTTTCCGTGCTTGGTGGTGTCTTTCACCAGCGGCGAGGAATTCCATTCGCTGAACACCACGCCGTATCCTTTGGATTCGAGCCATTTGTGCAGCAGGCTGAGCTGTGTGGATTTTCCGGAGCCGTCAATTCCTTCTACGACAATCAATCTGCCGGGGAAGTGATGTTCCCCGTAGTGGCGGACCATCGAGACGGCGGGTTGCAGAGGAGCAAAAACTTCGAAGGGGCCAATACGCACGCCTGAACCGATTTCCATGGATCTCCCGTCTGGCGATCGCTGCCGGCCGGTTGCGGTGGTGTATACGCGCGGCCGCGCGGCAATCAAATTTGGGTTGCCGTCCACCGATGAGAGGCGGTGGAAGACGCAAGTAAAATCCTCCATATGCGGCGAGGATGCAGCAGGAATTCGCTGGCAGTGTATCGAAATGAGAAACAGACGGGGCGCGGTGGGGCGAGGTCATTTGCGGCGTGCCAGCAGCAAAGCGAGTGTTTCTGGATCAATCTCTATGCGGCCCGAAGCCGGGCTGACGGTACGACGACCTCAACGAGCCCGGTGGCCACGTCGTACACGAGGCCTGCTATTAGCCACGCAGCCGGCAATGCGGGAATCGCGCGGAGAGCGGCGACGTCTGCGGCAACCGCCGCGCGGGGATCGCTGACCGCTTTTGCATTGAGTTGGCCTTCCTCGATTTGAAAATAGTGGGCGAGCATGGCGGGGTCGCCGACCAGGCGACCCATCCCGCAATCCGTGTGTTGCAGCACGATGATGTGAAACTCGCCGCCAGCTCCTGGAACCTGTCCGACAACGGCGCCGATTCGCCCGAGCAGACCCAACTGCTCGAGCAGCGCTGGGGTAATCCGTCCGCCGATATTGCGCAGCACGACGGCCTCGCCCGGTTTAGTTCCCAGGACATGAGCTGGATCCGCACGCATATCAGCACAACCGATGATGATGGCCTTTACGTCGGGCATGGCGCGGGGAAGCGAGGGCATTAGTGTGCCGGCAGCGGACTGCTGAGCGGCAAATTCTTTGTTGCGCTGTAGCAGGTGATCGAGATTGCTCATGTTGGTTCTCCGTGAGATTTGTACTTTCCGCACGATTGTAAAGCATGGCGGGTCGCGATAGAAATTGAATCGAAAGAAAGTCACGAAGCGCCGAGCATTCAGCGTCGGCTCCCGTCGCGCCGATCATAAGCGCCGCGCCGGTCGGGCGAGCTTCTGGCCCGCCACGGAGAAGAGGCCGAGCCAGGCTAGTTTGGCTGCGGTTGAGCTTTTTGCCCGGACGAGTCAGATTTTTGCGGCGCGGGTTTCGCTTCTGGCTTTGGCTGCGCGCTGGGCTTTGGCTGTGCGCTGGGCTTTGGCTGTGGCGCAGGCTTCGGTTGTGGCTTCGGCTGCTGCGCTGGCTTAGCTGGCGGTTTCGTATCAGGACTCGGTTGCGACGCGGGTTGCCGGTTCGGCCTTGTGGTTGGATTTGGCTTGGCGTCTGGATTCGGCTTTGGATTCGGGCTCGGGTTTGGCTTTGTATCTGGATTTGGTTGCGGCCGCGGTCGTGGGTTTGGCTTTGGAGTTGGATTTGGCTTTGTGTCGGGACTCGGCTTTGTATCTGGATTCGGCTGCGGCTTTGGGCGCGGGTTGGGCCTTGGCGATGGATTTGGCTTTGTATCTGGACTCGGCTTGGTGCCCGGATTCGGTTTTGGATTAGGATTCGGCCGCGGGTTCGGCTTGGTATCCGGATTCGGCTTTGGATTTGGGTTCGGCCGCGGATTCGGCTTCGGCGGATTTGGATTAGGTCTGGGCCGCGGTGGAGGATTGTTCGGTCCCCACGGTTTGCTACTCGGTGGCCGATGGTAGGGATGATT
>Ga0209169_10001787_pt1 | contig 13040 bp, 9 predicted proteins | sample HubBroMetageWRM4_FD_188346 | JGI IMG/M metagenome (GOLD analysis project Ga0209169, IMG submission 188346) | Warmed soil microbial communities from the Hubbard Brook experimental Forest, New Hampshire - Hubbard Brook CCASE Soil Metagenome WRM 4... | ecosystem: Environmental > Terrestrial > Soil...
AATGGACCAAGACCGGGAGCCAGCCGTGAATGCAGAGCCGGTGAAAGACCGCGCACCTTTCCTTGCGCAGCAAGCGACAGGGGTTTCGACGGAATTGACTGTCGAGGTGGCGGCAATTTCAGATGTGGGTTGTCGTCGTACCAATAATGAGGACAACTTCGGTTACGACCTGCAATCGCAGGCTTTTGTGGTTTGCGACGGCATGGGTGGAATGGCCGCCGGCGAGGTAGCCAGCAGAACGGCTATCGATCAACTGCTGTTGTTCTATGAAGGCCTTCGTTCTACCACGCCAGATATTGAGGAGCGTTTGCACCAGGCCGTTGCAAGCACAAATTTGGCGGTATGGAGCACAGCGCAGGAAAATCAAGAGTTACGTGGGATGGGTACGACGTTAGTCACTGCTTGTGTCGATGGAAGCCGGATCGTGATTGGCAATGTTGGAGACAGCCGCGCTTATTTTCTGCGCGATGGGGGTTGTGTGCAGATCACTCAGGACCATTCCTGCGTTGCCGAACAGGAGCAGCGCGGAATCGCGCCGGACGTTGCCGGTTATCTCAGCTCTCTGCGGCAGTTCATCACTCGTGCCGTGGGAGTAGAGGCGACAGTACAACCGGATCTCTTTACCGCTCAAGTGCAGCCCGGGGATATCGTGTTGCTGGCTACGGATGGACTGACTCGCTATGCGGATGCGGAAGCAATTGCAGAGCATATCGGCGACGGGTTGGATTTAGCCGGAGCATGCAGGAAGTTAGTGGAGACGGCTAAAGCGCAGGGGGGAGCCGACAATATCACTTGCCTGCTGCTGCGATTTCAGTAGCTGCCGATCCTGATAGCAACGATCTCCTTAATCAGCGGATGAAATTGATCGGTGAATCAGCCTGCTTCAACAGAAGCAGGCTTTTCAATTGGTGCAACGGCTGTGTTTCAGTGCGCGATCTGTGCTTCGCAGTGAAGGTTGTTGAGTGATCCTGGAACGAGGATGCTCGCTCCTGCCCCTGATATCTCGATACGCTCGGTGAGCGGAGTTCCGCTAACCACAACAGGCGTATTGGCGACTTCCAATGGGTAGGCCATGCGCGCTGGATTACCGGGCTGCTCCAGTTTGCCGCGGTCGACAAGATGGAAGAGTGACCAGATCCCATTGAATTGCAAGGGCAGGCTGCCGCTGCCGTAGTTGGCGAGCAATCCAGCAGACTTTGCCGTGTCGGGCGACCATGTGAAGTCTTTGGAGACATCGGCACCAGTGAGGCTCTGGGTGTCGACGTTGAGGGTGACGCTCTGAATCTCCTTGGAGCGAAGGATGTGAGCAGTGAAGCTGAGAGATGGCGATGTAGCGCCTGCAGGGAAGAATGCTCTTGAAAGCGCAGCGGCCCGGTTGAAGAATTGCAGGAAAGCTGCGGTTGGCTTCAGAGGAGCATTTGGCGCAGCGACCCAGAGATCACCCTGTTGGGTGATATAGGGTTTCAGAGTAGAGTCGTAGAACTGCCATAGCGTTCCCGATCCAGGCTTGAGTACGGTAGTGACATCAGCCGGGTTGGCTTCAATCGTGGAGTTGCGTGAGAACGGGTACTTGCTGGTGAGCGAGGAGAAGTTAGCGCAGAAGCTGCGTCCAGCGATGTTGAGTTGTTCCGGACGCTGTCCACGCACCCCCTCTTCGACCGAGGTAATAGGTGCCTGCAGCAGGCTGATGACAGTTTGTTCGACGTGGGCCTGTGGGTCAACATTGAAGGACTGCGCAGTCTGTCCGACGGCGCTATGGGCGGTGACGGCAGCGCTGATAACTGACTGCGCCGCTGTAGGGTTGTTCGCCGCTGAAGGATCCTGCGTGAACTGCGACAACGCACCTTCGAGACCTATGAGACCGTTGATGTAATTGGTATTGCCTGCGGCAATTAGCTTATTCACGCTGTCCGGCGGGACCAGGGCCTGGGTTGGCTGGAACTCATGCGCGATAAGCGGGCTGGCCACGGCGGTATTGCGCGAGGCGGTAAACATAAGCGCCAGCAGCGCCGAGTTTGGCGAAGACAGGCTTTGCAATTTCTGCTTGGCATCCTGCAGGCTGCGGTAGTGGACGACAGCGGCAGCGCGGAGGAAAGCGTGCCATTCGGAGGAAAAATCGGTGGCGTAGCGGTCCGCGAGCTTCTGTGAAAGCGTTGCTGCTTGCAGTGACTGCGCCGCCCGTGTGCCCAGAACCCAATCTTCGCCGGTGAAGTAACGGTCAGGATGCTGCATGGCGTTCTGCATATAAGCGAAACCGTCATGGGTGAAGGCTCCGGGGACGATGTGCGCGTCGACGACGGTCGCAGCCGAGCCAGGGAAGAGGCGATTGAAGTCGATCGATGGCGTGGCGCGATTCGCAGCGGCGATCATGTTCTGATAAATACGGTCGAAATCGCCAAAGCTGTTGAGATAAGCACGGGCGTGAATAACGGAGGGCATCGCCGGAGAGATGTGATAGGGATTGGTGTGCACCAGTTCTACAGAGTAGAAACTGAACTGCTGTTCTGCCAGCTGCTTCTGTCGGTCCGATTCAGTCTGATCCTTATCCACCCAGAAGTGGGTGAGGATTGGCGCGAGGAAGTTTTCGGTGCTCTTATCCGGATAGGAAGTAGTGATGAGGTAGGCGCGCAGCGGATTGTAAGCAGCAAAGTAATCGGCGTCTGCCGGAGCTGTAGCAGGCAGCGCAGTCAGAGTGGCAATGAGGTTGCGCTGGGTGCGATGGAGAAGCAGGTGCTGGAAGCGGTCAAAGTAGAGGAGCCGCGCGGGTTTGAGAAGCGTGTGGCCGCGGTAGAGCCCCCAGCGGTACATGATTGGCGCACCATTTTGCTCGTAGTCTTCGAGCTGCATCAACGTCGTGCGGATACGGTCGAGGTTTTCAAGCTCCGAAGTCGACGCCAGGGTAAGCAGTGGCGTGCCCGATGGCAAAGCCGCTGCACTTTCACGGATGGCTTGCTCCAGGCGCGCATTATTGCGGTAGGAGATCGTGAGACAGATTGTCCAGAGTAAAAGAGCGGCTGAAAGTGTTGCCAGGCCGATGCGGCGCATATGGTGGACACGCTCACTGGTGCGCGTTCCCGCAAGCGCGTCGCGGTCGGCGAAGATAGCTTCCGTGAACAGGCGCGGCAGAAAGCACCATTGCGCAATCTTCTGGCTGACGACTTGAGGTCCGGACTGCTGGTTTTCTGCCTGCAGGTTACGCAGCGAGAGGATGCGCGTCGCGTCGGCGTCAATCTGCGATTGTTTGCGGACTGCGGCTGGAGCGCTGATAACCTGCTCGGAGACATGGGCGCGTACGCCGGTGAAATAATAGCCGCGCAGGTAGGGGTTAGCGTTTAGCTGGCTGGGACGTGCGAGCTCTACCAGATAAGAGGCGAGATTGTTGCGCAGCTTTTGCATCTCGCGGGGAAACTCGTAGATCGGCGCGGTGGTGGGCTGGTCAGACTCGCGAGCAAGTGATTCGATGCGAAACTCACCGATGGAAAAGAAGAGCTTGTCGAGGGAAGAAGTGACGGATGCGGTAGCATGCTCGGCATAAAGGCCGCCAGGAATATTGTTGCGCGGCAGCGCGATGCCTAGCGGGTCGGAGACTTCTTCCGTCGAGAGATGGCGGACAAACTCGGCAAAGCCAGGAACGCGGTCGATCTTAGTGAAGACGACGTAGATGGGGAGGTCGGTTCCTAGTTGCCGCGAGATGGTGCGCAGCATCTGATTGGTGCTGCGAGCCAGTGCCGCAATCGAATCCGAAGCCCCTGCGCCAAAGAAAGATTCAACGCTGGTGCAGACAATGGCGGCGCGCGCAGGCAGCTTAGCTCCCAGAGCGGATTGATACATTTTGGGACGGGTTTTGCGTACCAGGGTTTCCCACAGATAGGAGCTCTCGCGCAAAGATTTTCCGGCTTCCACCAGAACACCTTGCTGCGTATACCAGAAGGTGGATAACTCAGTAGGAACGACGCCCTGGTCCCGGTAGACCTGTCCGGCAAGCAATTCGGGATCGAGACCGGAGCGGAGCACGGTGGTGGTCTTGGCGGCGTTCGACCCGCCCAGGATATAGAACAGAGGGGTGGCATCAAAGGTCTTGGCGCTGGCGCGCTGTGAAGACGTAAGCCGCTGTTGCGCATCGCGGATGAGATTGCCCAGTTCCGGCGTATGGCGCTGCTCTTTTTCCGACGTAGACGCCGAACTTTTCCTCCGGCCCATGAAAGCATAAACGGCGAAGATTGCTCCGATGCCCAGCGCCATGATGAGAATGCGCATGAGGATGAGCGAGCTTCCCTGTAGATGGAAGACAGATCCCATTATCCAACTGAGGATGGCCGAGACAATAAAGAAGAGGAAGTAGATCAGATAGAGTGTCACGCGGAATTCCTAACGAAAGTTAAGGCTGCTGCTGGCGATGGAAGAGGCGCCGCTGGCAAGCCCAATGCTGTAACTAATGAAGGCGCCGAGAGCGATAACTGCCAGAATGCAGGTGGCCCAGAGAAGAAGGCTGCTCCAGCGATCGGGGCCGGTGCGTCCGGTTGCAGCGGGCACCGGTGTTAGGTGCGGCATCAGGCGCGCTTCGCCTCGGATGCGCTGAATGTGCTCGCGGGCCTGCCGCAACATGGAATAGAGCTCGCCGCTGTCCCCCAACGCATAGCGGCCTCGATAGCCCATCAGAAGGCAAAGACAGTGCATCTCCAAAACGTCAGCAACTTCCGGTGAATCCTGCTGTGCCAGGTAGGCACGCAGGTTGCGAAAGAAGGTCTCGCCCGCAAGGTGGCCACCAAAGAGCTCTTCCTGCAACGGGCGCCGGGCCCAGTCGGCGAAGACAGAGTTTTGCAGGTTGAGAACACTTTCATCGAGAAAAGCGACAGCGGCAAAGACGGCGGTCTGCACACTCTCGCTGGAGTAGCCCAACGCTCGCGCCTGCTGCATCGTACCTTGCAGCGATTGTCGTATCTGGTTGCGGAAGGTCTGCGCCTCCTGCACGTGCTGCAGGCGGAAGCGGACGCGTACAACGGCGGTCAGTACCTCTTGAAATGTGGACGCTAGGCTGGCTGCGCGTGTTTCACTCATAGGGTTGTCTCCACGATGGCCGTGACGGTGAATTCGGGATCGGCGATTTCGCCGGGGATATAGATGCCGACATTTTTTGTGTGCAGGATGTGTTCCCAGCATGCGCCGGAGGTATCGATGGCGAAATACTGCATGTCAGCCGCAGAGCGAATGGCCGTAGGGGGCACCTGCAAGTGAGTGAGCGTCATGCCCGGCAAAGCGCGCTTGACCAGCTCGGGCACAAAACGTGCAGAGCAAATTTTGACCAATCGGGGAACGAGGCGTAGCTGTTCGGATTCGCCAATCGAGGAACGAACGCCGAGAATCCAGCGGGCGCGCCGCAGGCAGCGGTCATCGGTGATCGGAGCCTGATGGATATAACCGCCCACCTGTGAAAAGGTGAGGGTAATGGTATTCGAAGGTACAACGATCTCAAGATGCCGCCGGATGTGTGTACTGAGAGCGCGAAAAGCCGGTCCTGGATTGCGGTGGTCGTAGTTGGGCAGATTGCGCGGGTCAGAATCCACGGCAAAAGTACAGAGTGCCCCAGCAAGCCGCGAGAGCTCGAGAAAGCAATCTGCGGGGTGGGCATGCCTGGTGTAAATAAGGTGCCGAAGGGGCGGCAGGGCGCTGTGCAAAGAGTGCAGAAACCAGTAATTCGCAATATCGAGCGCGGAGATACCCGGTTCGAAGTGGTCAGGTCGCTGTGCGCCGCGGGTGATGGTGGAGCTTTTCTCGCCAATGATTTCGAGCAGTTGCTTGAGTAGGAACATCAGCGTGTCACTAGCGCTGATGCGCAGGCTAGCGGGGACGAACTCCTCGTCATACACAAACTTGCCGCGATGATCGCGAATGACGCGGGCAAGCGGCAAGGACAGCATGTCCAGTGTCAATTCATGCTCGGTCAGGATGCGGATATTTTTCCAAGCCAGCTCTACTTCGCGCTCGTCGATGCCGTTCGTCTCATCACGGAGAATTCGCGGAGCGCTCGAGTATCGGGAATTTGCAGACGGCTCTGCGAGATTGGAATCGTAGCCGTCATTTTTCCTCGAAGGCACGGCAAGAAAGAGCAACAGTTCGGTAGCTGAAGCAGAGAACAGTTGCGCCAGGTCCCGCGCCTCCGGTGGCTCATCGGAAGTAGGCATGTCGAAGGCCAGCCCGTCTGGAAAAATACCGGAAGCATGCAGGACAGAAGCACGCCCATTTTCGATGGCCTTGGAATCGAGCTCGATGTGAAGCAATCCCCAGGGTTCGCGCCAGAGACTGCTGGCGAGGAAAGCAATCGAGTCTTCAAAGTAGCGGCTCTGAGTCTGGAAGTGATGCGGGGCTAAATACATCCCTTCGGACCACACCACGCGAGAGAGAAATTTCATAAGAGTCCAAAATTGCGTTATTTGCATCGCCGAGCATGGCTTGAAAGTGCCCATGCTCGTCCACATTCCGAATGTTGATTTGCCGGATTGTCGCTTCGGGGGGAATAACAGGCGGGGTGAGGTTTTATTCCCTGTAATAGAAGAGATGGGACAGGAGCCATGAAGAGAAAAGATCAGGAATCCGACATACGACCCTTTGGAGAAACAGCAGAGAATTCTCCCGTGCCTTCCAGTGCTACTGAACTTTTTTCGCGCAGCGGTATGGCGGCTGCTTCTCCCATCGAAGACAGGGATGAAATATCGCAATTGTTAAGAGAACCGCAGGACGTGGCTGACACGCAGCCGATAGAGGAAAAGAGTCCGTCACCGCCATCAAGTCCGAGCACAGCCTCCCAATCGGTAGACCTTACCGGGATATTCCGGAAGGTCAAATTTGATCGTGCGCTGGACGGAAGCCGACGGATTGAAAATCGCGTATCGCCGGCTGCCTCTCCCGGCGCAAGTGAATCGGAGCAGGGCTTTACTCAAATGTTCCAATCGCTATCTGCTGCCAGCGGAAAGACCACTCCTGGCGTCGAGAGTTCGGTTGCCGGTCCGGAGAAGGCAAAGCAGGAAACAATCAACGCTGAGTCTGAAGAGAAGTTACCGCCGCTCAAGTGGAAAGAGGGATCCCTGCCTGGGAACGAGGCTTCACGGCAGCTTCGACAAGGCTCGCAATCGTTGGGGCGGGGTGAATTTACACGGCTCTTTCAACGCCTCGACCGGAACGAAACGGCTTCGGCGGATGCAGGTACGGGGGAACGTCCGAATGTATCGCAGACAACTCCAGAATTTGGGGGATTTACCCAGTTGCTGCGCACGCTTTCTGCAGAGGCGGAGGCTGTTGAAACCCCGCTGCAATCCGCAATCGCGGCGCCTGTAGTGTCACAGTCTTCCAGCGGGCCGGGCGAGTTTACCAGAATTATCTCCGGCTCGATGCTGCGCGAAGCGCAGGGGAGGACAGGGATATCTCAATCAGCGAACGGTGATGCATGGCAGCAACAACAGACTCCAATGGCAGCTTCAGGTTCAACTCCGATGCCAATGCCGAATCTTACCCCAGGGATGTCTCCAGTCATGCCGGCAGCAGCATCGCCCGTTATGCCCATGACTCCGCAGATGGTCTCACCACCGCCGCCAAGGATACCAATGACTCCTCCTGTACCATCGGCCCCGGCTCCTTCGCTCCATGTTCAACCGGTAGTGCCTGCGGGCGGCAAGCTGCAACAGTATATGCCGCTATTGCTGATCGCAAACTTCTTCCTTATGCTCCTGGTGCTGATTTTGGTGGTTTTTGTGCTTTTGCATCATCACTGAGGAGCGCAAGGCAGACCCCGTCTCTCATCTGTCGTCTGATTCGCCTGAAAGCACAACCGCACTCAAGCTGTTTTTTTGGAACTTTCGCTGGATGGGATCAGTATCAGCTCCAGACGCGGGTTCTTAATTTCTGCGGGAACATATGCGCCAAAATTTCTGGAGCGCTTGATGGTTTCCCATGCGGCACCGGAGCGGTCAAGGCTGAAGTATTGGTAGTTCAGCTTGACAGGAATCTCCTGTGGCGGCGAAGGCAGATGCGTGATGGGCAAACCGGGCAGCGCCTGCCGGATGAGCGTTTCCAGCTGAGTTGCGGAACAGGTTTTTACCAGCGCCGGGGTTCGCGCGATGAGGTCGGCCGTGGGGATCTCCGCGGCAATAGCGAGGTATAAACGCGAGTTGGCGATGAGATCGCCGTCGTCCTCGATTTCCGTTGTATAGACTGAGGTGCGCACCAGTTGCAGGGGCAACGCGATGAGGCGGCTGGGGATCACCGTATCGAGCAACTCCATGAGCGCGGTTTCCAGCGTGGCAAAGCAGATGCCTTGCCGCTCATGATCGTATTTAGGCAGGTCTTGCGGACTGATGTGTTTGGAAAATGTGGTAAGGGCACCGGCCAGCGCAAGCAGTTGCAGGTAGATCGATTCGGGATGCACCTGCGGCGCATAGAACATCTGGTTCAAAGCCGGCAAGTGCGTATTAATGGTGTAGAGAAGCCAAAAGTTGGCAACGTCCGACGCGCTGAAGTCTGCGAGGGATTGGTTGCGCTGGCGCCGCACGCCAGCGAGCTGGTTGCTGCGCGAGACCAGCACTTCAACCAGACTTCGAAGGATGCCGGTGAGCCGTTCGCTGGCATTCGCATTGATCATGGGCGCAATGAATTGACTGTCGAGACGGTACTGGCCTGCGTCCGTGCGTAGAACGCGGGCCAAAGGCAATGTAACCGAGCCCTCAAGACTTTCTCCATCGGCGATAACCTGGAGGTTTTTTCGCGCTAAAGAGACGGGCTTTTCCGTTCCGGTGCTATTTTCGTCGCGCAGCATCTGCAGATCCGAATAGAAGCGCGTGCTCAGGCCGGTGCGGCGTGAGCCGATATTAATACCGCCATTTCTGCTTTGCGGAATCGCCAGATAGAAGATGCATGCGCCGCGGCCATCTTCAAAACACTCATCGAGCCCGCGCGAGCGCGGAGGCGCATCGGCATCGGCTAGATCGAAAGACAGTCCATCGGGAAAGATGCCGGATGCGGATGCGATCTGCAACATGCCTTCGCCGATCGTCGCGCTGTCAATTTGCAGAGAGAGAAAACCCCAATAGCGGAATGACAGCGAGTCGAGCACAAAGCGCAAAGAGTCCTCGACGAAGTGGTCCTGAGCCTGCAAATGCTGCGGAGAGAGAAATACACCTTTGGACCAGACAACTGGTTGTAATCGTCGCATATGAGATTTTCCTGAATGAATAACACTCTATGAGTTCGTTCTATTCCACAGAGGCATTCACAGCCAGGTAACGCAATGCAAACGTAATCCACATCGGGTCATGGTTTCCGGATGGCTGGTCGGACGATGTCCAGCCTGTCCGTTTTGCTGCACAAACACGAAAAAAAGAAGTTTGTTTGGGGGCGGGAATAAATCGCGGGAATAAACCCAGGGGCAGAGGTGTTTTGTGCAATAGAGAGTAAAGAATATGCGACGAGCAGCCTGCATTTCTGCCGCGTAGTTGGGTGACGGCTGCTTGTCACGCGAGGTATTTATGGCGAGAGAAAGTACACAGCAAAAGTTGAGTCGTGTTCGGCCACCGCGTGTGCAGATTACATACGATGTCGAGATCGGCGATGCGATCGAGCTCAAGGAGCTGCCCTTTGTAATAGGGGTGTTGGCTGATTTGACCGGACAGCCGGCAGACCCATTAGCTCCGATGAAAGAGCGTAAATTCGTGGAAATTAACCCAGACAACTTTGATACGGTGCTCGTAAATATGGCGCCACGGCTGGCGTACTCGGCCGACAACACGTTGTCTGATGATCCGAACGCGGGGCAGCTGAATGTTGATTTGAAGTTTGAGTCAATGAATGACTTCTCTCCCGAGCGGGTGGCGCAGCAAGTAGCGCCGCTGCGAGAGCTGCTGGAGCTTCGCACGAAGCTCTCGGATCTTCGGGGAAGCCTGCAGGGCAACGATAAGTTGGACGAGGCCCTATTTGAAGCGGTCACGAACACTGAGCTGCGCGAGAAGCTGCGCTCAGAATTAAAGACGGCGGGAGGGCAGTGATGGCAGAGAAAACAGTAGCAACCGCAGTAGAAGTGGCGCTTTCCATGGAAGAGCGGGCGTTAGGTACACCGTTGCTGGACCAGATCGTTACGGAAGGGCGTTTTAAAGGCGATGAGAGCACGCAGCGCGGACGTGACCTGATTAAGGAGTTTGTCGCGCAAGTGTTGCAGGGCCATGTCACCGTAACCCGTGATACGGAAACATCCATCCAGACCCGTATCGCCCAGATCGATCAGCTGATCTCGAAGCAACTGAATAAGATCCTGCATCACCCATCTTTCCAGAAGCTTGAGGGAACATGGCGTGGCATCAAGTACTTGATGGACCAGAGCGAAACTGGCGTCATGTTGAAGGTCAAGATCTTCAATGCATCGAAGCATGATCTTTTGAAAGATCTGCAGCGCGCACCGGAATTCGACCAGAGCTCGCTGTTCAAGAAAGTCTATGAAGAGGAGTTCGGAGTCTTTGGTGGCGCTCCCTTCGCAGCGATGATAGGAGACTATGAATTCGGCCGAGGTCCTGAAGATATGGACTTGTTGCGGCGCGTGGCTCAGGTGGCGGCATCGGCACATGCTCCGTTTCTTTCAGCGGCGGCGCCCGATCTGCTGAACCTGACGGACTTCACGCAGCTCGGTTTGCCGCGCGACATCGCGAAGATTTTCGATACAACCGAGTACGCAAAGTGGAAGTCATTCCGGCAGTCGGAGGATTCGCGCTATGTGGGACTGACGCTTCCACGTGTGCTATCGCGGCTCCCCTATGGCAAAGAGACGAACCAGGTGGAGGGCTTCGATTTCGAAGAGGATGTCGATGGCTCCGATCACTCGAAGTATTTGTGGAGCAATGCCGCATATTCTCTGGGTGCGCGTCTCACAGATGCGTTCGCCAAGTATGGCTGGTGCGCGGCGATTCGCGGTGTGGAAGGCGGCGGCCTGGTGGAAGACCTTCCGACGCACAACTTTATGACCGACGAGGGCGATGTCGCGCTTAAATGTCCGACCGAAGTACAGATCACAGACCGCCGCGAAAAGGAATTGGCGGACCAGGGCTTGGTGCCGCTGGTGCACTGCAAGGGCACCGATTATGCGGCTTTCTTCAGCGTGCAGTCGGTGAACCGGCCGAAGCTCTTTGACAAGGATGCAGCAAATGCGAATGCACGGCTTTCTGCGCAATTGCCCTACATCTTTGCTATGTCGCGCTTCGCGCACTATCTAAAGGCAATGATGCGGGATAAGATCGGCAGCTTCACCAGCCGGGATGAGTGCCAGAAATTCCTGAACCGCTGGATTGCGAAATATGTTCTTGCCGACGATTCTGCATCGCAGGCCGCCAAGGCGCGTCTGCCTCTGCGCGAAGCGTCGATTCAGGTCTCAGACATACCTGGCAAGCCAGGAGCATACCGCGCTGTGGCTTTTCTTAAGCCGCACTTCCAGTTGGACGAGTTAACCATCTCCCTGCGGCTCGTGGCGGACCTGCCCGAATCTGCCCGCGCAAACTAATGCTGTACAACCACGCATGAATTAAAGAATAGGAGCGAATTATGGCGGAATCATCAAATGGAGTAGATTACTTCCTCAACCTTCAGGGCGCGCAGGGAGAATCGCAGCAGACTAACTTCACCAACCAGGTCAAAGCACTGAGCTGGAATTTCGGTGGCTACTCGGAGAGCACTGTGGGCCGCACTTCGGGTTCGGGCGCAGGCAAAGTCACGATGCAGCCACTCAACGTTGTGTGTGAAATGGATGCGGGCTACACCAAGCTGGCCAGTTTCCTCACGCAGGGCCAGCATCTCTCGCAGGGCACGCTATCAGCGGTAAAGAACGGCTCTAACAATGAAGCGTTTGTCATTATCACCATGACCGAAGTCTTCGTCGCCAAGCTGAATGTTCAGGCTTCGACGCAGGTGCCGGTTGTGAATATTTCGTTGACCTACAAATCCATCAAGACCGAATACAAGAAGCAGAATGATCAGGGCAACCTGGAAACCGCAGGCACCCACACGTACGATGCTTCGACGAATCAGACCAGCTAATGGATACGAGTCTGTCACATTTCCATGCTGGTCGCCTTGCCGAGGCGATTGCAGAGCTTGGCACTGAGTTGCGGAAACAGCCGGCCAGTGTCAAGCTCCGCACATTTCTCTTCGAGCTGCTTTGCTTTTCGGGAGATTTCGACCGCGCAGAAAAGCAGCTCGACGTATTGGCTGAACAAGATGAAAAAGCGCAGATGGGAGCGGTCTTATATCAGAGCCTGCTGCGAGCGCATCGTCAACGCGAAGCAGTTTTTACTGCCGGCATTGAGCCGGCAGATGAGCAGGAGTATCCAATACCGGTTCGCATCAACGGCAAAGATTATCCGGGCTGTGAAGATGAAGACCTTCGTATCGGCTCTTCGATGGAAGTATACGTAAGCGGCGAGTATGTGGAGATTCCCTACCCTGAAATTGAGCAGGTCGAGATAGAGGCGCCTGCAACTTTGCGCAATCTCTTCTGGATACCGGTGAAGATCGCGGTAAAAGAGGGATCTTCGTTTGCCGAAATCGGTTCTCACGTGCACCTGCCTGCGCTGGCGCCTGCCAGTTGGAAGCATAAGGATGACGCAGTCAAGCTGGGGCGATTGAGCGTAGTTGAGGAAAATGGCAGCGGTCTGCCTGTGCCTTATGGAGCCAAGCTCTTGCTCTGTGGGGAGGAGGAGATTCCGCTGCTTCAGGTGCGAGAGCTTGCTTTTATCAGAGGCTGAAAGGTAAAAGGCTGTGTCTGTTTCGGAATTACTCAATCCGATTAAACCAGAAGCTCCAGCGGGCCAGAGTCTTCGCTACGATCCTGTGTACGACCAGATCGCGGAGGCGCGCTCGGAAGACGACGCATCTCTTCCGGTCGGTCAGTGGACCAGGCAGACGAAGAAGGCGGATTATCCGAGCGTCGCATCGCTTTCACGCGAAGCGCTGATAACGCGCAGCAAGGATCTTTGGCTGGCGGTTTGGCTGGGAGAAGCGCTCATCAAGGTGAA
>Ga0209169_10001788_pt1 | contig 13039 bp, 8 predicted proteins | sample HubBroMetageWRM4_FD_188346 | JGI IMG/M metagenome (GOLD analysis project Ga0209169, IMG submission 188346) | Warmed soil microbial communities from the Hubbard Brook experimental Forest, New Hampshire - Hubbard Brook CCASE Soil Metagenome WRM 4... | ecosystem: Environmental > Terrestrial > Soil...
CGCCGCCGATATCGACAACCATGTTGCCGCTGGGTTCGGTGATGGGCAATCCCGCACCGATGGCAGCTACCATCGCTTGTTCGACAAGATGCACTTCGCTGGCCTTGGCACGATAGGCGGAGTCCATGACGGCGCGTTTTTCCACCTGCGTAATTTCTGAAGGCACGCCGATCACGATGCGGGGATGCACCAGCATCTTGCGGTTGTGGGCCTTCTGGATGAAATAATTCAGCATCTTTTCGGTGACTTTGAAGTCGGCAATGACCCCGTCTTTCATGGGCTTGATGGCGACGATGTTGCCCGGGGTGCGGCCCAGCATTTCTTTGGCTTCTTTACCGACGGCTTCCACTTCGCCGGTGTTTTTGTTGATGGCGACAATGGAAGGCTCATTGACCACGATGCCTTTGCCGCGCGCGTATACCAAAGTGTTGGCCGTGCCCAGGTCGATGGCGAGATCGCTCGAAAAAATGCTGAACAGCGACCGCAGATTATGAATGTGCGATGAACCGGAATGAAAGCCGTTGCCTGACATACGCGCGAGTGTTCTCTCTCTGTCTAGATGTTTCCCAAGTTTTGCACAGCGACCTTCGTTACCTGGACTCCCGTCCTTATTCTATGGGAGATTGCTCAATCCTGCCGGACACGAAAGTTCTTGCACTCCAGAGGATGGGGGTCGAGCTGTCCCATTCACTGGATCACTACTTTCTTCTGCAACGTATTCACGCCGCCCTTAGCGTTCTGCGCGGTGACGGTGATGGCACTTTCTCCCGCTGGCAAGGGCGGCATGAAGTAATGAAAGCTGCCATCCGTCCCCACGACCGGCACTTCGCGTCCGTTGACCATCACTCGCGCCCCGACTTCGGTCTTGCCGGTCATCTCGATGACATGGCCGTGCTGAATGAAGGGATCGATGTCCAGAGTGATGGCTTCTGTGTTCTGTCCTTTGGGAATGATAGTAAACCTGTTCTTCTCGCTTTCCACCGATTCTTTTCCGGTGGCATCCTGAGACAGCACCAGCCAGTAGTAGGCGCCCTGTCCGAGGCCGGAAACCATTACGTCGGCGGTTTTCACGGCGCGGTCTACGATGGTCGAGGAGAAATACGGATTCTTGGAAATGCGCAGGCGGTATCCCTTGGCGTTGGCCATGGGCGTCCAGGAAAACTCGACCGGCTTGAGGTCCTTGGACACGAAAATCGGCATCATGTTCGCGGGCGAGATGGGTACGGGCGGGCCGATCTCCTTGCCTCGTTCCATGTGGGCAGACTGGTCATGAAAATTGACTTTCTCCCAATCGGCCAGGCGAACGGTTTCACCGTTGCGCTCGATCTCTCCGGTACCTTTCTTGACCAGGATTTCGTGCTGATCGGCGGTGGGGTCGTTATGCACCATGGCGGAGCTTTCGGGTGCTAGAGACGCGGTGGCGCCGGCCACGATGACTTGCGACTTCGAACCCTGGGAATAGGTGGCGGTGGCGAGGTCTACAGTGCCGGTGCTGACGGCGACGGCGACGTTGGTCTGCTGCTGATCGTTGGTGGAGTTCTCTTCGATGACGATCAGCGAATCCTGCTTCACAGTGTAGTTGGTGCCATCGTTGAAGACGATCTTGGCCATGCCCTCGGAACTGGTCTGGACGACGTCGCCTTTGTCGAGCGGAACACTGTAGTCGGCGGTGACCCAACTGCTGGAGTTGGCCTTTTTCACGCGCACGGTGCCGTCGAGTGCGGTGAAATGGGCTTGCTGGGAGTTCAACGAACCTGGCTTGGGAGCGGCGCCGGCCACGGCTGCGAGCAGGCGGGTGCCCAGACCGTCGGCTGCTTTGATTTGGTTGTCAGCAAATTGGGGAAAGGCGAGGCGCATGCCCAGAAGAAACACGACCAGCCCCAGCAATACCAGCAGCGCCACGCTGCGGTAGGTGACTGTCTTCCACGCGATGTGGATTCCTGGCTTGCGGTTCGGAGAGACCAAGGTCACGGTTCAACCCGCTCAAATCCTAAATATAGGGAGTAAGTTCGAGACTAACATAAGGATTATGGGGGGTGAATCCGTAACGAAATAGGGAGGTTACCTTGGTGTATAGAGCGGGTGGGTCCAAGGTGCCCTAGGCTCGCGTCTGGTCTGCCAGTACTTATTCAGGGAGCGAGTGAATACACCACTCCAGAATTTTCATAGATACCTCCGGCACCCGCGACGCCGTAAAGCTTACCATCATGGTAGGTAAGCGGCCCTGGATACACGCCGTCCGCACAATCGGGTAGGGAACAGAACGTATAAAGAACAGTCTCCTTCGTTCCACGGATTGCATAGACATCATTTCCGCCTTGGGTTGTGCCGAAAAGGTTGCCCGTTTGATCGTCCAAGAGCACACCTGAATAGGCGTTCCCGCCGTCCTGTCCATCGAATAAAAACGAGGACTCGCTTACGCCCCCGCCCATCTTGGGGGTTAGCTTAAAGACGCCGCCACAGGTTCCATATAAGCATGATCCCCGTCCGCCGCTCGAAAACGTTCCGTAAAGATTGCCAGATGCATCAATGCTGATCGGAGAAACAGGATTGGCGCCGTTTTGCCCTTTGAAGGTGTAGACCACCGTTTCCTTCCATTTCCCGCTGGAACTCGGCGAGAGCATATAGACCAAACCGAGGCCTGCGGAGCCACCTTCTACCGTGGTTCCGTAAAGATTTCCCGCGCTGTCGATCGCAACACCGTAATCTGGGCCGTCTCCGTTCTGACCGTCGAAACTATGTATTATTGTTTCGGTCCAACCCCCGATCGAATTAGGACTCAGCTCGTAGACTGTGCCTTGACCGTTCAGGCCATTTGCTCCACCGAGCTCAGTAGTGCCGTACAAATTCCCGGCGGTATCCCAATTCAGCGCCCCAAGCCTTGGGTATGCTCCGTCAGTCTTGGTGCTGCCGAAACTCCAGAGAACCGTTTCCGTCCATTGTCCGCCTTGCAAAGGTGGCGAAAGCTCGAAGACAGTTCCTACGCCCCGAGAACCGCCCTCCCAAGTTGTTCCGTAGAGATTGCCCTGCTTGTCGAAGACAAGCCCTGCAAAGGGTATTGAACCATCGGAGCAGAAAGTGGCCGAGCAAAAATCGTACAGCACCGTTTCAGTCCAGCCACTCGCGGAAGGGCTAAGCTCAAATACTGTGCCGCAGCCGCCGTTAGAAAGACAGTTAGTCCCTCCCACCTCCGTTGTACCGAAAATATTTCCTGAAGCGTCGAAGATGAGCCGACCAGATGGAGAAGCACCGTCGCCGTCATGCCCGAAGTTCCAAAGCACCGTTTCCGTGGCCTGGCTGTCCGTGGCGGTCTGGCCGAAAGATAGATGAGAAAAACCGCAAACCAGCATTGCAATCGTTATCACCACACCGCACTTAGCGGACACTAACATAAACAACTCCCCTTGCCCCCGTATTGCGCTTGTGCGCAGATGGTCAATAGCAAGAGGCTTACCAGCGCGGGGAGGGTGAGATTCATACGCTATTCCACCTCGAAATCGGCCGAACTGGGCTTGGTGGAGTTGCCGGCTGAGTCGAGAGCTGTGACCTCGACGCGATACGATCCCGCGGGCAGTGAGCTTACGGGCAATTTCATTCCCAGTGGGACGAGAGGATTGCCGGCGCTGATGGAGGGTGCAGTGTTGGTGAAACCAGCGTCGATTTTCTGCGCTCCGGTCTTGCGGTCGACTACTTTCAACTCCAGGCCAAGTTTGGGAGGGTTGGGGCCAGCGAGAAGCGGCTCGTACACCTCCACGTAAACAGCCGCAGTGTCGGTGGTTTTGAAATGGTTGGAGGCGGAGGGAGTGATCTGCATGCCTTGGGCTACGAGCGGCCGCTTGTCTTCGAGCAGTTCGGCGTCGAGCGTGGAACCCATTTCGGAGACACGATGCAATTGGTTACTGAGAGCGAGCGCGCTGAGGGTGAACTGGCTGCCGGTGTAGGGGGCGATCGCCAGAGCGGTTTGCAGCTTGCCGAAGCTTTCGTTTCCTGAACTGAAAACCACTTTCAGGTTGTACTGGCCGGAAGCCACTTCGAATTGGTTTTCGTAGTGGAAGGGATGCGACTGAAATTCCTGCAATTCTTTCTTGTCCTCGAAATCAAGGTCCACGGTATCGCTGAAACGGGCGGCGATGGTGGCATCGGGGTTATAAGCAATGCCGAGTACGTTGACGGAGGAATGCTGCTTGCCTTTCACTTTCTCGAATTTGAGGGCGCTGGTGGGAATATCGATGACCAGGTCGACGCTCGCGGTGTTCTTCGAAGTGTAGAAAAAAGGCGTCTGCATGGTGGCGGCGACGTTGCCGGCCATTTCCCCGCTTACCCGGCTCTCCAGATCCTTTTCGGTGGGACTTCCTGCCAGAGAATCTCGCGGTTTGACTTTGCAATAGCCGCTGCGGGAGCGGACGGTTGTCCCGCTACGCTCCACCTTGACCTTCAGGCTGTGGCAACTGCCCTCGGCGGCACTGGAGGGGGTGTAACCGAGAACGTAGTATTGCGATTGATCTTTGGCGATCTTCTGCAAGCCGCCAAGCAGGTCGTTGGTATTGATGATGACGAAGCCGCCGGTGCCATCGGCGAGCTGGTAGAGCACTTGCTGATTGGTGGTGGCGCTGGGTGGGAACTGGGGAACGATGTCGCGCGGCTGATAGTTTTGATTGTAGTAATTGGACATGGCTGTGGAGTTGGCGCTCCCCGAAGAGCCGGAAGTGCCATGAGTGCCACCCGTGGTGCCTCCACCGCTCGGTGCGCCTCCATGGCTGCCGCCACCCCCGGTGCCACCACCGGTTCCACCACCGTGACCGCCGCCGCCCCCACCTCCGCCTCCTACACCACCACCACCGCCGCCTCCACCGCCATGCTGAACGAACAGTAGCCGGGCCTGCGGAATCGCGGTCGAGTTCAGGGTGGTGAAGACCAGGTGAGCTGAATTCGGCCCCTTGGCCATCTGGTTTCGAGAGCCGGGAGGGGTTCGCACTTGACCTAGAGCCGGCCCCTCAAGACCGCGAACGTCGATGGGATAAACGGCGACGTTGGCCTTGTTGCAAGCGTCGATGGCGGCAGTTAACTCGGATTGCAGCTGGAAATTCATAGCGAAGCCCGAGGTCAACATCACCAGGGTCTTGCGTCCGGGAACGGATTGCAGGTTCTTGGCCAGGCTTTTCAGGGCCAGTAACACGCTGCGGGCGCCGAAATCGGCTTCGGAGTTGCTGAGCGAGGGAGAGCCTGGCGGCAAACTTGTGGGCACGCCCAGAGATGCGATCTGGACCGGAGGGGGCGAATTCGGTGTAACCGCGGAACCTTTGACCGTGGCTACGACTTGCTTCAAGCGATCCGCGTCGGCAGTGAAGTTCTGGGAAACGTGTACGGTGCCGCCGAAATCAATCACCGCGATTAAACGATTTGGACCGACGTTGGCATCGATGAACTGTGCGGCGGCTTTGCGGGCACGGCCCTGATCGCCGGCGTCCATGGTGGAGTTGTCGAAAAACAGCACCAGATACTGTTTTTGGGCGCGGGTGGGTGAGGCGGCATCGTCTTCAAATGAAAAACTGGTAATGACCTGTTCTTTGTTGTCTTCCCACACCTTGAAGTCTTTCATGGTGAGGTCGCGAACGTAGTTGCCCTGCTTGTCGGTGACCACGGTATCGACCAGAACCACGCGCGATTCCACCTTGAGGGTTGGAAGGGTGGGGGCTGCGGCGTCGGCGGTTTGCTGCTGGGCTTGGGCCAGGAATGCCGAGGACAGGGAAGTGGCGGCGATGAACGTCATGGTGAGGAGCCTGTGGAATCGCATACTTAGCCTCTCTTCTATCTTGCTACGGAATTTCTACGGCGCCGCTCTTGGCGGACATCAGACGATCCTCGGCGTCGCGCACCACCAGCCGGACGAGGTAACCGCCCGGTTTTACATCAAAACTCGTCCGCATGTTCACTCCTGACCCCAGCTTGTGTTCCAGGGTTTCATCCTTCAAACGCATTTCAAGGATCTTCTTGCTTCCCTCAATGAAGTCGCCATTGCGGTTGAACACGGCCGAGACCAAGGTGAGATTGTCAAGATTGCGCCCGTCGACTTTGCGAAAATGCAGACCCTTCACTTCGATGTGGGCAACGACCGTGAGTTTGGCGCTGTCGCCGCTCGACTTAAAAAACTGGGTGTGAAGTTCGATGGGAATATCGCGCAACTCGTCCTGAGAAAAAAGCGCCTCCTCGATTTCCTGCTTATCCTGCTCGGCGGGATCGAGAACGTGCCTGGGAGCGTAGTATCCGCGGCGCGCCTGGATGGTGAAGTTCTCCGGATCTTTCAGCGAGACTTTCAGCTTATGGTACTTACCGTCGAGTTTCAGGTTCTGTGGCGAGAAGCCGATGACGTAAGAATATTCGGGAGCGGAAGCCACCCGGCGAAAGCCTTCGTCGAGATCGTTGTTGTTGTGGAAATAGGTGCCGCCAGTGGCATCGGCCAATTCCCCCATCACCAACTGGTTGGAAGATTCAGCGGACGTGGCGTACATGAATTCCTGCTGCGCCAGCACAGCGCTGAAGCCGCCCTGGCGGCTGATGTCGTCCATGATATCCACGGCATAGAGCCCGCGGGCATCGAGCGCATTCACCGTAACATTGTTGCGCACGGCTTTCTCGATGATCTCAGTCACGCGGTCGTCTAATCCGGGAGTTATGAACCCAGGCGAGATCAGCACCACGGTGCGCTGTCCGGGAGCCACAGAGACCCTTCTGACGGCGTCCTTCAAGGCTTCCAACACCAGGCGGCTTTCGCTGTCTCCCAGACTTAAAGCCTGTACGGCGGCGGACTGGGCCTGTTGCAATCCCGCTTGCTCCTGGGCCTGTTGCGTTGCCCCTTGCAAAGCGGCCGCACTCGGCGGAGCTGCCGTTGAGCCGAAGCCGGCGCAGGTAACAACATCCTGTGCGACCACACTCAGCATCTGTGCGTCATGAAAATTGGCGATCTGATCCGCCATGTAATACGTCATGTAAGGACACTGAGCCACTCCGACATTGAGAATCGGGTGCGGCTGGATATGCGCAAGAGCTTCATGCAGTTGGGCGCGATCGTCGGTGAAATCAAGATTGCGCTGCCCGGAGGTGGTGAAGACGGCGGCGCGGTCGGTGGGCCGCAAAGTAGCTATGTGACGCTCGGCGGCGGCTCGCGCCGGCAACAAATCCTTGAACTGCAAATGCACGTCGTCGAACAAATAAATCACGAAGCGGTCGGGAACCTGCGGCGGAGGGACCGCGGGTGTGGGAGCGGCTGCGGGGGGTTGGGGTTTGGCGGGTTCCGGGGCCGCTGCTGTGCCGCCAGGCTGTTCGACGGCGAAATGCGTGATGACCTGGGGTTTGCCATTGTCGTAAAGCTGAAAGTCGTCTTTGCCCAAGGTACCGATAGCGTGGCCTTTGTCATCGCGAACCACGGTGCGCACCAGAACCAGCCGGACACTGACCTTGAAAGAGGTGGGAGCATCGCGTGTATCCATCTCGGACGGGCTCTTGTTGGCGGTCGCGGAGCCGGAAGCCGGCGGAGAAGATTGTTGGGGCGGAGACGGTGGTTGGGAGGCGGGGCTAGCGCCGGTCTGGGCGAACGCCAGGCAGACGAACATCAGGCAAATCGCAGCTACTCTGCTGGCAAAGCGTCCGGCGCCAAGTCTCGAATTCGTTTGGCTGGTCACTGCTGAAGTCTCCAGGCGAGCCTAACCTCGCGGCTGGAGACGGTAGAAGCATACTCCATTTTTGGGCAGGAAATTGTTAAATAATCAGCCGTTCCGAGGGGGCTGTTCGGGCGCGCTGGTCCGGTCATTCAAGACTCGGCTTAGCGAGCCGGCAAGGGGTAATAGCCTTCTTTCGCGAATACCTCGACGCAGGGGCGCAGGTCGGAGGACTTGCAACCCGGGCGATCGACGCGAATGTCGATTTCGCGGCGGGTATCGCTGGGAGTGGCACGGGCGAGATAACCCAGAGTGTACTGATTGCGGGCATCACCAATAATCTGTTGATAGACGCCTTCAATGGCGGTCGTGGAATACTCGGCGAGGACTTCGCCGCCGGTGGCACTGGCGTATTTGGGGAGGATATTGCTGTATCCCTGGCCGGGGATGCGCAATCTCTCGAGTTTGTTGTAGCCAGGAATGGCGGAACTCCCCACGGCGATGCCATAAACCAGGACTTCGTTCGAAAGCAGCACCTGGAGAACGGTGTTGTAGTTGGCGTCGCTGCGATATTCGCGGCCGTCGCTGAGGACGAAAATAATCTTGCGCCGGTTCCTGGGGCGTTTGCCCAGGTCGCGGGCAGCCATCAGAATGGCGTCATTCAAAACGTGGGCCTGTTTGGAGGGCGTGCTGACGGGGGTGGTGGGAGAATCGACAGGAATTCCATTGATTGAGGGACCCTGCGGCCCCATTGGCCCACTGGTGATGGGAACTCCGGGAACCTCGCCATGTTTGGTCTGAAGGCCGTTAAGGACGCCGGCCAGTTTGCGGCCCACGGCATTGAAGTCGGCCAGTTGGGAGACGCTGGTGCTGTAAGTATAGACAGCGATTTCGTCGAAGCCGGCGAAGGCTCCGGTCAGGGCGGAAAAGGTTTCGTTCACTTTCTGGACCGCAATGTCGGACATACCGAGATCAAGAATTACGGCGATCGAAAGGGCAAAGGGGTCGCTGGTAAAGAAATTCAGTTTCTGTTTCTTGCCATCTTCATAGACCGAAAAGTCAGTGGACAGCAGCCCGCTGACCAGATGCCCCGATTCGTCGGTGACTCGCACCGGCACTACGACCTGATTGACATGGACGACGAGTTGAAAGAGTTGGTCCTGAGCGGAGGGCTGCGACTTGGGAACACTGCCGGGAGGAACGGTTGTGATCTTCATGGGGGGTGGTGGGCTGGCGTCGTTGTTGGTGTCCGATGAGGCCGCCGGCGGATTGGTTGGGTTCGTCCCGGGCGGTGGAGTCTTGAGTTCAGGAGCCGCGGGAGGTGGGGGCTGAGAGGTGGACGGCGCGTCGGGAATGTCCGGCTGCTGCTGGGCCATGGCCGGCATTAGGGCCAGAAAAAACAATAGGATTGCCGCAGTCTGCCGCACAGCCGTTCGTTGCCCCACAGGCATGTATCCGCTTTTGAGCATCTGCCTCTTCCTCAGAATGCAAAACCCGGCGGTTTGTTGCATCTAACCGTTCAGGAATAGACTAACAAAATTGCTGTGAGAATATCTTGATGCCAAAAACTCGAGCTCGTTCGGCGGTACATGCCGTGCTGTTGTTCATGCTGGTGGGTGTAGCCATTGCTTCCCCAGCCCAGGAGCCGCAGTCTCCGCAACCGGCGCAGAATTCGGATCAATCCGCCGAAACCCTGAAGGTCAATGTCAACGTGGTGCAACTGTTCTTCAACGTGAAAGACAAGAAGGGCGGATTGATTCCCGACCTGACCAAGGAGCAGTTTCAGATTTGGGAGGACGGCAAGCCGCAGACCATCAAGTATTTTGCGGCGGAATCGAATCTGCCGCTGACGCTGGGCATTTTATTTGACACCAGCCCAAGCCAGGCGCGTGTGCTCGACATGGAGAAAGTGGTGGGCGGGCAATTTCTGGATGCGATTTTGCGGGATAAAGACTTGGCGTTTGTGATGGGCTTTGACTCGGACGTGGACTTGTTGCAGGACTTCACCAGTTCCACTCGTCTGCTGAAAAAGGCCATGAACAACGCCCGTATTGGCGGAGGAGGGGGAGCGAGCGGCCCAGGAGGGGGACCGGTCCCAACGCTGAGTCGTGGCTGCTGCACCATGCTGTACGACGCCGTGTATCTGGCGGCTCATGATGAACTGGCACAGCAGGTAGGAAGAAAAGCCATGATCCTGCTCACCGACGGCGAGGACGAAGGCAGCAAACTCAAGATCCAGGAGGCGATTGAAGCGGCGCAAAAGTCGGATGCGATCTGTTATGTGCTACTGATTGCCGACCGCGGAGGGGCGTGGGTGGGCTTCGGCAGCGGAGAAATGAACAAGCTCAGCAAGGAAACCGGAGGGCGAGTGATCGAAGTAGGCAACAAATTCGAGAAGCTCAAGGAAGGATTTGATCAGATTGCCCACGAGCTACGCAGCCAGTACAACATTGGGTATACTCCGACGAACGACAAGCTGGACGGGACTTTCCGCAAGATCGAGATCAAACCCAACGACAAGGATTACAAGATTCAGTCACGGGCCGGGTACTACGCGGTGCCGCGGGCGGAGTGAGCAGCGGGGTAACAGAAAGCAGGTCCCTCCGCTCCGTTTTCCCTTCCTTGGGGAAGGGGAAACTTCGGTCGGGATGACAACTCTGCTTATTTGGCGGATTTGACGACGCGTGCAGGCCGGTCTTTTACCCGGATCACAAATTTCAGTCCTGACCAGATTTCAGATACCGCGCACACCTTCACGTCGACCAGGCCAGCTTCCAATCCGATGCGGCGAACGTCGTTTTCAGTAAGATCGGTGGCCACACCGGAGGTTTTTTTCGGCCAACTCACCCAGAGCATTCCAGCGGGTGTTAGACGATTGGCAACTTGAGAGAATTCTTGCTTCAAGTGTTCGGCGCTTTTGACGAAGATCATGGCGAAATCAAGCGGGGCGTGGCCGTCTTTCACGATCTGGCAAGTGGCGAAAGCGTCTTTCAGTTCAGCCTTAACATCGGCGGGAGGATGGAGCAGAAGAACGTGAAATTGATCTTTGATCCCAAGTTTCTTAGGCAGTGGAGTGCCCGAGTATCCCGGCATGAGATTTCCTATTGCACCGGGGCGTAATAGCCGCGGCGGCTGCGAACGTGGAGACCTTTTTGCTTAGCGGAGATTTCGATGGTCCGGAAGCGGCCGTCGGGGCGGAAGTCCGCGGGTTTGTAGGAGATGGCATATTGGCTGCGCAACTCTTCCTGAATAGAGGCAAAGGCATTGGCCACTTCGGTGAGTTGGAAGGGGACGTAGGAGCGGCCGCCGGTGGCCTCAGAGATGCGTTCCAGAATCTTGTCGCCGTGCTTGCCGCCGCTTCCGGTGAGGTTCGTGCTGATGGTGTAAACGACGACGTCGGCGCGCTGCGCCATTTCGATGGCTTCCTCACGGGTTACATGACTCTGGTTGTCATCGCCATCGCTCAACAGGATGATCACGCGGCGGACCGCGGTATTGCGAGAACTCTTCAATAGTTTGTCACGGCAGGCAAAATAGAGGGCATCGAACATAGCGGTGCCGCCGCCCGGCCGCAGCGCGCGTACACCAATCGAAAGCGCTTCGGTATTGTCAGTGAAATCCTGGGTGACCTCGGGAGTGACATCGAAGCCGACCACGAAGGCGCGGTCATACTTCTGACGGACGGTCTGGTTGAGGAATTCGATGGCGGCTTGCTGCTCGAATTTGAAGCGATCGCGGATGGAGTTGCTGGCATCAATCAACAGGCCGGCTTCGAGAGGCAGATCGGTTTCTGCACGGAAGCTGCGGATCTCGAGGGCGGGCCTGCCGTCGTCGAGGATTTTGAAGTCATTTTTCTTGAGGTCTTTTACGTAGCGGCCATGCTTGTCGGTCACGGTGAAAACCACGTTGACTTCGTTGACCCGGCTGACGATGGTGGCGACACTATCATCCTTGGGTGTGGTTGCGGGAGCGGTCCCTGGCTGCTGCGGCGGGGTGGTTTCAGTCTTCGAGCCGCTTGCGGCGGGCGGAGTCTGGGGCTCGGCTGGCTGCTGCTCGGTCGCGGTTGGTGGCGCTGGCAGGACTGGTTTTGGGGGCGGGGAAGTCTGCTGCGAAGCTGACGGCGCGGAAGGCAGAGTTGCCGGAGCCGCATCCTGGGTGTCGGCGGCCGTGGCGAACACCATCGAAGCGCCTGCTAAGAACAGAATGACGCTGGCTTTCATGGAGTTTCACAATTATAGCGGCAAGCCTCTGCAAGTGTTGAACGATGGGCCGCAAGCCAGTGACATTGGTCACGAGGAAGCCTCCTAGCCGCCACAGGAGAAAATGCCTATGGCGACTTCAGCCATCCCTTTTTCCAGTCCCGTAAGACCTGATGGGCGGCATTGTGTCCGGGGGCACCGGTAACCCCTCCTCCGGGATGCGTGCCTGCGCCGCAAAGATAAAGCCCGGCAACGGGAGTGCGGTAGTGCGACCACCCGGGTACCGGCCGCATGAAGAAAAGCTGCTCCAGGCGCAGGTCTCCGTGGAAGATGTTGCCTTCCGTTAAGCCGTAGGTGCGCTCGAGATCGAGAGGCGTGAGCACCTGGCGCGCCAAGATCGCGCTGGGGACATTGGGGGCATACTCGGCAATTTTCCTGACCACGCGGTCGCCGAGCAGTTCGCGTTTCTCGTCCCATGTGCCCTCGCGCAAACGAAAAGGAACGTACTGCACAAAGCAGGTGAGGATGTGCTTGCCTTTGGGAGCGAGAGAATCGTCGGCGTTTGAAGAGACAACGCAGTCCACCCAAAGTTCTTCGGGGATCTCGCCAAACTTGGCAATGTCATAGCATCGCTCGGCAAACTCGAGGGAAGGAACGAGCGTGTAGAACGTGCGCTCGAGAGCGGTCGCGTGCGGGGAAGTCCCGGTGAAGCGAGGTTCCTCCGCCAGCACCATGTTCACTTTCGCGCATGGGCCTTGCATCTTGATGCCGAGAATCGCGGACCGAAAATCAGCGGGCAGGTCCGACGCATCCATCAGACCGAGAAAAGTTCGCTTGGGGTCAGCATTCGACAGGATCATGCGTGCTCGCAACTCGGTGCCATTCTCCAGCACCACGGCGCGAGCACGACCGTTGCGGACGTCAATCCGCGCGACTGAGGCCGACGTTCGAATCTCAGCTCCAAGCTTGCGTCCGGCCGCAGCCAGCGCCTTTGTGATCGAGCCCATTCCGCCCATCACGTGTCCCGAGAAGCCTTGCACCTCGTGCTCTCCACCGCTCAGTAAATGGAAAAGCAAGCCGATCGCGGTGCCCGGCTGGTAAGGTCCGCCATGCTTGCCATAAACATTGTTGGCAAGAAACATGGTCTTCATCTTTCCCGACTCATAGTTACGGTCGAGAAACTCT
>Ga0209169_10001790_pt1 | contig 13023 bp, 12 predicted proteins | sample HubBroMetageWRM4_FD_188346 | JGI IMG/M metagenome (GOLD analysis project Ga0209169, IMG submission 188346) | Warmed soil microbial communities from the Hubbard Brook experimental Forest, New Hampshire - Hubbard Brook CCASE Soil Metagenome WRM 4... | ecosystem: Environmental > Terrestrial > Soil...
CCTCGTCGAAGGCAATAAGGCCCGTCTCATCCGTCGTCGTGAGACTCTTGACGACCTCTTCGCTCCCGAGATCCTGTAGCCCCCTGCACGCGCCATTGGCTAAGGTCCGCGTGGTAAAATCACGGACGGTGCAGACGCTTCGTTGAGTGGCTTATCAAGCCCATTCCGGAGCTTGCCAACAGATTTCAGCACGAGGTTTCAGCATGTCCGGCCATTCAAAATGGGCGACCATTAAGCATAAGAAGGGCGCACTCGACGCCAAGCGCGGCAAGATATTCACCCGTCTGATCAAGGAAATCATGGTCGCTGCCAAGGCCGGTGGCGGAGATCCTGACGGCAATCCGCGTCTTCGCAGCGCCATTGCGGCCGCGAAGGCCGAGAACATGCCCAACGACAACATCTCGCGGGCGATCAAGCGTGGTACGGGTGAAATCGAAGGCGCCAGCTACGAAGACATCACCTTTGAGGGTTACGGTCCTGGCGGCGTCGCGATCATCGTCGAGGTTCTTACCGACAACCGCAACCGCGCCGTGAGCGAGATCCGTCACGCTTTCTCGAAGAACGGTGGCAACCTCGGCGAGACGGGCTCGGTCGGTTACATGTTCTCCAAGAAGGGTGTGATCATCGTGGCGAAGTCCGCCGCTGGCGAGGACAAGCTCACCGAGATCGTGCTCGAGGCGGGTGCCGACGACCTGAACGACGACGGCGACTACTGGGAGATTCTCACCTCGCCCAAGGACTTCGAAGCTGTGCGCGACGCCGTCAAGGCTGCGAAGCTTGAGACCGAGTCGGCCGAGGTCACGATGGTGCCCTCCACCTACCAGAAGCTCGAAGGAACTCAGGCCTCCGCGATGATGCGGCTGCTTGAAACCCTCGAAGAGCTGGACGACACTCAGAACGTCTACTCGAACTTTGAGATGGACGAAGCGCAGGTTCCGGCGTAATCGTCTAAGAGAAGAGAAGGAAGCGCGAAGCCGCCATCTCATGGCGGCTTTTCACTGTGAGGAGCGACGGGTGAACCTAAGACAAATCGCAGGTGGGTTGGCGGTTCTGGCGGCACTCAGCACTGCACCGATGACCGTTGCGCAAACAAACTCGGGCGCAGCTCCCGTAGCGGACGCCACGCAGCATGCCAATTGGAACTTTGGTGCTTTGGTACAAGGCGGCTTCGGCGTAACCGAGGAGCGCGGCGGCTTCAAGTTCCTCCTTATCGGCGGGCACGCCGGTCGCATCCTTACCCCACAGCTCGGCAGCGGTCTGCTGAGGGGCAACTTCGAGTACGGCGTTGAGGTCTTCCCACTCTGGCAGAGTTACACGCCAAAGTTTCAGCGCTCCAACTGCGCCCTTGCGGCCACGCCTGGAGGGGAGTCGGGAACGTATGTCTCCTGCTCGGCAGAGTTCACCGTCGGCGGAACGTATACCGGGGTCAGTGTGACGCCTGCGATCTTCCGCTGGAACTTTACGCACGGCGAGCGCTGGATGCCGTGGGTCCAGGGCGCGGGTGGCTTGATCTGGACGAACCATAAGTACCCGGCGTTCGGCGTACCTCTGCCGACGCCTGGTCCTATCACCATTGGACCGCCGCTCGGTCAGTATTACTTGGACAACGACGGTCCCAGCGCCAATACGAGCGTCTGGAACTTCACCCCGCAGTTCGGGGTCGGAACCCACTATTTCGTCCGGCCGCGACGTTCCATTGACGTCAGCGCAAACGCGGTGCATATTTCCAGCGCGAGTCTTGGTGACAAGAATCCTGGCGTGAACGCGAGCGTGCAGTTTTCAGTCGGCTATAGCTGGTGGAAGTAGGGAATCAAGAAGGATGAGCAGTCAAGCAGCATTGCAGGAGAACGAGACTCAGACGATTGCTGGACCAATCGTAGAGTGTGTTCCTAACTTCGCTGAGGGTCGTGATCCCGCAAAGGTCCGTGAGATCGTTCGTGCGATGCACGTGAAAGGCGTCCATCTACTCGATTGGTCACTCGACCCGGATCACAACCGTTCCGTGGTCACGATAGCCGGCGCTCCTGAGGCTGTCGTCGAATCTGCGGTTCGTGGTGTCGGCAAGGCCGCAGAGTTGATCGATCTGACGCAACAGAAGGGCGAACACCCGCGCATGGGCGCGGCGGACGTCGTTCCGTTCGTCCCGGTCAGCGGAATCTCGCTTCCGCAGTGCGTGATGCTTGCTCGCCAGGCGGGCATGGAGATCTGGAAGCGCTTTGGCGTTCCGGTTTACTTCTACGAAGCGGCTGCTTCGCGTCCGGACCGTGTGCTGCTCGAGAACGTTAGGCGTGGTGAGTTCGAAGGCCTCAGCGTGGCGGCATTGAAGGACTCGACCCGCCAGCCCGATATTGGCGGTCCCGGGATCCATGGAACGGCAGGAGCGAGTGCCGTCGGAGCGCGACAGTTTCTCATCGCCTACAACATCACCCTTCACGCGCGGCGCGGAGCCGCCGACGTTGGACTCGCTCGTACCGTCGCGAAGGAGGTGCGGGCTTCGGGTGGCGGGCTCTATGGCCTCAAGGCGATGGGGGTTGTTGTGAATGGACATGCGCAGGTGAGCATGAATGTTACGGACTTCGCCCGCACACCTATGGCGCGGGTGCACTCCGCGGTCGCTGAAAGTGCGGCGCGCCACGGAGGGGCGGTCGGCGAGGGAGAGTTGATTGGACTGATTCCTGAGCAGGCATTTGAGCCAAACGCCGATTGGGTTCGTCAAATAGTGGGGTTTAATCCTGAGGAACGGGTGCTGGAGCGGCGATTACTACACCCTTTAGCTTGGCCCTGAACCGAAAGCCGTAGCGGCAGATTCTTGCGGATTTGATGGTGTTCACGAAACAATAGAGACTGCGGAGAACTGCGGTTTCAGTCGGAGTGCGGAAGTGATGATGTTCAAAGTTTGGAAGCATGGAATGGTTGCAGTCCTGATGGCAGGGCTGGTGGCGGTTCCCTCAATGGCAAAGGCCTCGCAGCTTGGCGGCGATGCGCGTGCGTCGATACCCCGTGATGTGCAGCAGATCATCGTGGTTGATTACCGGTCGATGCAGAACTCGCCTGCGGCGATGCAGTTGAAGGACCGTGTCCTTCCGCCAGAGCTGAAGCGGCTAGAGACCTCGCTGAAGACCTCGGGGCTCAAGGTCGACCAGGATGCCGATACGCTGGCGTTTGCGGCTTTCCGTGCGCCCGGCTCGGATAGCACGCGGATTCTTGGAGTTGCGCAGGGACAGTTCAACTATCAGTCGATCCTCGCAAACTTCACGAAGCAAAAGACAAAGCCGATCATGGTCCGGGAGAACGCGGTGTACCCGATGGGGGTAGCCGGGATGAGTGTGGCGTTCCTGAACCAGACCACGATGGTATTTGGCGACCGGGACGCGGTGAAGGCGGCCCTGGATGCGCGTGACGGCCTGGCGCCGAACTTCCTCCAGAACGGCGACATGATGAACGATATGGCGCTCGTGGATAGCCGTCCGGTATGGAGCCTTCTGGACCAGAAGGGCACGCAGACGATGATGAAGAGCGTCCTGGGAGAGGCGTCGCAGCTGGCCGATTACGACACGGTAAAGAACCGGATGAAGAGCGCCCGCTACACCATGGACTTCGGCAACGGTGTGAAGTTCGACATGGCAGTCGTGATGTCGGACACGATGACCGCAGCGATGGCCTCCACGCTGATGCAGGGAGTTGCGATGCTGAAGCGGACGGGCGGATCGCCGTTCGAGAAGAGCGCGCTGGACGACACGAAGATCGAGTCGAGCTCGGGAACGCTGACGGTGAGCTACTCGTCGTCGGATAGCGAGTTCGCGGGACTCCTGACTTCACCTCTGTTCCAGCAGGTTGTGGTGAAGTAAGGCGGGAAACAGGAGTTAGTCGTTAGTAAGAGGCGGCCTTCGGGTCGCCTTTTGCTTTTTGGCGGGAGGTACCCCCCTCCCCCGTCACTTTTTGCGCAAAATCTTCAGCAAAAAGGAGTTAGCTGTGGACCTTAAGAGCGCTTATTGTGCAAGGTCCCGAAAAGAAGCAGGTTGTGTTATGACATACCTGCAAAATCTTGATGAGAAGTAACTTGGGGGCTTAAGCAGCGATGCCCGGCACTTGGCCGGGCAGAAGATCCCTTTAGGTTAAGTATATCAATCGCGTCAAGCGGTGCGGCGTCCGCGGTGAGAAGCTCAGGGTCTAGTGGCTGCGGGGATCGCGGACGAGCTCTTCGTGGAGGCGGGCCTTAGCGTCGGCGGCTTCCTTGGATTGGCTGCATCGCGCCATGATGGCGGAGTGGAGGCGGCTGCGGAGGGATTCGGAGAACTCGTAGGTCTGTTGGTCGCGATAAATGTCGATGGTCTTCCGGGTGGTGTTTACGACCACTTCGCAGTGGTGGCAGGTACCGAGGTGCTCTTTGACTTCAGCAAGGAGATCAGGTTCGATCTGGCCGTCGAAGAAATCGGTTAGTTTCGCTAGAAAGTCGGTGCAGTTCACTTCGAGCCCTCGTTGGCTTTACGGAAGTAGCGGCTGAGGCGCTCGCGTAGTTGCAGGCGCGCACGCAGCAGTCGTGACTTCACGGCAGGGACGCTCAATCCTAGCGCTTCCGCCGTTTCCTCAGTCGACAAGTTTTCGATGTCCCTGAGGGTGAAAACGGTTCTAAATCCCGGGGGGAGACCCGCGATTGTTTTGCGAAGTATGTCACCTAGCTCACCCTGGGAGTAAATCTGCTCCGGATTTGGCCGCCACTCGGCAAAATCGCGGGGGATGGAGCCCTCGTCAGTCTGGACGTCCTGGTCCATGGACACGGTTTTGGAGGTCTTGCGCTTACGGAGGCGCATGAGGCTCTCATTGACCGCGATGCGGACGAGCCAGGTTGAGAACTTGGAGTTGCCCTGGAACTGGTCGAGCTTCTGGAAGGCCTTGAAGAAGACGTCCTGGGTAATGTCTTCGGCGTCCTCGCGGTTCTGAGTGATGTGGAGGGCGGTGCGGTAGATCTGGCGATCGTACTGGCGCACGAGCTGCTCGAAGGCGGCGGTGTCGCCTGCTTTGGCGCGTTCGACGAGCTCCAGATCGGGGTGGGGCTCGACGACGGCAGTCGCTCCGGAGAGCTCGGCGGGGTCTTCTGCGAGAGATGTGGTGTGAGCCGCCATAAAGGTTAGTTTACAGGAGGTGGCTGGGATCGAACCACGCCAGGGGCGTTTTCGCGCAGTCCCATCCCTCTCCGGTGTGTTGATTGCATACGATAGAAACGCACCGAAAGTTGCGATTCTCTATGACCTCTAGAAGATCGTCCCCGGCCATTTCGCTTCTTGTATTACCCGGCTTTGTTTTTTTGGTGTTTTCGTCCGCGCTGTGTGCGCAGCAGGCGAAGACGCCGACGCTCGACGAGATTTTGAAGCGGCTGGATGTGAACCTGAATTACTACGACAGTCGCCTGCCGAGTTTGTTCTGCGATGAGCATCTCGTTTCGAAGGTGTTGCCCGGGCCGAGCAACGGAGATACTGTCACCGATTCGGTCTTCCGCCTGAAACGTACCGCGAGCGCCGACCATACAACAGTTCTTGTTGAGTCCCGCGATATCAAGAGCGTGAACGGCAAGCCGACGGAGTCGCAGGACATGAAGGGGCCGACCCTGCTTAACGGAGCGTTTGAGGGCGGGCTGGATGTTGTCTCGCTCGACCAGAAGTCGTGCATGAAATATGAGCTGGAACGGATCAACGTAGACCGTCCGACGCAGCCTTACGTGATCCGGTTCAGCACGGTCCTCACTCGCGACAATTCCGCAGAGTGTCTTCTACAGGAGAAGAGCAAAGGCCGCGTTCTTATCGATCCTGCGTCCATGCAAATCCTGCATCTGGAACTCACCACGCCGCACCACGTGATCATCCCTGCGAACGCGTATTTGCCTCCGGTGGTCGGCGAACGGGTGATCGCTGTCGACTTTGCGCCTGTGGCGCTGGGTGGTGAGACCTTCTGGCTGCCGTCCTCAATCAGTTCGCGCGACACGGGCGATGCGAACACATTCCACCGGACCACCTGGACGTTCCGGGCCAGCTATCGGAACTATCACAGGCTGGAGGTGACGTCGCGCATTCTTCCTGGCAGCGAGGCGCCAGCGAAGTGATAGTGCAATAGACACGCGGCCCGATACATAAAAACAGCTGTAACGGGTTGGTGCTAGCATGAGGTCGCGTCAGCCTCCCGCTGGCAGCCGAAGCCGATTGATCTTGCGGCTTCATTTTCAATTAGATAAGGAGCCTCCACCATGGCAACCTCCCCCGCCACGTCTGCTGCTGTCACCACCTGGAAGATTGATCCGGTCCACAGCAGCGCCGAGTTCAAAGTGAAGCACATGATGGTTTCCAACATAAAGGGCTCTATCCAGGGCATGACCGGCGACCTGACGGAGCATGCCACGGACGCGTCGCTCTCTTCCATCGATGCGACGCTCGATGCCTCGACGGTGAACACAGGCCTGGCGGATCGTGATGCGCATTTGAAGGCCGCTGATTTTCTCGACACGGAGAAGTATCCGAAGATCACGTTCAAGTCTACGAAGGTAGAGAAAAAAGGTAGTGAAGAGTATGCGGTGACTGGCAACCTTACGATTCACGGGGTCACGAAGCCAGTGACGCTCACTGTGGAAGGGCCGTCGGCGCCGCAGAAGGATCCGTATGGGAATACACGGATCGGCTTGTCGGCCACGACGAAGATCAACCGCAGGGATTATGGTCTCTCTTATAACGGCTTGCTGGAGGCGGGTGGGCTCGTGGTGGGCGACGAGGTTCACATTACGCTGGATGTGGAGTTCATCAAGGCTTAGTGTTTTCGTTGTGAAAAGGCCGGGAAGATCAAGAGCCCACCGTGGAGAACGGTGGGCTTTGTCTTGTCCGGTGTACCTGCGGTGGTACGGATGACACGGAGGTGTGGATGCAGAGTCTTTCTGTACGCCGTAGAGTCGAATCAGGTGGACGTGTTGACGAAGGGTTCTGGGTTCGGTTTAGGTTTGCTGGCTGGCGCAGTGTTGTGTGCGGCGGTCGCGGTTGGGTACGCGCAGAGTTCGGGTACGACGAGCGCGCAGAAGAAGAAGCCGGCGACGACGACGTCGAATAGCTCGGCTGGCTCGAGTAAGAGCGCGGCGAGTAAGTCGACTGCGCATCAGGCGGCGGGGCACGGGACGACGCACCATGCGACTGCGAAGAAAACCGGTTCGAGAACGAAGGTTCGGCGGAAGCATATCGAGTCTGCGCCGACGGCGGTGAGCCGGAGGCTGCATGCGGCGTTTGTGGCGAGCGCGCAGTTACGGCCGATGGCGCAGCAGCTGGTGTCGACGCGGAGCGCGGCTTCATATGACGGCGTGCGGCACTGGGCCGCGGGGCATCCGGGCGATGGCGCGGCAGCGGCGCAGTTGGCGCTGGGGCATGCGCTGATGATGGACCGCAGATATTCAGAGGCGCAGGATGCGTTTTCCGCGGCGAAGCAGTCGGGCAATGCGCTGGACGATTACGCAGTGTACCTGGGCGCGCAGGCGGCGATCGCGGCAGGCCGACCGACGGACGCGATTCCGGCGCTGGCGAACTTTGCGGGGCAGTATCCGGATAGTTTGTTTGTGCCGAATGCGCCGGTGACGCTGGCGCAGGCGTATATCGCGAATCACGATGCGGCGAGTGCGCTGCGCGTGCTGCAGCCACTGGCGAATACGCAGGCGGGTGGTCATGTGGATTTTCGGTCGACGTTGGCGAAGGCGTACCAGGCGAACAGCAACTTTGCGGAGGCGGCGAAGTTGTATCGCGGGATTTATTTGAATGATCCGCTGAGCGGGCAGGCGAACGATGCGAAGAATCAGCTGGCAGCAATGCAGATTCCGCTAACGGTGGCGGAGAGGAAGCAGCATGCGGATGCGATGTTCAATGCGCATCAGTATGGCGATGCGGCGATTGAGTATCGTGAGCTGAAAAAGGACGACAGGGACCTGACGCAGGCGGACCGCGATGCTCTGGAGATCTATGCGGCAGTGTGCGATCTGAAGCTGAAGCGGCTGAGCCGGATGGATGTGGAGAAGCTGCCGGTGACGGGCGACGATAGCGCGGCGCTGAAGCTCTACCTGCAGGCGGAGCTGGCGCGGAATGTCGGCGATGAGAGCGGCCAGGATGCGTTGGTGCAGGAGCTGACGCAGAAGTATCCGCAGAGCCGGTGGCTGGAGGAGGCGTTGTACTCGGGCGGAAATATGTATCTGCTGCGCAAGGATTATGGGCGCGCGTCTGCGGACTACACGGCGCTGGTGGAGCATTTTCCGAAGAGCGTTTATGCGCCGAGCGCGCACTGGCGTGCGGCGTGGCTGAACTACCGGACGCGGAATTATCCGGAGGCCGCGCGGCTGATGGATGAGCAGATACAGAACTATCCGGGAGGGCAGGAGATTCCGGCGGCGCTGTACTGGCGCGGGCGGATGTATGAGGACGAGGAGCATAATTTTTCGCAGGCGCTGAACTACTACCGGAAGATCGACGATGCGTATGTGAACACCTACTACGCGTGGCTTGCGCGGCAGAGGATTGCGTCGATTGGCAAACGCGATGAGGTGGCGGCTGCTCCGGCGCTGGCGGCGGTGAGGGATGTGGATGATCCGGAGCTGATCGATCAGCTGCCAGAGAATGATCCGCACCTGATCAAGGCAAGACTGCTGGCGAATGCGGCGCTGAATGAGTACATCCGGCCGGAGATTGCGCTGAGCGCGACGTCGGATGAGTGGGGCGCACTGGCGGAGGCGGATATCTATCAGAGCTTTGACGAGACGACGCGTGCGCTGCAGGCGATGAAGCGCAGCAAGATTCCGTTTACGGCGCTGAATGTGGACGATGTGCCGAAGGCGTATTGGGAGATTCTTTATCCGCGGCCGTACTGGGCGACGATGAAGGCGGATGCGGATGCGAATGGGCTGGATCCGTATTTGGTTGCGGCGTTGATCCGGCAGGAGTCGGAGTTCAATGCGGGCGCGGTAAGCCGGGCAAATGCGGTGGGGCTGATGCAGTTGTTGCCGTCAACGGGCAGGGGGTTGGCGCGGAAGGATGGCGTGAAGCACTTCAACTCGAATGAGTTGCTGGATCCGACGGTGAATCTGCGGCTAGGAACGACGGATCTGCGGCAGGCGATCAACAAGTATGACGGACAGGTGGAGTATGCCTTGGCGTCGTACAACGCGGGAGATTCGCCGGTGCGGCAGTGGATTTCGTCGAATGACTACAAGGATGTGCCGGAGTGGGTGGAGTCGATTCCATATAGCGAGACTCGGGATTATGTGCAGAGTATTTTAAGGAATCGCGAGATGTATAAGGCGATTTATAGCAAGCAGTAACGCGGGCTAGTTCGCCGTAGGTTGATGGACGTCGTCGATGACGAGGACTTCGACGGGGCCTTTGGCCGCTTCGAGGTGAAGGCCGAGTTGCTCCTGCAGGACGGTGAAGAGGGAGGGTAGTGAGACCTCCTCGCCGTTGAGTAGTACTGGCGGTTCGTCGTCGGGCTGCCAGCGGATGTCGACGTCGAAGCGACCCGGAATAGCGGTCTTGTCGAGGATCACGCGGCCGGCATCTCGAGCGAGTTCCTGCGCGATGCCGGACAAGGTGATGCCCTTTGCGTTGAGGTAGCCTCTGCCGTGGTTGATGGTGAGGCCGTCGGACTTGGCGGGAACCAGCTTTGAGCCACCCTTAGCGATGACGAGATTGTAGACAGGAAGCTCACGCTGCTCGCGATGTGTCTTGAGGGCAAATCGGTCGGCGAGGAGGGACTGGATCATGGCGAGCTTGATGGGTTTCGCCTGATCGGAGGGTAGATTGTGCAGGCGCTCGGTGGCGTCGTCGGACTTAGCGTCGATGTCGAAGGGCTGTGAGGATGTCCAGTCAGGGGCGTCGACGATGCGGCTCTGCGGCATGTCGAAGGCGTACTGGATCATGGCCTTGAGTGTGACATTGATGGTGCGGAAGTTACCGTCGTTTGACGCGCTGTAGATGTGCGAGCGCTCGTGCGGTTCGGGCGTGTGCGGATGGATGGAGGCGATGTCGAAGGTGCGCGGTGCAGCGTCCGTAGTTTGCGCATGGGAGCAGGCAGCAATCAGCAGCACGAGTGCGAGCGATGCTCCGCGCAGGGCAATCATCCGGTTCATTTGAGAGCTCTCATGCTGATAGACGTTCGAGAGAGCTAGTGTGTTCAAGATTTATTCGTGGCGCAGGGCGACGACGGGGTCGAGGCGTGAGGCGCGGTAGGCGGGGATGAAGCCGCTGACGATGCCGACCAACGCGAGGATGACGAAGGATGCGATCATCGTGGTTCCGGAGGCGCGGAGGATGATGTCGCCTTCGTGGTTGGCGGTCTTGTAGATGTCGGAGTAGAGCGGCATCGGCGGGATGAGGTGGCCGAGGATGACGGCGATGATCATGCCGATGGCGCCGGCCATGAAGGTGAGGATCAGGCTTTCGAGCAGGAACTGCGCGAGAATGTCGCGGCGGCGCGCGCCGAGGGCTTTGAGGATGCCGATCTCGCGGGTGCGCTCGGTGACGGAGACGAGCATGATGTTCATGACGCCGACGCCGCCAACGGCGAGGGTCATGGCGCCGATGATGCCAAGCAGCACTTCAAGGCCGATGGAGAAGGCCATGATCTGCTTGGAGTCCTCTATGGTGTCCCACATGCTGAGGGCCTTTTGGTCGGCGGGATTGAAGTGGTGGCGCTGCGCAAGCACAGTGCGGACCGCGGCAATGGCGCGGAGGTGAAGCTCGGGCGAGCTGGGCTGGAAGACGATGGAGCCGGGATCGCGCTGCTGGCGAAGCGTTCGCATCGCTTCGAAGGGAACGAAGATGTTTTCGTTGTCAGGACCGTTGTTGGAGGAGTCCTGGATCTTGTTGCGCAGGACGCCGATGACCTGGAAGGGCTGGCCTTCGATCTGAACGGTTTCTCCGATGGGCGGATAGCCGGAGAAGAGTTTTTCGGCCGCGTGAGGGCCGAAGATGACGACCTGGCGGTGCTGCGTGAAGTCGTCGGATTCGAAGTAACGGCCGGTTTCGACGTCGAGACGGCGCATGCCGCCGTAGGGCAGATCGACGGCCTTGGATTGGATGGTGACGACTTTGGGGCCGAACTTGACGCTGAGGCCGTCGTCGGACTCATTGGAGACGGCGCGGAGATAAGGGAGTGCGTCGCGGAGAGCTTCGGCGTCGCCTTCCTTGAGCTGGACCTTTTGACCTGAGCGCTGGCCGCCGGCCTGCATGGAGGTTTGGCCGCCCCAGAACATGACGATGTTGTTGCCGATGCCCAGGAAGCCTTGCAGGACTGCTTTGCCGATGGCGTCGCCGTAGCTGAGGAGGAGCACGACGGTGACGAGCCCCCAGACGATGCCGAGCATGGTGAGGACGGATCGCACCCGGTTGCGGCGGAGAGAGTCGACGGACTGATTGAAGGCTTCGCGAAGTTCCATGGCTTTAGTCCGTGGTGAGGCACTCGATAGGTGTGAGGCTGGCGGCGCGCATCGCAGGATACATACCGGCGCCGACGGTGATGGCGGCGAGAGTGACGAGCGACGCGATGATGGCGAACGGAGAGACGGCAGGACGCGGAAGGAACGGCGGCAGTGGAATGAGCCGGAAGGCCGCGATGATGGCGAAAGAACAGAACAGGCCGAGGCCACCGCTGACGAGCGTGATGATTGCGGCCTCGGTGAGGAACTGGCGGCGGATGTCGCGTGCGGTGGCGCCGAGCGCCTTGCGGACGCCGATCTCGCGGGTGCGCTCGGACACGGCGACGAGCATGATGTTCATGACGCCGATGCCGCCGAGCGCGAGCGTGAGCAGGGCGACGGCGGCGAAGAAGATCGTCATTACGTGGAAGATGCGGTCGGTGAACTTGACACTGTCGAGCGTGTCCCAGACCCAGAGCGCGTCGAGATCGATGGGGTCGAAGTGGTGGCGCGCGCCGAGCACCTCGCGGACCTGGCGCATCGCGGCTTCATGCAGTTGTGGATTTACGGGCTGCACGACGATGTTGTTCACAAAGCCGGGGAATGAACCCTTGAAGTCGGGAGGGAAGTCACGCACCATTGCGGAATAGGGGACGAAGAGTTGCGTGTTATCAGGACCGGAGCCGTAGCTGCCGTTCTGCTGTTTCTTCTCGAGCACTCCGATGACGGTGTAGGGGTAACCCGCAATAGCGAGACTCTGGCCGATGGAAGGCTTGCCGGGGAAGAGTTGGCGTTCGCAGTCGGCGCCCAGAATGACGACACGTGCGCCGTTGGCCTCGTCATCTTCAGACATCAGGCGGCCCTGTCCGACTGTAAGCGAGCGGAAGTGCTGGTACTCGGGCCAGACACCGCGGACGGGGACGTTGGAGGCATTCCACTGGCTGACCTGGTTGACCGACCTACGAATCTCGGGAGAGATGGTCTTGATGAGAGGCGCGAGCTGCTTGATGGCGACGGCGTCGTCGATGGTCAGGTAGACGTCGCGGCCAGCAGGGTATCCCTGGTAGGGCATGGCGGTCTTGCCGCCGAAGCAGATGGCGATGTCGGTGCCGATGGTCTGGAGCTGCTTGCGCTGTTGAATGCTGAAGCCGATGCCGAGGCCGACAAGCAGAATGACCGAGGTGATGCCCCAGAGGATGCCGAACATGGTGAGGAAGCTGCGGAGCTTGGAGTCCCACAGTGCGGCAAGCGTTTGTTTCAGGATCTCGAGAAAGGGCATGGCCGTCCGCAGCTCAGATTAAGCGTTGATGGAGGTACGCAGGAGGGGTACGGGTGGTTCCATGGCCGGGGCGCGAGGTGGAGGGCGGGGTGGGATACGATGAAACAGGCGCCCGGGTGGTGGAATCGGCAGACACAGCGGACTTAAAATCCGCAGCTGCGAAAGCGGCGTGGGGGTTCAAGTCCCCCCTCGGGCACCACAAAAGCCCTGAATCTACAGCGTTAATTGATTGCGGTTGATGTTGGGTTATTAGGTACGGAATCGTCACCGTGACCAATAACGTGACCTTCCACCTCGCGACGGTTGCTTTCCAGCTTTTGCATCG
>Ga0209169_10001792_pt1 | contig 13021 bp, 11 predicted proteins | sample HubBroMetageWRM4_FD_188346 | JGI IMG/M metagenome (GOLD analysis project Ga0209169, IMG submission 188346) | Warmed soil microbial communities from the Hubbard Brook experimental Forest, New Hampshire - Hubbard Brook CCASE Soil Metagenome WRM 4... | ecosystem: Environmental > Terrestrial > Soil...
GCCACGTCCACGCCGCGGGTCGGGGTGATGGCCACGATCAGCACCGGGTCGCTGGCCAGCGCCCTGGCCACGGTCACCTTCTGCTGGTTGCCGCCGGACAGCTCGCGGACCGGCTGGCCGAGCCCGGCGGACACCAGCGACAGCCGCCTGGCCAGCGGTGCCGCGCGGGCCTCACGGCGCCTCGGGCTGACGAAGCCCCAGCGCGCGATCCGGTCGGTGATCGTCATCGAGATGTTCTCCGCCACGCCGAGCAGCGGCACGAACCCCTCCGCCTGCCTGTCCTCCGGGATGTAGCCGATCCCGGCCCGCAGCGCGGCCGACCGGTCGCCCGGCGGCAGCACGGCCTCGCCGAGCCTGACCACGCCCGCGTCCGGCGCCAGTGCCCCGGCCACGATCCTGGCCAGCGTGGTCGCGCCGGAGCCGCGCAGCCCGGTGACGCCGACCCGCTCGCCCGGGCGCACGGTGAGCGAGACGCCGGAAAGGAGCACGCCCGAGGACAGCAGGCTGACACCGTCCACGATCAGAGTGAGTCTTTGGTCTTCAGCCACGGTGGACGGGGTTGGTGGCGGCGGAGATACCACGGCCCGTTCGGAAGATCGCTGTTGGTTTTGCTTTTGATCTTCTCCGACCATGGCCGTGATCAGGCTGTCCTTGCTCACCTCGGCGAGCGGCGCGGACAGGACGAGCTCGCCGTCGCGCAGCACGGCCACATCGGTGCAGATCTCGAAGACTTCCTCCAGGTGGTGCGAGATGTACAGGATCGCGACGCCCTGCGCCCGCAGCTCCCTGATGTGCTCGAACAGCCGCTCCACCGCGCCGCGCTCGAGCGCCGCGGTGGGCTCGTCGAGCAGCAGGCAGCGGGTGCCGGCGGCGAGCGCCCTGGTGATCTCGACCACCTGCCGCTGCTCGACGGTGAGGTTCGCGCACGGCGCGTTGGCGCTCACGTCGAAACCCCAGTCGGCCATGACCTTCGTGGCCTGCTCGCGCATCCGGCGCCAGTCGACCACGCCACCGCGGCGGCGTGGCTGGCGGCCGAGGAAGACGTTCTCCGCCACGGTGAGGCCTGGCACGACCATGGAGTGCTGGAACACGGTCGCGATCCGGTCGCGCCAGGCGCCGATGTCGCCGAGCGGCGGCGCCGGCCTGCCGTCGAAGCGCACCTCGCCCGCGTCCGCCGGGTAGATGCCGCTCAGGATCGAGACCAGCGTCGACTTCCCGGCCCCGTTGCGGCCGACCAGGCCGAGGCAGCGGCCGGGGAGCAGGCTCAGGCCAACGCCGCGCAGCGCCTGCGTGCTGCCGAACCGCTTGCGGATCCCCGCCGCCTCGACCGCGGGCGATGGGTCGGGGGCGGCGGGGATGTCCGGTTCGCTCATGTACTCAGGATGACTCAGGATGCCGAGGCGCTGCAGACGCCGCCGTGGGCGGCACCGTAGACGTTGCCCCACAGCTGGGCGTCGGAGACGGGGGTGGTAGTCACCGTGCCTGGCTGGCCGTCGACCGGGGTGATGGTGAAGGTCTGCGCGGCCTTGGTGACGAACGGCGCGACGATCGGGTCGCCGAGGTTCTGGTCACCGGCGTAGCTGACTACCTGCAGCGCGGGCGCGCCGCCGCCGGGCTGGCCCGCGGCCAGCTTGACGCCGTTCGCCGCGTCCAGCGCGTACTTCAGCGCCCAGTAGGCGTACAGGTTGGCGGGCTGGGACTGCGATGCGTCCAGCGAGCCGTTTCCGATGTCGCACATCTCGAACGGCACCCCGTCGTCGCTGACCAGGAGCACCTTGCCGGTGAGGTTCTTGGACTTCAGCAGCGGCAGGATGCCGGTGTCTGGCGAGGACCACTGCGAGTAGATCGCCTTCAGCGAGCTGCCGTACGCGTTGACCGCGGTCTGCGCGTCGGAGACGGCGGTGGATTCGGTCCAGACCGTGGGGTCCTTGAGGATGTGCACGGACGGGTCGTTCGCGGCCATGCAGGCGTTGAACGCGTTGGTCCGGTCGGCGCCGTTGGAGGAGGTCAGGTCGCCCTCGAGGTCGAGCACGTAACCGGACTTCACCTTCGAGCTGATGTAGGCGCAGGCGTCCAGGCCGTACAGCACGTTCGAGGCGCGCACCACCATGTACACCTTGCCGACGCCGACGATCGTGTCGACCGAGATCAGCTGGACGTGGTGGTTGGCGGCGTAGGTGATGGCCGGGCCGAGGCTGGTGGCGGTCTCCGGGTTCACGATGATCGCCTTCGCGCCCTCGTTGACCAGGTCCTCGATCTGGGTGTTCTGCAGGCTGGCGTTGGCCGCGGCCAGCAGCGGGCCGATCAGCTTGATGTGCAGCTGGGCGGCGTACTGCGTCTCGTAGTTGATGTAGGCGGCCCAGAAGGCCGTGTCGTTGTAGGTCAGGTCCACGCCGATGCTGGTCTGCGCGGCGGCGGCCGGAGCCGAGCTGGTTGTCGACGTCGCGGGGGGGCTTGAGGAACTGCTGCCTGAGCTGCCTGAGCTGCCTGAGCTGCTGCAGGCGGCGAGGAGCGTGACCGCGGCCGTGGCGGCTATCGCGGTCATCACGGTGGCGGTGGCGCGGGAGGGACCCACGCCCGGGCGTCTGCGAAACCTCATGGGAACCTCCTGGTGGCGTGCCCCGGGTCCGCGGCGCGCGCCGATGCGGGCCGCGGAAGGGGAACCCGGAGTGCCGTGTGCCAGGAAAATAGATCGGATGTATGGGTGCTGTCAATGCCCTTGAAGTGGACATAGCACGGCTGATACCAAACAGATACGTGCATGTCATCCGACCTATCGGTTTTAGCTCACGCGTGGCCTGACGCGGAGGCCGGCCATCCCGCCGTCGACGGCCAGGGCGGTACCTGTGGTGGCGCCGGCTAGCGGGCTGGCCAGGTAGGCGATGGCAGCGGCCACCTCCTCGGCGGTGACCAGGCGGCCGATGGGCTGGCGGGCGTTGAGCGCGGCGCGTTCGGCCGCCGGGTCGGGAGCGGCGTCAAGCAGGCGGGCCACCCACGGGGTGTCCGCGGTGCCAGGGTTGACGCAGTTGACCCTGATGTGCTCGGCCACGTGGTCGGCCGCCATGGCCAGGGTCAGCGCGTAGACGGCGCCCTTGCTCGCGCAGTACAGCGCGCGCTGCGGCAGGCCAGCGGTGGCGGCGATGGAGCAGGTGTTGACGATGGCCGCTTTCTGGCGGTCCGTTGCGGCCTGGCGGAGCAGCGGCAGTGCCGCGCGGGTGGTGCGGACGATGCCGAGCACGTTCACGTCGAGCACGTGGTGCCACTCGGCGTCGTCGTTGTCCTCGACGGTGCCCGCGGCGCCGATGCCGGCGTTGTTCACCAGGATGTCGAGCTGGCCGAGGGCCTGGGCGGCCTCGGCCACGGCGGCACGGACGGCGGCGTCGTCGGTCACGTCGGCGATGACCGGGAAGATGGCCGCAGCGTCCGGGACGGGCTCTGCCTTTACCCGGTCCAGCACGGCGACGCGGGCGCCGCGGGCGGCGAGGAGCCGGGCGGTGGCCAGGCCGATGCCCGAGGCGCCGCCGGTGACCAGGGCCGTCAGGCCGGCGAATTCAGGCGATTGCTCAGTCATACATCCGATCTATAGCGCATCAGAGGCACCCAGAGCCAGACCTGGCCGCCGTGGCATCCCGCGGCTATAGGCGGCACGGATCTCGGAGCGTATTTATCCCCCGTGGCTGTCCTCTGCCTTCCCGGAAGGAGGACCCACGCAGCGGGTCCTTCCCAGAAGGAGGAGCCATGGAGCAGGTCAAACGAGGGATCTTTGCCGGTCTGGCGGCGGTTGCGCTGGCCGGCGGCGCGGTCACTGCGGCGGCGCCGACGGCCGGCGCGGCCACCAGCCAGTGCGGTTCGGGCTGCTTCGCTTTCGCCTCCGGCGAGTACGGCGAAACCTACGTCAGCGCGATCCAGTCCCGCATGCCTGAGCAGGGGTCGGTGGTCACGCTCGCGGGCAGCGGGGCCTATTCGGGTGAGGACTTCGTATCTCTCGACGAGGGCACCACGACCGAGTTCTTCCAGGACGGCATCGTCCCGATTACCCTGGCCAAGAACTGGCCGAGCTACCAGCTGTACGAGTACGAGTTCGCCCCGTACGGCCATCCCACCAACCTGTGCATCGGCACCGCCACCGCTGCCGTGAACGGCACCGAGCTCAGCCTCCAGCCCTGCGGGGTGAACGACCAGACGCTGTGGCTACCGGAAATCCACGACGCGGTCAACGGCTTCGAGCCGATAATCGCCGGCAGTGACACCAGGGCAACCGCGCCCTACGTGATAACCGCGGGCAGCCCCGGGGGCGCGCTGACCACGGACGAACAGGCATCTCCCGAGCGATCCAGTCAGCTGTGGGAAGAGATCGTCGGCGTCCTCTAACACGATCAGCCCGGCGTTCAGGCCTCGCGCCGGCAGCACCTAATGCAGCAGCGGCGCCCTGGTCTGACCTTTAGGACATTCGGCCGATATACCCCGCCCGGGGGAAGGACCTGGTTTCAGCTGCGCAAATAGGAAGTATGATGACTGTGAGTCTATATCCGATTACTTTGGGTGCTGGGGGTGGTCGGCCTCAACAACACAGGGGGGTTTACCATGCGGATCCGCAATGGGGTCATCGCAATGGGGGTCACGGTCGCGTCGTTCGGCTTGCTGGTTGCCGCTGCCGGGGCGGCTTCGGCCACGACGCCTACGAAGGGGGCCGTGACCGGCGTGATCACGGGCGCGCACACGTTCACGCTGAACCCGGCTGACACCGTCGTGCTCGGTGAGCTGCTTCGCCCGGATACGCCGTTCTACGGGGCTGATGTTCCCGTGACCGGGATCTCGACGGTGCGGGGCGTCACCACGGTCACGACCGGCTTCACGTTCCTCCCGCTGAACCGGGCGAACGTGACGACGACCTTCACGGTCGTACTCCCGCCGCCGCCCCCGTGACCTCCCGCTAGCGCGGGAGCGCCGGATGATGCCCGCGGGCATCATCCGGCGCCGTCGCCGGTCCGGTGGTCTACCCGAGCGCCTTGCGGCGGTACAGGTGCACCGCCAGCGGCGCGAAGACGACGAGCATCCCGACCGACCAGCAGATAACGGCCAGTTCCGGATGCTGGGCGGGCCACGCGTGCACCGACGCGGCCGGGTTGGGGTTGCCGAACAGGTGCCGGCAGGCCGCGGCGAGCGAGGACATCGGGTTCCATTCGGCGACCGGCTGCAGCCAGCCCGGCATGCCCTGGGTGGGCACGAACGCGCTGGAGATGAACGTCAGCGGCAGGAAGATGATGAACCCGCTCTGCTGTGCCGCCTCGGGGCTGCGCAGCACCATGCCCAGGCAGACCCCGGCCCAGGTGAACGCGTAGCCGAACAGCAGGGCAAGCGCGAACGCGGCGATCACGTCGCCGGGGCCGGTGTGCACCCGCCAGCCGATGGCCAGGCCGATGCCGGCCACTACGACTGCCCCGATCATCTGGGTCAGCAGGTCCGCGATCGTCCGCGCGGTCAGCACCGCCGCGCGGGACATCGGCAGCGACCGGAACCTGTCGATAAGCCCGGTGCTCATGTCGGACACGACCGCGACCGCGGTGCCCGGCGCCGTCTGGGCCAGGCCCATGCCGAGCATCCCGCCGATCAGGTACTCGTGGTAGTTCCCGCCGCCGGGGATGCCGATCGCGCCGCCGAACACGTACGCGAACATCAGCACGAACAGGATCGGCTGGATGGTGACCTCGGCGAGGGTTTCCGGCTCGCGCCGGATCCGGGCGATGCTGCGCTTGGTCAGCACCCAGACGTCGGTGACGAGCTGGGCGGCCCGGCCGCGTTCGTACCCGCTGGCCCGGCCGAGTGCTTCGGTAGCTGCGCTCATGCGGCCTCACTCCCTGCTGGCTCCGCTGTCTCCGCTGCTTCTGTCGCGTGCCCGGTGAGCGAGAGGAAGACGTCGTCGAGCGACGCGCGGCTGATCGTCACGTCGTTGACCTGGACTCCGGCGGCGTCGAGCGCGCGCACCACGCGGGTGGTGAGGCCCTCGGCGGCAGCCACTGGAACCGACAGCCGCTGGGTGCCCTCAACCGGGCGTATGGTGCCCGTGGCGTGTGGCTTGAGCGCGGTGATCGCCGCCTCGACGTCCGAGCCAGCGGCCAGGATGATCTCCAGGTGCTCACCGCCGACCGAGGACTTCAGCTCGTCCGGCGTGCCCTCCGCGATGACCTTGCCGCCGTCCATGACGGCGACGCGGCGGGCCAGCTGGTCGGCCTCCTCCAGGTACTGCGTGGTGAGCAGCAGCGTGGTGCCGTCCGCCGCGAGCGCGCGCACGATGTCCCACATCATCGCGCGGGCGCTGGGATCAAGGCCGGTGGTCGGCTCGTCGAGGAACAGCACCGCCGGGTTGCCGATCAGGCTGGCGGCCAGGTCCAGGCGACGCCGCATGCCGCCCGAGTACGTCTTGACCGCGCGGTTTGCCGCCTCGGTCAGGCTGAAGCGCTCGAGCAGCTCATCCGCCCGCCGCCTGGCCTGCGCCGCGGGCAGCCGGCTGAGCCGGCCGATCATGACCAGGTTGGACTGCCCGGTGAGGTATTCGTCCAGCGCCGCGTACTGGCCGGTCAGCCCGATCACGCGGCGGACCGCGGCCGCCTGGGTGACCACGTCGTGCCCGAGCACCCGCGCCCGGCCCCCGTTCGGGCGCAGCAGCGTGGCAAGCACACGGACGGCCGTGGTCTTGCCGGCGCCGTTCGGGCCGAGCAGGCCGTAGACCGTGCCGGGCGGCACCGCCAGGTCGAACCCGGCCAGCGCCTTCGTTTTCCCGTAGTTCTTGACCAGTCCTTCCGCCTCGATGGCGGGAGCCTCGCTCATCCCTGCACCCCGTTTCTCGTACAACGTACTATCCAGTACGCTGTACGATAGCAGTACGGTGTACGAGAGGCAACTTTTTATCTGAAGTGTCCGGACCTGGCCGGCGGCGACCGGTTTCGGGCATGCTTGGGCGGCAGAGGAGCACGCATGGACGCACCCGGTGAGTATGGCGAGGAGCCGTTCTACCCGCGGGCCGGCCGGGAGGCCCGTAAGAAAGACCGTGGGCGGCGGGTGGCGGACCATGTCCAGCGGCACCGGGAGCGCGGGGCGCAGCCGCCGCGTCGCGATCGGGGACTGTCCCGGGCCGAGATCGTCAGCACCGCGATCGCGGTGGCGGACGCCGAGGGCCCGGAAGCACTCAGCATGCGCCGCATCGCGCGGGAGCTTCGGGCCGGCCCGATGTCGCTGTACTGGCACATCGGGTCGAAGGAGGAACTGCTCGACCTGATGCTCGAGGCGATCGAGGCGGAGACCGAGGTGCCGGAGCCGTCCGGCGACTGGCAGGCCGACCTGGCCGTGTTTGCCCGCAACGCCCGGGCGTCACGGTTGCGTCACCTGTGGATGATGGAGTTCGTCGGCGGCAGGCCGCCGTCCGGCCCGAACCAGGCGCGCAACCTGGAGCGCCTGCTCGCCCTGTTCGACGGGTTCGACCTGGATGCCCGGCTGGCCACCGACATCCTGCTAACGCTGGGGACCTACGTCAGCGGAGCGGTGCTGCGCGAGGCGCAGGAGATGCGCGGCGAGCGCGACCGGGAGAGGGCGGAGGCCGGGCTGACCCCGGAGGAGATCGAGGCCCAGCGTGAGCGCTACGTGTCGTGGGTCGCCAGCTCGGACCGCTTCCCGCGGATACGGCGCCTTATGGACGCCGGCATCGACCCGGACGCGGCGGAGACGAGAGACGAGCGCTTCGAGTTCGGCCTGGATTGCCTGCTCGACGGCATCGCCGCCCGGCTCCCGGCCGGCCGCGCTTGATCCGGCCGCGCTTGATCCGGCCGCGGCGCGCCGGCCATCGAGCCTGGCCCATGTGCGTATACTCCCCGCTGGCTCCATCTGCCCCTGTGGTCACATAGCCGCCAGGCCCTGACCGGGACGCTGTGACGGCGACCCGGTTGTATGCGGGTCGTTGCCGCAACGTCCCGGCCGGGACGGGCCAGCCGGGGCCTGCGGGTGGTGGCCGCGCCGACGCCAGGAAGCACCGAACGGGCATGGACGGGCATGAACCGGGCATCTTGTCCTGGCGTGCGATCCGCGAGCGCGACACGCCGCAACGGGTTACTTCGGTCTCGCCGCGCCGTACGCTGACCAGGTGGCGGAAGGGGCGCAGCTGGCGCCTGCATCGGATGGGACCGTCGACGTCTGGTGGGCGCGGCGGCAGGACGCCTCGCCTCGTTACGCCGGACTGCTGGACGAGGTCGAACGCCGACGCTTGCAGGCCTACCGGCGAGAGGCTGATCGCGACCGTTTCCTGGTGGGGTGCGCGCTGGCGAAGACCGTGCTTGCCGGGTACACGGGCCTGCCGCCGGAGCAGGTGAGCTTCGACCGGACCTGCCGCCGGTGCGGCGAACCGCACGGCAAGCCGGCCATCCGCGGCGGCGGCATCGAGCATTCCGTCAGCCACTCCGGCGACCTGGTCGCGGTCGCGGTCGCCCGGTCCGCGGTCGGGGTGGACGTCGAGCAGGCAGACGGGCGGGCCCGGCCGGTTGGCGGCGACGGCGATCCGGAGCAGCTCGGTCGTCTCGTGCTTGCCGACGACGAGCGGGCGGCCCTGGCCGCGGCCGACCCGGCCATCAGGGCTCGCTCCTTCCTGGTCGCCTGGACCAGGAAGGAGGCGGTGACCAAGGCGACCGGGGACGGCCTCGGGGTGTCCTTCAAGGACGTCGTCGTCTCCCCGGCCGGCCAGCCTGCGCGCCTGCTCGCCTGGCCCTACCCGCAGGCCCCGGCGGATGTGTCCCTGTTCGACCTGGATGTGCGGCCGGGATACGTGGCGGCGCTCGCGGTCATCGGCCGCTGCGCCGGGGTGCGGGCTCGCGACGGGTCGGCGCTGCTGGCCTAGCCCGCGCGATGCGAGAGAAGCGTTGTAGCGTTGGTGGCCGGAGGCGCGCGATGCGGATCGGCTTGTTCGTCACGTGTCTGACCGACACGCTGTTCCCGGACACCGGCAAGGCCGTGGTCACGGTGCTCGAGCGGCTTGGCCACCGGGTGGAGTTCCCCGCCGGGCAGGCCTGCTGCGGCCAGATGCATTTCAACACCGGCTACCGGCGGGAAGCCACGCCGATGGCGCGGGGATTCGTGGCGGCGTTCGGCGGCTTCGAGGCGGTGGTCACGCCCTCGGCGTCCTGCGCCGCGATGGTCCGCGAGTACTACCCGGCGCTGGCGGCTGAGGCGGCGGACGAGAGCCTGGCCCGGGCCGTGGCGCAGGTCGCGCCGCGGACCTACGAGCTGTCGGAGTTCCTTGCCGACGTGCTCGGCGTGACCGACGTGGGCGCGTACTTCCCGCACCGGGTGACCTATCACCCGAGCTGTCATTCGCTGCGGATGCTCCGCGTCGGCGATGCCCCGGCCCGGCTGCTGCGCGCGGTCCGCGGCCTGGACCTGGTCGACCTGCCCGATGCCGAGTCCTGCTGCGGGTTCGGCGGGACGTTCGCGGTGAAGAACCCGGACGTGTCGGCGGCGATCTGCGCCGACAAGGTGGCCGCGATCCGCCAGACCGGTGCGCAGGTGGTGTGCGCGGCCGACAACTCCTGCCTCATGCACATCGGCGGCTCACTGACCCGGCAGCGGTCCGGCGTGGCCACCATGCACCTGGCCGAGATCCTGGCCCGCACCGAGGACGCGCCGTGACGCCGCCGGAGACGGCTGGGCAGCACGCCGGCCCGGCGACAGCCGGCCCGCACCCTGAGACGGTCGGCCAGCACCCGGCGGCCGGCGGCCCGCACCCGGGGATGCCGACCTACCTCGGCATGCCGTCGTTCCCTGTCGCGGCGCGGACCGCGGTGGCCGACTCCCAGCTGCGGCGCAACCTCGCGCACGCCACGCACACGATCCGGGCCAAGCGGGCGGGCGCGGTCGGCGAGCTGGCCGACTGGCAGGAGCTGCGCGCCGCGGCCAAGGCGATCAAGGACCACACCCTGGCCAACCTGGACACCTACCTGATCCGGCTGGAGGAGAACGTCACCAGGGCCGGCGGGCACGTGCACTGGGCGCAGGACGCGGCCGAGGCGAACGCGATCGTGGCCGGCCTGGTCCGCGCCGCGGGCGCGGACCGCGTGGTCAAGGTGAAGTCGATGGCCACCCAGGAGACCGGGCTGAACGAGGCCCTGGCCGCCGACGGCATCGGCGCGCTGGAGACCGACCTGGCCGAGCTCATCGTGCAGCTCGGCCACGACCTGCCCAGCCACATCCTGGTCCCGGCCATCCACAGGAACCGGGCCGAGATCAGGGAGATCTTCCGCCGCGAGATGCCCGACGCGCCCGACGACCTCACCGACGAGCCGCGGATGCTGGCCGCGGCCGCGCGGTCGCACCTGCGCCAGGCGTTTCTTTCCGCCAAGGTCGGCGTCTCCGGCGCGAACTTCGCGATCGCGGAGACAGGCTCGCTCGTCGTGGTGGAGTCAGAAGGCAACGGCCGGATGTGCGTGACGCTGCCGCAGACGCTCATCTCCGTGGTGGGCATCGAGAAGATCCTGCCCACCTGGCGCGACCTGGAGGTGTTCCTCGCGCTGCTGCCCCGGTCCTCGACGGCCGAGCGGATGAACCCCTACACCTCGGTATGGACCGGGGTGACGCCGGGGGACGGGCCGTCCGACTTTCACCTCGTGCTGCTGGACAACGGCCGCACCACGGCGCTCGCGGACCAGGTCGGCAGGCAGGCGCTGCGCTGCATCAGGTGCTCGGCCTGCCTGAACGTGTGCCCGGTCTACGAGCGGGTCGGTGGGCACGCCTACGGCTCGCCGTACCCGGGGCCGATCGGCGCGATCATCTCCCCGCAGCTGCGCGGCGTGACGTCCGAGGTGGACGCGTCGCTGCCGTACGCGTCCACCTTGTGCGGCGCCTGCTACGACGTGTGCCCGGTGGCCATCAACATCCCCGAGGCGCTCGTATACCTCCGGGGCAAGGTCGTCGACGCGAAGCGGGACAAGCATCTCTCGCCGGAGCGGGCGGTGTTCGGCGTGTCTGGCCGGGTGCTCCGCTCGCCGCGGCTGCTCGCCGCCGCGCAGCGGGCCGGGTACCTGGGCGGCCGGCTTGTCGGCAGGTCGGGCCGGATCAGGCGGCTCCCGCCGCCGCTGAGCGCCTGGACCGAGACCCGGGACGCTCCGGCACCGCCGCGGGAGTCGTTCCGCGCGTGGTGGGCGCGAACCAGGGGCACCGGACGATGAGCGCCGGACGCGGCGATGAGCGCCCTGCGATGGGCACCGCCAGAGAGCAGATCCTGGCCCGGATCCGCGCCGCCGTCGGCACGCCGGGTGCGGACATCGACGCGGCCTATGCGGCGCTGCCGCGCGAGTACCTGCGCGCGCACCACGACCGTGACATCGCGGACCTGTTCGCCGAGCGCGCCGCCGACTACCGGGCCGTGGTCGAGCGGGTCCCGGAGTCCGGCCTGGTCTACGCCATCGCCCGGGTGCTGACCGACCGGGCCGCCGAGGTAGCTGCCGCCGCGACGCCGGACGGCCAGCCGGTGCCCGACGCGCCGTTCGTGATGCCCGACGCGCCGTTCGTGGTGCCCGACGCGCCGTTCGTGGTGCCCGACGCGCCGTTCGTGGTGCCCGACGCGCCGTTCGTGGTGCCCGCCGGGCTGCCCGCGGAATGGCTGGCCGAGCTTCCGGCCAGCATCGCTCTGGCCAGCGACACGCCGCCGCTGTCGGCGGCCGAACTCGACCAGATGGCTGGCGTGGTGACCGGCTGCGCGGTCGCCATCGCCGAGACCGGCACGATCATCCTGGATCACGGTCCCGGCCAGGGCCGCCGCGCGCTGACCCTGGTGCCCGACTTCCACCTGGTGATCGTCAGGTCCGATCAGGTCGCCGCGGACCTGGCGGATGCGTTCGCCCGGCTGGACCCGGGCCGCCCGCACACCCTGATCTCCGGCCCGTCGGCGACCAGCGACATCGAGCTGATCCGCGTCGAGGGCGTGCACGGCCCGCGCAACCTGCACGTCCTGCTGGTCGCGCCGAGCAGGTAACTGCCCGCCCCGCCCGTGCGCCGCGGCGCCCGCCGGCCTTGATCGCTGGGGGCGAACGCGCGGCGGAAATTTGTCAGGGCTCTTCTTTCTTGAGTGTAGATGACTCAAGCTTTTGGAGGCTCAATGAGTGAGATGCTCACGCTGCCGGTCCTGCCGCTGGACGACGAGGTGGTGCTGCCAGGGATGGTAGTGCCGCTTGAGACGTCGCAGCCGGAGGTCGGTGCCGCCATCGACGCGGCGCGGACGCCTTCCCGGGAGGTCCCGGGCATGCGTTCTGAGGTTAAGGCACGGGTGCTGCTTGTGCCGCGCATGCCCGACCGCGGGCTGGCCGGCGTGGGCACGCTGGCCCTGGTAGAGCAGGTCGGGCGGCTGCCCGGCGGGCAGCCGGGCGCGGTGGTCCGCGGTGTCAGCCGGGTCAAGATCGGCTCGGGCACGACGGGGCCAGGCGGCGCGCTGTGGGTCGAGGGCACCGTGGTCGAGGACACCGGCCGCGGGCCGAAGGCCGACGAACTGGCCCAGCAGTACAAGTCACTTGTCACCGGGATCCTGCAGCAGCGGGGCGCGTGGCAGGTCATCGACGCCATGCAGCAGCTCGACGACGCATCGGCGATCGCCGACCGGGCCGGTTATGCCAGCTACCTCACCGCGGCGCAGAAACTGCAGCTGCTCCAGACCTTCGATCTGGTCGAGCGGCTCGAGCTCGTCATCGGCTGGACCAGGGAACACCTGGCCGAGCTGAACGTGGCCGAGTCCATCCGCAAGGACGTCCAGGAGGGGATGGAGAAGCAGCAGAAGGAATTCCTGCTGCGCCAGCAGCTTGCCGCGGTCCGGAAGGAACTCGCCGACCTGAACGGCGACGCGGCCACCGAGGAAGACGACTACCGGGCCCGTGTCGAGGCCGCCGAGATGCCAGAGGCGGTCAGGGAGGCGGCGCTGAAGGAGGTCGCCAAGCTGGAGCGGACCCCGGACGCGTCGCCCGAGACCGGCTGGATCCGCACCTGGCTGGACACG
>Ga0209169_10001793_pt1 | contig 13019 bp, 10 predicted proteins | sample HubBroMetageWRM4_FD_188346 | JGI IMG/M metagenome (GOLD analysis project Ga0209169, IMG submission 188346) | Warmed soil microbial communities from the Hubbard Brook experimental Forest, New Hampshire - Hubbard Brook CCASE Soil Metagenome WRM 4... | ecosystem: Environmental > Terrestrial > Soil...
GCTATTTGGCCCGCGAAGTCACCAAGAAACTGATCGCCGCCAAGATGATTGAAGTCTCGGCCGTGCCTGCCGTCACTGCGAGCGTGAACGCGGCGCTGGTCGACGAACTCTCGCTCGAAGACCGCATTAATGACGAAGTGCGCGTCATCCTTGAGGCTTATTCCGACGAAATGCAGAAGAGTGGCGCCAATTACCAGGAAATGTTCCGTAAGGTGAAGACGGAGCTGACGAAGAAATACAAAGCTGTTCTTTAATTAGAAAGACAATAATCAGAAAGACAGTTCGAACTACGAGGAATTCTCTGCTGTGCGATTGAGCCGCGACAAAGTCAACAAACTCGCCCATGTCGTCACCGACGCCGTGGCCGATCTGGATGAAGTCGAGTTCATCGAGGACCGCAACACCATCCGCCTCGAAGTCCGCAAGATTCTTGAAGCGCTGCTCATGCAGGAAGCCCGCATCGATCAGGCCGCACGGCAGAAAATCGAAAGCCAGCGGCGCACCATTATCGAGGGCTCCGAAGAGTGGTCGATCCTCTACCGCAAGTACTATAACGAGGAAGTAAAAAAACTCGGCGTCTAAGTACCCAGTTGCCAGTACCCAGTACCCAGCCTCAGAATTAGTGCCGCACACTCTAAACTTATAGTTTCACTCCGCTGCCTAGCGTACTAATAGCTGGGTGTCGAGTACTGGGTACTGCTTTTCATGGACCGCATCGTATTCGAATCCGTTGGCAAGATATTTCGTCATCGTCCAGCATTGTTCAACTGGCTGGGGCGGGAGCGGCGCGGCGAAACGACTGCCTTGAAAGACGTTTCGTTCTCGGCCGCGTCCGGCGAAGTCCTGGTGCTGCTTGGCCCGAACGGCAGCGGGAAAACTACCGCACTCAAACTGATCTCTACCATGCTCTTGCCGGACGCTGGCATGGTGCGCGTGGGCGGCTTCGACGCCCGGCGCAATGCGGGCGACGTCCGGCGGCAAGTCGGCATCGCGATCGCCACGGAGCGGTCGTTCTTCCCTCGCCTCTCAGCTGGCGAGAACCTGGATTTCTTTGCCGCCCTTGACGAAGTTCCGCGCCGCGAGCGAGCGGAGCGTATCAAGGAAGTTCTCCGCGATACCGGGCTCGAGGAGCAAGCCGACACTCTGGTCATGAAGTTCTCCAGCGGCATGTACCAGCGACTGGGAATCGCGCGCGCTTTGGTCAAACGCCCCAGCGTGCTTTTGCTGGATGAGCCGACGCGCAGCCTCGACGCTGCCAGCACGGCCCACTTCTGGGCGACGATCCGCGGGCTGGCACGACAGGAGACTACCGTCCTGCTTGCCACTCATAACTTTGCGGAAGCGGCTGCCGTTGCGGATCGCCTGCTGCTGTTGCATCGTGGTGAACTGCTCGCTGATCGATCGTTGAATGACGGGGAAAACGCCGACGCGCTGCGCTCCTTCTACTTTGGTTTGACGGGCGAGATCGACGAGGCGTCGAGGTCTCGAGTTTGTAATGAGTAATTTGTGATTTGCCAGTCTTCGTTCTTATGAATTCAACTCTCGACAAGCTCCGCGCCATCCTGCGGCGCGATCTGCTGACGGCAATCCGCCACCGCAGCGGCTTCATCGTCACCCTGGTCGGAGTGTTTACCGAACTGGCGGCTTTTTATTTTCTTTCTCTTGCTATCGGCCCCGGCTTTCGACCGGATGGCGTCGAGTATTTTCCTTTCCTTCTGGTCGGCACAGGCATCTACACTTTTTTCGTCATGACCGCGCAAGCCTTCCTTACCGCGGTGCAGGAAGCGCAGCAGACGGGAACGCTCGAAGTGCTCATGACCACCTCCACCGCTCCGGCTGAGCTTGTGATCCTCAGTTCCATTTCTGCGTTTGCGGGAAACCTGCTCAACCTGCTCGTGTATCTCGTCGCCGGAGTTGCGGTTTTCCGGGCGCCGGTCCATGCGAACCTATTCTCGTGCTTGGCGGTATTGATTTTGTCACTTGCCATCGCCCTCGCGCTGGGTATTGCCGCGGCGACGCTTCAGGTTGCGTTCCAGAAAGGCTCGGCTCTTTTGTGGCTGCTCGGGTCGGGACTCTGGTTTCTGAGCGGAACCATGTTTCCGATCCAGAGCTTGCCGCGTCCGCTCGAGTTGCTTGCCCACGCCGTGCCTATCACTTACGCCATCGATGGAATGCGTCGCGCATTGATCGAGGGCCAATCGATAGCGGCGATAGCTCCGACACTCGGCGTCCTCGCCGGGTTTGGAGTGGTCCTGCTGCCGCTTGCGCTGGCCGGCCTGTCGCTCAGTTTGCGGCGCGCGCGGCAGGATGGAACCCTTTCATTTTATTGAGGATGTTGAGTCGGTTTCTTTGAACTACGGCCAAGTCCGTATTGGCAGCCGTGAAAGCCGTGTAGTACACTGCCTTTACTCTTATCAAAACTGGGGGATAAGTCGGCTATTTCTGACCAGCTGCCTTGACCAACTATGAACGACGATCGGGCCCCTCGCGAGACACAGCCACAACCGAACAGCGCCGGTAAAGAAAAAAAACGCTACCAGAAGCCGGCATTCCGCCACGAACGAGTTTTCGAGACCCAGGCCCTGTCTTGCGGCAAAATGGTCGCCACTCAGGCCAATTGTCAGTTTCGGACAAAAACTTCCTGATGCTGGAAAATAACCGCAGTGCGGCGCGTTTAGTTGAGAGCGCGGAACGTTCAGTTTTTTTGGCGGACGTGCTGCGTCGCAGAGATGCTTTGCGCTCGAGCGTGCGTCTGCAAGTCTACGGGGAGAGCATGCTGCCAACCCTTTGGCCTGGCGATGTGGTCGAGATCGCGAGCTGCACGCTCGAAGACGTCCGCCCCGGGGAGATTGTGCTCGCGCTGCGCGACGGTCGCCTGTTCCTGCATCGTCTGATCGCGGCCGAACCGAACGGCTTCGTGCTGCGCGGCGATTCCATGCCGGGTTGTGACCCGCTGTTCCCTCCTGAAGCGCTGCTGGGAAGGCTGGTACGTGGCGCGGACACTAAAGAGTCTGGTGGAAGATCCGGTAGAAGAACGTTGGGCGCGAAGTGGTCTCGCGCCGCAGGGATGCTGATCTGTCATTGCAGTGTGGCGCGGCGTCTTGCGCTTAAGCTGCACAGCCGCCGGCGGGCTTCCGCTTGCGAACTTCCGAGCTTGGAGACTTTGTGATGGCCGCATCCCGCAAAGTCGCGTGTGTCGAGATCGGTGGGATTCCTATTGCTTTGTCTACCGACGACGATGGTTTTCTTGATCTGCTGCGCCGGCGCTATGACGGGTTCCTGAGTTCTTCGCGTCCGGAGTTTGAGCTGGAGTTTGATCTCGGATCGACCGGACCGGCTTCCGAAGACGACGTTCGCGTCCGCCGCAATGCCGACGATAATGACGATACCTGGCTGATCACGCGCGGAGATCTCCAGGCCCGCTTTGACCCGCGCACCGGACGAGGCACGGTGCGGCAAAATGCGAATCCTTATTCTCTTGATTCCGTGATGCGAATTCTGCATAGCCTGATTCTTGCCGAGCGCGGCGGATTTCTGCTGCATGCCGCGAGTGCGATTTGTCACGGGCCCAGCGCCGGTTTCGACGACCGCGCCTATCTGTTCTCGGGCGTGTCGGGCGCCGGGAAAACCACCATGACGCGCCTCGCGCCGCCGGACGTCACGCTGCTTACGGACGAAATTTCTTACGTGCGTCCGGTCTCCGGCGAGTACTCTGCCTTCGGCACTCCCTTCGCGGGAGAGCTGGCTAAGTCCGGTGAGAATTGCAGCGCTCCTGTCGCGGCGCTATTTTTCCTGGAGCAGGGGCCGGAGAACCGCATCGACGAGATGTCCTCCGCGGAGGCTGTCCGCCGCCTGATGCGCAACATTCTGTTCTTTGCCGAAGACCGCCGTCTGGTCGAAAAACTCTTCGCTACGGCGTGTGATTTTGTTGCCAGGGTTCCCATTCGGCGCCTGACGTTCTATCCTGATGGCAGAGTGTGGGATCTAGTGCAAAAGTTCGGGCCAGACTTCGACCGCAACTTCGACCGCAACTTGGCATGCGACTTGCAGGAGGTGCCTGAGCATGCCTGAAAATTGCATTTACATTGCGCGCAGCTCCTCGATTGCGGCCCGCGCGCTAGCCGGGGAGATGATGGTCATGAACTCGGCCGATTCAACCTTCTTCACGTTGAACGAGGTCGCAACCGCGATTTTTCAGGCTGCCGACGGTCACACTCCGCTGCGCGAAATTGTCCGCAACCAGGTCTGTGAGCAATTTGATATCGATCCTGAACAAGCCCAGGCCGACGCCGAACAGTTTGTTGCCGAGCTCTCGGGCCACGGAATTCTTTTGGTTTCAAATCAACCTCTGACCGCGGAGACGTCTCGATGAGCCTGATGAGCGATGTAGGTCAGAAAGCCTTTAACCTGGGTGTGCCTCTCGCGGTGCACATGGATGTCACGTACCGCTGCAACGAGCGCTGCGTGCATTGTTATCTCGATCACGACGATCACGGCGAGATGACCACGGCCGAGATCAAGGACGCGCTCGACCAGCTGGCCGAGGCCGGCGTTTTCTTTCTCACGTTCAGCGGCGGCGAAGTTTTTATGCGCCGCGATTTTTTTGAGATTCTCGAACACGCGCGGCGCCTGATGTTCAACGTCAAGATCAAGACCAATGCGGTCATGATCCATGAAGAGGAAGCGCGGCGAATCCGGGAACTGGGCGTGGACACGATCCAGATCAGCGTTTACTCGCATCGTCCGGAAGTGCACGATGCCATCACCAAATTGCCGCATTCGTTCGAACGCACGGTCAGGTCGATTCGCTTTTTGAGTGAACAGGGGTTGAAAGTCACCATTGCCAACGTTCTGATGACGGTGAATTCCGCCGATCACAGTGGAGTGCAGCAACTCGCCGCTGAACTTGGCGTCCACTACACGCTCGATCCCACCATTACGCCCATGATGGATGGCGATACATCCGTTCTCGCACTGCGCATTCCGGGAGAAGAACTGACGGAAGTTTTTCATAATCCGGCGCTGGTCGAGAACCAGGAAGAGTTCTGCGCTCCTCCGACGCCGCCCTCGGCGGAAGATCTTGAGGGTTACTCCTGCAGCGCCGGCCATTCTTTCTGCTACATTTCGCCCTACGGCGACGTTTTTCCCTGCGTGCAGTTTCCGCTTCCGACGGGAAATATTCGGCAACAGAAGTTTTTGGATATCTGGAATTTTTCGCCGCAGATGAAAGAGGTTCGGTCGATTCAGGCCAAGGATCTGACCGTCTGCTCGTCGTGCTCACATGTCAGCAGTTGCTCGCGTTGTCCGGGGCTGGCCTATATGGAAGGCAGCATGCGCGGCCCATCTACCGCGGATTGCGAAAAGTCGTTCTACCGCACCGGCGTACCAACCGCGAATATGCAGCGACTGGGCGTGTCGAAGCCGCGCACGACGGTTCCGTTGGTGCAGATTCGGCCGCTGGAGATTCAGTCGACAACGCTTTCCGCCTGATCGGGGAGTGGTCTTCTTGAGCTGAATGCATCGCGCTGAATGCGCTTACAGGATGTTCCCGGCAGCGGCCTGGCTGCGTTTTAGATCAATCACCGCTTCCAGTCCGGACAACTGCTCCAGGATGCGCTGCAGCGCGGCGCGGACTTCGTGGGTGGCTTCCTGGAACTTCAACGCCGCTCCAATACCCATGTCCATGCGCACGACTTCGCCCTCGATTGAAACATTGGTGTGTTCGTGCGAGAAGGTGATTCGCAACTGCGATCCGGGTAACAGGAGGCCGCTGGTTTCAACGTAGCAACCGCCCAGGCTCAGGTTGGTGACGATGCCGAGCATCGCCTTGTCCAGGCTGTTTCCAGAAATCTCGGTGGTGAGCCGTCCGAATACCCGGGGATAAAGGCGGCGATTTTTTGGACTCGACTGGCTGCGCTTTTGCAGATACATGCGCTTGTCGGCTTCGGACAGGATCTTCTCCGCATCCATCCCGTCTTCGGGATAGACGGCATTGCCCACGCTCAGCGAGAGAATGTCCTCGTTGCAGACGTCTTTTCCCGCCTGTTGGGCCAGTTCTCGCATCTGTTCGCCTTTGCGCACGGCGGCTTCGGGTGTGAGTCCGGGAGCGATGACCACAAATTCGTCGCCGCCCATGCGCGCGACGTAGTCGTAATCGCGGCTGGTTTCCTGCAGCGAGTGAGCAAATAGCCGGAGCACGCGGTTCCCTTCCAGGTGTCCGAAGCGGTCGTTGATTTGCTTGAAGCCGTCCATGTCAGCAACCATGACGGTCAAAGTTTTGTTGTCGCGTTTGCAGCGCGCCATTTCCCGGTCGAGTTGCAGGAATAGCGAGCGCGCATTGGGAAGTCCGGTCAAGTAGTCGGTGACCGCAGAGCTTTCCGCCTGCTCATATTTCACCGCGTTCTCGATGGCCAGCGCCATCTTGGAACTTACCGCCAGCAGAATGCGCAGGTGGTCGGAGGTGAAGAAGTCTTTTTCAGCATGGTATAGAGCAACCACGCCGACGACGCCCTGCAAGCCTTCTAGCGGCACGGCGAGAGCTGAGTTTAGCGTGCTGTATTTGGACGCATCGTTCAGATAGCCGGGCTCAACCGACGGATTGCCGTTCAGGATCGGCTTAAGATTCTGCGCTACCCAGCCGGAGAGTCCTTGCCCCATGGGGATGCGCAGCGAAGCAAACAGCCGGAAGTTATCGCCATTCACGTACTCGGGCACCAGTTCATCGCCGTGGCGGACGTAGATGGCAATCGCATCATAAGGCATTGCCCGGCGCAGCTTCACTGCAAACACAGAGAGAGTTTCGCCGAGACTCAACGATGCTCCCAGATCCTGGCTGAGTTCGAAAAGCGTCTGCGCTTCCTGACGGGCGGCTGCGATTGAGCTCAGGAAACTGCGCTCCGGCGAATGGCGCTGGCCCTGCGCTTCGAAACCGGCGGCGGGCTTGATGGTCGGCACAACGTTCGCGTCCTGGTCCTTGATTTCGGTGGATAATTTCTGCTTGCCCAGCTTGTCCGTGCGTTGGTGGACCAACCGCTCGAGATCGACGTATCTGCGTTCCAGCACCTTGACTACTTGAGGATCAAAGGCCTTTCCCGATTCCTCGACCAGCCGCGCCATGGCTTCATCCAGCGCCAACGCCCGGCGATATTGCCGATCCGAAGCCAGCGCGTCCAGAAAATCCACGGCTGCCAGTATGCGAGCGCCAATCGGAATCTGCGTCCCCTTCAAGCCCATGGGATAGCCCGTCCCGTCAAACTTTTCGTGGTGCGCTCGTACGATGGGGACTACCGGGTAGGGGAATTGCACTCGCTCCAGGATCTCCGCTCCCACCAGCGGATGAATTTTCATTTTCTCGAATTCTTCCGGCGTCAGGCGGCCCGGCTTCGAGATGATGTGTTCAGGAATAGCCAGCTTGCCGATGTCATGCAGCAAGGCCGCGGCCTGCAAGGCCTCGGTTCCCTCGCGATCGACGTTGAGTTCCTTGGCAACCTCGACGGCGTAGACACGCACTCGCTGCAAGTGGTCGTGCGTGGTCTGGTCCTTGGCCTCGATGGCGAGTGCGAGCGCCTCGATGGTGCGCATGTGCAAGTCGGCGATTTCTTCGACGTGCCGCTTCTCATCTTCCAGCTTGCCGAGGTAAAGACGGTAGGACCGGTAGATGAGGTACACCACCGGAAGCGTCAGCAACGACGTCTGCCAGTCGGTAAAGCCGTGCAACCAACTCATCATGCCGGCTATTCCTGCGCCTACGAGGTAGTAGGGGAAGCTCCAAAAGTAGCAATCTGACCAGATCTTTCGCAGCGACCGGCGCTCGGTCAATGAGATGACCGCGGCCACGGGAAGAGTGTTCGCTATGAAGTAAACGGATGCCGCCAGGAACAGCAGCGTGGAGGGATTTTGTACCAGATGATGCAGCAGGGAGTAGTGATACGCGCAAAAGGTAACGGCGATGGCGAGGGCAGTCGAGCACACGTTGAAGGCGACTTGCATGGGAGACGGACGATCGCGTCCCAGGCACTGCACGACCGCCGCAGCGCAACCCAACGCCATGGCTTCCGACAAACTGAGCTCCAGCACGCCCAGCAGCAGGAAGAGAAAATTGACTGACATCGTCCCGGTAATTCCGGGCAGGTTCACCTTGAGTCGCGAGGCAGCGAGCGCAATGATCAGGTAGCAGGCAAACTTGATCGGATTCTCGCTCCGGCCGTGCATCACCGAGTAGGTCAGAACGACGGTCCCGCAGAGCACGACCACGGCTATAAAAAAGCGTGGCGCTGCGCTGATATCCCTCCAGGATTGAGGGCGGGTTCTCATGGCGACGCACTCCTGCCCCTGACGGCGGATTGCCATCCCCCGGGGCAAAACTAAGCGAACACTCATTGATAACAGTCGCCAGACGGGCGGGAAAGGATTCGGCTATTTAGAGGTAAACTTCCGTAACGTCGCGCCGTGACGTTCGGGCTGTGGATTCCCCGGTCGGGATTGGAGACAAGGCTCTCAAACCACAGAAAATAAAGGGGCAGTGGCCGTCTGACGAACCTCTTTTTTTAACCATGAACTTGCAGCACCGGCGCATCGTATAACCTAAGAACCACAGGTTTGACTTGCCTGAACTCAGGGGCCTAACATGAGTGACTCTCTCCCAGGAGTGTTCCCCGAAATGATCGGGCAGACCGTCTCGCACTACCGCGTCCTCTCGCAGCTCGGCGGCGGAGGGATGGGTGTCGTCTATGAAGCCGAGGACATCAACCTGGGGCGCCATGTGGCGCTCAAATTCCTGCCGCCGGAGACAGAAAAAGATCCGCTCGCGCTCGACCGTTTTCAGCGGGAAGCGCGCGCCGCCTCGGCCCTGAACCACCCGAATATCTGCACCATCTACGAGGTCGGCGAAGACGGCGGACGGCACTTCATCGCCATGGAGTTGCTGGAAGGCGAGACGCTCAAGAATCGAATCCACGCTCAGCCCCCCGGCCAGCCGATGGAACTTGAGCAACTGCTCAATCTCGGCACCCAGATCGCGGACGCGCTTGATGCTGCCCACGCTAAAGGCATCGTCCACCGCGACATTAAGCCCGCTAACATTTTTGTGACCAGCCGCAACCAGGCCAAGATTCTTGATTTCGGACTGGCTAAGCGCAGCGGAAAACCTTCACTGCATTCCGCCGCAACCATTGGTTCGGCAGCGACTGTGGACGAAGTTCTTCTGACCAGTCCGGGATCGACCGTCGGCACGGTGATGTACATGTCTCCCGAGCAGGCGCGGGGCAAGGATCTTGACGCGCGCACCGACCTGTTCTCTTTTGGAGTCGTCCTCTATGAAATGGCCACCGGTTCGGCGCCTTTTCACGGCGATACGTCCGCCGTTATTTTTGACGCGATTCTCAATCGCCCTCCGGCGCCGGTGCTTCGGTTGAATCCCGACTTGCCTCCGCATTTTGAGGAAATTCTGAATAAGCTGCTGGAAAAAGATCGCGACCTGCGCTACCAGAGTGCGGCCGATGTGCGCTCTGACTTGAAGCGCCTGAAACGCGACTCGGAGTCGGGCTCGATACTGGCTGCGACTTCCTCCAGTTCCACTTCCATCCGCGCTGCTTCCGCCCGCAAGACCCCTACCGGTCGTAAGCTGCCCATGTGGCTGATACCGGCTCTGCTGGTCGCGGTCGTCGCGGCCGGTATCGCCTTCGTGTTTCTCAAGCGGGGCCATGCGCTCACCGAAAAAGATTCGATCCTGATTACCGATTTTGTAAACACTACCGCCGACCCCGTCTTCGATGGCGCGCTCAAGAAAGCGCTGGCTGTCGATCTCGAGCAATCCCCGTATCTGAACGTCTTTCCTGATCAGAAAATCCGCCAGACACTGCAGTACATGGGACGCAGCCCCGGCGATCGCATTACCACCGACGTCGGCCGCGAAATCTGCCAGCGCGAAGGCATCAAGGCGATGCTGAACGGCAGCATTGACAGCGTCGGCGGCCAGTATGTGATCACGCTGGAAGCAACCAACGCTGCCTCCGGTGATTCTCTTGGACGCCAGCAGGCTCAGGCCGACCGCAAAGAAGATGTGCTGAACGCGATGCACGGCGCGGCCAGCAAACTCCGCGGTCAACTCGGTGAGTCGCTGGCCATGGTACAGAAATACGATATGCCGCTCTCCATGGCCACTACTTCGTCGCTCGACGCGCTGAAGGCACTGAGTCTCGGTGACGCCAAGCACAACGTGGGAGATGAACTGGGCGCGCTTCCCAACTATCAGCACGCCGTTGAGATCGATCCCAATTTTGCGATGGCCTATGCCCGCCTCGGCGCGGTGTACAACAACCTTGATCAGAGCCAGCTGTCGGAACAAAACCGTCAAAAGGCGTTCGAGCTTCGCGATCGCGCCAGTGAACGCGAGAAGCTTTACATCATGTCCCACTATTACGGAGACAGCGGCCAGCTCGACAAGGGCATCACCGCGCTCGAACTCTACCGGCAAACCTACCCGCGCGATCCCATCCCATTCACCAATCTGGCGGCGACCTACAACCGGCTCGGCCAATTCGATAACGCGTTGGAAAATGCGAAGCGCGCGGTGGAGCTCGACCCCGACATGGTGAATGCGTATGGCCAAGTCGCCGACGCCTACGCCGGACTCAACCGGGTTGAGGAAGCGCGCGCCACCATCAACGGCGTGCTCCAGCGCCAACCGACGCTTGCCAGCTACCGCGTATGGCTGGCTTCGTTGGATTGGGCCCAAGGCAAAGATGCCGACATGGAGAAGGAGCTGCAGAGCGCTTCCGGAACCCCCGATGGCCAGTTGAAGGTTCTCGGATTCCGCTTCGGTCTTGCCGCCTACCGCGGACAAATACGACAAGCGCGGGAACTCGCGCGCCAGACCGAAGACGCGTACGATCGCCTGCACCTGCCGATCCGCGCCGAAGTCGAGGTGCAGCTTGCCAGCATTGAGACCTTGGTAGGCAACCACGCCGAAGCCAATAGCGGCATCACCGAGGCGCTGCGATTGTCCCCAACGCTTTCTGTGAAGGGGCAGGCAGGCACGATGCTAGCCATCATGCGTCTGGACCAGAAAGCGCTGGGGCTGGCCGACGAAATCGAGCACGAAAATCCGAACAATACGATTGCAGTTAACGTGACGGTGCCGGTGATTCGCGCTATCGTCGCCCTGCGGCCGTCAAATCCCGCCAAGACCGATCCTGCAAAAGCCATTGACTTCCTGAACGCCGCCGCCGTTTACGCTCGCGCCGATGCCGGCGTCCTTTACGCGCGAGGCATCGCCAATGAGCAGTTGGCCCACTACGCGGAAGCAGAGCAGGATCTTCAGAAAATCCTGGACATGAAATCCCACAGTGGCCCCGACCTGATATTTGTCATCGCCCAACTGCAGATGGGTCGAGCGCTTCAGAAACAAGGCGACCTTCCCAAGGCTCGCATCGCCTATCAAAACTTTCTTGCGGATTGGAAAGACGCCGACCCGGACGTCCCGCTGCTGCAGGCAGCGAAGGCGGAATACGCGAAGCTGCAGTAGAGACGCGGCGCATACCGGAAGCAGATTGGTAGCATGAACAGCGACGAACGGGCCCGTTGGGACCTCAAATACGAACACGGCCTGCCTTCGCTCACCGAACCCGATCCGTTCTTCATCGCGGCTTACGAAAGGTTTGTGGAACCATCGTTCCCGAACGCGGGCGTGGCGTTGGATTTAGCGGGCGGGCTAGGGAGACACGCCCTCTGGCTGGCGACCAGGGGATGGCAGGTCAGCGTGGTAGACGTCTCCGAAGTGGCGATTCAAAAGCTGAGTGAAGCGGCGCTCCAGCAGAATGTCGAACTCGATCTGCTCGTAGCAGACGCTGCGGATTATAAACTTGAGCCTCGACGCTTCGATTTGATCGTTCTCTTCTATCACTTCGACCGCAGCCTTTTCCCCAAGATCGTCTCCGCATTGAAGCCGGGTGGCTTGCTCATATGCAAGATGAGTCTGCCGTGGAATTCGGAAACGACGTTGGCAGCCGACAATCCTCAGCTCTTGGCCAGAGAGGAACTGCCATCACTTGTCCCACAACTCCGTGTTCTCCACCATCACGAACGGCCGGTGCGCGATCGGGGCGTGGTCGAGTTTGTAGGAAAAAGGAGAAGCGAGGGCGGCACCCAACGAACCGTACCGCCCTCACTCGGGGAAGGACATCTCTAAAAGTGGAACCCGAGCTGCGCCGTCAGCGCCCGCGGCGTCACGTAGTGCGTCCCGCTGAACGTTGAAAGGAAGTTATACAGCGCCAGCTTGTTGGCTATGTTGATGGCCGTCAGCGTAAAGCTCCATTTATAACGGTCGCCTTTGAACAGATTGTCGTGACCCACGGAAACGTCGAACAGATTACGCGACGCGATCCGTGGTGGATTGTGATCGTCGTTCTCCTCGTTAATCCCCGGCACCTTGATCAGATTCGATCCGAATTGCGACGCCAGACACGTGGAAGGTAGAGGAGTGGTTGGCGTCGCATGAAGGCCACCACAAGTGAATCCGGCCTGATACTCCTGATCGCCGCTCAGGGGGTTTCCGAAAACGTCTTGCAACAGGACGGCCGGCTGCCCGCCAATTGTGGTCGACTGCGGACAATCGTTGCCAGGATTCACCCCGTAACAGGGCGCGTTGCCAGCCACCAGGCCGCTATCGTAGCGCCAGTTGAACCCGACCCATGGCCCACGCTTCCAGGGTTGATACTGCAGGTGAGTTGTCTGGTTGAACTTTTCGTCGTGGTCGATGCGGAATGGAAGTCCGTTGCTGGTCGATACGGTCGCTCCCGCGCCTCCAATTTGGGGCTGGAAAAAGCGTGCCGCCACACTGGAGAAAACCATTAGCGCCGAAAAGCCGTGCAGGTTCGGCACGCTCACGCGTCCGGCATATCCCGGAATCTTGGAGTTATGCCATTCAATCGGGAAAGTGATCGGCGTATTGCCGAGCACGCTGAAATCGTATCCGTTGTGCGTGTACTTCGAGATCCACTCGCCGGAGAAAACCAGGTATC
>Ga0209169_10001794_pt1 | contig 13018 bp, 8 predicted proteins | sample HubBroMetageWRM4_FD_188346 | JGI IMG/M metagenome (GOLD analysis project Ga0209169, IMG submission 188346) | Warmed soil microbial communities from the Hubbard Brook experimental Forest, New Hampshire - Hubbard Brook CCASE Soil Metagenome WRM 4... | ecosystem: Environmental > Terrestrial > Soil...
AAAGTGACTGGCATCGCGAGTGCCGGACCACGGAACGGGCGGCTGCGGCGGACGCCAGCGCAGGCGGCCGATGGGTGGGGCTGCGTAAGGAATGCCTTTGAAGGCGACGATCCCGCCGCCGATTTCCGCGCCGGAAATGAGCCCCGCGGTGGTCTGGACGACGAGGCTCGGGCTGGGGTCAGCCCCTGCATAGGTGGCCGGGAGCGCCAGGATCAACCCCATGCCGAACAATGTTAGCCATCGCATGAAGCTTCTCCTCATGCGGTCGAGCTCATGGACTGCCTGCGCCGGAGGCGGGTGCCAGGGCATCCATCATCAACCGCTGCGCCGTACTCTCATCCAGGGTCAAACAGACGTCCACGTTCGGTGTCCCCGCGACCGGGTGTGTGTAACCCCCGGCGTCAACTTCGATCCGCATGGGCTTGAGCGGGCATGCCGCGGGCTGCAACAGCCACACGACCGGAATGGCGTCAAACAACGTCGGGGTGATTTGCCCCCAGCTATTGAGAAGCCGCCACTGGTGATACAGCAGCGCCAGGGCATCCGAGGCGGGCGATCCGTAGGCGAACAAACGATCGCGCCGGACCTCGTCGAACTTGATCTGGGTCGAGTCCAGGGGAAACATCCTGACCGGCACCCCGGACTCGAGCAGCAGCGTCAGCCCTCGAGGGGCGGAGGCGATGTTGTATTCAGCGTTGGGTTTGGCGACGGGAACCGCGCCCCCGAGATTGTACCCCGCGTAGATCGAGCCCCCCATCAGTGCTACCTGCTTCAGCTTGTGAAGCGCATCCGGGGCTTGCTTTTGCAAGGCCTCGATGTTGCTGAGCGGGGCGAGGGCGATCAAGGTGATTTGTCCGGGACGCCGGTTGACCTGGTCGCGGATGAACTCGATCGCATCCGGCGGTGGAGTTCTGTCAGTCGCGCCCTCGGCCCATTTCTTCTGGGTGAAGGGGACGTTGTTGGCTGTTTTGGGTCCTTGGGCGACCACCACGTCCTGGCGACCCAGGGTCGCCAGCAAACGCCGCACTAGCAGCGTTCGGGTCCACGTGTCGCCCCAGGCGGTGGTGATGCCGATGACCTGGAGCCGGGGATCGTGAAGGGCGATCGCCAGGGCGAACGCATCGTCGATGTCGTCACCGACGTCCGTGTCGATGATGACGGGTTCGGGCATGGGGCTGGCCGCTACGGCATGCTGCGCGGCCGTCAGTGCGACGGCGAAGAGCAGGGCCGCCAGTTTCCCAGCCATGCCACGCACCTTAGAACTTCACACTCACCTGGCCGCCGATAATGCGGGGATCATTGATCATGCCCGTCGCGTTATCGAAGTTGATGCCGCCGACCACCCGGATCTCGTTCGTGCAGTTGCGGCAGAACGCTGCCACTTCGTACTTGTCCCAGATGTAGCCCGCGCGCAACCCGCCCTGGAACAGGGGTGCGCCGATGAACTCTTTTTCCTCGTCGAGGAAGAAGTTGATCGCGCTCCGATAGGACATGTCGGTGTAGAAGTAGAGCTCTCCCGGGCCAACCTGGTGTCCGTAACGCAGCGAGAAGTCGCCGGTGAACCGCGGTGCCTGCGGCAGCGGATTGCCGTTGATCTCAGCCAGCCCCGCGGCGTTCAGCGGATTCAAAGGGGTGCACGCTGCACCCGGACCCCAGTTGAAGCAAGGTGCCACGGCGAGGCCTTGATCCTCGATGCGCGTGTAGTTGTAGCTGGCGCTCACATTCACCAGCAGGTTCTTCAGGGGATGGGCCTCGAAGTCCAACTCGGCGCCCTTTCCGATGGTGTGGTCCGCGTTCAGCAACTGCGTGACATTGGCGGCGCCGCCGACCGCGGTCAACTGTTGATGGCTGACATCGAAGTAGTAGACGTCAAACGCAACGGACGCGCGATGGTCGAACATCTCCGCCTTGATGCCGGTCTCGTACGAGATGTTGTCCTCGGCCCGGGCGACCTGCACGGGCAGTGGCGGCGGACCGGCTGACGGTGCACCGAAGCTGGGTGCACGGAACCCGGTCGCGATGCGGGCATACAGGTTGACGTTTTCGGCCAGTTGATAGGTCGGGCTGAAGTCCCAGTTCACCCTCGAGGCCCGTGCGGAAGCGGATTCGGGCGGTGGCAGGCCGCCGGCCACGTCGTTATAGGGCACCGAGAATGTCTTGTGATCCTCGGTAAAGCGCAGGCCCGCCCGAACCTTCAGCGCCGTGGTAAAGGTGTATTCGAGCGACCCGAAGATGGCTTCGGCATCGTTCTTCTGGCGCGAGAGCGTGGTGTCGGTGAGCGCCAGGGTGTTGTAGGCGTAGTCGTTGCCGATGGCTTCGACATTCTCGTCGAAGAGGAAAATACCGGCCTGGCCCTGCAGCGGTCCGGTCGCATTGGAGACCATGCGGAACTCTTGCGTGAGCTGGTAATGGCTGGCGATGCCACCGCCGGTCTCGACCGGGAAGGGGATGAACCCCGGCCCGGAGGGCAGCGGGGAGCCACTGAATACGCCGGGTCCGTAGCCGCCGTCGATGTCGCCGATCGTCAGGTAATGTCGGATCGATTCATAACCCGTGATCGACTGGTAGGTGAACTCCGGCGTGTTCCACGTCAGATGGGCGTTCGCGCCGATGCTGGTGTAGGACTGGCCGTTATAACCGTCGGTGTAGATCGTGGCAGGATTGAAGCCCGGCACGATATCGTTGCTGCCCAATTGGATCATGTTGGCGCGAAACAAGCGCGCCGAGCCATCGAGCGTGCGCCCATGTACATTGAACAGGGCGCTGAAGTCATCGGACGGCTTATAGAGCAACTGCAGCCGTGCCGCCCAATCGTCATAGCCTTCCAGGTGCTGGTCCCCCGCTGGATTGAGCGGTGCGTTCACCCAGTTATCCCGGTGTTGGCCTTGCGTCGAGGCGCGAAAGGCCATGGTGTCGTTGATCGGGATATTGACCATACCGTCGAAATCGGCGGTGTTGAATGTGCCGTCGGAGACGCTGGCCGAGCCCGAGAACTGACCGAGCACGGGCTTCGCGGATTCGAGCTTCACCACGCCGGCCGGGGAGTTGCGTCCGAACAGGGTGCCCTGGGGGCCGCGCAGCACCTCGACATCCGCCTGGTCGAAAATGGGGAAGCCTTTCAGCGCCGGGTTTTCCTGCACGATATCGTCGTACACGAGCGAGACCGGCTGCGAGGCGAACGAGCTGAAGTCGGTGTTGCCATAGCCGCGGATGTAAAAGCGCGGAAAGGTACGGCCGTTCGACGATTCGATGTTCAGACTCGGTACGGTGAAGGCGAGCTGACGGATGTCCTGGCCCCCGGTGCCGATCACTTCCAGCGGCGCACCGCTCAGGACAGAAGTGGAGACGGGGACATCGAGCAGTCTTTCCTCGCGGCGCGTCGCCGTGACAATGACTTCAGTGATGCCAGTGTCATCGGAATCGGCGGGAGTGTTGTTCGCCGCACGCGTTACGCCCGGTGCCGCAAGTATGGCGGCGACCGAGGCTGCAACCAGTGCGACCCCTGGATAGGACTTGGTGACTTTCAACGCGACCTCCCCATTTCTTGTTGTCCGGCAGCGCTGCCTTGCCTCAGCCGGACTGACCGCTGACCGGTACGAGATGTCCCCCTCGTTGCATCCAGTTAGTAAAACGTTACACTAGAGGCGATGAAACGTTACACCACGGCCCGCAGGATTGTAAAGGACTACCGAGGATGGTGACGGTAAAGGACATCGCGGCGGCAGTTGGTGTGTCCGTGGCGACCGTCTCGAACGTTCTCAACGAGCGGACCAATGTGGGTGCGGTGACCCGGCGCAAGGTGCTCGAGGTCGCGCGGAGGCTCGGCTACCGGCCCAATCGTGCCGCTCAGGCCATGCGGACCGGCCGGACCCGGACGCTCGGGCTCGTGCTGCCCGATCTGACCAACCCGTTCTTTCCCGAGTTGGCACAGGCGGTGGAGAACAAAGCACGCAGCCTGGGCCTGGTGGTGTGCCTCATCGACAGCCAGAGCAGCGTCCACAGCGAGTCCGACGGGGTCTCGCTCCTGCTGCAACACGCGGTGGACGGCATTATCTGGTGTCCGCTGGGGCCGCGCTTGCCGGCCTCCTTAAAGAAGCTCACCGGCCCCATTGTGCTGATCGACCGTCCGCGGCCGGGCTATGCGGCGGTTCATTCCAACTACGAGATGGGTGGCCGGCTGCTGGCGGAGTATGCTTTGCGTACGGGGCATCGGCGGGTGGGGCTGCTTTCGGGGCCGCAACAGCTGGAAAGCGCCCGGCAGCGGCGCGATGGTTTCGTAAATGCCTTTCCGGGGGATTTCGAGATCGCCTGGGAGGCCAGTGTGCCCTTTGACGGTGTTCTGACGGCGGAGGCGCTGGAAGTGCTCGAGCGGCGTCGCAAGGCGACGTTGATCGTGGCCGGCAACGACTTGATTGCCATCAGCGCGATCCGCTGTCTGTCGAGTTTGGGTGTTGCGGTGCCTGAGGAGGTGTCCGTCACGGGATTCGATAATATCCGTTGGACGGACCTCGTGACACCACGCTTGACGACAATCGCGCAGCCTGTAGGGGCAATCGGTGCCCGCGCCGTCGAGCTGCTGCTGGAGCAGATTGAAGGAAAGAATGTAGGATCGGCACGCGCGGTGTTTGACGTAGAGCTCATCGAGCGGGATTCGGTCAAACCCCGCCGCGCCAAATGACTTGAGTGCCGGATGACTGGAGGAATCGCCATGGCAGATACACCCCGCATCGCTGTCGTCGGCAGCGCGAACACGGATTTGATCACCTTCGCGGACACGTTTCCGCGGCCGGGTGAGACGCTGTTCGGTCGGAACTTCGATCTCGGCTTCGGCGGCAAGGGCGCCAATCAAGCCGTCGCCGCGCGCCTGTGTGGCGCGGAGGTCGTGATGGTCGCCAAGGTGGGCCGGGACTTATTCGGCGAGGCGACGATCAAGAATTTCGAGTCGTTCGGAATCGACACGACCCACGTCAAGATCGTCGAGGATGCGCCCACGGGGGTCGCGCCGATTTTCGTCGAGCCCAACGGCCAGAACCGTATCATTGTCGTGAAGGGGGCCAACGACAAGTTGACCCCGGCGGACGTCGACGCCGCGGCCGCGGAGCTGCGGCGTGTGCATACCATCATTCTGCAGTTCGAAGTCCCGCTCGCCACGATCTATCACACCGTGCGGTTTGCCCGCGCACACAACATCCGTTGTATCGTAAATCCGGCACCTGCGGTGCCGGCGAGCTTAGACGACCTGGCCGGCGCGGATTATTTCATTCCGAACGAGACCGAAGCCGAGCTCATCACCGGCCTGCCGGTGCAGACGATGGAGCAGGCGGCGGCCTGTGCCACCGCGCTGCTCGGCAAAGGTTTTCGTAGGGTGGTGCTCACGCTCGGCGCCCGCGGTGCTTTGTTTGCCGACTCGACGGGACATGTCCACGTAGCGCCTTTTCCCGTAACCGCGGTGGATACCACGGGCGCGGGTGATGCGTTCATCGGCAGCCTCGCGGTCTTTCTCGCTGAAGGTCTTCCGGAGAAGGATGCCGTGGCGCGTGCAAGTTTGTACGCGGCCCTGTCGACCACCCGCGTCGGAACCCAGAAATCCTTTCCGCGCCGCACCGAATTTGCAGCCGAATGGGCGGCACGGGGCCGCTGAACAACAACCCGTCCTTCCGCAGGGACGTCATCAAGATAAGGGGGTATCGATGTTCGTCGTCCAGAGTTATTCGCTGGCGGTCGTGTTGTGTGTCGTGACCATGTTCTGCTGGGGCTCGTGGGCTAACACCCGCAAGCTCGCGCGCAAGGATTGGCGCTTCGAGTTGTTCTACTGGGACTACGCTATCGGGGTCGTTTTGTTGACCTTGTTGCTGGGTCTGACGCTGGGGAGCACCGGTGGAACCGGGAGCGCGTTCGGCAGCGATCTGGCCCAGGCCTCCGGCAGCAGTATCGGGTCCGCGCTGCTCGGCGGGGCGATCTTCAACCTGGCCAACATCCTGCTGGTCGCTGCGATCGACATCGCCGGCATGGCGGTGGCCTTCCCCGTCGGCATCGGGCTGGCGCTCCTCATCGGTGTCATTGTCAACTACATCGCCGATCCGGTCGGAAACCTGGCCTTGCTGGCGACAGGGGTCGTCCTGGTGACGCTCGCCATCGTGTTGGATGCCGTCGCCTATCGCCGCCTGGCCGGCGCGGCGGCCTCGGTCAGCACCAAGGGTCTGATCCTGTCGGTGGCCTGCGGCGTGTTCATGGGCATGTTCTATCGCTTTGTCGCGGCGGCGATGTATGCAGACCCTGCCCATGCCGAGCCCGGCAAGATGGGGCCCTACGCGGCGGTGTTCGTGTTCGCTGTCGGTATCTTCCTCAGCAATTTCGTCTGGAATACGCTGGTGATGAAGAAGCCCTTCGTCGGTACCCCGGTGAGCTTCGCAGACTACTTCCGCGGCGGCTTCAGCACCCATCTGACCGGCATCCTGGGTGGGGTGATCTGGGGGGTGGGAATGTCCCTGAGCCTGATTGCCTCGGTCCCGGCGGGGTTCGCGATTTCCTATGGACTGGGGCAGGGCGCCACCATGGTGGCGGCTTTCTGGGGCGTCTTTATCTGGAAGGAGTTTCGGAGCGCGCCGCCCGGGACCTCGAAACTGCTCGGCGCGATGTTTGCCTGCTTTCTGTGCGGCCTGGCGCTGATCGTTCTCGCCCGCACCACCTGAACTGCCGAAAGGCCAAGGCTTTTCATGAGTGTGATTTCCCGTCGCGAGTTACTGCAGATCGCCGCGGGGATGGCGGCGGCCGGGGCCACAGGAGCCCCGGCACAGGCCGATATACATGACGCCGTCGTCCGGCCGGCAGGAGTTGAGCCGCTCGTGGCGGAGCGAGTGCCGGAACGCTTCGCTTCGCTTGCGTTCGAGGCGCAGGAGTTGGGTGGTCTGTTTGCTGCCCGGATGGGCACCAATGTTGAAGGACGGCTTCTCCAGATTGACGAGCAGGCCTTCCTCGCGGCCTTTGTTCATCGCGATCAAGCGGGTGAATTCGATGGCGCCTGGGTCGGAGAGCACGCCGGCAAGTTCCTCGATGCCGCTTGCAACGCGCTGCGCTATCACGCTCAGTCGGACCTGCGCAGTAGCGCTGACAGGGTGGCGACGAAGCTGATCTCCAGCCAGGAGCCGGACGGTTATCTAGGCACGTATCCCGCGGCGCGCCGCTGGCGGGGATGGGATGTCTGGGTACATAAGTACAATCTCATCGGCCTGTTGAGTTACTACGACTTGACAGCCGACCCGGCGGCGTTGCAAGCCTGTCGGGGCATAGGGGATTTGCTTTGCCGTACCTTCGGCGAGGCACCGGGACAACAAGACATCATTGCCGCCGGAGAGCACATCGGGATGGCCGCAACCAGCGTGCTCGAGCCGATGTGCCGTCTGTATCGGTTCACGGCGGACCCTCGACATCTGGAGTTCTGCAAGTACATCGTCCGTGCCTACGATCAGCCGAATGGTCCACGCATTGTCGCTACGCTTCTGCAGGTTGGCAGTGTCTACCGCACGGCCAATGGTAAAGCGTACGAGATGCTTTCGAATTTCAACGGCCTGGTGGACCTGTATCGCCTGACAGGCGAGGCGCGACTGTTGGATGCGGTGCTGCGTGGCTGGGATGATATCGTCCAGCATCAGCTTTATCGCACCGGTTCCCTGAGCGCGCGCGAGCATTTTCAGCCGCACGGGCGGCTGCTGACTTTGCCCTCCTCGAACGTCGGCGAGACCTGCGCGACCGTAACCTGGTTGCAGCTCAACTGGCGGCTGCTGCGTCTGACGGGCGAAGCGCGTTTCGGACAGGAAATCGAACGCACGGTATACAACCATTTGTTGGCCGCCCAGGATCCCCACAACGGCAATATTTCCTACTACACCTCGTGGGTGGGGCCGAAAGAATGCACCAACGCCATCCTGTGTTGTGTCTCGAGCGGGCCTCGTGGAATCTCGCTCATTCCGCAGCTGGTCTGGGGAGTGGAGCAGGGTGCGCTGGTCGTCAATCTGTACACGCCGGGCCGGGCACGCTTCCAAATGGAGGGTGCGGCGGTGGAGGTGGTTGCGGAGACGGACTTCCCGTCCGACGGCCATGTCCGGCTCACCTTGAGTGCGGAGCGGGCGACTGACTTTACCGTGAGGCTACGGGTTCCGGAATGGGCGCACGTGTTCGAAGTGCGTGTCGGGGAGCGCAAGCTGGCCGGCACACCAGGGCGGATGCTCGATGTGTCTCAGACCTGGGAAGGTGCCAGTGTCCTGGATATCCGCATGGATATGCCCGTGCGTGTAGTGCCCGGCGGGGACAGCTATCCGGACTATGTGTTGGTGCAGAGAGGACCCCAGGTGCTGGCGCTGGAAAGAGCATTGAATCCCGGGGTGCCGTACCTGGAGCGGGTGTGCATTGCGGACGACGCCAGTTCGCGGTCGCTCAGATCGCTGCCAGTGCCGCCAGGCTGGCGCGGCCACCAGGTCTACGAAATGGATGCCACCGTGGGATTACCAACCGACGCGGATTCGCTGCACTTTAAGACGCAGTCTGTGCGTCTGGTTCCTTTCGCCGACCTCGTCGACGGGACTGTATGGCTGACGAAGGCCTCGCATGCGCGCCGTGAACGTCCGGCTGTCACCACGTTCGCAAGGACGAGTCTCTCAGTGCTCACTCTGGGTCTGGAGCGGACCGCTGGTCGCTCCGCTGACACCGATATCGCGGAGTTCGTGAGCGACGAGAACCCGAATACGTTCTGCACCCTCAATCCGGAGGATCCGAGCCTGGCGACCTATCTCGGTGCACCGCCCGGCAAGCGTGGCGATCCGGTGTGGTTTTTAGTCAGGCTCACTGCGCCCGCGAGCATATCGCGTGTTATCTACCGTCATGGCGCTGTCAGTACCACGGGCGGCTGGTTCGATACGACGCAGATGATGCCGCGGATCGAAGTGGCCACGATGCCTATTCCAACATCGGCCAACGAGGCGCTACCGGATGACAGCAAGGTCGAGTGGCGGGTTGCTGCGCTGATTGAGACGTACCCGCGGACGAGCGGATCGGAACCTCCACCACTCGCGGACGGACAAGCGTTTGAGGTCCGGTTGCCGCAGGCGGTGGTTGTCTACGGGATACGGGTCGTCGGGAGGGCGGGAGGGAGTTATGCGAGTTGTGCGGAGTTGAGTGGATACGGCGCCGTGGCGCTGTCAGCGTGACATTCCTGCCTCACCAGGCCGCTCACTGTGCAACTCACTGACGGGATCCATGGCGGCCAGGCCCACCAACTCCCCGCTGGCCAGGACGTGACCCGTCATGGCCGATTCCAAGGCTTCGAAGCTCAGGTTGGGGTCGGGCCCAACGACGGTGTCTAGCGCGAACACCTGAAGGTGATAGCGTTGCTTGGCCGGAGTGTGCGTATGCGGGCCGGCGTAGGGCTGGTTCGAGCCATGGACATTGGGGCCGTACGTCGCGCCACTTGGAGGGTTGGTCATGCCGGCGGCGAGATGCGTTACGCTCGCCGCCAGGTTGAACAGGGTGAGATGGATGCTGGTGCTGGTGCCGCTCAGACTCTCGCCTTGCATGATCACGACGTAGGACCGGGTTGCCTTGGGGCCCACGGTCCAGACCAGGCCCGGAAAGACATTACCGCGATATTGGGTGTTCTCCAACGGGATGTCGTCGCCGTCCTTGAAGGCCGGACTACTGACGGTGAGCCTGGCGCCGGCTTTCGGCGGCAGCGCGGTCAAAGCTAACTTGTCGGCGTGTCCCATCGCGGGCGGCGGCTGTTGGGCAAAAACCAGGGGCGTCATCGCGAGACCGAGCGCGACTTCGAGGGCCATGATGAATAAACAACTTTTCATGGTCTTGCAGATTTCTTTTGAATCGACGAATGATCTTTTCCTCTTTCTTCAGCGGTGTCAACGCTGCGGGTATTGCTCCAGCGACCCCGTTCGGAAGCTGTGCTCGCAGAACTTATATGTCGGCTCGTGACACTTATAAGACGCGTGCGAATGCCAGTGAGATAGTACCGGCTGCCTGAAATGAGAGGGGGAGCCGGACGATGAGGTGTACTGTTCACGTGGCGCTGCTTGCGGGCGCGAGCGCGCTCGCTTTCGCGTCGTTTGCCAGCGGGCAAACGACGACGAATCCCGCACAGACGAATGTGGATGTCCCGCAAGCGACGGCGAGTACCGCCCAAGCGACGCCGGAAGTCTCGAAGCTGGAAGAAATTACAGTCACCGGCTCGCGCATCATTCACAGCGCCCTCAGCAGTCCAACGCCTTTGACCGAAGTCAACGCGGCTGATCTGGCCGATGTGCATCCGACCACCATCGGCAGCGAGTTGACCGATCTGCCCATTTTCTCCGGGTCGCATGGCTTGAGTACCAATCCGGGCAACGGCAGCCTCACGACCGGGCCCACCGCGCCGAACTCTTCCGCCAGTGTGCTCAATCTGCGCAATATGGGGTCAAATCGTACCCTCGTTCTGCTCGACGGCAGGCGCCTCGAGTCAACATCGCCCGACGGCTCGATCGATGTGAATATGATCCCGCAGATGCTGTTGAAGCGCGTCGACATCGTGACCGGCGGCGCTTCGGCCGTCTACGGATCCGACGCGGTCACGGGCGTCGTGAACTTCATCACCGACACCCACTTCACCGGGCTCATGGTGAACGCGTATACCGGCCTTTCCCACGACGGCGATGCTTTCACCAACGACGAAGGTCTCGCCTGGGGCACGAACCTGTTCGACGGGCGCGGCCATTTCGAGGTGAGTTTCGAGAACCACTCGGATCCGGACGTCCTGCTGAGGAGCCAACGTCAGTGGGGCCGGGATGTCTGGACCGTGCAGGGCGCCGGCACCGCGGCCGATCCTTTCAGCCTCGTCGAGAATACCCGCATTTCGACCAGCAGTTTTGGCGGCCTGATCACCAAGGGGACCCTGAGCGGCCAGCAGTTCGCCAGTAACGGCGTCCTCAGCCCCTTCGTGAACGGCACGCCGACCGGCACGCCCGGGTACCAAAGCGGTGGCGATGGCGCCTATAGCAACTCTTCGTTCAAGTCGGCATTGCAGTTGAATCAATTGTTCGCGCGGCTGGACTACGATTTCACCGACTCCGTCCACGGCAATGCAACCTTCGTGGGTGTTTATGACCGCAACTCGGGTGTCGCCACGCAAAACACGCTCACCAACGTGACGATCGGTGCGAATAACGCATTCCTGCCGGCCGCGTACCAAGCCGCGCTCGCTACCGCCGGGCAGTCGACTTTTACGTTCAGCAAGAACTGGCTCGATGTTCCGCCCGAAAGCACCGACACCTGGGAAAGGGAATACATGTCCACGCTGGAACTGCAGGGCGAGTTCGGCGCTGGCTATCATTGGGACTCGTGGTATACGCACGCCGAAACCAGGCAGACCACTCGCGAGAATACCAACATCAACAACGAGCACCTGGCCGCGGCTTTGAATGCGGTGGTGGATCCCGCTACCGGGCAGGCCGTTTGTGGTGCGGCCCTGACGAACCCCGGCGCCTTCTCCAACTGCGTACCCCTGAATGTGTTCGGCCCCACCTCCGAAAGCCAGGCTGCGATCAACTACATCACGAGCCCGACGCAGTTCCTGGCGATCCAGACTATGGACGATGTGTCGGCTAGTGTGACAGGTGCGCCGCTGCACGACTGGGCCGGTCCGGTTAACGTGGCGCTCTCGGCCGAATGGCGTCGGTTGACCGACGAGCTGGCGAGTAACGCTACGCCCAGCGATGCTGTCGACTGTACCGGCATTCAATACAACTGCAGCTCATCGACGCTGTTGTGGGCCGATGGCTCCACGCCAGACCGCTCGAAGGTTGCCGAGACGATCAGTGAGGCGGCGCTGGAGCTGGAGGTGCCGTTGCTCGCGAACCAGTTTATGGCGAAGAACGTGACCTTCAATGGCGCTGCGCGCTATACCGATTACGACACGAGTGGTCCGGCCGTGACCTGGAAGGCGGGCCTGGACTGGCAGGTCAATGACCAGTTGACGCTGCGGGCAACCCGTTCAAAAGATATCCGGGCGCCCACCCTCAACGAGTTGTTCTACCCGGTATCGCTGTCCACGTTTCAAGTCACCGATCTGCTGACGGGCCAGAATCCGCTGGTGCCTTACCAGGGCGGCGGTAACCCGAAACTGGTGCCGGAAGTCGGCTACACGACGACCGCCGGGTTCGTGTACCAGCCGGAGTGGCTGCCGCGCTTCAGTATGACGCTGGACGGCTTCTGGATCACGATCACCAACGCGATCACCAACATCCAGGGCACCAACCCGACGATCCAGGACGTCTGCTACGCCAGCGGCGGCTCGTCGCCTTATTGTTTGCTACAGCAGCGCCCGAACGGCTTCACGGACACCTCGCCCGCGAATGCCGTGACGAAGTGGTACAACGAAGAGATCAATATCGCGAGCCAGAGTACGACGGGCGCCGACCTCGAAGCCAACTATGCGTTCCAGCCATTCCCGTTGAACCTGCGCGCGCTGGTGACTTACCAGCCCCATCTCATCTATCGGCAGCCGGGAGTTCCCACCGTCGACCTGGCCGGCGTTGCCTTCAGTGCCAACGGCCTGCAGGCCGCCCCGGTCTGGCGAGCGACGTACATTGCGACATACAAGCCGGTGCAGAACTTTGCCGTCGATGTGATGGAGCGGTGGCGCAGCAGCCTGGCGTGGACCGGTGTTTCGACCCAGATCGTGTCGATGCCGAGAATTTCATCGGTGGCGTACACGGACCTGAACTTGTCCTACACGCTGACGCCGGGTGATAGTACGGTCCAGGTGTATTTCAACGTACAGAATCTGTTCAACAAGCAGCCGCCGCCCGGGGCGTACCTCGGTGCCAATGGTGCGGTGGGCTACTTCGGCGGATTCGTAGCCGGTGACGACCCGATTGGGGCCTACTTCACCCTGGGTGTCCGCGCCAAACTCTGATGTGGAGGGTGTCAGCTTTGATCAGAGCGGGGGTTGCCGGCAGGCGAGTCGTCCAGTTGTTATTCG
>Ga0209169_10001795_pt1 | contig 13015 bp, 8 predicted proteins | sample HubBroMetageWRM4_FD_188346 | JGI IMG/M metagenome (GOLD analysis project Ga0209169, IMG submission 188346) | Warmed soil microbial communities from the Hubbard Brook experimental Forest, New Hampshire - Hubbard Brook CCASE Soil Metagenome WRM 4... | ecosystem: Environmental > Terrestrial > Soil...
ATTCCAGCGTCAGCATGCCGCCATCTTCGTCATCCGGATGCGCCACTACCTGCATCAGCCGTGCCGTCGTCCCCAACCGCAGCAGCATTTCTTGCAGTCCAGCCGTTCCACTGTCCTGCGGCAGCGGCCGCACCGGATCGTCCACCTTCGCCGGGTCTGGCGCCACCGACGCCCCGCACAGCAACAGCACCAACCCGAGTGTCGCCACAAATCGCATAAGGAGAATGCGCAAACCAACCGGCTTGCGCTCAAGATCACCGCCAAAATTCATCATATAGAAGGGATTGTTCTGCTCGCGGATGGGAGGCAAAGTTTTTCCTGATACCCGTTCCTGTTCGACTCACCCTGCCCTGAAAGGATAGCTGATGTAGAAGCTTTTGGCTCTTGGCCATTAGCTCTTGGCTGGGTGCCCCATCCTAGCGCGTTCTTTGCGCTAGGGTGGGATTCCACGACAACCGCGTCCTTAGCTAGAAGCTAATAGCTGAAAACTCACTGCGCGCTCTTCACCGCCTGCTGGCACCGATGCGCCGCGGTCAGCACTTCGTCAAACTTCGGATCGCTCTTCAACTTCGTCCACAGTGGATCGTCCAGCAGGTTGGAATATGCGCAATAATTGCTTTCCACCGCCGTCTGCACCATATGCAGTGCAGCCTCTTTCTTTCCACAATACGCCAAAATCGAGGCCTGATAATACAAAAGCTCAGGATCAGGATCCGCCGGCTGCCCCACTTCATCCTCATGTGCGATCTTGTCCAACTCCGACGCCGGGCCCAGCAAACACGCCTGCACCAGGTCTTTATGATAATGTGGCGCCGATGACATCCGTTTCACCGCTTCCTTCGCTTCCATGATTTTTCCCTCGCGCAGCAAAAGCGAAGGCATAACGTAGTTTGCCCATTCCGATCCCATATCCAGGCGTACGAACTCCATGGCTCGTTCCGTTTTCCCCAGCTCCATCAACGGCCAGGCACATGAACGGAACAGATAGTTGCCCCGGTCCAAAGCCAGCGCGGTATCACATTCATGCGCCGCATCATCCAGCATTCCCGCGTAACGCAGCACGTAGCTCAGCGTGAAGTGCGCCTGCCCGCTTTCCGGACGCCGTTTCACCAGCGCCTCAGCCTGCTCATACGCTTTGCCCAGTTCACCCCGCTCCACCCGGTTCGTAATCAGCCTTCCCGCAGCCGCCATCCGATTTGGATCCAACCCCACGGCTTTTTCCGCCGCCTCGTTCGAGTGTTGGAATACTTCCTCTCCCGCGCTCGCATAGGTTGCATCATCATAGTAACGTTCGCCGAGCGCCTCCCATCCCGGAGCATACGTGGGATCCATTTTCACAACTTCCTGCAACACCGCGATAGCATCCTTATTCGGTCCGGCATCGTGTGGCAATGCCAGACTGTGCAGATACAAGTCATAGGCCGCCTGGTTCTTCGGCTTCGTGCTGGTATCGAGGTAACCGCCGGCTGCTCCTAACGCCGGCAGCAGTCCGCTCCGGATTCGTCCCGTCATCTCGTTTTGCAGGGCAATGGCATCGTCAGCTGAAGCGCTAAAACTCGTCTGCCACAGCAACCGGTCCTTGTTGACGTCCACCGCCTCCAGCGTCAGCACGATCTGGTCGCCTTGTTTCCGGAAATGTCCGGTGAGAACCGTGGACACATGCAATTCGCGGCCCACTTGTTGTGGATCCAGGTCCGCATTGACAAATTTCCGTGTCCCGGACGACGGCCGCACATCCAGGCTGCGCGTGTACGTCAGCACGCTGGCAATTTCATCGGCCAGCGCGAAGCGCAGGTAGTCCACGCTGAAATCCCCATTCATGTTTTGCAGTGGCAGCACCGCAATCGTGTTCTGGCCTCCTCCCCCTCCCGTCATCCGATGTTTCCAAAACCACGCTCCCAGGGCAGCCAGCACCGTCAGCAGCACTCCGGCCATCCCCAGCAGCAGATATTTCTGCCACGGACTAGGCCCGCCGAATGTATTGGTGACCACCCGCAGCGGCGCTTCTCGCGCTACCGCCTTCACCGAACCTGACTGGCTTTCTCGCTTGATCTGTTGCAGGTTCGACTTGATCTGGGTCGCCGTCTGGTAGCGCTGGCCACGGTCCTTCTCCATGGCCTTCCCAATGATGTTCTCCAACTCAGCGGGAATGACCGGATTCAAGGATCGCGGCGACGCCGGCTTCTGATGCAGCATCGCATCCAGCGTGGTCACTACATTTGTGCCGCGAAACGGTTTCTTCCCTGTCGCCATCTCATACAGCACCACGCCGAAAGAAAAAATGTCGGTACGCGGATCAAGGTCCTCACCCCGCGCCTGCTCCGGCGCCATGTATACCGCCGTCCCCGGCACCACTCCGATCGCGGTCAGCGAATCCTCGTACGGCGTTTCGTCTGACGCGGGCAGTCCGTCGCGCGAAATCTTGGCCAGACCGAAATCCAGCACTTTGACCTGACCATTCAGCGTGATGAAAATATTCGCCGGCTTAATGTCGCGGTGAATGATGCCCTTGGCATGCAGCGCTTCCAGCGCCTCCGCCACCTGTACCGCGATGTCCAGTATCGCCTCTACCGCGATCGGCTTACCCCCTTGCAACCGCTGCTTCAGGCTCTCGCCTTCCAGCTTCTCCATGACAATGAAGGGATGGCCATTGTTGTCCTCAATGTCATGGATGGTGCAGATGTGGGGGTGGTTCAGGCGTGACGCCGCCCGCGCTTCGCGCTCAAAGCGGTCCAGCGACTTGCGGTCGCCTATCAGACTGTCAGGGACGAACTTCAGGGCCACATGCCGCCCCAGGCGCAGGTCTTCCGCTTCATACACCACGCCCATGCCCCCACCGCCGATTTTCCCGAGAATACGATAGTGGGAGACCGTCTGGCCGATCATGAAGGCACCGTCGGCGATATGTTAGGCCGTGGGAAGCAGCAGGTCAACCGCAAGCAGGGCGTTACCACCTGAGGGCATTCTGCCACTCCGGCGGATGGGGCAGTGACCCGGATGTTAGTGGCCAGAACCGTCAATGGGGAACCGGGTCAATGACCGTCAACGCCTGATACCGACACTTGAGATGCAAGCTTGCGGCGATTAAGCGGCGATCCCTTTCCAGAGGCAATTCGCTACTTCAACTTTCTCATGTTCAGCCTTGGTCCGTGACTGTGTCATGGTCACCGCGCTAAAGGACCGGTCGCAACTCCGTCGTCCATCGTGAACGTAGAGCCGACCGTAGCCACCACGGCGGATTTGCGCGTCAGGCCGGCGCGGTCCCGCAGACGATACACCGCTTCGATTCCGGTACAATGCGCCCCCAGAAGATTCGCAACTTTGAATTGCTTGAATTCGTCGCCCGTCCAGTCCACTTGCTCGTCTTTCGCGGGGAACAGATGCAGTCCGCCCACAACTCCGTAAACCGGCCGTTCGGTGTATTTGGCAGTCGCGTAGGTCAGGATGTTGACAATGCCAGCGTGCCCGCAGCCGGTTACTATAACCAGGCCCTGTGGAGTGTTGAGCACCAGTGCTTGATCCTCCGGAATGGTGTCCTCGACGAGGCCTCTGTCAGGGGTTTGCACCTTTCCCTTGACGCTCCAGTTGTGCTCCGGATACTTGCGGGGCACCGGACCGCTCAGCCATGCGCCCGGGAAAATCTCCACCGCATCAGAGCGTTCGATGAACTTACCCCCTGTGGCCTCGTACTCTTTGCGAATCGCAATCATTTTGTTGTCCTCGCCTTCCGGTGAGGGACGGCTATAGAAAATCCCCTTGGCGACGTACGCCACGGACAGTGCTGCCGGATTCTTCTTCATGAACTCGCGCCGCAGCGTCATCAGACCGCCCACGTGGTCTCCATGATTGTGCGTAAGGATCACTTCCTGCACGTCAGAAAGATCGATGTGCAGCTCGCGCGCATTTTGCAGAACCGTCTCTGGACGCAAACCCGTATCTACAAGAACACGATGCCCATCGGCCTCAACCAGCGCCGAGAACCCCCACTCACCGATACCTTCGTTTTCCAGGTCTCCCACCAGCATCGTGGACAACACCGTGATCTTGAGGGTGTGGAGCTGCGCCGGGGATGTCCCAATTTGCTCGGCGGGGGCCTGACCTTTCGCCAAGTGTGGCACGACCATGAAAAACGCGATTACAAAGAAAGCGATAGTTCTGACGCTGGCACGAAGCCGAAAAAGAGTTTTCATGGTCATAGCATACCTCTTAACCCTCATTCTTCTTGGCTCAATTGGCGAAACATCACCGTTTCACTCATTGACGCGCCTGCTGTGGGTTAGTGATGTCGTCCAGCCTTCGAGTCTGTGGCGGCTGCCTTGGCAATCCATGCTGCAGGAATGAGAGCGAGAAGAATGCACAACCCTCCACCCGCAATCAGTCCCCACGAAAACATGGGCTGACCAGTCCAGTGGGTTACGACCTGAACGCCCCCCAGTAGCATGGCACTTCCCACTGCTGTTAATACTAGCCCCGCACCGACTAGTTTTAAGCGTCCGTATGGCCGGACCGTCGGTTGTGACTGGTGGTGCTTCATCGCACTCATCATAAGCCAATGGTCGGGCTGTGGAATGGCTGACCTAACATCGCCTTAACGCTCACTGACCAGCTTGTGAGTGCAATTGTCTATTCCTCATTCAATCTCAGTGATTCGGGAACAAACTCACCAGCGTGGGAGTCTGATTTGGATAGACTGGACTTGGCAATGTCGGCCAAAACCTTGGCACTTCGCAGCACGGTGATACTCACAGCCGCTTTGGTGCTCGTGTGCGTGGTTGGTATTGGTTACGGAGTTGTCTTGAAACGTACGGCAGCGAAACTGGTGCGGGATGTCGCGGCGTTGACGGTGGGCAAGTCAACGTATCTTGATGCGGAGCGGATAGCAGACTCCTATAGCCACTTTCGGGTGCTGTCATGGGGAGGAGATCCGACCCCCTGCGTACCAGAAAAGTGTTTCTTCATGTTTGATTTCAGTAATTTCCTTATCTCTACGATAAGGCTTGTGCGGCCCGCTGTGTTCAGAGCTACAGTCGCAGTGGAGGACGATAAGGTCACTTCTGTCGATATTGTTTTCTGGGGTGGTCGAAATGGAGTGCATGGTGCATTCGTTCAGGAGGCAGAGAGGTCTTCCATATTCAAGAATGGCCCCTACTCGTTCCCAACTCCGGTGGGGAAACCATATCTGAGGGTGTTCTTGACGCCAGCGGCTAGTCCAACTGAAAAGCAACACGCGTTCACGATAGACGTTCATTGCCTGGCGACTTGGCGGTCGTGCGATCTAGGATGCGACTACCTCCCGCTAGCTTGGCAGGACTGGAAAAAAGAGTTACTGGCCGGGTGGCTTGACGAACGCAGTTTCCTCATCTCCTACCCGCAGTCCACCCGATGCCGGTGACTTGTTGATTCCTTAGTTGGCGTAACATCGCCATTTCACTCATTGACCTGGTGACGGGGTTAATGAGTGTAAAACGCCTCATTACGACAGCCAATGACTTGAACAATCAGCACGCCGCGTCTTGCTGCAACTTTCCTTCGATGCATGCATCTAGACAGCGAGGCTCGGTTCCCTAGAGGAGACAAGTCATGTCCTACAGCATATCGACCTTGCTGCTTCGTAATCTGAGCGACGTTTTTGAGCGAAAATGAGCCGGTGCGTCGGCGCGCGGCCATCGACGACATCTGGAACGAAGATGGTGTGTTCTACGATCCCAACGGAGGCATCTACCGAGGCCGTGACGAGATTGATTGCTGGTGTGATAAAAGCAACACATCCAGATTTCAAACACCAGCCTCTCTCCCCTCCCGAGGAATTAAGTGATGCCGGACGGGTTCGACGGGTATCTGGCACTCCCGGCAAACCTCCAGCTTACGCAGGAACCGATTTTGTCGTTGCCCGGAACGGTCGCATTGCTGCGATCTATATGTTTTTCGACAGCCTGCCCTGAATGGGCTCTGCTATGCACGATAGACGAATTCGGAGTGCGGATGCCAAGCCCTAAGCTTTTTTCACATACTGCTTTCAGCCTAAATAGAGGTACAATGGCTGCCGTGCCTGCGGTTGAACGGAGATTTCAGATGAAGCACGCCCGATTGCTAAATGCCGCCTTTATGGTCGCCGCACTTTGCCTCGCTACGGCAGTGGGGGCTCACGCACAAACCTTTCGAACCGTGTTGACCTTTACCGGATACAGCAAAACCACTCCCGGAGGCCTGGTCCAGACTTGGAGCGGAGGCCTTGCGGGAGTTGACGCCCTTGGTGGCACCTATGGCGAGGGCATGGTGTATGAAATCGCGACCGATCCCGATGGCAAAATAGCTGGCTCATTCAGCTTCGATTGTGTGTCGCCATGCAATTACGACGATTTGAATGCCACTCCCTTGCTGTTGGCTAGTGATGGAAACTTCTATGGAACAACCTTCCCAGACATCGGAACCGGAGGGACAGTCTTCAAAATCACCGCTGAAGGTCAGTTCTCTACGATCTACACTTTCTGCTCGTTGCGAAATTGCGCCGATGGCCAGTCTCCGAATGCGCCGCTGGTGGAAGGCCGCAACGGAAACATCTTCGGAACTACGTTGTACGGCGGAAAGGGAACGAACTGCTTCGGAGGCCAGAACTGCGGTACGATTTTTGAACTTACCAAGAGCGGTACGTTGATGGCGGTGTACTCATTCTGCATGCAGGCCAACTGTCCGGACGGACATCAAGCCTCTTTGACTCTGGGCACAGATGGGAATTTTTACGGCACGACCGCAGCCGACTACGGCACGTTCTTCAGCCTGAGCCCCGCGGGCACGCTGACTACCCTGTACCAGTTTACGGGAGCGACCGATGGCGAGGGCCCGTCGGGCGTCATCGAGGGCGCCGACGGAAACTTCTACGGCACCACAGTGTACGCCGGAGCCTTCGGCGGCGGCACCGCCTTCAAGGTCACACCCAGCGGCGAGTTGAGCACTCTCTACAGTTTTTGTGCGCTAAACAATTGCTCAGATGGCGTATATCCGCGCGGCGGCGTGATTCAGGGCACCGACGGGAACCTCTACGGAACCACATACGGCTCCGGAAACAATGGCAGCCTCGGAACGCTCTTCCAGCTAACCCTAGCCGGGCAGCTTACAACTCTGCATAGCTTCTGTCCGCAGCATGGCGACTGTCCCGATGGTTCCTATCCAATGGCAGCTTTGGTGCAAAATACCGACGGTACGTTCTTCGGGACGACCGATTCAGGTGGGCAGAGCGAATGCGTCGATGACGGTTGCGGCACGGTCTACCGCTTATCCATGGGGCTCGGACCATTCGTGAGTCCGATTCCTACCTTCGGCAACATTGGCAATACAGTTCGCATTCTTGGAAATAATCTGACCTCTACAACCAGCGTGACCTTTAACGGCGTTCCGGCAACCTTCACAGTGCAATCGCCCACGCGGATCAGGGTAACAGTGCCAAGCGGCGCAACCACAGGTACGATTCAGGTCGTTACGACGACCGGCACGCTCAACAGCAACGTCACGTTTGTGGTCGAGTAGCGGTTACGCTCAATCAACTATCGCGTGCGCATGGGTCGAGTCAACTTGGCAGGCACACTACGCGCGCTCACCTCCCAATCGCAAACACCAATCCATTGTCCGTTCCGTTGTTCGGATTTCCGCCGCCATACACGGTCGTCCCGTAAATCTTCCCGCCAAGGATCACGAGATTTGCGTCCGGCAGCGAGCCATCATTTCCGTTGAAGCTATACAACGCTTCGGTCCATCCGCCGCCAGACTGTGATGGCGGCGTGAGTTCAAAGACCGTGCCGCAACCTCCGTCAATGCAATAGGCTCCGCCTTCTTGCGTCGTGCCGTAAACTCTGCCCGCGCCATCGAGCACGACCCCTGCACCGGGATTGGCCCCATCCGGCTGCTTGCCAAATGCATAGAGAACGTTTTCCGTCCATGCCCCACCGGGCTGCAACGGTGGCACCAGTTGAAAAACATTGCCAGTGCAATTCACACCACTTTCGGTCGTCCCATAAAGAACGCCCTGGCTGTCGATCGCCAGACTAGCCGCGGGGTAGTAGCCTTGCCCATCACCCTGATTTACAAAACTGTAAAGAATGTTAAAACTCCACGATCCTCCCGGCAGCTCGGGCGGAGACAGCTGATAAACAGTTCCGCACCCTAGGATATTCATGTTCTGGCAGGTCCCTGTTCCTCCATACTGAGTCGTGCCGTAGAGGTTACCTTTCTTGTCGGCGACCAAGCCCGACAACGGCAGGTACGCGTTCTGTTCGAACCGGTAGAGAATAGTTTCAGTCCACGCGCCTCCATTCTTGGGCGGCGCGAGTTGGTAGAACACGCCGTTCAGGCCGGTTGGAGCGCCGTAGGTGGTAACTCCATAGAGATTTCCCTTGCCATCGATAACCACGCCGCCCGCTGGTACCCCTCCATCAGAAGTTTTGTCGCCGGGAAAGCTGAACAGCACAGCTTCCGTCCACGCCCCGCCAGGCTGCGGCGGCGGTGACACCTCGTAAACCGTTCCAGTGTTGACCCCGCTACCACAAGCGAAGGTCGTTCCGTAGAGATTGCCAGCGGAATCGAAAATTAGTCCGCTTTGAGGATCGCAGCCGTCGTTCGGCTCTCCAGCAAAGTTGTGGAGCACCGTCTCTGTCCATGTCGTATTCGGAGGAACCGGTGGCGACAATTCGAAAACCGTTCCGCATCCCATAGAGCAGTACTCAGCTCCAAGAACGTTGCCGCCCGACGTGGTGGTGCCGTAGAGATTTCCTTTCGCGTCAGCCACAAGGCTGGAGACGGGGTTGGCGCCGGTCACAGGATTCTGAAATGCATAAAGCACAGTTTCCACCTGGAGCGCAGAAGCAGTGCTGGCGCTTAAAAGAAGACAAAAGGAAAAAACAAACCAGGCGAGGAACTTGCAGGGCATAGACTGTCCTCCGAAACGTGTGCAGCTCGGGCCGGTTACCCCGCTAGGCGCTGGTAGAGCTAGTCGCTAAAGCTGCCAAGAAATCACTGCGCCAGATATCGGGCCACATACGCACCGGTTCCAGCTTCGAATCCCTGACCCACGAGCGTGTTGCCGGCCGCAACGATCTTGCCATCGCTTTGGATGGCCAATCCGTTCACATACGAATAAACGCCTGAACTCCCACTCACCAGCGTCGTCGTCACCAATCCTCCCGTGCCGAAGGAAGTATCCAAAGCTCCCGAACTGGTAAACCGCGCCAGCGCAAAAGGCGAGTCGAAGCTGAGGTTGAACGGGCCTTGCGCGGCCGCGCCGCCCGCCACTAGTTCACCGTTCGCCTGAACGGCAACGGCGAAAGCGCCCGACAGCGGGGCGTTTGTCCCGAAATCCGCAACCGCAACTCCACCCTTGCCGAAGCTCTTGTCCACGACCCCGCTTGAGGTGTAGCGCACCAACCCAAATCCAACGGCGCTGCTTGCCGGAGGCAGATTGAGCTTGCTGGTAAGCGATCCCGCGACCACAACCTTACCGTCAGCCTGCTGCAAAAGCGCCGAAGCCGAAGCCACAGATGCCGCGGTACCCGCCGACCCGAGCCCGCTATCGAGCGAGCCGTTCGAGTTATAGAGGCTGATTGTCCCCGCCTCTACCAAGGGTGTTGGTGGTACGGCGCCAGAGGCGACCAGTATCTTGCCGTTCGGTTCCACCACAATCTGCGTCGGTGCAAAGGATGTGTTTGGCCCTTGTCCCGCCAGGTTTACCAGTCCTCCGCTGCCAAAAGTTCCATCCAGTTGCCCGCTGCTGGTAAACCGCGCCATCAGATTCGAATAGCTGGACGCCACCAGAATCGACCCGTTGCTCTGGAGCGCCAGCGCCAAAGCCTGCGTGCCGATAACGTCATAGGGGGTAAATGGAATGGAGGTGGTTGTGGTGAATCCACCGCTGCCGAAGGAGGTGTCGAGGCTGCCATTGCTCTCAACGCGCGCCACTTGTACAAAGCTGAAATAGCCGCCTTGCTCCGTTGTCGTCACCTCAGCTGCAACAATTTCGCCGTTCGCTTGGATCGCCATCGCGAAAAACCCATTAGCGGCAGCTGTATTGCCAGGTGGTGTGAAGTTAGCAACACCGCCCGTGCCGAAGCTGGTGTCGAGCGAACCGTCGGTGTTCAGGCGGACCAGTGTGTCAGAAAGCCCATCGTTAAAAATTCCGGCGCCGGCGAGGACGATCTTGCCGTCGCTCTGCAGTGCCACCGCGCTCGCTGACCGCAGCGAGGTGGCCACAATGCCATTGGTGCCAAACGTCGGATCAAGCGACCCAGCCTGTGCAGGCGCGTAATGAGCTGCGCACATTAGGATGGTTACGGCAAAGAGGGAAAGACGTTGCTTGCTAGTCATAAGTTCCTCCGGGAGTCCGGCATTATCGGGGCGATTACCGCCGCGGAGCCACGACTCTACCCCATTTTTCGCAAATGCATATCATCGATTTGTAAAATCATTGTCAAATCAGCAGGGAGAGATCCATCTAGGAAGGTTCGGTTTGGCCTTTACCTAAAAGCCAATAGCCAAAAGCTAAGAGCCAGGATAGAACGCTGCCGAACTCCCTACCCACTCCATATTCTTATTGTGGTCCACGCCCATCATCTTCCCCCGGCCCATGCGGACAATGGTCTGCACCGGCAGCAACTCGTCCACCCAGATATACATAATCCGAATCTCCGCCTTAGTGCCCCCAAACGGCGTTTCAATCACCGGCTCAAACTCCATTCGTTCTTGCAGGATGTAGTCGTGGCGTTTTTCCGCGGGAATAGCCGCTAAATCTTCCTTCGTGGGATTGATTAAAACCCCAAGCCCCGCAAAGGAGAACAAAGGTTTCAGCACATACTTTTCCAAGTCCGGCAGTTCTGACACCCGGTCCAGAAAATACGTCTTAGGCACAGATTCATGTCGCAGATAGGGAAGCGAGAACTTACTCATGCGGAAATACCAGTTCGGATGCCCCGCCCATTCGACATCCAGCTCTTCGTCAAACCGGAAGTTGAGCTTGAGCTTCTTCCGCACCAATTCATCCACAATTGCGCGGTTGTAAATCCGCCGGATCGGTATGCGCTTCCCGTCTTTCTTGTAAGAAAGCTGCTTGCCCTGCTTCTCTATTTCCTTGATATCGACCGTTGGAATTCCCAGCAGCTTCTCTGTCACCAGGAAATCTGGGAGTGTCTTCTGATGCAGCGGGTCAATCTCCATCAGAATCACATTCTCCGGGTCGTGCTTGTCCACGATCGCCTGCCGCAGTAGCGCCTTGTAGCCTTCCCAATCCATTCCTCGGTGCAGGTAGCGCAAGTTCTTGTCCAGCCCGAACACTTCCTGATACACCTGCGAAAGCACCGCCTGATAAGCGTAAAGAGAAGGGAAGCCCTGCAACTCCACCAGCTTCGGCCGCAATGTGCCCGACGCATCCTTCACCAGGCCAAAATCCACCTGAATAAACATCGGATGCGGCGCTTCGTTTGGAACATTGAATTCCGGCGGAATCGTGGCAGACGACGCCTCGTGGTATTCGGGAGTTTCGAGCTGATGAATCAGTTCCGCGCCATACCCCGCCATCTGCTCCAGCAGCGCCTTAGGAAAAAAGCATGGGGTTTCTGCCAGGCGAAATTCCACCGGCACTCCGCAGCGCTCCGCCATCACCCGCAGAAACTCTTTGTACTGAGCCGATGAGAAGTTCACGTTGAATTGCTTGCGTAAAGAGGGAATCATGGAATCTGTGGCGCGGGCGCCCTCGCCCGCGAAGTAGTAGCGCTGGCGTCGCGCCGGCTGTCAGCGAAGGCGTCCGGCCGGCGCGCTCTACGCCTCAATCAAAAACTGTCCGCCGCGCATGATCTGCTCGTCATCCACCCAAATATCAAACTTTCGTCCCACTACATCAATATGGGTGCATGAATACCACTCCGCGCCGGTGTGCGCGCCGTAGGGATTGCCAAACGCAATGTGGACCCCGGGATACTTCTCATCCTGCAAAATCTGTCCGATCACATCCTTCAATTCGATGTTCGTTCCAATCGCGAACTCTCCCACGCGATCGCTGTTCTCGTCGGTGTGGGTATAGTTCCAGAAATCGCTTTCCAGCGCCCGGTTTGACGAGTGTGCTTCCGTGATGCGGTTGGCCTTGACGCGAATACTGAGCGGGTTGGCATGCAACTCGCCAAATTTCGCGGAGAGCCAGTCTCCGGCAACACCGTCGGCCACAAAAGTTCCATTGACTTCGCCCGGAGTCGTAAATACCTCGCCGCCCGGCAAATTGCCCCATTTTTCCGGACTGATCAATCCGCTGGTCTTCACCCAGCGGTAATTGGAATTCAAATCCGCCACCAGGTCCGTTCCGGCCGGAGTTTTGGCACGGATCTGTGATGCTTTTCGCACCATATCCACGACCTTGGTGCTGATGCGGTCCACTTTCAGGAAATCCGCCCGCATCCCCTCCAGCATGATCTGCCGGTTGATGTTCACCATGTGCGCGTGCCGGATCTTTCGCCGGTTCACGATGTCAGTCATTGCCATGCGTGTGCGCAGTTCATTGGCCTGCGCCTGCACCGCAAAAATGCTGACCTGGCTGGTCTCCATGTCCTCCGCAATTTCCCGCGGAAACTCGCTCAACGGCCGCGGCGCCAATTCTTCCAGAATCCATCCCCGGTAAGGCGCGCCGACTTTATCCAGTTCACTCACAATGCTGGCGGCGATTTCTTTCGTCGCCTCATCCGTGATCACCGTGACTTTCTCGCTCGGTTGCACCCGCAGGCACACCTTCACCGCGTTCCGTGCGCCGGGAGTAAGTTCAGGATCGAAAGGAAGATTGCTTAACTGGGTGCCCTGTCCTTGTCGCTGGGTGGCCCATCCTAAATCGCGTTCTTTGCGATTTAGGGTGGGATGCTGTGTCTCATCAACCGAATTTGTCATTACCCTACTTTTCTCGCCGTAGTCGCCTCTGCCGTCACGCCGACTTCGGTCTCTTCTATGATGTAATCCACAACTTTCTTCAGATCGCCGGTTTCCTCGAATACCCGCA
>Ga0209169_10001796_pt1 | contig 13011 bp, 10 predicted proteins | sample HubBroMetageWRM4_FD_188346 | JGI IMG/M metagenome (GOLD analysis project Ga0209169, IMG submission 188346) | Warmed soil microbial communities from the Hubbard Brook experimental Forest, New Hampshire - Hubbard Brook CCASE Soil Metagenome WRM 4... | ecosystem: Environmental > Terrestrial > Soil...
CAGCAAACTCTTCACTCCGCTCTCGTGCGCGGCTATGCCAATTTTCTTTGGCGGAGTGTGCAGGTCGTAAAGCTGCGAAGGCGAATTCGGAGGATCGAGCACAGCGCAATTGAAAATCAGCAGATCCGCGTTCTTGGCCAGTTGTTCCAGATTCGGCAGAGCAGATGCGTCCATGTCTCCAGAAAAAACGAGCACTTCGCCTTTATAGGAAATGCGGTAGGCGACCGAGGGACAATCGCCGTGATGCGTGGCAATTTCTTCCGCGAGCAAACCATCTTTATCCACGATTTTGGTGCGCGGGGAATCCAGGCTGATGGCCAGATCGTGAACCGCGAAGGTCTCGTCGGCGCCAAAGGTCTTTTGATATTCGAATGCGCCACCTTTGCCCACCAGCAAATCTACGAAGCGCGAGGTCTTGGGAAAGAATCCGGCGCCGTCCGGACCAAAAATGTTGTAGACGATTGGTCCATCGGCGCTGAGGGCGCGCGCATTAAAAAAAGCGGCGAGGTCTCCGCTGTGGTCAATGTGCAGATGCGTCAGCAAAACCGTGCCCACGTTGTCCAGATCCAGATTTAATTCTCCGATGCGCAGGAATGCGCCCGGGCCGGCATCCACCAAAATCCGCGGAATGCCGTCGAGGAGCACGATGAAACTGGACGCGGCCCTGCCGAACGGCCGCGGACCGCCGGAACCGAGTACCAGCACTTCCATCGCGGGCTTTGCTGGAGCACAGCGCGCGCAAACGGGGAACAAAAGCAAAATGATGGCGGCTATTGCAGGCATTAGTTTACTCATGACTTTTTCTCCCGACGGTCGCAATTTTCGCCGCGAGCGTTCTCATGCATTTCTCCGCCGCGGCCATCTGGTGGTTGTTCTTTGCAACCGCACGCGCTTGCGAGCGACGATCGCGATCTTTGATGCGCGAGCGTCAGCCGGCCGCAGAGGTGAGCAGCGCCTCGACTTTGGCGTCCAGATCCTGCGCGACCTTGATGGCTTCCGGGCTGCCGTAGGAATTCAAGAAACTGGCCACGGTGTCGTAGGAAAGATGTACTCCGTCCGGCCGTTCGTCGAGCAGAATCGTCACTGGCGCATAGGAACCGGCGTCCGGAACGCGCTCGACCATTTTCTTCATGATCAACGGGTTGCCGATGACGAGGCGCAAGACTTTTGGCGTCGCAGCCCCAGTTTCTTTACGCAGGATTTCACCCAGGTCAAAACGCGCGAACTCCATGAACCCGGAAGGGCCGGTGGCCTTGTTAACGACGTTCTCGACTTCGGGATATGATTTTGCCGCGGAGATATCTTTTCGAAATGCGCTTAGGTCTGGCCGGCCGATAGCCGTTTCCAACCGTGACACGACTTCCGGAAATGATTTGGATGAAGTGATGCTAAATCGCCGCACGCTGATTTGCCTGGTCGCCATGTGATTCGTAGCTCCTGCCAACTGATTTGTGCTGCGATCATTATCTAGTTGCGAATTTTGCCACGGCCTGCGTGATAAATTCAGAGAATCTTCTAGGTGAGAAACCAAAAGCACGGCGACGCCGTTACGCGATAGAACAATTTGGTCGGGTCGCGGAGATTTGAACTCCAGACCTCCCGCGCCCAAGGCAGCTACACAAAATCTATCTTATTGGCCCGTCCAGCTTTGTTGTGCGTCATGCTACTCGGTTTTGGACCCAATTTGGTAACATTTGGACCCAAGTTTTTGGTACGTACCCCAGTTATTTAGCTAAGAAATCGGGCACACATGCAGTTGACGTGCAGGCAGCCAACGACTCCGTAAACAAATCGGCTCCGAGGAGCAAAGATCGCGCGGTCGGAAGATTTCAGTTCGACGTCCGCTAAGTCGGGTGCGCACCGGGAAACGGCATTTGTCAAAGCACTGACCCAGGTGGAAGCGGAAGTTGGCAAGGAATCACCGCAGTTTTGCGTACTCGGCCTTGGCTTGCTTGAGCATGGGGACATCGGGGTCGGTGTCTTTCCACAGCGCGAAAAAATCCTGAGAAGCGGTCTTTGACATGTGGAGTACTGGTGTCCCGATACCCGGGCAAAATCATACCCTCGTCGGTCTTCTCACTGGCCCTCGGCGCCTTTCTCGCTAAGTCCCAGAATTTTGTAATGGGGCTCGATACAGAGCGCCCGACACACACGCAGCAACTGGTTTCTGCGAGGGCCGGAAGTGGTGACAATAATCTCTGAGATGATTGTGGATGGGAAACGTTGTCTCCAAACAGGGAACCGCATAATATACGAACTCCATGAAAATTCTGCGATGCCTTCTCGTCCTTGTATTCTGCGCGGCGCTCCCCACGAGCGCGCAGCAACCAAAATCTCTCTTCTACATGACGCGCGATCCCAATTCCGTCCGCTCTTTCCTGGCCCACGCCAATAAAATAGATACGCTCGTCCCCACCTGGTACTCGGTCGATTCCAACGGCCTGGTATCGGGCGGCCCCAACCCGGAGGTACTCGCAACCGCGCGCCAAAATCACGTCCCGGTGATGCCCATCGTGGTGAACTTCAATTTCCTGCAGGATGATTTTCACAAGTTGCTCACGAACCCCGCCGCGTACCGCCAAATGTTCACGCAACTAATCCAAGCCTGCAAAGACAACGGCTACACCGGCTTCCAGTTCGACTTTGAAAACGTAAATTGGACCGACCGCGACATCTTCTCTGCGATGGTCGCCGAAGCCGCCGCGCTCTTTCACCAAAATAATCTGCAGCTCACCATTGCCACGGTTCCCAACGCGCCCGGCGTCCCCGGCGAAACCAACTACTCCGCCTGGATTTACGAAAACTGGCGCGGCGCCTACGATCTGGCCGCTCTCGCCAAATCTGTCGATTTAGTCTGCTTGATGACCTACGACCAGCATACCCGCCTCACCCCGCCCGGCCCCGTGGCCGGCTGGGCCTGGACCGTCAGCAATCTCGACTATGCCCTCAAATTCGTCCCGCGCCAGAAAATTTCGCTCGGCATCCCGCTTTACGGCTACCACTGGTTCGCCGCCGCACCGCTGCCTCCCAACGCGAAACCCACCGACCGGCCGAATCCTTCCGCCGCCTACATCTCCACCGCCGACGCGCTCGACCTCGCGCGCGCCTATGGCGCCAACATCGAATGGGACGCCACCGATCACACCGCGTATTTCTATTTCTACCGCGACGAAGAACGCGAATGGATTTTCTACACCGACGCGCGCGCGTTCCACGAGCGCTACAACCTCGCCAAAGAACACAGCCTGCAAGGCTTCTGCTCCTGGGTTCTGGGCACCGAAGATCCCGCCATCTGGGACCTTCTGCCTTCACGCCGGTAACCTCGGCCCGGACGCGGCGTTATAAATGAATGCGGGATGGCGCGAGCGTGCGCGCCCCAAATGCGCCGACATTGTTAGAGATGTCCGGTTACGCGACGAACCCGGCAAGCGAATTTCATTAGAGAAAAATGCAAAATGCTTCACCGTTGAAAACCATATGGCGCATTGTGCCGTCGGTTATGAGCGCGACGTGCGGCGGGCGGGACGAAACTATAGCGGGAGGCTGAGCTTGTGCAGTAGGGCGGGCCAGCGTGGGTCGGACTTCAGGTGGTCGAAGGCGGGGAAGCGGATGACGGCGGTGAGCTCGTCGTCCCGGTCCGCATAGGCCTTTTCGAGAAATTCGAATGCTTTATCGCGATTTCCCGCCAGCGAATAGGCGACGGCCACATTCGCGGGCAGCGTGCCGTTGCTGCCGGCTTCCATCAATTGCACGTAGCCTTGCGCATCCGCATTAAACGAGCGATTGGGGAAAGGTGAACCCGGCCCGCTTATCATTGTGTTGATCGCGTCGGCCCACTGACCCTGCGTGGCCTGCACCTGCGATAGATAAAAGTGCGCCGGCCCGAACGCGGGATCCCGCTGCAGAATCTGATCGAACTGCTCCCGCGATTCGGGATACTTGCCCGCGACCATCAGTGTGAGCGCGTAATTCGTCCGCACGATCCCCGCAAGCGGATCGAGAGCGAGCGCGAGGCGGAACTGCTCCAGCGCCTCTTCGATGTGATTTGTGGGCATCAGATAGTTGAACGCGTAAAAATAGTGCGCGTTGGCGTTGTTGGGATTGAGTTCGATCGCGCGGCGGAACTCCTTCTCGGCTTCGCCCCATTTCCACTGGATCCCAAGCGCATTGCCGCGCGCCACGTGCGCCTCGGAGCTTGAATCGTCCAACTCGACTGCTTTTTTGGAGGCCTCGTCCGCCAAAGGCTGCGCCTGATCGGGTGGAATCAAGCGGCCGTAACCGCTCGCTACGACGTAACTCGTGGAAAGGCCCGCCCACGCCAGCGAGTACTTCGGATCGGCGGCAACGGCCTGCTGGAACAGCGCGACGCTCTTTAGAATTCCCGGCTTGGTGCGGCCGTAGAGTTGCTGCTGCCCTTCGAGGTAGAGCCGGTAGGCGTCGGAATTGGAGGTGCCGGCGCTGCCCATTTTTTCCCGCTCGTCGCCGGTTACATGGATCTGCATCCTTTTGGCGACGTCGCGGGTGATGTCGCTCTGTACCTGCGTGACGTCAGCCATCTTGCGTTCGTACTGCTTGCCCCACATTTCCGAGCCGTCCGCGGTATTGACCAGGTCCGCTTGCACGGCGACCGTGTCACCATGCTGCGTGACCCGGCCCATCAGCACCGAGCTGACGTTCAGGGCCTTGCCGATCTGTTGTGGGTCGTCTTCCTTGCCTTTGAAGCGGAAGACGGTGCTCCGCGCCATCACTTTCACGTCGGGCAGTTGCGAAAGCGTCCCGATCAGGCTTTCGGTAAGCCCGTCGCTGAGATATTCGTTGTTCGGGTCGGCGGTGGCGTTGACGAAGGGCAGCACCGCGATGGAAGTGACTTTTTCGCCGGGCGAGCGGCCGTGCACCAGGTAATACCCGCCGCCCATTGCCAGTGCGAGCGCTGCGGCGACGGCCCCGCCGATCCAGAGTTTACGCGAGAGGTCGGCATGCGCGCCTGGCATCGTCGCGGAACCGGAGGCTGTCTGCGCCGACAATGCGGCGCTCATGGCGCTTGCATCACCCGCTGCTGCCGATATGCTGCTGCCGGACGCGTCGCTGACGCGCGTCGAGCGCCCGGAATCCTGTTCACGCTTCAGCCGCGCCAGGTCCGCGCGAATGTCGGCGGCCGACTGGTAGCGCAGATTACGATCCTTCTCCAGCGCCTTGTTAATGATGCGCTCGAGCTCCGCCGGCGTTTCGGGATTCAGCCGCACGGGAGCAGCCACCGCGCCATCCAGGATCGCTTTGAATATCACGCCTGAGGTTTCGCCGCGGAAAGGCAGCGTGCCGGTGGTCATTTCGTAAAGCACGGCGCCGAAGGAGAAAAGGTCGGAGCGGCAATCGAGTTCCTTGCCGCGGACCTGCTCGGGCGACATGTAGGCGACGGTGCCCATGGTGCTGCCGGGGCTGGTGAGATGCTCCGCGGAGGCGCCCAGCGTCACGCCCTCGGTGGTTTCCCCTGGGATTTTGGAAGCGGAAGAGCCCGCGCCAGTGAAGGTCACCTTCGCGAGACCAAAGTCAAGAATTTTGGCGTGGCCGCGTTTGGTGACAAATAGATTGGCGGGCTTGATGTCGCGGTGAACGATGTGTTCAGCGTGCGCAGCATCGAGCGCGTCGGCGATCTCGATGGCGAGAGTGAGCAAGTCTTCGACATCCACGGGGCGGCCGTTAATTCGGTGCTTGAGCGTCTGCCCATCCAGGAATTCCATGGCAATGAAGGCCTGGCCGTCCTGCTCGCCGATATCGTAAATCGTGCATATGTTGGGATGGTTCAGGGCGGAGGCGGCTTGCGCTTCCCGCTGGAATCGCGCCAGAGCTTGCGGATCCCCGGCGACATCCTGCGGCAGAAATTTCAGCGCCACGAAGCGCTTTAGGCGCGAGTCTTCGGCCTTGTAAACGACACCCATGCCTCCGCCGCCGAGCTTTTCGATGATGCGGTAGTGGGAAAAGATCTGGCCAATTGGAGACGGCGTGTCCAGCATGTGCGCACATCTTAAGTGGGAGCAGGAGGCAAGTCAACGAAGAGAGACACGAAGAGAGACACGAAGAGACACGAAGAGAGACAGGTCGCGGCCCAAGTTCTGTGGAGGAAGAGGTCTCGCCTCAGTCTCTTGCTACGCGGGAGTCGTCATGGAGTCCGCGTTGTCAACCTTCAACCAATCCTTACCGGTCACCTGCCACCTGAAGTGCGGCCCGATGGACCCGGCTCTCGTCCATATCAACAAGATTGAATTGAAAATAAAGAAGTAAGTGGTCGGGGCGTGGAGATTTGAACTCCAGACCTCCTGCGCCCAAGACAGGAATGAGCGCTATCTCATCCGTTGCCGCCGACGCGGCCAAGCCTCTGGCCGCTGCCTCTAGTCTCGACCTAGACCCGTGAAGTAAACAGCCCGAGCGACCCATTAACCGAGCCTCGCGAAATGCGCTGATGACGAGAGCCCGGTCCGTCGATGAGGTCGGACAAGCGAGGTAATTGGGTGCTGTGCCACGAATTGTGCCCCGTCTCGCAAGAGTGTGCAAAACAGGACAGCTTCGACGGCGTGAACCGCAATACGATTGGCTAACCTTTAGCAACGCGACCGGAGGAGTTTCGGTGCCACACATCGGGGTGTCGAGGGCGCTGGGATTGCTATTCGCGTTCGGTCTGCTTACGACGCTCGTTTGGGCTCAGCCCCAGGAAAAACCTGCGAGTGCGACGGAGCAAGACAAGAGCTCTCCGCACAAGCCTGCCGCAGGCGCTTCTGCGCCTTCCGAATATGTAGGAGCGGAAGTCTGCAAGACTTGCCACGACGACATTTACAACGCCTGGGAGAAGAGTCCGCACTGGAAGACCACGCTCGATACGAAGGGCGGCCCGTCGCACCAAGGATGCGAAAGCTGTCATGGGCCAGGATCGGCCCACGTCGCTGGTGGCGGGGATGTCACCAAGATTTTTGTCTTCAAGGATCACTCGACAAAGGATATCGACGCCCGCTGCCTGACGTGCCACGCCGGTGGCACCGAACACATGAATGCCAACAATTCGGTGCATTCGAAGAACGACGTCAGCTGCGTTTCCTGCCATTCGCCGCATCATGCGGAAACAAAAGAATTCCTGCTGGTAAAAGCTCAGCCCCAGCTTTGCTACTCGTGCCATCTGGCGAAGAGAGCTGAGTTCGATATGCCGTTCCACCATCGAGTAAATGAAGGCCTCATCCAGTGCACCGATTGCCACAATCCGCACGGCACCGTGCGGCCCCATCAGGTGCGCACTTCGTCCACTCAAGATGCGGTTTGCTTCACGTGCCACACGGACAAGCAGGGACCGTTTGTATTCGAACATCAGCCGGTGAAGGTTGATGGTTGCCAGTCCTGCCATTTGGTGCACGGCGGACCAAATCCGCACATGTTGAAATTGAGCAACATCAACTTGCTCTGCCTGCAGTGCCACACCACGTCGAGCTTTAGCGGAGCGCCGGGAGCTCCTTCGTTCCACAACCAAGCGAGCTTGTTCCAATCTTGCGTTTTGTGTCACTCGGCAATTCACGGTTCGAATTTCGATCCAACCTTCTTCAAATAGAGCAGGCCGCAGGCTCTATTTCATTCATCGAGAATGTGCCAAACCGAGCAGACAGTGATCAGGAAATGGGACTTTCGGACGCGGGAGAACAAATCTATGAAAGGACGCTTGGCGGTTCACAGCATTCCTTCCGCCATATTTATCGTGGCGCTGCTCCTTTCGCCAATCGCTCGCGCCCAAGACAATTCCGGAGAGTCGAAAGGAATCAACTCGGGTGATTACAATATCCATCAGACCATCGAGTTCGGCTATCGCTTGAACGAGGTTACTGGCAACCAGAACACCTACGATACGTTTGAGAACCTCGGTTCCGGCCTGCGTCTTTTCAATTTCACTTTCGACATGCGCTCGCTGGACCACCACGGATTCCTGTTCGACAATCTGAGCTTCAGCAACTTCGGTTATGGCGGCGATCCCAACGACGTTACCCGCCTGCGGATCGAAAAGAACAAATGGTACGACTTCCGGCTGCTATTCCGGCGCGACAAAAACTTCTGGGACTATAATCTTTCCGCCAATCCATATAACCCGGCCGCATTGAATCCGGCAGGGTCATTGACGACGGGATGCTTCGTCGGTCCGCCCACCGCCGCCTTTGCGCAGGGTGCTCCCGCGTTCTGCTCTAGCCCCGCTGTAGCACAGAACAATTCACTTCATGGTCTGGATCTGGTGCGCCGCATGCAGAACTACGACCTCACGCTGTTCCCGCAGTCCGCGATCCGTGTGAGGCTGGGCTATTCGCGAAACCGCGATGAGGGGCCCAGCCTGTTTACCACTGATGGAGGAACCATATCGGCGTTCAATCAGATGAATAGCTACACGACGAACTCCTACCGCGCGGGAGTTGATTTTCACGTGCTTCCGCGAACCACGCTTTCTTATGACCAATTCCTCAGCTACTACCAGCAGAACAACGTCATCAGCGACAACCCCGCCGTCAATCCTGGCAATTTCGGATTCGCGTTGGGAACTGTGCCGGGCCAGGGCACGCCGGCTGGCACGCCGGTGGACTTGGGAAATATTTGGAGCACGCAAACCCCCTCGGAAATTTTCCCGTGTGCGACTCCAACGGTGACGGGCACGACGAACACCGCCACCCCCACCTGCAACGGTTTTCTGTCATATAGCCAGGTTGGCGACCCGCGCAACTTTATGCCCACGGAACGCTTCCGTTTCCAATCGAACTACTTCAAGAATTTCGAAACGTCGGGCTCGATAGGTTACAGCACGAGCGACTACCACTTCTCAGACCTTTCGGAAGTGGTCAACGACTGGACAGCGCGAACAGCGCAGCGTGGCAGCACGGCAGCAGGGCCGATAAAAACCACACGTGTTTCGGTGAACGCGAATTGGTCTGGCGCGTATTCTGTTAACGATAAGCTCCGAATCCTCGATTCCTTCCAGTACGACAACTGGCGTATTCCCGGCCTGTGGAACGCGGCCGAAACCAACGTCTTCGGAACTCCTTCACCGGCGCCCGGCGTGGTCGGCTTGTTGCTCTCACCTGCGACCTTCAATGCGACGAATTGTCCCTCCGCTCCCTTCAATCAGGCAAATTGTCCGCAACACAGTGGCACGTCCGCCGCGGACGTGATCAACCAGATCAATACGCAATTTCTGGGACAGAACCTAAAGTCGAATACCCTCGAGGCTCAGTACGATTTCAGCAGGCGATACAGCGCCAGCGCCGGTTATCTCTACACAAGCCGAACGATCTCCAGTTCGGCTGCCACCTTCGATACCGGGCAGTTCTACTTTCCCGGAGGGGCCACTGCGACGGCGGCAAATTTCTTTCTCGCGGCGCGCGGTGATTGCGCCGTGGTCGGCGGCGCTCTCCCCGCCAACTGCACACTGCTCACTACAGGTCCGATGGCCGGCGCGATTGTGGAAGGCTCGCCTACAAATCCCATCCCAGAGGCGGGCAACGACACTTCTCGCAACATCACGACCATTAACGAGAACGCGCTGCTCTTGGGCATCGTGGCGCGTCCGATCGATGCGCTGCGCATCACCGGCGATTTTGAATTTGGCTACAACGACCAATCCTTCACGCGGATCGATCCCCGGCAAGTGCAATCGTATAAGATTCAAGTGAATTACAAGCCGCGGCCGTGGGCCAATCTGGCGGGCTCCGTGGAGATTCATAATAACCGCGACAACGTCACGACTGTGAACAACCTCGAGCACGACCGCTCCTACAGCTTCTCCGCGATGTTGATGCCGAATCAGCGCGTGTCCGTGGATTTCGGCTTCAATTACTGGAACGTCTATACACAGGCGCTGATCTGTTTTGCATATTCCACTTCCTCGGCGAACCCGGCCCCACCGCCGGCCACTCTGCCCGTGTCCACATTCCCGCCCGGCGTGCCCGAGCTCTCCACGGGTACGGCGTGCCCCATTGCTGCCTCGCCTTCACCGCTCGGCGCGCTTTCCACCTATGCCAGCAGCGATTATTTCGCGCACGCCGCTGTAATGTGGAGGCCAATCAAGCGGGTAACGGTGGCCGTCGGTTACGGTGCCAGCTTTGTTCGCGGAAATACGATTTTTCTGAATCCACTCATGCCTTCTGGCACGCTTGATTTCAACTATCAAAGACCTTATGCGACGCTGACAGTCGAGGTCTATCGTGGATTCAGCTATATCACGTCCTGGAACTATTACGGATTCAACCAAACGGGGAATACGAGTCCGTTCGGGCTCGCACCTATTCAGTCTCAGGACTTTAACGGCAACAACGCCACCTTCTCACTCCGCTATTCGTTTTAGGCGCGGGTTAGCGGAATAACATTAGGTTGTGTTCGTCAAAAGGAGGAAATGCAAAATGAGCTTTTTAGTGGATCGAATCGGTGAGAAGGCGGTGTTGGCGCTTGCGGTCATGTTTGTCTTCGGGACCTCAGTGCGAGCCGACGGCGCAGGCGACTTCAAAGCGAAGTGCGCGATGTGCCACGGAGCGGATGGAACCGGCAGCACAGCAACGGGAAAGGCCCTGAAGGTGCGAGATTTGGCTTCGTCCGACGTGCAGAGCCAATCGGACGCTCAGCTCACGGACATTGTGACGAATGGCAAGAACAAGATGCCGGCGTACAAGGGCAAGCTGACGGACGACCAGATCAAGGGACTGGTTGCCTACATCCGCGGACTGGCGAAGAAGTAGCCCGCCGTTCTGGGATGGAGATTACTGCGACTCGCGTGTTCGGAGGGAGCAGAAGGAGCCCCGTTGATTGGGATTCTTATTTGTCAAATTGTACTCAGCATCGTACTCGCATCTATTTTTTTGATTCGGCCTTCTCTGACGAGCGCAACAGGCTGGAAGATAGTGGCGTTCATTGGCTTAGGTGTGCTTCCGGCCCTGTGCCTTGTGGGAGGCATGAACACGCACGTGCAGCGCTCCGAACAGACGCGATTCTGCGTTTCATGCCACGTCATGATTCCGTATGGACAAAGCCTCTATGTGGATGACCCCAATCACATTCCCGCGCAACACTTTCAGAATCACCGGGTGCCGGCGGACATGGCCTGCTATTCCTGCCATGCGGACTACACGATATACGGACCGCTGAACGACAAGATGCAAGGGCTGAAGCGCATTTACTTGCAATACGTGAGTACCCCGCCGGATCCGGCGGCGATCCGTATAGCGGGCGGATTCAAGAACGCGCAATGCCTGCATTGCCATATGGGAGCTCGCAGCTTCGAGGAGAACCCTGTGCATGCGGCGGTAATGGATTCGCTGAAATCAAATCAGTTGTCGTGTTTAAGCAGCGGGTGCCACGATACGGCGCACGATATTGCAAATCTAAGCCATGAGAAGTTCTGGAAGCCCGTCGAATGAAACTCAATCAAATCGGAATTCGGCGGCTGCTGCGAACTTCCAGCGCTTTAGTAATTGCAGGCCTCCTGCTCGAGATCGTGAGTTTGCTCTGGTTTCATCCGTTGTCGTTCGTGCTGTTCGCTTTCGTAGCTGCTTCTCTGATCGGCTTGGGAGTCTTAGTCTATTTGGCGTCTCTCGTCTTTGCCAGCGCGCCGCCTGCAGACAATCGCAACTGATCGCTCCTGCCGCCCGCAATCTATACGATTAGAGACGAGCGGAAGTGTTTTCTTGGTTAGACGCAAACGCTGGGAGGATCGAAGTGTTGATCCAAGAACTGACGAAAGAGGACAACCTCAACCTGCTAGCCCATATGCATCTCGGCAGACTGGGATGTGCCCAAGGCCCTCAACCGTATGTTGTACCGTTTTATTTCGCTTATGCTGATAATCACCTCTACAGCTTCGCAACAATCGGGCAAAAAATTGAGTGGATGCGCGCGAACCCGCTCGTCTGCGTCGAAACGGACCGGATAGTGAACTCGGAGGAATGGGTTAGCATCATTATCTTTGGCCGTTACGAGGAGTTGCCAGACGAACCGAAATGGAAAGCGGAACGCGGACTGGCATACCGCTTGCTCCAACAAAAAGCAAACTGGTGGGAACCGGGATACACGAAAACAATCGCCCACGGGACCGAACGGACGCTCGTTCCCGTCTATTTTCGTATTCGAATTGTGGAGATTTCCGGCCACCACGGCGCATCCGATTCCCCACCACTGAACGACGCAAATTCGCCGGCGGTCGAACCCGCAAATAGACAGTCGATACACGACATTTTGGAAGCGCTCCGAAACAGGCTATTCTCGAAATAATCGTGTGTAGCAGCATATACGACACCCCCTCGAAAGCAGATAGCTACGAGAACGGGACCTGCCTTCGTTTCAGCTGTGTCCGCTAGCTCCGGCCCTGTGCCTCCATGTAGAGCCTCTTCAAATGCTTGCCATATCTAACCAAAAGCCGCACATCCTTGAACCGGTGCATCTAGGTTCAGGACCCGTGCCCAACCGAATCCAACGGGCCTCTGTAACTCGCGTCACACCTAACTGTGCCGAATGACACATACAGCTGTTTGAACCGGAGCTACAGTCATGACAGTTCGACCAAGCTGGAGGTGAAAAGTGGCAAGCAAAGAAACGATGAGAGCGGCAGTTGTTGAAAAATTTGGGCAGCCGTTGGTTGTAAAAGAAGTTCCAATCCCGACACCGGGGCCCGGGCAGGTGCTGGTAGAAGTGTTCGCAACCGGAGTGTGCCACACGGATTTGCACGCTGCGGACGGCGACTGGCCGATCAAGCCCACTCCTCCGTTTATTCCCGGCCATGAAGGTGCAGGTACCGTCGTGGCTCTCGGGCCAGGCGTCACGCACTTAAAGGAAGGCGACCGCGTCGGAACCGCATGGCTGTTCAGCGCATGCGGGCATTGCGATTATTGCCTCTCCGGATGGGAAACGCTCTGCCCCGAGCAGCAAAACTCCGGATATTCGGTGAACGGAAGTTTTGCCGAGTACGCAGTGGGCCAAGCAGATTATTTGGGACGACTTCCCAAGCATCTTTCG
>Ga0209169_10001797_pt1 | contig 13005 bp, 13 predicted proteins | sample HubBroMetageWRM4_FD_188346 | JGI IMG/M metagenome (GOLD analysis project Ga0209169, IMG submission 188346) | Warmed soil microbial communities from the Hubbard Brook experimental Forest, New Hampshire - Hubbard Brook CCASE Soil Metagenome WRM 4... | ecosystem: Environmental > Terrestrial > Soil...
GAGCGAGAGCGCTTCTTCCTGCGAAGGCTCCTGGCCTTCGGGATTCACGCGCGTACGGTAGTACTTGTCCACATCGTCGCGCTTGATTTCCTGACCGTTGACGACTGCCCACACGTCGGGTCCATGCTCGACGTCGTGTTTGCAGCCCGCCGGGACGAGCAGCAGCGCGCCGGCAAGCGGCAACAAAATGCCGACGCGGCGAAAGGCCGGCGAGCGCATTTTGAAGAGGGAAGCAGCCAAGGCTAGAAGCTCAAGCGGCTTTCTTAACTTTGCCCGCGCGGATGCAGGCAGTGCAAACCTGGAGGTGCTTACGCGCGCCATTGACGGCCGCGCGAACTTTTCGCAGGTTAGGATTCCAGCGACGCCGACGCGTATTGTTCGCGTGGCTGATCACGTTACCGAACGAGGGACCTTTACCGCACAACTCACACTTCGCCATCTTTGCTGACCTACTTTGCTAAGAAATTGATGTCGTACCGAACGTCTAAGTGTAACAGAGTGAGCAAGAACAGTGTAGAGGCAGGCGATTCGGCGGCGAGATTTCGGGCCGCTGCGACGGAGTCGTTCGAAGAACCCACCCTATACCCCTATGTTTTTCTTAAGAGTGCGCAAGCGGTTTGTTTTATTGAGGATACAAAACTTTCCAAAAATGGGAGTGTGCTAGTTATTGAAATTGCTGGAGTTACGGCGGTGCCTGGATCGAGATTTATTCATGGATTCCAGTTTGGTCTCTCCTCGCTCGGAAGACATGCCGTGCGAAAACCGCCGGCAGGATGCCGGCGCTACCAATAGTCATCGCGCAATACAGCCGCAGCGACGGCCCGTTCGAGACGGCGCTTACGCCCGAGATCCTTCATTTCGCTCAGGATGACAACTGGTTTGCTTTTGAAGTAACGATCAATACGGGTGCGAGGTCGGGGCGGAGTTTTCTACGAGAGGGATTATACCACACGCGATTTTTGACTCCGGCGGACTCGGGGTTGAGATCGTGCGGACATGGGGCGCAGCGTGCTGCGCCCCTACATTATCGTTTGGCGAAGTGACGATTGCGGGCGTGGCTGACTGCGTAAAAGCGGCGCGGGAGCGCCGCACTCCAAATGGGTTTGCGCCATGGAGCGATGTTGTCTCCGCAAACAAGGTCAGCTATCGGGAGAAGACGGCGCCGTGAGGCCAGGCCCATCCTTTCCAACCGTGGGGCCAATCGCGATCTTCGAAGTTGAAACCGGGCTTGCCGTCGGTGTCGTGAAAAGTGTCGTCGATTTTCAGAGCGCCGGTGTGCGTGTCGAAGTTCATGAGGTAAAGACGCGAACTTCCTTCGCGGCCAGGCGTGACGACGATGCGTTTCGTGACGGGATCCCACGCGCTCCAGTGCGGGAAATAATTGTTGCCGAAATTCACGCGGGAGACTTCGACGGGCTTTGCGCCGTTGGAGATGTCGAGCACGATGGCGACATGGGCGTAGAAAGCAGTCTGAATGAGAAAGTGGCCGACGATCGTGGGCACGCCGCACCAATCACCCGGAAAGGTGTAGACGAGTTTGGAAGCTGGGTGGTCGTCCGCGATGCCGGTGATGCGTTCGAGCCCGCATGCGAGAGTCTGCACATAGACGGCATTGTCTGGACCGAGGCGGGGTTCTTCGGGACTGATTTGAGCGTAACGATTTTCACCGACGTCGAGATCGTTGGTGCTGAGAAGTTTTAGGTCGGAGAGACGCCAGACCTGATAGGTGACGCCGCGGAAGGTGCCTTCTTCCTGCATCGAAGAATTGGTTGAGACAACGCGATCGATTTCTGGGAGCGGGACGAGGCTGTAGGGAGTGAGCCACGCGTCGCGAAATTTTGGATCGGCGTTGCTGGCGGAGCGAATCAGCTTGCCGGTGTCGTCGATTTCGACGAGACCACCGGTTCGACCGACGGAGCCGGAATCCATGCTTGCGTGCGAGTCCTGGAAGGTGACGAGGACGTGACCGTTGGGAAGGCGCAGGTAGGAGTGCGGGTGCATGTAGCCGGCCATGTCGTTGAAAGATGCGGCGACAGAGGGATGGAGCGGATCGTGGAGATTGAAGATGAAGGTGCGGCCGGCGTCGTGATCGTTGGCGAAGAGCATGGCGCTTTCAGGCATCACATATTCGGTGTGGTGGACGCGAAGAGTTGTTTGGTCGGTGGCGAGGGTGGTGAGGAGATGGCCGTAGTTCGGAGAAAAAGGATCGGCGTCGATGACGGCGAGGAAGTCTTTGCCTTTGAGAGCGCGATCGCCGGCCCAGACGAAGAGGTAGTGGCCGGATTGGGAGCTTGAGTTGGGCTTCGGCGCAGAGAGAGAGGGGATGACAAGGCAAACGACGATTGTTAGGAGTGGCAAGAGACGGCGCATGTTTCCTCAAGAGTGAAGCGGCACAGGATGGCGGGAAGGATAGCAGGTGCGGGGGTTGCGAGATGAAGTGCGATGGGGCGCGGGAGTGTGGATGCGGGTTGGGGTTGGAATTATACTTCGGGGAAGAATCAGGAGGTGATGAGGATGCGGGCGAGCTGTGCGGTTGAGTTTGGCGGGATGGCTGAAACCTCGAAAGCGGCGGCAACCCGCCGCACTCCATATGGGTTTCGAGTGACGGGGCGATTTGTGGCGGCGGATTTCTTGGTGCGTGGTGTTGTGGCTTTGACTGTCGGGATCTTGTGGAGTTCGGTGGCGATGGCGGGACCGCAGGGTGCGGGTGCGGCTCAGGATGTGAAGGATGCTTGCGCGCCGGTGCAGGCGGCGTATCTGAAGACGACGAGTGAGTCGAACAGCAGCAAGGCGACGAATACGGGCGGGCTGAACGTGGCGGAGGCGTACGACAAAATCACGTCGGAGCCAGGGCACAAAGAGAGGTGCAAGTATTTGCGCGACGAAGCGGCGAGCGGCGAGGATGCGAATGTTTACAGCGACTTGTTCGCGTCGAAATCGGGAACGGCGAATGGAACGGTTTGGATTTCGAAGAAGGATGGGTGGGTGTTGAAGCGTGAAGTGGATGTGACGATGAATGGCGTGGGGAAGGGGCACCAATCGATTGTGTTTGAGTATCCGAGGAAGTGAAGGAAAAGAAGTTGAGAGTTGAAAGTCGAAGGCTAGAATCAAGAAGCTAAAGCCTAAGAGTCGAGCCTAAAGCTGGGCGCCGACAAATATCGGATGTTCGATCATCGTGGGGGAAGGTCCATTAGGCGGACGTCGGAGCGTTCCTGGAAGCGTTCGAAGACAACTTCTTTTCCGTCGGAGGAGATGTCGAAATCGCGAACGTCGAAATCGTTAGGTAAGTTTGTGAGCTGTTGTTCCTCACCTGTATCCAAGTCGACCATCCAAAGATTTTTGTGTTTGATCTCTCCGCGAAGGAGCACGAGTTTCTTTCCTCCGGGAAAGAAGGCTACATGGCGTGCTCCGCGGGTCAGCGTCAGGCTGGGATGAAGATGCGTGGCTGCCGAGGTGGCGAGGGCTTTGACGGAAAAAGAAGTGCCGATGTCCGGGCCGGAGTAGAACAAGAACTGGCCATCGGGCGACCACGCGGGATCGATCGAATACTCGTACGCAAGACGAGTGGGTGACGTACCGTCGAGCGGGACGCGGAAAAGTTGCGGGGTTCCCTGAACCTCGGCGGCCGAAGTAAGCGATTTGCCGTCGGGCTCCCATGCGGGAGCGCCTTGCAATTTTAGCGAATCGCAGACAATCCGGGCGTTCGTGCCATCGTCCCGCGCGACATATAACTGGGTTCGGCCTTGCTGCCGAACGGAGAAGGCGAACCATCGACCGTCCGGGGAGATTGCCGGGCCGCCCAGGATTTGCGCTCCGTCGGCGTTCCACAACTCAGATTCACCGTTGTTGGAGAGCTTCCAGATGCTCTCTCTTGCACCGTTCGCAGAAACATAGAGAAGGTAATCGGGACCAAGGCGCGGAGAAAAACCTGCGCTGGTCGTCACGCCGATTCGAACGGGCGACGAGACTTCGCGAATCTGCGAGGGAATCTGTAAGCGCCATAGGGATCTTCTGGGACTCGCAATCGTAAACAACAAGCGTCGACCATCGGCGCTGGCGGCCAGCGATGTGTACAGATCCAAGCCAGAATCCAGGCGATGGGGTTTGCGGTGTTCGATATCCATGCTGTGAAGGCGCAGACCGGTTGCGCCCGGATCGTCGGCGAGATACACCAATGTTCGACGATCGAGGAACACCGGATAGGCGACCTGGCCGCTCTGCGAAGTGATTCGTTCCGGCAGACCGCCAGCGGGCTTGATGCGCCAGATGTCTAATTTGTCGGGCAAGTTTCCGCCGACGAAATAGATGAAGGAAGCGTCAGGAGCCCAGACGGGGAAATGGGAATGGATACCAGCAGGCGCGGTGAAAATGGGCGAGGCGCCGGGGCGTGGGCTTCCATCGGAAACGAACAGCGGATCACCTGATGCGGGGGTGTGGTAGACGAGGCGCGAGGCATCCTGGGACCAATCGAATTCTGCGACGCCTTCGAGGTAAGGCTTCGGAGGTCCGCCCAACGTTGGCGCAGCCCAGATGCTGATGTCGTTGGCATTCGAGGCGCCGGGCTTACGAACCCAGAAGGTCACGAGGGAGTCATCGGGCGAGAAACCGAGAGTTCGAATGGACGGATTGACGAGTTCGGGGATGCTGCCTTGCGTCAGGTTGTGGAATGCTCCGGAACCGACTTGCATGATCCAAACATCGGGTTTGCCGTCCTGGTCGGAAAGAAGCGCGACGAAATGGCCGTCGTGTGAGAGAGCGGCGGAAAGTCCTTCGCCCTCGAATTCGGCGACGGTTTGAAGTTTGGCGCCGGCGATTGGGCTTTTCCAGAAGCGCTCGGTTTTGTAGAGCCAGAAGATCAAAGCAATTGTGAGTGCTAGGGCGGCTACGGCGAGAATGAACAGCGATTTAAAGTTGCGTCGATTGGGAGTCAGAGACGAATCGTCATTGGCACCGGGGCCGTTTGAGGTGGCTTGGTTGTTTCCATCCTGGTTCAGATCGGCGCCGTTGTCTGGCGTTGCGCGGAGGCTCCGGCTGCGAGTCCAGTCGTCAAGTTCGGCTCGAAAGGCGTAGACCGAGCCCATCTTGTCGTGCAGATGGCGGTGGACGGGCATGGCCTCACGACGCTCCCACCGCTGAACGGTGGTGACGTCGCGTTTGAGGTATGCCGCGATTTCCTTCCAGGAATTGAGGCGGTCGTCGATGGTTCGTTTTGAGCCGGTGGAGTTGGCGATTGGTTCAGCCATCGTTCTCTCCGAAGGATCCGAGCTCCGCCTACGTAAGTGGCCCGATTGTAGTCCCGCTGAAGGGTACCGCAAAAGACGGCATTTCACGGCACGGGCTTTGCCTTTGACGAAGGTTGCTATTTGAGATTTGATGGGTAGTGGCGAGTCCCTGAAGGAGAAGGCGATATGGCGCGGATTTTTGTTACGGGGTCGGCGGATGGGTTGGGGTTGATGGCGGCACAGGCGCTGATTGAGCTGGGGCACAAAGTTACGCTACACGCGCGGAATGATGCGCGAGCGGAGGTGGCGCGGAAGGCGGCGCCGGGGGCGGAGGGTGTGATCGTCGGGGATTTGTCGACACTGGCGGGGATGAAGACGGTTGCGGAGAAGGCGAATACCTCGGGGCGATTTGATGCGGTGATTCATAACGCGGGACTGGGCGATAAACAGCCGCATGTGGAAACCGCCGACGGGTTTCCGCAAGTGTTTGCGGTGAATGCGCTGGCACCGTTTGTCTTGACGGCGCTGATGGAGAAGCCGAAGCGACTGGTGTATTTGAGTTCGCAGTTGCACTTGAATGGGGATCCGAGTTTGAAGGATGTTTTGTGGAAAGAGCGGAAATGGAACGCGGGGCGGGCTTACGGCGATTCGAAACTGTATGACGTGTTGCTGGCGTTTGCAGTGGCGCGGCGATGGCCGGAGGTCTATTCGAATGCGGTGCATCCGGGCTGGGTGGCGACGAAGATGGGCGGGCCTTCGGCGACGGATGATTTGGCGGAAGGGCACGCGACGCAGGTTTGGCTGGCGGTGAGTGAGGATGATGGGGCCCGGGTGAGCGGGGAATATTTTTTTCATAAGAAGAAGAGCAAAGTTTTGGAAGCGGCTCGGGATGAGAAGACGCAGGATCGATTTGTGAGGATTTGCGAGGATCTGTCGGGGGTGAAGTTGGGGTAGGAGAGTCGACGGTCGAACGCCGAGAGAGAAGAAGATGAGTGTTCGAGTGGAATGAGTGCGGCGTTCAAACCTTTAATAATTCTTCGACGTCTAGCACCGATGACTACGGTGGAACGGTCAAAAGAACATTGGCTCGCACGCGTGCTCGAAGGGGCGATTTTATTGTCTTCACTGCTAGGCGTAGCGGTCGTTTTTCTGCCCTTTGCCTTGGACACATCTCCTCTGGACGCCGTGATGCTCAAGGTTCCCGGTAACCAGGGAAACTGGTGGCATGCTCTCATCGGAGTTCCGTTTTTTCTGGCGTTTCCCATGTTGTGGCTTCATTTGCTTCCGCTCATTTCTGACAGATCGGTCACGCCCGTCCAGTATCGAATCCTTTGGACATTGATATCGCTTTCCGTTGCAGGGACTCTAGCAGTGGAGACACCGTTCCTTCTGCATCTCGCAGGAACGAGTGAGTGGCAACGGCTGGCAGTGCTTACCTTCGGTGTGGGGATCGTGCTCGTGAGTGCCGCATCTCTGATTGTGCGGCGTCGGGAAATTGATGCGCGACGCGCCTGCATCGTGGGGCTCAACACTGCATTTCTAGCGAACGCGACACTTTGCTTGGTCGTCTACGGTGGAACGGCGGGGAGCGTAATGTCGAGATTGGGCTGGTGGGTCACACTCGTCATTATCTGGCCTTTTATTGTCGAGGTGGTTTGGACGCTCGGAAGCCGCGGTTAAGGCAGCCGATTTAACGGGAACTCGCAATCGGTCGAGATCCTTCAAAGCTTCAAAAGGGCGGCGGGCGCGTTCTGAGCGCACGTACATAGGCGTATCTTTCTACGGGGCGGAGGCGTAGTGTCGATTGCGTGCCTCCACTCACGCTGTTCAACCGATCTTCAGTAAGACCTACGAAACATAGCAAACTTCAATTAGTGGTTCTGTGGATACGCGGTCCCTGGATGAGACACCGGTTGAGGAAGCTGAAGGAATTCGACGGCCGGGAGACTTATACGGCGCAGCTTAAGCGGGTGCGGGAAATCGAAGTGCTCGAGGCGTGCCTGCTGCATTCCTGAAGGAAGTCAAGAGTCGACAGTTGAAAGTCGACAATGGGCTTTCTTAGCCCATGGTTGTGGTGTGTTTATTGTGGGTTACGCGGAGGTGGCGGTGGGGCGGAAGGCGCGGATGGCGTCAGCTTCGGTGTCGTAGACGTTGAAGACGGTCAGCAACCTCGTGAGTTGAAGGACGTCATGGAACTTTTCGCCGAGATTCGACAGATGCACTTCCGCGCCTTGACCTCGCGCGCTCACGTGCAACGCAACCAGCATGCCCAGTCCTGAGCTGTCGATGTAATTGACGTTCGACATATTCAGAACGATTTTCTTTCGGTCTTCGACGAGGAGGGATTTCACCCGCTCGCGAAGAGCAGCACTCTCTGGGCCCAGGACAATCCGGCCGTTGAACGAGACGACGGAAACTCCGTCCACGTCTTTGTTGGTGATGTTGTTCGTCATAAAACCTCGCAAACACGCTCTTTGAATACTTTCAGTACGATCTCAGCGGGCCTTTTGGTACAGAGCTTCTTTCATCGCAGTAATCAACCACGAGATGGTGGCGAATGGCAAGAACACAGCGGGATCTTCAGGCAAGCTTGGCGAAACGCCGCCCTGATTGAGGGCGATTTGATCGATGATGTCGCCTTTGTGAACCCACAAGCCTGCGGCCTCCGAGCCGAGAATAACGGCGGAAAACGAAGAAGCCAGACCCGCCACCTTGATTTCGACGGACTGGCCAATTAGATGAGATGTGTTCATTGGAGGTCGCCGGATTCGAGAGAGCGAACCGGGAAAGGCCGGTTTCAAGCCGTTGCTGATACTTAACTACTGTAGGTTAATTAACTTGCGGGGTCAAGAAGCGTTTGAGATAATGGGTTAAGTGCGCTTAGTTAAGTCCGACGGACGGATTTGGAGCGTTTAGTGGAAGTCGGGCTACTCATCAAACAGAAACTCGCGGAATTAAAGCTGGAACAGCGTGATTTAGCCGTGGCGGCGCAGGTGACCGAGTCTTACATCTCCCAACTGCTGAGTCGCAAGAAGCTACCGCCGGCGCCGAGTCGAACAGACATTTACGAGAAAATCGGACGATTTCTTAAACTACGCCCAGGCAAGCTGGCGGAACTCGCGGAACATCAACGTAAGGAAGGACTGAAGAAAGTCCTGACGGCTGAACCTGTGCCGTTGTTCAAGGATGTTCGCGAATTGATTCTCCAAAAATGCGTGCCCAGCAAAGAAAAACAGGTACGAGCGATATTCGAGACGCACCCGTTCGGCGATTTGGAACGATTGGTCACGCAGAAGCTGTTGGACATGGTGAAGAGGGGCGCGAAGGACGAACTGGACAATGAGGCTTGGTTGCGGTCGGTCGCCCACCTGGCAGGACGAAGTTACGAAGGACTGCGAGTCAGCATCCTCGAGTTTCTGGACACGGATGTGTTCAGCGTTTCGAAGGAGCACTGCTCTTCGTTTCTGGAACCGCTTATCGAAAGTTGGGATATCGACCTGGCGACCTTTGGGCTTGAGATTGTGCTGAACCGACGCCTGATATCGGGCCATGCAAAAAAGGTGGAGTTCATAGAGAAGGAAGTGGAGCGAGCGGGCGAAGAGCCCGGGCTGAAGAGATTTCTGAAATTTGAGGGAGTGCGCGCGGACATAACCGACGATGAAATTGAGTTTTTGCGGAAGCTGAGATTCAAGGACAGGCAGCCGACAGCGCTTTACTACTATCGAGAATTGCAGAGCCTCAGAGACCCGCTCCATTTTCGGGCGGGTGGGAATCGGAAGAACGCAAGAAAGGCGTCGGGCCAATCGCAGCCGCTAGGATCGGTCGCTCCACTGCAACGATTTAGCGACGCCCGCGGAATCGAGAAGCAGCTTCAACTGGAACGTAGAAAGGGCGCGATCAAGCGATGGGATGTGGACCGAGGGAGCCGGAATTAAGAGACAGCAAGGATTCACAAGTGTTGCTCAAAGGAGCTCGATGAAAGCCAAGGTTGTAAACGTTCAATATGTTGGTTTCGAAGTGAACGCGCGTGCCCGCAAGTACAAATTTCTAGTGCAGCAAGAGAGCGGCCCGCGCGAGTTTACGCTGTCGATTTTCAATGAGGCCTTTAGCTCGCGGCAAATCTCGTTTCAAGATGCGCCGGATTTCTGCTCGGCAAAAATTCATCGAGAGCTTGCGGCGTTTGAGAATAATCCGCCAGAGTCGCAGTACAAGATCAGCGAAATGGAACTGGAAGAATACCAGCGAGCGCATGCACCGCGGCAGACGAGCCGTTTTCACCGGCATTCAGTTGCGAAGAATCCGGCGACAGAGCACGTGGAGCGATAGCGAAAATCGTAAGGGAGATGGACGCTCATATGACGAAAACAGGTCTTACAGATTTTCAGCTCGTTGCTCGCGAGAGCGGATTCGTTGAGGTTGGCAACGCCGAAGGGGGAACTGTGTTGTGGTTCCGAAACGAGACGGCGGATGCAGGCTCGGCGGTACACAAGCGACTGTGCGTGGACGGCCTGACGAACAGCGCGACGGTATTTTGGGAGACGGCGCCGTCGGCGAAGCTGAACTCGATGACGTTTCGAACAGCGTCCGCGTTGAGGGCGTGGCTTGAATTGAAGGTGGGAGTGGCGGTTTAGGTCGCTATTGCTTCGGTTCGAACGATAAGTGATTTGCAATTGGTTGGGGGCTTCAGGGGCTGAAGCCCCTTTTTCTTTTGGGACGAGATTATGTCGCGGCTGGAGCCGCGACCCACAAAGCTCAGAGCGAGTCGCAAGTCTTGGTGCGAGCTGCAAATCTTGCGTTGTTCAAAGCGGCGTTGACTGATTTGTGTCGCGTGGTTGTGTGGGGTCTGGAGCGGGGGATACTGAGGGCATCACGATTACGGGCCATGATTTCAGTGGGAATTCGCTTGTTTGCGAACGCAATCGCGGACGCGTGTGGAGGAGCCCTTGGACAGTCGATTCATGAAAATAGGAATGGTGATGGCGGCGGCTGCGGCGGCTGCGTTGACGCTGCCGGGGTGGATTTTTGCAGGGGGTGACGCGCGGCCGAAGATCGGATTTGCGATTGAGGCGATGAAGGGCGAACGGTGGCAGACGGACCTGGAGGCGTTTCAGGCGCGGGCGAAAGCGATGGGCGCGGATGTTGTGTCGGCGGATGCGGGTGGGGATGACGACAAACAGTTCGCGCAAGTGAAGGAAATGATCAAAGGCGGGATCAATGTGCTGGTTTTGCTGCCGCACGACAGCGCGAAAGCTGGGCGGATTGTGGACGCGGCGAAGGCGGCGAAGGTGAAAGTGATCAGCTATGACCGGCTGGCGCTGAACAGCGATGTGGATTTGTATGTGAGCTTCGACCGGAATCAGATTGGGGCGATGCAGGCGCAGTATCTGGTGGAGCGAGCGCCGAAGGGGAATTACGTGCTGATCGGCGGGTCGCCGGGTGATGAAGGCGCGCGCGTGATTCACGATTCGCAGATGAAGGTGCTGAAGCCGTATGTCGATCGCGGCGATGTGAAGATCGTGGCGGACGGATATATTCAGGATTGGGTAGCGTCGGATGCGTACCTATTTATGTTGAAGGCGCTGGACGCGGCGAACGGGAACGTGGCAGGAGTGATTGCGGCGAACGATGCGCTGGCTGGAGGCGCGATTCAAGCGCTGCGGGAACATGGGCTGGCGGGGAAGACGCTGGTGTCGGGGCAGGATGCGGATCTGGCATCGGTGATTTGCATCGCGCAAGGCGTGCAGAGCATGACGGTTTACAAGCCGGTGACGCAGGAAGCGGAACGAACGGCGGCGGAGGCGGTGCGGCTGGCAAGGGGCGAGAAGATCGAGACGACGCGGACGATAAACAATAAGAAGATCGATGTGCCGACGATCTTGCTGCAGCCGGTGGTGGTGGCGCGGGGGAATATTAAAGAGACGGTGGTGAAGGATGGGTTTCAGACGCTAGTGAGTATCAATCGGGATTTGCCGGAAGGGGAGAGGATTCACTGAGGATTTGATTGGCAGGAGTTTGGTTTGCGGCGGGGCTTCGGATACGGGGTCCCGCTTTCGCTTTTTTTGGGTGCGAAGGCGGACGAATAGAGGTGAGGTGGCAGAAAGCAGATTCCTCGCTTCGCTCGGAATGACAGTTTTAATTTTGAATTACCAACGGCATTTCGGGCAGGGCTCGGTTTTGCGGCATTTGCGGCAACGAAGATCGACAACAACGAGCAAGTGAGTGTTACGGGAGGTCTTGGGCTTTGACTTCGAAGAAGCGGGAGATGATGGCGGCGGTTTGTTGCCAGTCCTGAGTTTCGGACTGGAGGGCTCGTCGGCCGGACTTGGTGAGGCTGTAAAAGCGGGCACGGCGATTGTTGTCGGAGGCGCCCCACTCGGATTCGATGGCGCCTTCCTGTTCGAGCTTCAGAAGGACCGGATAAAGAGTGCCCTGGTTGACGGCCAGGAGATCGCCACTGATTTGCTCGATGCGGCGGGCGAGTCCGTAGCCGTGGAGGGGGCCGAGGACGTCGAGAGTTTTGAGGACCATGAGGGCGAGAGTGCCCTGGAGGACGTCTGTTTTTTTGTTGGCAGGAGACATCTTGGTATCCCACAGAAGGATGACACGGGTCCTTTTGGAAAACAACAGGAAGTTACTAGGCCTGTAAGCCGAGAATCGTCACTTCTTGCCGCCCAGGACCTGACCGTGGGCTAAGGCTGCTACCAGCGAAACTCCGCCGACGATATTGCCAAGGAGCGTTGGGATGAAGAAGCCCGTTGCGTAGCGAAGGATCGATATTTTTCCGAGTACTACGAGGACGAAAACATTCGTCGAGCCGGCGATGATGTGGTTGAGACTGCAGATGCTGATGACGTAAGTGATGATCAGGATGACGACGACGCGAGAGGAGGAGGCGTCGGGAAGCATCCAGACCATGAGTGCGATGAGCCATCCGGCGAAGAGTGCGCGCAAGACGATGGTCCAGAATCCAGGACCGATGTGAGAAGAAGCGATTTCGATCATGGCGCGCTGGACGGAAGGCTCAAGGAAGTGAGTGCGGGCGATCAATAGTGCGAAGAGAAATGTGCCTGCGATATTGGCGGACAGGACGATGGACCAGAGGCGCAAAACTTTCGCGACCATCTCGAGATTCTTGTGCAGCAAAAGCGGAAGGATGACGGTGAGCGTGTTCTCGGTGAAGAGCTGCTGACGGCCGAGGATGACGATCAGAAAGCCGAGGGAATAGCCGGCGCGGGCGATGAGCGGGCGCCAAGGTGTGTCGGGGAGATACGAGGTGAGGGCGGATTCGGCGAGGAGCGAGAAACCCATGGAAAGTCCGGCAGCGAGGGCGGACCACGCCAGAGCGACGGCCGTGCGTTCGAGTTCTTCCTCGCCTTCGAGGCGCACAGCTTCGTAGACAACCTTGGCGCCGATGGCGACGCGTTCCTGAACTTTTTCGGCTTCGGCGAACGAGGATATGGGGCTTTCCGGATCATCGACGATCGCTTTTATTTCTGCGTTGGTTGAGTTGGTCGGCATGCGCGCGGAGACTTTGGGGGACTGTAGCGTGGATTGGCGCGCAATTATGTCGGGTGAACGATGTAGGGCTGGGGCGGCGATGCGGGAGGCGCGTTGCGCGTGGTAGAGGAAAAACGCGGGCAAGATGCTGGCGCTACCGAAGACGGGCACGGCGTTCCGTGTCCCTACTGGCACGACTATTTTGCGGGGATCAGGGTGCTGTGGCTGGCGACGCAGCGCCAGATGGCGCCGTAACGTATCCAGGTGTCGGTGTAGCGGGAGCGGA
>Ga0209169_10001800_pt1 | contig 12986 bp, 8 predicted proteins | sample HubBroMetageWRM4_FD_188346 | JGI IMG/M metagenome (GOLD analysis project Ga0209169, IMG submission 188346) | Warmed soil microbial communities from the Hubbard Brook experimental Forest, New Hampshire - Hubbard Brook CCASE Soil Metagenome WRM 4... | ecosystem: Environmental > Terrestrial > Soil...
GGGCTTGCCCGTCGATACGGAGTAAGAAGACTTTGCGTCCTCGTACCGCTGCGCTGAGCTTCGCATTCGTAGCAACCGCGGCGGGAATCGTCGCGTGCGGCGGCGGCAGATCAACAACCGGAGTTGGCGTAGTTCCGAACGCGCTGCGCCAAGCGACGGGCACGAGCCCGATCAAACACGTGGTCATCGTGATTCAAGAGAATCGCAGCTTCGATAACCTCTTCGCGACCTTCCCCGGAGCCGACGGCACCAAAACCGGCAAAGCTGCAGCGATGCCGCCGTCGGAGCAGTCGTACTGCGCGTACCACGGCATGCCGGTGATCACGAAACCGACGAGCGTTCCGCTTGCGGAGACGAATTTGATTGGTTCGGGCTTTGGTTCGAACGGAAAGTTCGAGGAGGATACCGATCTCGCTCACACATACCGCGGATTCCAGGAGCAGCATGACCACGGCCTCATGGACGGGTTCGACCTCACCGGTACCGGCGCCGACGGCAGCGGCCTGCCGGCCTGCACGTATGGCTACCAATACGTCAACCCGTCGGATATCGCACCGTATTGGGATCTTGCGAAGCAATACGTGCTCGCCGATCATACCTTTCAAACGCAGGGCAGCGGCAGTTTCACGGCACACCAAGATTTGATTGCGGGCGGCACGCAGATCGACGAGGACGAAGCCCTGATCGACAATCCCACCTTCTTTCCGTGGGGCTGCGATGCCAATCCCCCGGTCCGCACCGCGGTGATCAAGCGCGACGGGAAGGTCTATCGCATCGGCGGCCCATTTCCGTGCCTGAAATACAGCACCGTACGGGATCTGCTCGTTGCGGGCAAAGTATCGTGGAAGTTCTACGCAATGCCGGTGCAAAAAGAGAGCGGCTGCGATCAGGGCGATACGGCCGGGATCTGGAGCGCCTTCGACGCGATTAAAAAAGTGCGGTACAGTTCGGAATGGCAAACGAATGTAACCAAGGGTAATCTATTCTTTTTCAGCGACATTCGCAAGAACCGCCTGCGTGCGGTTTCGTGGATCACTCCTGACGCGCTGAACTCCGACCATCCGTCGGAGTTCAAGCATCCACCCTGTGGCAGGGGCGGACCGCCGGCCGATACGGGTCCCTCGTGGGTCGCATCGATCGTCAACGCGATCGGCCAAAGCCCATATTGGAGCTCGACCGCGATTGTGATTCTGTGGGATGATTGGGGCGGTTTCTACGACCACGTGCCGCCGCCGGCGCCGCGGAGCTGGCAGGGTGGCCCGGGTTTCCGCGTGCCGATGCTGATTGTTGCGCCCTACGTGAAGACGCACGTCGACCATACAATCTACGAGTTTGGAAGCATCTTGCGCTTCGTGGAGAATAATTGGAATCTCGGCACGCTCGGAAAGAACGACGCCCACTCGACCAGCATCGGAAACACCTTCGACTTTACTATGCTACCGCGCAAGTTTCACAAAATTAACTCGAAGTACCCCCTGGACTACTTCTTGCATCAGCAGCCGTCGGGCCTCGCGCCCGACACCGAATAGGATGGAAGAATGATGAAGCTCCAGGCGTTATGCGTCTCGCTCTCGTTGGCCGCGGCTGCGGTTGCCCTCAGCGCATGCGGCGGCGGGGGCACGTCCTCACTGCCGCGCTCGATTGCCTTTGGCCGGCACCACGGCTCGGGAAGCTCGCCGATCCAACACGTCATCATCATCGTTCAAGAGAACCGCAGCTTCAATAATTTGTTCGCAAAGTTTCCGGGTGCCGACGGCGCGACCCGCGGCAAAAAGCGGGTGAAGGTCGGCAGCAAATACGTCGACAAGTGGGTCACGCTCAAAGCGAGCCCGCTGGTGATCAAACACGACATCGCCCACTGCTGGTCGTCGTGGAAGGCCGCCTACGACAACGGCAAAATGGACGGCTTCAACCAAGAGTCGCTGAACGCGTGCGGTCAAGGCCCGCCGGCCGATACGTATCCATACCAGTACGTCGAGAAGTCGCAGATCGCTCCGTATTGGGACATCGCCGATGCGTGGGTCTTGGCCGATCACATGTTCCAGACGCAAGGCAGCGGGAGCTTCACGGCACACCAGGATTTGATTCGCGGGGGCACGTGCATCAATCAATGTGGCGTGTCATCGTCGTCGGCCTCGACGGAGAGTCTTATCGACAATCCTACCTATTGGCCCTGGGGCTGCGATGCGGCGTCGGGCGTGAAGACGAATCTCCTCACCGGTACGCTGCAATACTTGAAGGGTCAAGGCCCGTTTCCGTGCTCGAATGAATTCCCAAACGGCTCGAACAGTTACCCGACGCTGCGCGATCTTCTTGATAACGCGAGCGTCTCGTGGAAATACTACACGCCGTGCTTTAGCTCCGCCGACCAGCCCGGCTGCTCGCCGAGTTCCAACTGCGTCACCACCGGCAAGCCCCCGAACTGCGACGGCAGCCTTTTAGACGCGTTCGATGTCATCTATCCGGTACGCTACGGTTCGGAGTGGGGAACCGCCGTTTCGTGGCCGGAGACGAATATCTTTAGCGACGTAAGCAGCGGCACGCTTCCAAAGGTCTCGTGGGTGATTCCGGAGGACGACGCCAACGATCACCCCGGCGAGAACTTGCCGTGCGGCTGCGACAACGGTCCGTCGTGGGTCGCCAGCGTTGTCAACGCCGTCGGCGAGAGCAACTACTGGAATTCGAGCGTCATCATCGTGCTTTGGGACGATTGGGGCGGGTTCTACGACAACGTCTCGCCGAAGTTTCTCCGCGACGGATGGGGAGGCCTCGGCTTCCGCGTCCCGATGATGGTGATCTCGCCTTACGCGATCGCCGGCTCGGGCAGTCAAGGCGGTTACATCTCGCATACCAAATACGAGTTCGGCAGTATACTACAATACATCGAAGATAACTGGAGTCTCGGCAACCTCGGCACCACCGACGTACGCGCCAACTCGATCGACGACGTCCTCAACTACAATCAAAACCCTCGCCTTTTTAAGGCGATCCCATCGGAGCACGATGCAAAATACTTCATTAACCAGCCACACACGGTGCAACATGGCGACCCGGAATAAACCTGTCATCCTGGCGGCGATGCTCGCACTTGCGGCATGCGGCGGCGGCGGCGCTTCTTCGCTGACCAGCTCGATCCCGCCGCCCGACCAGCACCACGGCTCCGGCAGCACGCCGATTCAACACGTAATCATGATCGTGCAAGAGAATCGCAGCTTCGACGATCTTTTTGCCACGTTTCCCGGCGCCAACGGTGCGACACGCGGTCAAGAGAAGCTGAAGAAGGCCGGGAAGTATTACCGCAAGTGGGTGACGCTGAAGGCGACGCCGCTGGTGATCGGCTATGATTTGGCGCACTGTCGCCCCTCGTTCCTGTTGGATTACGACGGCGGCAAGATGGATGGCTTCAACATCCCGGCAGCGACGTCGTGCGGGCCGGGACCGGAGGCTGGAACGAAGCCGTACCAGTACGTCACCAAGTCCGACATCGCACCCTATTGGGACATCGCGCAGCAGTGGGTGCTAGCCGATGCGATGTTCCAAACCCAAGGCAGCGGCAGTTTCACCGCGCACCAAGACTTGATTCGCGGCGGCACCTGCATTCAAGCATGCGTGCATCTGTCGAATAGTACCGAAACGATCGTCGATAATCCCACCTTTTGGCCATGGGGCTGCGACGCACCGGGTCCCGTCGTAACGCACACCGTCAACGTCCACGGTGTGGAAAAAGAAAACGGCCCCTACCCGTGTTCGAACAAGTTTCCCAACTACAGCGGCTATCAGACGCTCGGCACGCGGCTCGACAGCGCCGGGATTTCGTGGAAATACTACACGCCGTGCTTTAGCGTCACCCTCCAACCCGGGTGCTCGCCGAGCTCTGATTGCTCGGGCAGCAAGCCGAATTGCAACGGGAGTCTTTTAGATGCGTTCGACGTGATCTGGCCCGTCCGCAATAGCTCGGAATGGGGCACCAAGGTTTCCTGGCCCGAGACAAACATCTTCAACGACATTTCGAACAGTGCGTTGCCGGCGGTCTCGTGGGTCATCCCCGACGATGCCGACTCCGATCATCCCAACCAGCCCTGCGGCTGCGACGACGGACCATCCTGGGTCGCGAGCGTCGTCAACGCCGTCGGCCAGAGCAGCTATTGGAACTCCAGCGTGATCGTGGTTGTCTGGGACGACTGGGGCGGCTTTTACGACAACGCGGTGCCGCCGAAGCAAGATAAGGAAGGCGGCTTGGGCTTTCGCGTGCCGATGCTGGTGATCTCGCCTTACGCGATCGCGGGCTCCAGCAGCCAGGGCGGCTACATCTCGCACACGCAATATGAGTTCGGCAGCCTGCTCAAATACATCGAAGAAAATTGGAATCTCCCAACGCTCGGCACGACCGATCAACGCGCCACGTCGATCGACGACACGCTGAACTACACCCAAACGCCACGCCAATTCAAGATGATCCCGTCGCAGCACTCTCCCAAGTTCTTCATGTCGCGACCGCACGTCGTGCAACATGGCGACCCCGACTAACGGCGTCATCCTTATCGGAGCGGAAATGTCATCCTGAGCTTGTCGAAGGATGACTAGGCTCCTCCGATGGCTGGTCTGCGCGGTAGCGGTAAGCGCGTGCTCGCATAATGCGCTGCCTGCCTCAACCGTTGCCGCGGCGCTGTTAACGCCCGAAGAAACCGGTGCCGGCAAGATCACCCATATCGTCTACATCGTTCAAGAGAACCGTAGCTTCGATAATCTCTTCCAAGGTTATCCGGGAGCGGATACGGTCAGCAGCGGCAAAGAGTCGGACGGCACGACGCTCAAGCTCCAGCCGGTGAGTCTCGCTTCGCATTACGATATCGACCACTCGGCCGAGGCGATGTTCCTGGCCTGCGACGGGAGCCGCAAACTTCCCGGCACCGATTGTAAAATGGACGGCTTCAATCGCGAGTTCGCGTACGGCGGGCCACCCAATCCGCAGTACGTCTACGTTCCGCACCCAGACTCCAAACCGTACTTCGATATGGCGCACGAGTGGGTCGTGGCCGATCGGATGTTCCAGTCGCAGCTCGATGAAAGCTTCGTCGCGCACCAATACGTAATCGCGGCGCAAGCGCACTCCGCGGTTGACTTGCCGCTCGGCGTGTGGGGCTGCGGTGGCGGTTTCGAGGACTTCATCCATGTAATCCACCCAGGCCGGAGAGTCTACGGAAAAGAGAAGCCGTGCTTCGACTACCAAACGCTCGGCGACGAGCTCGACAAAGCCGAGCTGTCGTGGCGCTTCTACACCAGCCGCTACGGCGCACCATCGAGCGGAGCCGGAGGCTATTGGTCGGGATATCAGGCCGTGCGCCACATCTATTACGGCCCCGATTGGCTGCACGACGTGATCTCGCCGCAAAAGCAGTTTCTCACCGACGTTCCCGCCGGCAAGCTCGCAAGCTTCACCTGGATTACGCCGCTCTGTAACGATTCCGATCACGTGGACTGCGGCGGCGGGTACGGACCGTCGTGGGTCGCCGCGCTGGTGAACACGATCGGCGAGAGCAAGTTTTGGAAATCGACGGCGATCTTCGTGCAATGGGACGACTGGGGCGGCCTCTACGATCACGTTCCGCCGCCGTACGTGGATTACGACGGTTTGGGCTTCCGCGTTCCACTGCTGGTGATCTCACCCTATGCAAAGCAGAACTACGTCTCGCACGTGCAGTACGAAACGGCAAGCGTGCTCCGTTTCGCCGAGAACCTCTTCGGCCTAGGACAACTCGCCGCGGCCGACGCCCGCGCGACCTCACCCGCGGCAGATTGCTTTGATTTTCATCAACAGCCGCGGGCCTTCGCGCCGATCAAGGCGCCGAAAAACCGCCGCTTTTTCATCAATCAACCCGGCGACTACCGCGTTCCCGACTATGAATGAACGGCTGCCGTTGCTGGCGATGCTCGTCGCCCTCGCCGGCTGCGCGGTCTCGTCGTCGCCGCAGTTACTCTTACCGTACATGCAAAATGGCGAGCCGTTACGCTCGCTAAACTCGACCGGCGCCGGGAAGATTACGCACGTCGTGTACATCGTGCAGGAGAACCGCAGCTTCGATGATCTCTTTCAAGGGTATCCGGGGGCCGACACCGTTTCAAGCGGCAAGGACTCCAGCGGTCAAACGATCCCGCTGCAGCCGGTTCCGCTCAAAGATCAATACCAGCTCGATCACTCCGCGAGAGCCATGTTCACCGACTGCAACGGAACCGGAGCGTTGCGCGGCACGCACTGCCGGATGAACGGCTTCGACAAAGAGTTTTTCTCGAACGGACCAAAGTCGGTCAAGCTGCCGATGTACGTCTACGTGCCGCACAAGGATTCGAAGCCATATTTTGACATGGCGCATGAATGGGTGGTCGCCGACCGCATGTTCCAATCGCACCTCGACGAGAGCTACGTCAGCCACCAATACGTCATCGCCGCCCAGGCCGCGTCGAGTGTCGACCTACCCGCGGGAGCTTGGGGCTGCGAGGGCGGCCCGAGCGATGCCGTCTCGACGCTTCGCAAGGACCGCTCCTACGGCCCTTCGATCGTCCCGTGCTACGATTACCAAACGCTCGGCGACGAACTCGATCGAGCGCGCCTCTCGTGGCGATTCTATACCAGTATGTACGGTAGCCGCTCGAGCGGCGACGCGGCGTACTGGTCGAGTTACCAGGCCGTCAAGCACATCTACTACGGGCCGGATTGGAAAAAAGACGTGATCGCACCCAACTGGAAGTTCATCAGCGACGTGCGCGCCGGGGAACTTGCGAGCTTTACCTGGATCACGCCGGTCTGCGATGATTCCGATCACGTGAACTGCCCCGGTGGCTATGGTCCGTCGTGGGTCGCGGCGCTCGTCAACACCGTCGGAAAGAGCAAGTTTTGGAAATCCACCGCGATCTTCGTGCAGTGGGACGATTGGGGTGGTCTTTACGATCACGTCCCGCCCCCTTTTGAAGATTACGACGGTCTCGGTTTTCGCGTTCCGCTACTCGTCATCTCCCCCTACGCCAAGAAAAATCACGTTTCCCACGTGCAATACGAGACCGCGAGCGTGCTGCGCTTCGCCGAGGATCTCTTCGGCTTGGGACAGCTCGCGGCGGCCGACGCGCGCGCTAACTCACCGGCGCCCGATTGTTTTGACTTTGCTAAAGGCCCGCGACCGTTCGTTCCAATCGCGGCGCCGCTCCCTGCGAAGTTCTTTATGCACCAAGCCGATGAATATGAGGCTCCCGACTATGAATAAGCCGTATGTTGTGGCGGCGCTGATCGTAGCGTTTGCCGGTTGCTCGTCGCAGTCGCTCCCGTATATGCAGGGTGGCGCGCCGCTGCGCACACTCTCGGGAACGGGAGCCGGAAAGATCAAGCACATCGTCTACATCGTGCAAGAGAACCGCAGCTTCGACAATCTCTTTCAAGGTTATCCGGGGGCAGATACCGTCTCGAGCGGTGAGGATTCGTATGGGGAGACCATCAAGTTGCAGCCGGTGAAGCTTTCGCAGCGACCGTACGAGATCGATCACTCGGCTACTGCGATGTTCGCGGCGTGCAACGGAACCGGGAAGCTGAAGGGAACGGACTGCCGGATGAATGGCTTCAATAACGAGTTAGCCTTCGGCGGCCCGACGCGTATCAAGTATCCGGAGTACGTTTACGTGCCGCACAGCGACTCCAAGCCCTACTTTGACATTGCGCACGAGGGCGTTCTCGCCGATCGCATGTTCCAATCGCATCTCGATGAGAGCTTCGTCAGCCACCAGTACATCATCGCGGCACAGGCCGCCTCGAGCGTTGACCTTCCGTATGGCGAGTGGGGTTGCGGCGGGGGATCCGCCGATACCGTTCAGACGATCACGCAGGATCGAAAATACGGCGTTTCCCAGCAACCCTGCTTCGATTACCAAACGCTGGGCGACGAGCTAGATAAGGCGAAACTTTCGTGGCGGTTCTACACCAGCAGCTATGGAAGCCGTTCCAGCGGCGACGCAGCCTTCTGGTCGAGCTATCAGGCCGTCAGACACATCTACTATGGTCCTGATTGGAAGAACGATGTCATCACGCCGAACTGGAAGTTCATCACCGACGTTCGCAAAGGCGAGCTTTCGAACTTCACCTGGATCACGCCGGTCTGCGATGACTCCGATCACGTGAATTGTTTCGGCGGCTACGGGCCATCGTGGGTCGCCGCGCTCGTGAACGCCGTTGGCAAGAGCAAGTTCTGGGATTCGACCGCGATCTTCATCCAGTGGGACGACTGGGGCGGCCTCTACGATCATGTGCCCCCGCCGTTTGAAGATTACGACGGCTTAGGTTTCCGCGTTCCGCTCATCATTGTTTCGCCGTATGCCAAGCGCGATTACGTGTCCCACGTGCAATACGAGACCGCGAGCGTCCTGCGTTTTGCTGAAAACCTCTACGGGCTCGATCAACTTGCAGCGGCCGACAAACGCGCGAACTCACCGGCAAAAGACTGCTTCGATTTCAACCAAAAGCCGCGACCGTTCGTCAAGATCGCCGCACCGCTGCCAGCGAAGTTCTTCATGCAGCAATACGGTGAGTATCAAGCCCCCGACTACGAATAACGCGCCTTGTCATCCTGACAACTTGTTTGACCAAGGGTGTGATCGAAGATAACGTTAGAAGGCCGGTCTCCAAACGGGATAGTTTTCACTTCCCAAGGAGCGTTTCCGCTCTATTAACGCACTCAAGGTGCAAAGGAGACCGACCCATGTGCGAGCATACCACAAATCGGCATCCAAAGAAACGTCCGATTTGATCGGCCAAGCGTGCCATCGCTAAGCGACTGATTGGATGATTGCGATTCGCGAACCGGAGGGCGTCGAAACCTCGAGCGATCATCCTTTACGCAACCGCTCGAGCAATAGCCCAAGGTAATCCGGCTCGCCCGCCATCTCGTGCTGCCGGTATTCGGCGTCGTTAAAAAGCCAATCCGGAAGGGTCGGTGGTAAGCCGATCTCGTCGTCGGTGACGTCGAACACAAACCGCATAGGCGCGTCGTCGTAGGTCCAGATGGCATGCGTCACGACCCAAGCGCCAAGCACATTGCGGAAATGCACCGTCACGTCGGTTGGGCTTACCGGCGCCCCTGGCGACGGCTGATAGATGCCGACGAAGTGCGCCTTCCAAAGATCGAACGTCTGCGCGTCGATCCACAAATCGCGAAGGTTATGCCGCTGCGGATCGCTGCGCGGATGCAGCTCTAAATGATAGGCCGGATGCCCATCGACATTCTCGATCGGCGGCGTCGAGTTCGCGTTGCCGATCGTATACGCCACCGGCGCGTACGCGACCACGGTGGCGATGGTCTTCAATCCGGCGACGTCAGGCGCCATCATGCTTTGCGCCGTCCCCGCCGGTGCGAGGTGTACCGACGAGCGCGTCGTCCAGGCAAACGGCCCCAAAAACTCCGGCAGAATCATCGCAGGCGGCAGCTTGCCGCTCGGAATCGGATCGCTCTCGTTCTCCATGCCGTCCGCCAGCCGCACTGCATAGCGATGAACCTCGACGGTGTTGGTCTCGCCGGTGTAAAACCCCATCGGCGTGGCGTGAATGTGCCACGTGTCGGTGAAGATGGCATACGGCGGCACTGGATACGATTGCCAACGGCGAAATGCGGTCTCGAAGATCTGTTGCGCCGGCTGCGGCGTGGCTTGCGGTTGCGAAGCTGTGGGCGGCGCCGCTAGGGCCGCCGAGTTTTCCTGGGCGAGCCCGGAGGTAGTCGTGGCGGCGAGAGCTACCGCCGCGAGCGAAAGACCCATCTTGATCATGAGCTGTAAATCGATGGATTCACCATCGCCCCTCCGTTGACCGGCGTGGTGACGTTGCTCCCGCGTCGCATTGCTATTCGTCTGCGCTTGTCTTGGAAACTTGCATAGGCAGGCGCCGAACATTTCTGAAAGGGAGGCAGGAAGGACCGCCTCCCTCCTTGCAGGAATGCAGGCCTTCCCCAGCTCTCTTGTGAGAAAGGATCACTGCTCAATGAAGGTCTCCGGTTATACCGCGAGAGCGGTTGGATTCACGGCTGCGATAGCAATTCTCGCTGCGTGCAGCAGCGGTACGCAGCAGGCGTTTAGCCCATCGGGAACGGGAATGTCGCCCCTGAGCGGCGTCCTCGGCGTTTCGAAGAGCGGCGCCCTGCATGACGTAGGCGTGAGTCGGCAGAGTCACGGGCATTCTTGGATGACGCCCGATAAAAAGAAGAAAGCCCTCCTTTACATCAGCGATTACAACAATAGCGTGCTCGACGTCTATTCGTATCCCCAACTGAAGATGGTTGGACAGGTTACCGGGCTCACGAACCCCGACGGTCTCTGCAACGACAAGAAGGGGAACATTTGGGCCGCTAACAACACCGGGCAGAGCCTCACCGAGTACAAGCACGGCGGCACGAGCCCGATCAATACGCTGGCCGATACGAGCGAATATCCCGTAAGTTGCTCGGTCGATCCGGGGAGCGGAAATCTGGCCGCTAGCAACATCTTCAACTTCAGCGGTGGCCAGGGCAGCGTAGCCGTCTATACCGGCGCGAAAGGAAGTCCGACGCTCTATCAAGACTCGGATCTCCACGACGTCTTCTTCGTCGGCTATGACAACAAGGGCAACCTCTTTGCCGACGGCGAGGATGCCTCGGGCCGCTTTTCATTCGCCGAACTGGCGAAGGGCAGCAGCACGCTGAAGACGATCACGCTCTCGGGCGGAACGATTACCTTCCCCGGCACCATTCGTTGGGACGGCAAGAACGTCGCGGTCGGCGACCAGGAGTATCAAGGGCAAGCAACGTCCGCAATCGATCAGACGAACGGCGCGGGCGGCCAGATCACCGGCGTGACGGTTCTGTCGGGCTCGGTCGATGTCGTCGGCTTCACGATTGCTAAGAGTGTAGCCATCGGTCCGGACGCAGGTAACGCCGAGGTCGAATTCTACAAATACCCGGCCGGCGGCTCGCCGACGAAGACCCTCACGGGTTTCTCGGCTCCGTACGGATCCGCGATTAGCAAATAAGCGTAAACCAAACCAAAAGCTGAAAAAAGGCGGGCTCGCACACGCGAGCCCGCTCTCTTTTATACCTTTGTCAAGGGCGAAAGGTAAAACCTGAGAGAACCCTTGCAGTTGGGACATCGCTCTGCTATTTTGGTGAAGAACACGGTGACTGCCCTGTCCCCGCGCGTCAAGGCGTAGGAGGTCACATGAAAGTTCTCAGATTTGGAGCCCTCGCAATTTGCACCGGCGCTCTCCTCAGCGGGTGCAGCGGCTACGTTCCGCCTTCGCGAGTCTCGAACACGACACCGCCCAACGCAGCATCGTCTCTTGCACCGCAAAAGAAAACCGGCGCTTCGGCGCTCACGGTCCTCCACGTCTTTCGCTTGCCGGCTCAAGGGCAGAACCCGTATGCGCCCGTGGTCGCCGACTCAGCCGGGAACATCTTCGGAGAAACGAATCAGGGGGGCCATCTGACGTCCGGCGGCGGATGCGGTACGGTGTTCGAGCTCAAGGCGTCGGGAGCGGACTACACGGAAAGCACGCTTCACGTCTTTCATAGCGAGCCTGACGGTTGCGGCCCGAGCGGCGGCTTGACGATCGATTCCGACGGCGCCGTTTACGGAACGACGGAGTGGGGTGGTACGACGGCCGGACAAGGCGCGGGCACCGTCTTCAAGCTCACGCCCTCAGGTTCGGCTTACAAATACGCCGTGATCTACCGCTTCAAAAATAATCGCGACGGCGCGTGGCCGGTCGGACGTGTCCTGATTAGCAACGGCGAGGTCTATGGCGCCACGCAATACGGCGCAAGCTATGCGTGTGCAGGCAACACGGAGGGGTGCGGAACCGTTTACAAACTCACGCCGTCCGGGAACACGTATAAGGAAACGATTCTGTACGTCTTCAAAGGCGGTGACGACGGACTGCTTCCGATCGCCGGCGTAGCGATAGATTCGAGCGGTGCGCTCTACGGCACCACGCAGTTCGGCGGAGGCTTCGGAAGTATCGGCGACGGCGCGGTTTACAAACTAACGCCGTCAGGTTCGGGTTACCGCGAGAGCGTCATTCACGCCTTCGGCTACAGCGGCGATGGAAGCACGCCCTGGGCGCCGGTGATCGTCGACTCCAATGGCGAGGTCGTGGGCACGACGCTCTACGGCGGCGGCGGCAGCAACGGCGGAGGTATGGTCTTTCGCCTCACGCCGTCGGGATCGAAATACCAAGAAACAATTCTCTATCGCTTTGCCGGTGGCAGCGATGGATCGCAGCCGCAAGCGCCGGTTATCGAGAATCGGGGAATACTCTTGGGAACGACCAGCGACGGCGCAGACGGATTCCCATGCCGCCGTGAGTGCGGAACGATTTACGAGCTGCGGTCAAACTCGAGTGGCTACCAGCATACGGTGCTTTTCCGCTTCCACGGGCAAACCGGCTACTTTCCACGCGCCGGCGTTATCCTTCGCCAACACGCGCTTTTTGGTGCAACGTACTTTGGAGGCGACAAACGCAAGTACGCCGCCGGAACCGTTTTCCGGCTGCGCTACTAGCATTCTGGGCGGCCGAAGGGGCCCATTGTCGCAAGGATGCCCGCGCTGGCCTTCAAACAGAGAGAAGCATGGAGAAATCGGGTCACCGTTGGCATCAGCCATAGATCGTGAGTGAGGCGAGCGTCATCGGGTGGCTGCTCGACGGCGACCCCGCAATTCGCTGGCAAGTGATGCACGATCTCATCGATGCGTCCGATGACGCCGTCGCACTCGAGCGATCGCGCGTCGCGCGAGACGGTTGGGGGCGTGCGCTGCTCGAGCGTCAAGCACCAGAAGGTTGGTGGAACGCCAACGATCCGGGTTGGATGATCGCCATGGACGCGCTCGTGCTCTTGCGCGAAATGGGTTTGGAGCCATTTAGCGATGAAGCGCGCCGTGCGATCGCGCGCGTGATTCGATCACTGAACAGCGCGCCGTCGATGGGCGTC
>Ga0209169_10001801_pt1 | contig 12985 bp, 5 predicted proteins | sample HubBroMetageWRM4_FD_188346 | JGI IMG/M metagenome (GOLD analysis project Ga0209169, IMG submission 188346) | Warmed soil microbial communities from the Hubbard Brook experimental Forest, New Hampshire - Hubbard Brook CCASE Soil Metagenome WRM 4... | ecosystem: Environmental > Terrestrial > Soil...
AATTGCAGGCGCAGGCTGTGCGGAATTTGCGAGAGTCCGCCCTGCTGCTCGGCCCACTCGGCTAGATTCGGACCGCAATATTCACTTTCGAGAAAATATGGAGCTGTCTCGAAGTTCCAGTCGAGGATGCGGACGAACTCCGGGCGATCACCGAGCGACTCGCGGAGAAAACGTGAGACGGTGATTTCGCGCTTCAGACCTTTCAGGCGCTCGCCGTCAGCAGCAAATTTGAAGACGCGCTGCTCGCGAGTTCGGGGATTTTCGGCTGTCCAGACTTCGCTCGATCCCGAAACTTCCATGGCACGCACGAATTGCCAGTGCTCGCGGCCGGGAACGGTTTCGCCAACTTTAAATTCCAGCCTCGGCCCCGGCGCGGCCGCCACGGTTTTGCAATAAACCGGCACCGCCAGGCGATAGCCAACCCGAGGCACGGTGACGATGGCGGGATGTTCTTCGTCGCCCATCGCCTTGCGCAGCTTCGAAACCGCCGTGGCTAAAGAGCCGTCGACGACGGTCACGTCGGGCCAAACGGACTCCAGCAACTCTTCTTTGGTGACGACCTCGCCGGCGTGAAGCAGAAGCTGCAGCAAAATCTCGAGCGGCTTCGATTCGAGATCGATGCGGCGTCCGTCGGTGCGCAATTCGCGGCTGAGTTCCTCAAACTCGTAGTTGCCGAAGCGCCACACGCGACTGAATGTCTCTATGACCTGATCGTTAGGATTCATTGACTTAGGTTCGCTTTAGAGTTCTTAAGAATTTCATCACAACACGCGATGGGGGATTGTGTAAGACTGTCCGCCCAATCGCTACTGGAGGGTGTGAGCATTGTCACACGAACCAGTCGGCTTGGCACAAATTTTATCTCCCGGAGCGTCTCATGCGCGCAGCGTCGGTGCGGATTTTCTCATTGCAGATTTTCGCCCTCTGCCTGGTTGCAATTTTCTTCACACTTGCCGGATTTGGCGCCGCGCAGAGCTCCGCAACAAAACACAAGAAGTCAGGCGCTCATGCATTGCCTGCGGACGCGCCGAGAAATGGCGCGCCGCTTCCGCAGGCAACTGACACGTGGACGGGCGGCGGCTCGAACACCAATTGGAGCAACGCCAGCAACTGGAGCGGCGGGGCCATCACCAGTGGCGAGAATATTCTGGTCAATCTGAGTTCGGCGTCTACTACCGACGATGCGAACTTCACCATCGGCTCATTCACGCTCAGCAATGCCGGTGACTCGGCCACAATTAATTCAGGAGTCGCCCTGACCGTGCAAGGCGGCATCAGCAACGCGGGGACGGTTGCTCTATCCAATGGCAGCACGCTGAATGAGACCGGCAGCATCGTGAACAACGGGGCGATTCAGCTGAACTCGAGCGGCAGCACGACGCAGATCGTGCTGAACGGAAACGCCACGTTGAGCGGCACCGGCACGGTGACGCTCTCGAACAACGCCAACAACTACATTTACGGATCGAACGCCCTGTATCAGCTAAATAACCAGGAGACGATTCAGGGCGCGGGACACATCGGCAACGGCCAAATGTCTCTGATGAATTCAGGAACCATCAACTCGAACCAGTCGGCGGGCATGTTCATCAACGTCAACGACGGGCTGACGAATACCGGAACGATTGAAGCGACGTCGGGAAGCGTGTTGCAGTTTCTCAACACGAACGCGGTTAACACTGGCGGAACGATTTTGGCCAACGGGAGCACGGTTCAACTGACTGGTTCGACGATTCAAGGCGGAAACGTCACGGTGTCCGGAGCTGGGTCGCTGCAATTCAACACGGCCACGGTTGAAGGCGGGACGGTGACCAACAGCTCGACCGGAACGATTGCCATTGCGTCGGGCTACAACAACTTCCTGGGCGGGACGATCGTGAATCCCACGGGCGGATTGCTCAACATCCAAAACGGCGCCGGCCTGTACCTGATGGGCGGGACGTACGCACAGCTGGGCGCAGTGCAGTTGAATTCGACGGGCAACATCACGCAACTGGAGCTGCAAGGCAACGTGACGCTGAGTGGCGGCTCGGTCACGATGTCGAACAACTCGCAGAACTACATTTTCGGATCAAGTTCGCTGAATACGCTGACCAATGCGGAGACGATCTCAGGCGCGGGGCACATCGGCAACGGGCAGATGACGCTGATTAACTCTGGCATCATCAATTCGAACCAGTCGGGTGGCATCAATCTCGATGCCAATGGCGGCGCGACGAACACGGGGACAATCGAAGCGACTGCAGGTTCCACACTGTCGGTGAATGGGACCACGATCAACAACACGGGCGGAACGATCGCCGCGAACACGGGAACCTTGCAGCTGACTGGATCGACGATCAATGGCGGGAATGTCACGCTTGCCGGCGCCTCGACGCTGCAGTTGAACACGGCCACGATTCACTCCGGCAGCACGATCACCAACAGCGCGACGGGGACGATTTCGGTGGCAAGTGGCTACAACAACTTCATCGGCGGTACGGTGAACAACTCCGCGGGCGGAGTGTTCTCCATCGCCAACGGCGCGGGCGTGAATCTGGAAGGCGGGACCTACGCGCAATTGGGGAAAGTAACGCTGAATTCGACCGGCAACATCACTCAACTCGAGTTGCAGGGCGACGTAACTTTAAGCGGCGGATCGGTCACGCTGTCCAACAACACGCAGAACTACATTTTCGGCGGGATGGGCACCGATGTGTTAACGAATAACGAGACGATCTCGGGCGGCGGACACATCGGCAATGGTCAAATGGCGCTGATTAATGCTGGGACCATCAACTCGAATCAGTCTTCTGGCCTGACGATCGACGCCAACACTGGAATGATGAATACCGGAACCGTCGAAGCAACTGGCGGATCGATTCTAGCCATCACCAACACTGCCGTGAACAACACGGGCGGAACGATTGCCGCCAATACGGGCACGGTGCAGTTGACCGGTTCGACCATCACCGGCGGAAACATCACGCTGACGGGAGCATCGTCGTTACAGCTCAATACAGCAACAGTTCATGGCGGAGACACGATCACCAATAGCGCGACCGGAACCATCTCTGTGGCAAGCGGCTACAGCAATTTTCTGGGCGGGACGATCAACAACTCGGCGGGCGGAGTGCTGTCGATCTCGAACGGAGCCGGGCTGCATCTGCAGGGCGGGAATTATGGACAGCTTGGCGCGGTGACGCTGAACTCCTCGGGCAACATCACGCAACTGGAGCTGCAAGGCAGCGTCACGCTGAGCGGTGGTTCGGTAACGATGTCGAACAATTCGCAGAACTACATTTTCGCCGGCGTCGGCAGCGACGTTCTCAACAATCAGGAGACGATTTCGGGCGCGGGCGTAATCGGCAACAACTCCATGACGCTGGTGAACTCGGGGACGATTAACTCGAACCAGTCGGCAGGCATGACGATCAATGCGAATCAGGGCGTGTTGAATACGGGAACGATTGAAGCAACTGCAGGGTCGAACCTGCTCTTCTCGAATACGACCGTCGGCAATGGCGGAGGCACAATCGCCGCCAACACCGGCACGATCAACGTCACTGGCGCAACCATCAATGGCGGCACGATCACGCTGACCGGAGCATCTTCGCTGCAGTTGAATAGTGGCACAGTACACGGCGGCACGATCACCAACAGCGCGACGGGAACGATTGCGGTGGCGTCTGGCTATAACAACACGCTGGGCGGCGCGATTAATAACTCGGCGGGCGGAGTGCTCTCGATCGCCAACGGAGCCGGCCTGAATCTCGATAGCGGCAGCTACGCGCAACTGGGCAACGTAACGCTCAATTCATCGGGCAACATTACACAACTTGTGATCGGCGGCAACGTCACGCTCAGCGGCGGTACGGTCACGATGTCAGGAAACACGCAGAACTATATTTTTGGCGCGGCTGCGAACGATGTGCTCACGAATGCAGAGACGATCCAGGGAGCCGGCAATATTGGCAACGGCGTGATGGGGCTGGTGAATGCGGGAACGATCATTGCCAACGCCAGCGGCAATATGGTGATCAACGTCAGCTCGATGAACTTCAACAACACGGGCACGGTGGAAGCGAACGGAGCGAACCTGACAATTCAAGGGCCGGGCGTGACCTTCCTCACCAACGACAACCAGAGCACAGGCACGCTGACGGGCGGAACGTACATTGCGAGCGGCGGCAATATCTCGTGGAATGGCGGCGTGAACGCCATCAGCACTCTTGCGGCCAATGTGACTGAGCAGGGCGGCGGACAGCTGATCAATACCTATAACAGCGGCAGCACCAACATGCTGGCGGGCTTGACGAGCATTACTTCAGCCGGATCGCTGACCATTGGCGGCGTGGCGTTCACCGACGCTGGCGCGTTCAGCAATGCGGGATCGCTGACGCTGCTCAGCGGCGAGAGCTTCTCGGTCGGTTCGCTGGCACAGATCAGCAGCGGTTCGCTGACGGCTGGAACGTATGTTCTCAATTCGAATCTGAATCTCACCGGAGCTGCGCAGAGCATCAAGACAAACGCGGCGACCCTCACGCTGGCCGGTGGAACCATCGAGAATGCATCGAACAGCACGAATGCTCTGGCCGGCCTCGCGACGAACTCGGGCAGGCTGACGATTGCAGGCACCGGCAACAACGTTTCAACAACGGCAGCAAGCTTCAGCAACGCAGGCTCGCTAACTATCAATGCCGGCGACAGTTTCACCGCTGCCAAGCTGACGCAGATTAGCGGCACGACGCTCGGCGCAGGAACTTACGTCCTGGCCGGGAATCTCGATCTCACCGGCGCAGCGAACGTGACGACGAATTCGGCCACGTTGACGCTTGATGGCGGCACGATTCAAACCGGTTCGACCAATGATCTGGCCAACCTCTCCGCCAATACGAAGAGCTTGACGATCGCCAACAATGCTAGCTTCACTACCGGCGCCAGCTTCACTAATTCCGGCGCAGTGGCCGTGGCCTCGGGCAGCACATTCACGGTCAACGGCAGCACTGGCTACAAGCAGACCGCTGGAACTACGACGATCGACGGAACGCTGGCCAGCAGCGGAGGAACAACCGTCAGCGGCGGAACGCTGCTGGGAGCGGGCACGATCAGTGGCAACGTCTCGAACAGCGCTGCAATCAATGTGGGTGACAGCGGCAAAGCTGGACTGCTCTCGATTACGGGAAGCTATACACAACTTTCCAGCGGCAAACTGAGCGTCTCGGTCGGAGGAACGACCGTGGGTACGCTTTACAGCCAGCTCAAGATTTCGGGCACGGCCAGCCTGGGCGGAACGCTCTCGGCGGCGCTGATCAACAAATTCACGCCGACGATTGGGCAAACGTTCACCATCCTCACAGCGACGGGCGGATTCGGCGGAACGACGTTCACGAATTCAACCATCGCCATCAATTCGAGCGAGCAGTTCGACATCTCTTACACTTCGACCAGCGTGGTGCTGACGGTGGCTTCGACGTCGCCTTCGAAGTCAAATGGGGCGAATCAGCCCTCAAGCCAGATGGTTGCGGCGATGCCCGTGCAGCCCGTCAAAGGAATCGCGCTGAAGGCAACGAACTCTCTACGCCATGCGGTGGGGTTAGGCGTTAGCAAGCGAATACAGTTGGCGAGCATCGGGGCGGGTGGAAGAAAAGTTCTATCGGGTGCAGCCCTCCCGAGCGCGCGGCGAATTTGGGAACATGTTCCGGCGACTCCGTCATGGGATCACGTAAAAGCAGTCACGATCGCGCAGGCTCCGTCAGCAGGAACGCGGTCGAATCTGGCGCATGCGGTTAACCTCACGCATGAGATCAGAAGAACCGGAATCGGCATCACGGGAATCAGTCATGCCGTCCCGGTCCGCGCACCCTTGAACGGATGGAGCGTCGCCCCGATCAAGCACATGCCACTGCATATTCTTCCGCCGGTGCGCCCAGCAATCCGGTAAGGCGTTCTTCTAAACTTCGCCTAAGCGAGCCCGGTCGAAACGGACCGGGCTTTTTGCTTTTCTAAAATATCTACGAAGATTTTCGTTGACACTACGAACACCTTCGTATATGGTCTTTTTCATGAAGTCATCCCCGCAGAAACCGACTGCTTCGGAGCTGGAAATCCTGCGCGTTCTATGGAGCCGCGGCCCTTCCACGGTTCGCGAAGTTCACGATGCCCTCAGCGAGAAAAAGGCGATGGGATACACCAGCGTCCTGAAATTTTTGCAGATTATGACGGCAAAAGGCACGGTTCGCCGAAACGAAAGCCAGAGGGCGCACGTCTATGAATCATGCCTGCCCGCCGAGCAAACCAAGCGGCAGATCGCGGGCGACATGCTGCAACGAGTATTCGAAGGCTCCGCCAGCCAGCTCATGCTGCACGCGCTTGCAGGGCGCAAGGCGTCGCCTGAAGAAATTGAAGAACTACGCCGCATGCTGGACGAATATGAAAGGAACCGGCGATGAACGCTCTCTTAAATTTGCTTTCTCCGAGCACCATGCACTTCCTGGGCTGGACGCTGTTGCACTTCGTGTGGCAAGGCGCGGCTCTGGCCGCATTGGCCGCGCTGTTGATGACGCTTTGCCGCCGCGCGCAGGCTCGATACGCGATAGCGGTCGTCGCTTTAGTGGCGATGCTGGTTGCACCGGCCGGAACTTTCTATGTGCTGACCCATGCGAATGCCGCGTCGCCTGAGAGTTTCGAACCTGTGGCGCAGGCATCGCGGGCTGTGCCTCGTAACATTTCCGCGGCAGCGCCTTCCGCCGCGTCGCAACTCTCTCGCTTACGTCAGTCGCTGCCCTGGCCCGTTGAAGGCTGGCTGGTCGAAGCGTGGCTGCTCGGCGTGGCGTTTTTCGGCCTGCGTTCCGCCGGTGGATTTCTGCTGCTCGAACGCGAACGCCGGAAACAATCCGGCACGGTGAGCGACCGACTCCTTACGATTTGCCTGGCGCTGCAGCATAGGCTTGGTTTGAAACGCGTCATTCGTTATTGCGAATGCCAGTGGCTGCAGGCTCCGGCGGTGATCGGGTGGTTTCGTCCGATCGTGCTGCTTCCGGTTACTGCGCTGACCGGACTCTCAGAAGATCAACTGCAATCCGTCATCGCGCACGAACTGGCGCACATTCAGCGCTTCGACGCGTTTGTGAACGCCTTCCAGATTGCAGTTGAAACACTTCTCTTCTATCACCCTGCGGTGTGGTGGCTGAACAAGCGCATCCGCGTGGAGCGCGAGCATTGCTGTGACGACACCGCCGTTTCTCTCTGCGGCAATCCCGTGGAATATGCGCGGGCTCTCACATTGATGGAAGAGTGGCGCAGCGCACCCGCGCTGGCGATGGCAGCCAATCGCGGACCGCTTTCCGAACGCATCTTCCGAGTGCTGGGATTGAAGTCATCGGGCTCGGCAACGCGCGCGGCGGGAGTCGCAAGCGGAATTGTTTGCCTTACCGCGGCGCTTGCTGCCGGCAACGTGCTGTTTGGGATTGCGTATCCCAAGATGCATGCCGCCGCATCTCGTCCACAAGTTATGCTCGGTCAGGTTGGATTGTCCCTTTCGCAATCGGCGGCAACGGCTCCTGCTGCTCCTGCTCCAGTCGCGAAGCCGTCAGCCGCTTTTGCTCCCGCTTCGGCACCTCGACCTGCCGCGCCGACAACCCCACAAGCAGCTCCTCACGCAGCGCTTCAGGCTGCGCCACAATCCGCGCCACAACCCGCGCCCCAGGCCGCGCCCGGCGGATCATACATTGACGCCATGAAGGCCGCAGGGCTGGGCGATCTCACTGTCGACGAACTCGTCTCGTTAAAAATTCAGAACGTCACCCCGGAATACATTCGCGGATTGCACGAACTGGGCCTGCATCTCGATGTCGACACGGTGGTGTCGATGAAGATTCAAGGTGTAACTCCTGAATATATTCACGAGGTGCGCGAGCTCGGATTGAATCCCGACGACGACCAGATCGTGGGCATGAAAATTCAGGGCGTTACGCCGGATTACGTGCGCGGTATCCGAGACGCCGGCTTTAAGCCTGACGTCGATCAACTGATTTCGATGCGGATTCAGGGGGTCACGCCGGAATATGTACGCGCGCTGCGCGAACAAGGGCTGCAACCCGATGGCGACGACGTGGTTTCCATGCGCATCCAGCATGTGGACATCGAGTACATTCGCGCCATTCATGCGCTTGGGTTCAAGCCAACCGTCGATGAATTCGTCTCGATGCGGATACAAGGCGTAACGCCGGAATACATCAAAGCATTGCAGGCAGCGGGCCTCACCTTCGATATGGAAGAACTCGTGGATGCCAGGATTCAGGGCGTCACGGCAGAATTCATCGCAAAAGCCGCGAAACACGGATTCAAAAATCTGACTCTCGAAAAACTGATTCAATTGAAGCAGACGGGAGTTCTCGATTCCGAAGCCGATATTTAAATAACTCATCTTAGAAAAATGGTAAGGAGAACTCGTATGCGTATGCTCCGCACTCTCGCATTTCTCGTCTTCGGTCTGGGCCTTGTGTTTGTCGCCGTTAAGGATCGCGTGGGGCACGTGAGTGCAGCCGGGCGCAGCGATGCCAGCGCTGACACGCACGGCGACGTGCGCAGCGGCAATTGGACGATGCAACGCTCCGACGAGGCAGACAAGGTTGAGTTCGCGCTCATCGAGCATCGCAATTCCGGCCGGTCGGAGAGTGAATCTACCTGGCCTGCGAGCGCTTTCGCGGGCGTCGACTTCTCAAAGGCTGGGCGGCAGGACGTGCATTTCACGATTAAACGCGACGCGGGCACGTTCGAGTGCGAAGGCTTTCTCGATAGCGGCGAGGGAGCCGGCATCTTCCATTTTCAACCGAATCCGAACTACGCGAGTGAGATGCGCAAGCTCGATTTTCCGATCGACGACGAAAAGCAATACGAGATGGCCGTGCAGGATGTCAGCTTTGAATTCGCGAAGCAGATGAAGAGCGAAAAACTCACCGATCTGGACGCCGACAAACTGATCGCCTTCCGCATCTTTGGCGTGAACTCCGCTTTCATCGATGCCCTACGAAAAGAGGGCCTGACTATTAACGACAGCGACAAGCTTGTGGCCTTTCGCATCCATGGCGTCTCGCCGGAGATGGTGCGATCTCTGCATCAGGCCGGCTACTCGCCCAGCGAAGACACGCTGGTGGCCATGAGGATTCACGGGGCCACGCCGGAGTGGATCGCGGATTTGAAGAAGCAAGGTTATGACCACATCGATCTCGAACAACTGATTGCGTTCCGTATTCACGGCGTGTCGCCTGACTTTATCGAAAAGCTGCAGAAGCTTGGCTATTCGCATCCCGACCCCGATGAATTGGTCGCCATGCGGATTCACGGAGTCACTCCGGAATACATTGCTGATATGCGCTCGCGCGGCATGCGCGATCTGAGTATCGATCAACTGGTCAACATGCGTATCCACGGCATCGACTAAGAGCGTCGCACTCGGCGGAATTCAGCCGCACAGACTCTTCTTTTCTTCTAGAATCTCCTTTCTCTGATTTGCGGCTGCTTGGAAGATCGCAGCAGCCGGATCAAAGAAAGGATTCGTCGATGATCGTACGTTGGTTCGTCCTGTTGGCTGTTCTCTTCTCTGCTCTCTTCCCTGCACTCATTCTTGCCCAGACCGATCTGCAGGCGATTCACGGCTGGCAGATGCAGGACTCCGCGAAAGTCACGGGCGCAGGTGAGACCATCTCGACGACGAAGTTTGAGCCGCAAGGTTGGTATAAAGCCACGGTGCCGGGAACAGTGCTGACCACGCTGGTCGACAACGGGGTTTATCCGGAGCCGCTATATGGCGAGAACATGCGCGCGATTCCCGAGAGCCTGAATAAAACCAGCTACTGGTATCGCGCAGCCTTCACTGTGCCTGCGGCGTACAAAGGCCGGCAGGTATGGCTGCATTTTGGCGGCGTCAATTACAGCGCGCAGATTTGGGTAAATGGCCAACAGGCGGGGACCATGCGAGGTGCATTCATCCGCGGCGACTTCGACATCTCCACCTTCGTGACGCCCGGCCGTTCCGCCGTGCTCGCAGTTCTGGTTGCACCGCAGCCGCATCCCGGAGTTCCGCATGAACACACGGCCGCGTTGGGCGTGGGTAGCAATGGAGGCGAAACTGCGATTGACGGCCCGACGTTTCTTTCCACGATCGGCTGGGATTGGCTGCCTGCCATCCGTGACCGGGACACGGGGATTTGGCTTCCCGTCACCATGGATTCCACGGGCTCGATTGTTGTCAAAGATCCGTTCGTCACGGCCGATCTCGCGGCATCTCACGACAGCGCCGACCTGCACATCTTTGCGACGCTGGAAAATAAATCTGCGAAGCCGGTGAGCGGCGATCTCACAGGAACCATTCAATGGCAGAACGGGCAAGCCGCGCCGATCACTTTCACAAAATCGTTGACGATTGCAGCGAATGGGGCGCAGGAAATCAAGCTCGACAAGGATTCCACGCCGCAGTTGCACCTCGCGAATCCAAAGCTGTGGTGGCCGAACGGCTATGGCCCGCAGAATCTTTACACACTCACGCTGCACTTCGATATTGGCGGAAAAAGTTCTGACACGGCCACGCGTCAATTCGGCATTCGCAAAATCGAATATCAAGTTCCTGACTCCGAGAACCTGACGCTCTCGGTCAACGGCGTTCGCGTTATGGCGCGAGGCGGCAACTGGGGGCTCGACGAGGCCATGAAGCGCATCCCGCGCGAGCGGCTCGACGCTCAATTTCATCTGCACGCGCTCGCCAATCTCAACATCATCCGCAACTGGGTTGGGCAAAGCACCAGTCCTGACTTCTATGACATGGCTGATAAATACGGCATTCTGCTGTGGGATGAGTTCTTCCAGCCGAATCCGTTCGACGGCCCCGATGTCACAGACATTCCGACCTACATCGCGAATGTCACCGACAAAGTTGTGCGCTATCGAAATCATCCCTCGATCGCGGTGTGGTGCGCGCGTAATGAAGGCTACCCACCAAAAGAACTGGACGACACGCTGAAAGGACTGATGACAAGGCTCGACCCCAGCCGACTGTACCAGTCGAATTCGGCTGACGGGCGCGGCGTTTCATCGCATGGCCCGTACTACTGGCGTTCGCCGCGATTCTTTTATGCTCTGAATGAAAGTTTCAAGACGGAGACCGGTTCGGTTTCCGTTCCGACGCTGGAATCGATTCAGGGCATGATGCCAGAAAAAGATTGGGAGACAATCAACGACGACTGGGCGCAACACGACATGGCCAGCGGGGCGCAGCGCGGCGACGAATTTCCGCACTCGCTGGCGGAGCGTTACGGACACATTCGCAATCTGGCCGACTTCGCTCGCAAAGGCCAACTGGCCACATATGAGGCGTTTCGTGCGATGTATGAAGGACGCAACGCACAAATGTTTAAGGCGACTACGGGCGTGCTCTCATGGATGAGCAGCCCGGCGCAGCCGAGTTTTGTATGGCAACTCTATCACTATGATCTTGAGCCGAATGCCGCGTTATATGGCGCGAAGAAAGCCGCCGAGACGGTACATGTGCAATTCAACGAAGAAAACCGCGGCATTGAAGTCGTGAATAATCGTCCCGAAGAACTCGACGATCTCAGTGTGAAGTTGACCATCTATCGCTTCGACGGCACGGTCGATGCACATCAGGCGTATCTGGTGGCGAAGGTGCCGGGCAGCACCACCATCAAAGCCGCGGAGATCGAAGTGGATGCCCGCATCACGCCGCTGTACTTCATCAAACTCGATCTCACAGATGCGAAGGGCATTTTGCTCTCTACGAATTTTTACTGGCAGCACGTTTCCCAGGATCAGTTCGACGGCCTGGAAAATCTGTCCACGGTCGCACTTGACGCCGAGGCTAGCGCGCACGCGAATGGCGACAAAACGATGATCACCGTGACGCTGCATAACAACTCGCAGCACGTCGCCCTGCTCTCGCACTTGCAGCTGCACCAGAAAAAATCCGGACGGCGTGTCTTGCCCGTTTTTTATTCGGACAACTATATTTCGCTGGTGCCGGGCGAATCATCGACCGTCACGATCGAAGCGGCAACGAAAGATCTGCAGGGAGACGAGCCTCTCATCGAAGTCGATGGCTACAACATCGATGTAAAACCGGTCGACGGGCCGGTTTCGATTGCGCTGAATCTCAACGCGCAGCCCACGCACTGGCCGGCTTCGAATATCGTGCCCTAAGAAAAAATCGCAAACGCATCACTTTCATTGACTTGCCTTCGCATCCCGCCTACCATACCTGCGACCAAATGTTTGGCTACAAGTATCTCGCGCTATCACATCCGCCAGGACCTCACGCAAAATCTCATTTTCCAGCAAGAGTTATGAACCGTCGGATGGGGGACGGAGGCATGATTCTGAAGTCCATCGCAGCACTCGCTCTTCTCTGTTTGGTTCTGTCCGCGCTTCCCTTGTTTGCGCAGACTTCCGGCTCGTTTACCGGAACCGTGGTCGATGCCACTGGGGCGGCCGTCGTGGACGCGCACGTAACCGTGAAAAATCCTTCAACTGGCCTCCACCGCGAAGCCACATCGAACTCAGACGGCAACTATCTGGTCGCCGGGCTCGGCAGCGGCACCTATAACATCACCATCGCCGCACCAGGCTTTCGGACATTTCAAGCCAGGCGCATCATTCTTCGCGTCGGGGAAAAACTGCGGGTCGACTCCAAGCTGGAAGTCGGCAGCGTGACCAGTGAAATTGTCGTCGAAGGCAGCTCGGTTGGAAAGGTCGAGACTCAATCCTCAGAACTCGCCGGGACCATCACGGGCGACCAGATCGCGCAATTGGAGTTGAACGGCCGGGACTTTACTACGCTCATCAAGCTGGTTCCGGGAGTCAGCGATCAGACCGGGCAGGACGCCGGGGAGGTCGGGCCGTCAGGCAGCGTCTCTTATGCGGTCAATGGAGGACGAACGGAATTCAACAATTGGCAAATCGATGGCGGCGAGGTTCTCGACTCCGGCAGTAACGC
>Ga0209169_10001802_pt1 | contig 12984 bp, 11 predicted proteins | sample HubBroMetageWRM4_FD_188346 | JGI IMG/M metagenome (GOLD analysis project Ga0209169, IMG submission 188346) | Warmed soil microbial communities from the Hubbard Brook experimental Forest, New Hampshire - Hubbard Brook CCASE Soil Metagenome WRM 4... | ecosystem: Environmental > Terrestrial > Soil...
CACTTGAATGGCGTTTCTACTAACCCATCTTCCCGGTTTTTTGGATAACCAGTGGTGCTTAGGTGTTCGTTCCTGCTTACCGCTGCGGGGCAGTTCCGGTTTCACACCGGATTCCCTTTAACGTTTCCTGGGAAACGTCACCAGCAATCGCACCACAACATAAGGTGTCGCCCCACCCATGTCAACCCAAATGTTGCGCTTCTATGAAATTATCGTTCCCATCCCAACCCGCGGCATCCCAGCCAATTTAAAAGAGCGTTGTCATCCTGAGCGGAGCGAAGGACCTCAGACGCCAACCGCATCGCGGTCGATGCGTCACGCACCCAGAATGCGCATTTCCAAAATTGTCGAGGGAAGGACTAAAAAGCGCTGTCATCCTGAGCGCCATCCGCAGGATGGCCGAAGGATCTCAACGTACAGCCCAGGCACGTTCACGCGGCCAGCTACAACGACTGCCCCAACCTCTTCTCCAGCCCCGCCCGATACGTCCTGCTAATCCTCGTCCGCAACCCACTCTTCATCACCACCTCAAACTCCCCATGCGAAATCGCCTCCAAGTGCGACACACCCTCGATATTCACAATCGCCGACCGATGCACGCGCACAAACTTCATCGGGTCCAACTTACGCGCCAAATCGTTCAACGCCGCCCGATACAAAACCTCCTTCGTCCCCACATGCAGCGTCACATACACTCCCGCCGCCTCGATCCACTCAATATCCGCCACGCGAATAAATCGCGTCGTCCCCGCAGCCTTCACCACCAATCGATCCAGCCACTGCTCCCGTTCCGGCTCGCGCGACACCATCTCCAGCACGCGCTTGCCAAACTCCCGCATCCCGCGTTCATCCAATCGCGCCTTGATGCGAGCCATCGTCGCTTCAAATCGCTCGTCGCTAAATGGCTTCAGCAAATAGTCCAGCGCGTTCGCTTCAAACGCACGAATCGCATGTTCGTCATACGCCGTCACAAAAACCGTCAGCGGCATTTCCTTCGCGCCGATCGCATCGACCACTCCGATCCCATCCAGTTCCGGCATCTGCACATCCAGAAAAAGTATGTCCGGCCGCTGCGCCCGGATCATCTCGACCGCAACCGCGCCATTCTCGGCCTGCGAAATCGCCCCGACTCCCGCGTCCTTGTGCAGCAAATCCAGCAACCGTTGCCGCGCCGGCAACTCATCATCCGCAATCAGCACGCGAATATTTTCCGCTCGGTTCGTCGAGGCGGCGCTTGATTGCCCTGCGTCTCGAAGGGCTCCGCCCTCTTTCCGCCCATTCACCGCACTCACAATCGCTCTCCGTCCGCGATCCGATATGGAAGATCAACCTCAACTTCCGTTCCCCCACCTTCGCGATTCCGAATCTCAAACCGGCTACGCGCATTCGGATAGAGCCCCGCAATCCGCTCCCGCGTCGCCGTCAATCCCAATCCCTCCGACTTCTGCAAGTCCCATCCGGCAGGCAGTCCCACGCCGTCATCCGCTACGCGAATCTTCACTCGGCCATCCACTCGCGCCGCCGAAATCTCCACCGTCCCACCACTCGCCCGCCGCGAAACTCCGTGCCGTATCGCGTTTTCCACCAGCGGCTGCAAAAACAATGACGGAACCAGCGCCGTCCGTGCTTCTGGCGTCACTGCAACCTCAATCGTCAAATGCTCTCCGAATCGAATCTTCTGGATCGCAACGTAGTGCTCCAGAAATTCCATTTCCTCCGCCAGTGGCACTTCCTGTTTGTCCTTCGACTCCAGCGACAACCGCAGCAAATCGCCCAGATGCTCGATCATCGCCCGCGCCAGCCGCGGATCGCGCTCCACCTGCGACGAAATCGTATTCAGCGCGTTAAAAAGAAAATGCGGATTCAACTGCATCCGCAAAACATTCAACCGCGCCTCCGAAAACTGCTGCTCCAACCGCGCGCTCCGCAACTCGCTCGAAACGTAGCTCTGGTTATATCGATACGCCTGCCAGCTTCCCGCAATCACCCAATAGATCAGCAAATTCCACAAAAACATTCCGCGCAGCGCATTCGGAAATAAGTGCGGGTTCGAGAACGTCGACCAATGGTCCAGTCCCAGCAACACGCGTACCAACACCAGCACATAAACGAACAGGGAAGTGAACACCAGGCTGAGAACAACATGCGCCGCAATTCGCCGCCGCAGCTGCACCGCCGAAAACGGCAACCGCGCATCCACCGCAATAATCACAAACGCCAGCAGTCCCCAAGCCCACCACAACGCCAGCCCGGACAGCAGAACCACCCTGCGCGGCCCCATCCCAAAATTCGGCAGCGCAAATATAATCCCGAGCGAAGTCCAAAGCCCCGCCGCAAACAGAATCCTGCCCACCCACCGCTTCACATTTGTCGTTTCTTGCTGGCTCATTTCCATGCGTTGGCGCAATTCGATCTTCTCGGCAGGTTCATGTAGGGGCGCAGCACTGCTGCGCCCCAGGCCCGCACGATCTGAACCTTAAGAAGATCTGGTTTTTCTTTCCTGCTCCCCTGATTCTTCCCCCACTCAAACAAAGACGCAACCAGCCGGCTTTCCGTGTCCGGCAGGTTGCGCCCCAAATCTGATCCGCGACTATTTCCCCGCGATCCTCACACCCTCCACTGAGTCCAACCTCCAAACCACCCCCAACCCGTAAAAATTGCTCGCCACCGCGATCGCAACTTCATTGCTCCCCGCATTCAACGGTAAATCAAAGCCCCCATTCGTCAACGCCAGCCTTCCCTCCGGACTTTTCCGCGCACTTGCCGGCATAAATAGATTCTTGTCCGCATAGACCTGCTTCCCATTCACAAACACCCAGACCTCCCGCACCCACCCGATCGAAGTGTGAATCGTCTGCGCCTTGTCCGAATCAATCGTCGTCTTGATCCACGCCATGGACCGCTTTGGCCGGTCCATCGGCAATCCGTACTCCCGCGTAATGTCAATCAACCCGCCAAGCTCCGCCGTAATCGGCTTCCATCCCGCTGAAGCCGCAGGCATCTCGGCGTAACTCGGATCCTTGCCTTCCCCAAGTTCCGACGCAGTCGACAACTGCCAGTTGCGCACAAAACGCGCGTCCGTAACCGTCGGATCGGCCTCCGGCTCCGCCGACAATCCTTCGGTCGCACCCGGCGTGATGACCACGTTCGCGAAATACCCCGGCCCCGACAACCCGACGGAACCTTCGCTCGCATCGCCTTCCAGCCGCCCAACCTTCAGTGTCGGCGTCGCGCTGTGATTCACATACATGTTCATCCGCTTGCCCGAAATCACCAGCTTCACGTGATTCCATTCACCGTCGCGAATCGGCGCCGGCACCTGGTACTGCGGAAAAACATCCCACAACAAAATATTGTGCGTCTCTGGAGCGTACTGGAGACAAAATGGGCTCTCCGAGCATTTGCCGTTCGGCCGAAAATAAAACATCTCGAAATTCTTATCGTCGATCCGCCGAAACACCATCCCGGTCCCCATCACCATCGGCTGCACATCGAACTCAATCGTGCCGTCCTTCAGGTTGACGTCCTTGGCAATCGCCGTGCCGCCTTCGTGCAGAGCGATCGCATCCAGCCCCTGAATCTTTTCAAACGCACCCGACTCCGTCTGCCAATGCTCCGCCGTCATCGGCACCTTAATCGGCGCGGACGCCGCCGGGGTTGCGGCGGTAGCGGTCAGTGCCGAGCTGTCTGCGGCGTGGGTATCGGTGGCCGCCGCGGTGCCTGCCAGCCCCGCGAGTCCCGCTGTCACAAGCAGGAGTGCTGTGCGCGCCAATCGAATTCCAAAATTTAAGTTGATCGATGTCTGGGTTGAAAGGGAACTCCGAGGTCTAACGGAAGAGCTGGGTATAACAGTGTTGTATCTCATGCGCGCAGCCTAGACCCGCGCCAACGAGTCGGTCACCAAAATTGTTCCCAACCGGACTGCGTCATTCCAAACCGGACGACTCCACAATTGAAATACTCTGTTATTTTGAAGCCGCCGCCGCGTAATGAAGATATGCCCACGCTCGACACCCAAATCCTGATCTCTGGTGCCGGACCCACCGGCCTCACACTCGCCTGTGATCTCGCACGCCGCAAAATTCCTTTCCGGATCATCGACAAAGCTTCCGCATATTTCATCGGCTCAAAAGGGAAGGGGTTACAACCGCGCAGCCTCGAAGTCTTCGACGACTTCGGCATCGTTGACGACGTCCTCCGCACCGGAGAATTCCATCTCCCGTTTCGCGGCTACGACGGCCGGCAAGTCCTCGGCGAAAAAGACATGCACGAAGGCCGCAACCCGACGCCGAGCACTCCCTACGCAAGCCCGCTCATTACGCCCCAATGGCGAACCGAAGAGCACCTCCGCAATCTACTTGAGAGGCTCGGCGGCCACGTTGAACTCTCTTCCGAACTCGTCTCGCTCGCGCAAGACGACGAAGGCGTGGTCGCGACAGTGCGGCGCGGTGAATCGACCGAGCAAATTCGCTGCGCATTCTTGGTCGCCGCTGACGGCGGCCGCAGCTTCGTCCGCAAATTTCTCGATGTTCCTTTCGAGGGCGAAACGTGGAAGGACGAGCGCATGTATGTCGGCGACGTTCGACTCCGTGGTCTCGACCGCGATTTTTGGCATTCCTGGCCGAAACATCCCGACGGCTGGCTGGCGCTCTGTCCCTTGCCGTCGACCGACACCTACCAGCTTCAGGCGCAGATTCATCCAGAAGAAGAGCAAGAGCCGTCGCTCGAAATTTTTCAGCGCATCGTCCGCGAGCGCACGCAGCGCGATGACATCGCACTCCTAGATGCTCCGTGGACTTCTCTCTACCGCGTGAACATTCGCATGGTCTCCCGCTACCGCATCGGGCGCGTTTTTCTCGCCGGTGACGCTGCCCACGTTCATTCGCCCGCAGGCGGACAGGGGATGAACACCGGTATTCAAGATGCCTACAACCTGGGTTGGAAACTCGAGCGTGTTCTGAAAGGCGCGCCGGATTCTTTGCTCGATACCTACGAGGAAGAACGCCTTCCCGTCGCCGCCTGCGTCTTGGGCCTCAGCACAAGACTCTACAAAGCAATATCCGCCTCGACCGATGAAGGCATGCGCCGCGATGACATCGCCCTCCAGTTGGGAATTTCGTACAAAGAAATGTCGCTGAGCCAACATTCTGCTGAAACTCAGATAAAACTTTTCGCGGGCGGTCGCGCACCCGACGCTCCCGGCGAAGACGCGAACGGCAGCCCGGTCCGTCTCTTCGATTTTTTTCGGGGCCCGCATTTCACCCTTCTGTGCGTTCGTCCCTCGGAGGCTGCGACCGCAAGGATCAATCCCGGCGACATCAAGCAGGTGGCCGTCTTCCCATCTCGACCCGCCGAAAATTTGCCCACCGACTCCACAATCTTCGTAGACTCAGCGGGCCATTTCGCCGAAATCTACGGAGGAGCGTCCGATGAATTTATGCTCATCCGGCCCGACGGCTACATCGGATGGATTGGAAACAAGTCTTCGCTGGCAGAACTGCGAACCTATCTGGCATCTCGGCTGGGGCTGACGGAGTAACGGGAGTCCGAAGGGTAATACAGACAACTCCTCTGTGCCCCGTTGTGATTCTGGTTGTTGCTGAACGCCAGCTCGCTGGCCATCGCGAATTTCCCAAAATGGGAATTGGGGGGCACCACATACCACCCCATGTTTTTTCAAGAGTGTGGAAGTTGTTGCGTGGATTGAGGTTACAGACCGTCCGATATTGGGAATGTGGAAGTGATTGAATCTACGAGGCTTGCGGGCGCGTGCGGTTCGAACGATTTTTGGCCAGGGGGTGGTGCTCGCGACGCGGGTGTTCACGCCTTTCGTGAGCACTGGAAGGTATTTTGGTACGGAAAATTAGTGTTGAGGGCGTCGTTCTTCCGGCGCGGTGGCGATGCCGAGCCGGCGCAGCTCATCGACGTAATACTTGCGATAGAGCACGTCCCACTCTTCGCTGCCTTCGAGAATTTCTTTCTTTTGCGAGGTGATCTTTTTGCGCACTTCGGCGTCGGCCTTTTCTTCTTCGCGCAAGGTCGCCGTCAAAATCGCCACGACCTGCTGGCGAATGGTGTCGCGGTCTTCGACGAATTCCACTTCGTCGCTGGAAACGAGCACGTCTGTGATCTGGTGGGAAAGCCGAATGATTTTTTCGCGGCTGAGTCGCATGCAATGGAGGCCGGCGTTAGCGCAAAACAAGCTTGCGGTCGCGAGCGAGCTGTCCTTTCACCTTTTTGTACATTTCCTGGTACGAGACTCCGGTTCTTCGCATTTCATCCTGATGCTGCGTCAGGATGTCGCGCACTTCGTCGTTGAGCCGATCTTCGACGGTGATTTCTTCCATCATCTTTGCGCGCACGCGCGGAATCACCGCTTCCGCCGCTTTCGTTTCGATCTGATTTCCTTCGATGAGGCGCTTCACGACTTCCGAAGCCATGTGGGCGACATAGTCCCGATTAATGAGCATTCCGACCGATATCCTTCCGAAACCGCGAGGAAATCAGTGTACTGGCAGCACCGAAAGAGTGCAACTCGCCGCGACAATAAGCGAAATGCGTGCGTGTCGGCCATATCCGACGAATATTCACCGAGAGTGAAGAATCGGTCGAGTTTGGTTAGGCGTTCGGTCGAATGAAACCGCAGGTTATTCGCAAACGTCACTTTATCGGGTCGTAAAATCCTCCTGTTCTGGAGAGCGTTTTGGGGCCCGTCGAAGAACTTCAGGAGAGTCGCGATGAAGCTGCGTCTGGTGTGTCTGGGCGTAGTTTTTGCCGGTCTGGTTGCTGCCGATCCAGCAACCTCACAAGTGCCTCCGTTAGTTCCACCGGAACAACCTCAGTCGTCTCCGCCACAACCGTCTCCAAACAACGCCACCATCAAGGTGACGTCGTCACTGGTCTTTCTTGACGTAACCGTGCTCGACAAAAAGGGACGCCCGGTCACGAGCGGACTGACGAAGGACGACTTCACTATCACCGAGGACAAGACTCCGCAGACAATTTTCTCGTTCGAGGCGCCGGACGTCCACAACGCAGACGCTTCGGGGGAGGGAAACAATCCCAATGGAAAAGCTCCGGCGACAATCCTCGTTCTCGATCTGCTGAATTCACGATTTGAAGATTTCGCGTTCATCAGGCAAGAGGCTCGGGATTTTTTTAAGACGCAACCGGCGAAATTGTCCTCGCCCACTGAACTCCTGGTCGTGGGCAATAAGTCTCTGGAAATGTTGCAAGGCTTTACACGAAACAAAGACGATTTGCTCGACGCGTTGGAGCACGCGCCGCACGATCTGCCCTATAAGGAGAATGGATCCTTCGGGCTCGAGCGATTCGCGCAATCGATCGACGCGCTCGATCAAATCGCGCTGCAAAACAAGGGCGTGCCCGGCCGGAAAAATATCATCTGGATGGGGCACGGGGCACCCAACGTGTTTCTGGACACATTATATTTCACAGACAAATCGCTCGACACCTTGAAGCGGATCGTACACTCGATGACGAACGCTCTTGTGGACGCGCGCGTCAGCTTATTCGTGATCTATCCCGGAATACGGGCTTACAACACGCCGGCGTCATTCCCGTTCAGCGCGACGCAGGCGACGATCGATATTCGCGACGATCCCTTCGCTGGAGATGTTAACTTCGGCGTCTTCGCCAACGAAACGGGAGGTAAGCTCTTTTACAACCGCAACGATCTGAAGAAGGAAATTGCAGAGTCGAAGGAATTGGGATCCAAATACTACACGCTGACCTATCAGCCGACGAGCGTTGCCCAGGACGGAAGTTTTCAGAGAGTTCGCGTAACACTGCGCAATCCGGATCTTCGCGTCGTGACAAAGGCGGGTTACTACGCGCCCGACGCAAACTCGCCCGTTGATCCGCAACAGCAGCTGATGATGCGTCTGGCGGAAGCCGCGCAATCCACGATTCCATTCGATGCGCTGGGCGTAGTCCTATCGGATGTGAAGCGACATCCTGACGCGCGGACCGCGGAATGCACTGTGGAATTGAAGTCGAAAAATGTGACGTTTGAGCCGTTCACGAACGGGGCCGGCGTCGCTCAGCTGATTGTGGCGGCGGCAAGCCTGGATCAATTTTCAAACATTCTCGCTTATCGGACGCAGCGGATCACCCTTTTGTCGCATGCCGAGAACCCGACGAATCTGCCAGACATCGTGTCGCGATTTCCGATCTATGTTCCGGTTCCGAGAAAAACGCGGCGGGTTCGAGTGACAGTTCAAATCGATGACGCGGGAGGGCGGATCGGTTCGGCGGAGTTGAGTCGCGCGACGATCGACGCCGCGCCGGCCTCTGACACTCCACGGCCGCAACTGCAACAACGCCCGCCGACCGGTCAGAACGGCTTGTTGAATCCGTAGGTCGAAGCTTCACCACTGGAATTTTCAAACTACATCTCAAAAGAAAAACGGGCGACCGAGGTGGCCGCCCGTTGAGATTTCTAGATGAAAGCCGCGATTATTGTGAATCGTCGGGGCGGCGCTTCAGTGTCGGACGATCGTCGTCGGGATTGGCGTTGGGATCCTGTTGCTGCGTACCTTTTTGCTGCTGTTCGGTGCGGGTGCGGAGGCTTGGCTTGCCGGGCTGATTGTCCTGCACCTTACGGGCGAACATGATGTTGCGCAGGCGGCCCTTCACGCTGTCGAACTCGGAAGTGGTGACGATGTATTCGGGCTTGTTCGGCAGAATGCGCGCGATTTCTTTTTGCGCGGCTTCGATGCGATCGGGCGTTGGCGGATGCGTCGAGAAGACCTTCGGGATCGTGCCGGGTCGGCGCTTTTCGTCGGCCTGAATGCGCTCGAAGAAGGTCACGAAGGCGTTCGGGTCGTAGCCGGCCTTGTACATGTATTCGAGGCCGAGGAAGTCGGCTTCGCGCTCGGAATCGCGGCTGAATTTCAGATAGGTGAGTGGGATGGCGATGTTGAGGCCTTCATACAGGCCATAACCAGCCCAACCTGCGGGACCGAGGAGCATCAGTGGAATCGTGGCGAGCTGCATCATTTCGCCCTTGGTGGCGTTCTTGGTGCCGTGGCGGGCGGTGACGTGCGAAATTTCGTGCGCCATGACGCCGGCGAGTTCCGACTCTTCCTGCGCGCGCAGAATCAGGCCGCTGTTGACATAGAAGAAGCCGCCGGGCAGCGCGAAGGCGTTAACTTCGTCGGAGTCGATCACTTTGATGGTGAAGGGAACGCGGGCATCGGAGTTGCGCACCAGGTTCTGTCCGACGCGGTTGACGTATTCGGTGACGACGGGATCGTCGATCAGCTTCGACGAGCGCTCGACTTCCTGCGCGAGGCTCTTGCCGAGAGCGATTTCCTTTTCAATCGAGTAGAAGTTGATGCCTTTGCCGACGTTGCGATTGCCGATGGCGTCGACATCTTCTTTGGAATTCTTGGGATCGACGGTGTCTTTCTGTTGAACCGGGGTATCCTGCGACTTCTGAGTGCCTTCGGAGGGCGGGGGGGCCTTGGTGGGATCGGTGGTCGGCGGGGGGCTTTGAGCCCACGCGACGCTCGCCGCTAACGTGGTCAAAGCCGCTAATCTCGTGGCTTGCCGGAGAATCGATTGCATAGTCCCACCTCCGCCAGCCGGTAGTATACACCCCAAATGCAGCCGGTTGGCCTATTAACCCTACATTGCTACGATGACAACTCTAGTATACGGGTTTCCCGGATGGCGAGGACTTTTGTTATTTCTTTGCCTGTGAAGCGACCGCCCACCCAAAATTACTGTTTGAGGCTCTGTAGCTTACTTCAGGAAGCCTTGGAGTTGGAGCCAGTCGGCGAGGCGGTCGATCCAGTGGTCGGTGGGGATGTTGTGTTGGTGCATGCCGAAGCCGTGGCCGCCTTTGGCGTACATGTGGAGTTCGGCGGATTTGTGGGCGTCGACCCAGCGTTGATAGAGCGCGATGCTGTCGGGGGCTAAGCCGAGGTTATCGTCGGTGGCGGCGGCGATGAAAAGGGGCGGGGCGTCCGCGGGGACGGCGTCCTTGAACTCCGTAGCGGAACCGTAGATGACTGCCACGAAGGCGGGTGTGCCTCCCGGCGCGGGACGAAGAGTGGCTCCGGCGGCGACCACGCCGCCTGCGGAAAATCCGACGATCCCGACGCGATCGGGCGATACACCGAGCTCGGCGGCATGTTGCTTGACGTAGCTGACCGCAGCGACTCCGTCGGCGACCGACTGCGGGATCACCTTCGACATAGTGCGATCAAATTGTTCACGATTGCTGAACGCGGTTGCGAATTCCTGGGTGGCGTCTTCGCCGGTGTGGGCGAGGCGATATTTGAGGACGAAGGTGGTCACGCCGCGTTCGGTGAGATATTTGGCGGCGTCGATGCCTTCGCTGGTGATGGAGAGAGCCATGAAGCCGCCGCCGGGGCAGATTATGGCGGCGGTACCGTTTCTGGTAGCGGCGGAGGGCTTGAAGACGATCAGCGAAGGCTTGGTGACGTTCGTGACGACGTCGGTGTTCCAGAGCTTCGAGAAATAGGATTTCTCCGGGTAGGCTCCGAGCGTCGAGTTCGGCGGCACGCCATTGCCGGGGTAGAGGGGAATTACATCTTGCGCGGCGGCGCAGGTTGCGATGAACAAGACGGCGCAGAGAGTTCGAAGGATGAAGGATTTCATGGCGCCAGAGTCTAGCAAAGAGCAGTGAACCCGAGTAGGGGACCGAATACAGGAACTCGCGCACCAATTTAGGATGTGACAGTCGATCGAACAATGCGGCGCCTCGCCGTCATCCTGATTGTTTTGAGAAGCTTGCATGGTGAAGTGATATTGATGGGAAATTGAGGGCTGCTGCATTGCCCTAATTCTTCGATTCGCTCAAAGTGCCGCCATTCTCGACGGACCAGGTCGTCCCAATGGCTGCGAGAAAACCTCTAGTTGGAAGCTTAGGAGAGAAGATGACACTTGGACATAGTTCAGCTGGCAGTGGTGTGTTTCGAAAGCTGCCGATGGTGAAGCTGGTTGGGTTGATCGCCACCGCTTTCGCACTCGGCAGTTCCACAGCGGCTCAGGCGCCGCCGGTGCCTCCAGGCGGGACCGTCGTTGCCGCGGGGTTGGAAGGTCCGCGGGGACTGACGTTTGGGCCGGACGGGCTTTTATACGTGGCGGAGGCAGGCACCGGTGGTACGCAGGCTGTTCCGGCGGGCTGCCCGAACGTCGTGAGTCCGGTGGGTCCATATCACGGAGGCTTAACGGCGCGCGTTTCACGGATCGAATCGAACGGGACGAGGACGACGGTCATCGACAATCTTCCGTCCTCGATCAGCAATCTGCCGTCGGGCGATACGGAAGGCGTGGCGGACGTGGCCTTCGTTGATGGGCAGCTTTACGCCGTCACGGCGGGCGGCGGTTGCTCGCATGGCAATCCGAATTTTCCCAATTCGGTGATTCGCGTCAATGTGAAGCACGGCACCGGGCAGATCATTGCGAATCTCAGCGCGTTTTTTATGGCGAATCCCGTGGCTCATCCAAACGACGGGCCGACCGGAGATTTCGAGCCGGATGGTGTGCCGTATCACATGAGAGAGTCTCACGGCGCCTTGATCGTCATGGAGCCGAACCACGGGAGAATCCTGCGCATCAACACGGGCGGCCACGGGCCGGCGATCGAACAGATCAGCGACTTGTCGGCACCGATCGGGCACTTTGTGCCCACCAGCGTGGCCGAGCGTGATGATCGCTTCTATGTCGGCAACCTGGGGTTCTTTCCGATCGTTGTGGGATCGTCGAAGCTCTACCAGGTGACCCACGACGGCTTCGTCCTCGATTACTGGGCGGGATTCACGACGGTTGTTGACGTGCACGTGGACAGCAAGGGACGCATCTACGTTCTGGAGTTGTCCAGCGCGGCCGGCAATCCGGGACTTGGCAACGGGCGAATCCTTCGAATCACCGGGAAGTTGGTGGAGGAGATCGTGAGCGGACTCGACGTGCCGACAGGGATGGCGCTGGATTGCCACGACGATATTTATGTGAGCGATCTGGGAGCGGCGCCTCCGGGAGCGGGGCGAATATTGCGCTTTGACAATCCGGTCTCGGGCACGGTGATCGATACGATCGAAGTGCGGCCCCCAGCGCCGCTAAAAGGGCACGACTGACGATTCGTAACGCGTCATAACGCGGTCGCGAAAGAGCGTGGTCCCGGCGGAGTTTTGCCGGGCCACGCGCGTCTGCACGTAAATCGCTGCGCCGAACTCTATGCACTTCGTGACGGAATGTGCCCGCTACAGATGTGGGCTTGCAGATTAGGCGACGGCGATTGGGAGCGGCCGTGCGCGGTGCGCGGATTCGATTATGATGATGCGCACATGGCGGATCACAATACTCGGCTCATTCGGCTGATTGGATTGTTCAAGTTGGTGAAGGCGATTCTTCTCGTCGCGGTGGGTATCGGCGCGTTCAAGATGGTGCACAGCAATCTGACGGAGATTGCGACGCAGTGGGTCATCAGGCTGGGACTTGATCCTGCGGGGAGGCACGTCGGCAGGCTGCTGGTGGAGACGGCGAACGTCACGCCGAATCGAATTCGCGATGTGGGCGTCGGGAGTTTCGTGTACGCGGCGCTGTTTCTGACGGAAGGCACTGGATTGCTGATGGCGAAGCGCTGGGCGGAGTGGTTCAGCGTGATCATTACGAGCTCGCTTGTGCCGTTTGAAATTTATGAGATTTATCGGCACCCGACGGTGCTGAAGGTCGGTGCGCTGCTGGTGAATATCGCGGTGGTGGTGTACCTCGTGTATCGAATTCGGACTGACGATGCCGCGATTCGAAGAGGCGAGATTCGTTCGAAACAATAGAAATTGCGGCATCTGGCGCAAGCCGTTAACGGTTGACAGTGCGGCTTAACGCCTCTACAGTCAGGGTTTACACATGCCCGTCTCGAAAATTCAGATAGGACAACTCTGGAAGAAGGACGATACCTCGGACACGTATCTGGTGACGCGTGTCTACAGC
>Ga0209169_10001804_pt1 | contig 12978 bp, 12 predicted proteins | sample HubBroMetageWRM4_FD_188346 | JGI IMG/M metagenome (GOLD analysis project Ga0209169, IMG submission 188346) | Warmed soil microbial communities from the Hubbard Brook experimental Forest, New Hampshire - Hubbard Brook CCASE Soil Metagenome WRM 4... | ecosystem: Environmental > Terrestrial > Soil...
AGAAGCTTTGAATCATGGAGCGGAAGCCATTCTGCTCGACAACATGACGGTGGAAACGGTGAAGCGCGCAGTGGAGCGATGTTCGCAGGCCAGCCGACATATTCCGCTGGAGGTATCGGGCGGCATCAATCTGGAAAATGTTCGTAGTTATGCGGAGACTGGAGTGAATTTTATCTCCGTGGGTGCGCTGACCCACTCGGCACCGGCGGTGGATATGAGTTTGCGGGTGGGGCCAGCGTAGTTCTGTTTGTTGTTTTCGTTCCTCACGCTCATAATTCTCCCATCAGGAAATCAGCGACAATTCGCGGGGTTCGCGCGAGACCATCGGCGTCCGCTAAGGCAATGCCGCAAGCGGACGCCCGGCTGGGACGCGTGGTTCGGCTGTTGGCTGATCATGCGACCGTGGTGGTGAGTGGGACCAAGATCGCTTCGGAGATTGGGACCAGTCGGTCAGAAGTATGGCGACTGGTGCAGCAACTGCGCGAGTTGGGAGTGAATATCGGCGGACATCCTGCTACTGGCTACAGCCTGAACTCGATGCCTGATCTGCTGCTGCCGGATTTTCTGGCGCCGCTGCTGCATGGAACCATCTTCGGAAAGAATATCCAGCACTATTACAAGACGGGCTCAACCAACAACCTCGCGATGGAAGCGGCCGGTGACGGCGCGGCTGAAGGCAGCGTATTTCTCGCGGAACAGCAAACTGCGGGGCGTGGCCGCGGCGGGCATGAATGGCATTCGGCACAGTCGGTGGGGATTTACTGCTCGGTGGTGCTGCGACCTGAATTGCCGCCGTCGGAAGTGTTGGTTCTTTCGTTGGCCGCAGGTTTGGCGGTTCAGCGTGCGATTCGAGATATCGATTCGCGAGTGCATCCTGACTTGAAGTGGCCCAATGATGTGCTGATCGAGGGCAAGAAGTTCTGCGGCATTCTCACTGAGATGAATGCCGAAGTAACCCGGGTACGGCATGTGGTGGTGGGAATCGGGATAAACGTGAATCAGGCAAGTTTCCCGCCGGAGTTGCAGGGGGTGGCGACTTCTCTGCGTCTGGCGACGGGAAGCGAGTGGTCGCGGGTGGAACTGTGTGCGGCTTTGCTAAAATCACTCGACCGGGAATACTGTGAGTTGACGAAAAATGCCGGGGCGAGAGAATCGATTTTGAGACGCTTCTGCAAAGGATCGTCTTCGGTTAGTGGCGCCCATGTGGCTGTGGACGAGAATGGCGGCTTTGAAGGCGTGACTGAGGGGCTCGATTCGCGCGGGTTTCTTCAGGTGAGAACCGTGGAAGGCGTGCGCCCGGTGTTGAGCGGGACGGTGAGAAAGCTGTAGACCTTATGCTTCTTGTTCTCGACGTTGGCAATACGAATACAGTTTTGGGAGTCTTCACCAGAGCCGCTAAGCCGGTTGCGGTGAAGGGCAGCGGCGTTCTTGCTGTCTATGAACATCTGGCAGCGAACTGGCGAGTGGCCACGATCGCTACGCAGACTGTGGACGAGTACGGCGTGCTGTTTCGCAACCTGTTTGCCATGGACAATCTTGAAGTGAAAGAAATCCATGGGATTGTGATTTCTTCGGTGGTGCCGCCTCTTGACTCTACGCTGCGCCAGGTCTGCGAGCATTATTTCAACACCAAGCCACTGTTCATCACGCCCGGAGTGAAGACAGGAATGCCGGTGCTGTATGAGAACCCGGCGGAAGTTGGCGCCGACCGCATTGTGAACTCAGTTGCAGCATTTGAAAAATATGGTGGGCCGGTGATCGCCGTGGATTTTGGCACGGCTACGACGTTCGATTGTGTGACTGCCAAAGGAGAATATCAGGGCGGAGTGATTTGTCCGGGGATTGGGATTTCGGCGGATGCATTGTTCGGCCGCACTGCGCGTTTGCCGCGAGTCGACATTCGCAAACCGGCGCGGATTATTGGCACTAACACGGTGGCCAGCCTGCAAGCGGGCCTGTATTACGGATATTTGGGCCTGGTGGACGGCATTCTGGAGCGTCTGCTGACGGAGTTGGGCAAGGAAACGAGAGTGGTCGCGACCGGCGGATTGGCGTCTTTGATTGGTAAGGGATCAAAGTACATTGAGCAGGTTGATGACTTCCTCACTTTGGAGGGATTGCGAATCATCTGGGAACGCAATGTGGCTTCTAAGCCTGCCGAGAAGTCAGGGGATCGGCCGCCCCGGGCTTCTTCCGGGAACAGGGCCCGCTAGGTTGTCGTGGAAAACTACTTCAACTATTTCACTGAAATAGAAGAGCATTATCAGCGGCGGCGGGGGAGCGGTCTGTTTTTGTCCACACTAGACTGGGCGCTGATCGAGATTTGGAAGGATGCGGGAATTCCCCTGGACGCAGTGTTGCGCGGGATCGATGCAGCCTTCGACAAGTATGATCAGCGGCCTCGCAGAGCGCAAAAAATCAATAGCCTGGCCTATTGTTCCCAAGCGGTGCTGACCGCTGCTGAGGACACTAAAGAAGCCGCGGTAGGAACCACGAAACCCGCGCGGGAAAGCGGCTTCGAGAAGACCGAAATTGCGGCATTTCTGCGACGCAATGCCGAGTTGCTGGAAAATGCAAAGCTGCCGGAGAGCGCGGGGGTTTCCGGGCACAGAGTAGCCGTGGAAACAGCGAGCACGCTACGCGGGATGGTGGGCGAGATTGATTCCGCGGAAGCCAAGCCGCGGCTGGAAGATCTGGAACGGCGACTTACAGTAGCGGAAGAAAAACTGTTTGCGGTATTACTGGCGGCAACACCCGACGACCAGATTCTGGGAGTTCGGGCGGAAGCTGATCGCGAATTGGCCCCGTATCGCAGCAAGATGTCGGCGACGCAGATTGAACAGTTGCACAAGCAGTTCGTCCATAAGCGCCTGATAGAGAAATACGGCGTTCCACGGCTGAGTTTGTTTTACATGTGAGGGTCGGGTTCCTCTTGCAGTTCACCATTGAAAAACTCGTGTATGGCGGCGATGGACTGACGCGCCTGCCTGCGGATGAGCACGGCCGAGGCAAGACGGTCTTTCTGCCGTTCGTGCTGGAAGGCGAGACCGTCGAGGCGTCGCTGGTGGAGCAGAAACGCGGATTCGCCCGCGCCCACGCGGACAATATTCTTAAGCCTTCCCCGCTGCGCATCGCGCCGAAATGTCGATACTTCAGCAAATGCGGAGGCTGTCATTACCAGCACACCAGCTACGCGCATCAACTGGAGATCAAAGCCGCCATCCTTAAAGATAGCCTTCGCCGCGTCGGCAAGATTGAATTGGACACGGAGGTCATTATTCATCCTTCTCCGGAGTGGAACTACCGGAACCGCGCCCGGATGCAGGTCAGGATGGAGCCTCAGTTCGCGCTCGGCTATTACAAATTTAACTCGCACGAAATGTTGCCGGTTGAGCAGTGCCCCATCAGTTCGCGGCTGATCAACCGCGCGATAGCGGCGGTCTGGCAGCTAGGACGAGCGGGCAGGATGGGACCAGGAATTCAGGACATCGAATTTTTCGCCAACGCAGAGGACACGAAGCTGCTCTTGCAATTGCAGGTCGTGGACATTCGTCGCCAGGCAGCACTTCAGGTGGCGGAGGAAATTCAGTTGCTTCTGCCGGAGGTGCTTGGGATATCGGTACTTCGCACTCGACCTGGTCAAAATTCTGAGGCAGAACAAATCGTAGCCCGGGGAGCCGGAGAACTGGTTTACAACACCGAGCGGGGGTCTTACCGCGTCAGCCACGGCGGCTTTTTTCAAGTGAACCGGCACTTGGTGGACGAATTGGTGGCAACCGTCACCGCAGGGCATTCGGGAGATATGGCACTCGATCTCTATGCTGGGGTGGGGTTGTTCTCCATGGTCTTGTCCCGGAGTTTTGCACAGGTGATCGCAGTTGAGTCGTCACCGACGTCATATGGCGATCTGGCGCACAATTCACCATCCAATGTGAAGGCTGTTTCGAAGACAACGGAGCAGTTCCTGGAGGGTGTGGTGGACAAGTTGGGTCCCAATTTGGTTGTGGTTGATCCGCCGCGCCGTGGGCTTGGGGAAGCGGTCGTCCGCAGGCTGGCAGGGCTGGGAGCAGGGCGCATGGTTTACGTTTCGTGCGATCCAGCGACGGCGAGTCGCGACCTGGCCAGCCTGCTTGGGGCTGGATACCGTATTCAGCAGGCTCACGTGGTGGATCTTTTTCCCCAAACCTATCACTTGGAAAGTGTGTTTCAGTTGGTTCGCTAGCTTCCCGCCTAATGCAAGGTAGAGAACGTAGCAGGATAAGTCTCTGCGGCTTAACCCTGGGCAAGCTAACCCCGAGAAAGGAGCAGCGGCCGTGCCGGACTCGAGCGCGTCCCTGGTTCGCGTCGCGAGATCTGCCATACGACAACCCATGCTGTGGGCGGCGTTCGCTTATGCGGGCGGAATATTTGCAGGGCATTACGCCTGGCGGCCACCCTGGTGGTGGCTGATTGCTGGATTGGTTTTTGCCTTTTCTGCTCTCTATTACCTTAGGCGGCGGCCCCAAGTTGGGGTCGTCCTGGCCTTGGGGTCACTGTTTGTGTTTGGAGCCCTGACCATTCAGGTCAGGAGTTCTGGGGGCGGTGAAATCACGGCGCCGGGCGATGGGCAGGATGTGGTGGTCACTGCTCATGTGATCCGGGAAGGAAGTTTGCTGGGGAAAGGCTCTGGCGATCTTCAGCAGAAATTGGACCTAACCGCCGAGCAGATTGACGCCGGCGGAAGCATACTGAATTCCCACGTCGGCATTCGTGCGAGCTTCTACGGTAGGGCTGGCGGCGACTCGGTGGCGATCCACGAATTTCGCTACGGGGAAAGAATTCGTTTTGCCACCAAGCTTTATCGGCCACACAATTTCCGCAATCCGGGCGCTTTTGATTACGAGGGCTATCTTGCCGAAAACGGAATCGCGCTGCTCGGTTCCGCCAAGGCAGCCGAGGTGGAGCTGCTTCCAGGATTTTCCGGTGACCGCTTCGAACGGTGGCGTACCCGAGCCCGCCACAATGTAATTGAAAGAATTCATCTGCTGTGGCCGGAAAAGGAAGCAGCGCTGGCCGACGCCATGCTGATTGGCGAGAATGTTTTTGTCGGACGAGATTTGCTTGCCGATTTTCAGCGCACCGGCACCTACCATGTACTGGTTATTTCGGGATTGAAAGTCAGCGTCCTGGCTTTGGTCACGTTCTGGCTGCTGCGACGGTTGCGAGTGAGCGATGTTGCATCCGCGGCGGTCGCGGTCTTTCTTATTGCAGGCTATGCGGTCTTGACCGGCGTGGGCGCACCGGTATGGCGGGCTACGCTGATGCTCGCACTGTATTTATGCACGAGGATGCTCTACCGGAGGAAGTCGGTTCTTAACGCCATCGGAGTCGCTGCTCTGATCCTGTTGCTGATTGATCCGGCATCTCTGTTTGGCGCGAGCTTTCAACTCAGTTTTTTGTGCGTACTGATCATCACGGCGATCGGAACCCCGATTCTGGAACGATCCACGCAACCGGTTTCATCCGCGGTAAAGAATCTGAATTCCGTCGGCTACGACTTCGCGCTTTCGCCCAGGCTGGTGCAATTGCGACTCGACCTCCGGATGGTGGCTGGACGCTTGCAGCGCTTCTTGGGTCGACGGCTGGCATTGCCGATGCTTGCGGTGGTGGCGCGCGTGCTCCTGCTGGGGGGTGAGTTTGTAGTGATTTCATTAGTGTTGCAAGTGGGGTTCACGCTGCCCATGGCTTATGACTTTCACCGGGCGACCGTAGTTTCTTTGCCCGCCAACATTGTGGCCGTGCCCCTGACGGAAATTGCGCTGATAGCTTGCATGGCTGCCATTGGGTGCAGCTATGCGTCATTACGAGTCGCTAAGTTTCCGGCACTGGTTGCCGGTTGGACGTTGCAGGCCATGGCCGGGTCGGTGCGCTGGATGGGGCGCTTGCGGATTGCCGATACTCGCGTGGCCACGCCCGCGCTGCCGCTGATTCTGGCGGCGCTAGCGGCCTTAGTGCTGGCAATGCTACTGGCGCGGCGGCGCTGGCGGCTGGCGGCGACAGGGCTTGCGGTCCTGGCCGGTAGTGCGTTCTGGATTTGCGTGGTTCCTCCGCGGCTGCAAAGGCTTCCCGGTGCGCTTGAGGTCACCGCCATCGATGTGGGACAAGGAGATTCCATTCTGGTGGTCTCTCCCCACGGCCGCGCCTGGCTGGTGGATGCGGGCGGAATTCCGCACTGGATGCATTCCGAACTCGACATTGGGGAAGACGTGGTATCGCCGTATCTATGGGCGCGCGGAGTCAGTCACCTGGATGCAGTGGCCATCACGCATCCTCACGCCGATCATATTGGAGGAATGAGGGCGGTGCTCGAGAACTTCCATCCTCGCGAACTGTGGATGGGGGCAACTTCGGCGAGTGCAGAATTGGACAACCTGCTGCGGGAAGCAAGGGAACTCAACATTGCGATTGTGCCCTTTAAGGCGGGAGACAGCTTTACCGCGGACGATGTTCACTTCCGCATTCTGGCCCCGGCGGAGGACGTGGAGCTTTCCGCGCGGAAACGGAACGATGATTCACTGGTGATGAATGTCGCGTACGGTGGGACCTCGGCCCTACTGGAAGGAGACGCGGAGAAGGAGAGCGAAAGAAAAATTGCGGAGGAGGATCCGCAAGCTGACCTGCTGAAGGTGGGGCATCACGGTAGCGCAACTTCGACCATCCCGGAATTGCTGGCGGCAGTGCATCCGCGGTTTGCGGTGATTTCGGTGGGAGCGCGCAACGGGTACGGACATCCGCGCATGGAAGTGCTGAAACGGCTGGCTGAATCTCACGTCAGAACTTATCGCACCGATTTGGATGGCGCGGTCACGATCTATCTCGACGGGAAGAGCGTTACTCCTCGTCAGCCAGATCGCTAACGTCGATCTCGGCGGTTTCGAGGGTATCTGGGGAGCGGCGGTAGTCCTCAATCATGCGGCGCGCCCGTTCGGCGTCTTCCTGGCGCACTAGAATGACGGTGCCGCCGACGCCCGGCAGGATGTCCTGGGGTGCATCGAGCGAAGTGATATCGCAATCGATTCCCGCGGATTCCAGCAGGCCGCGAACCACCAAGGCCTCCGATTCCTGTTCGGTGTCGAATACCCGCACGAGCTTTTCATTTGGGTTGGGACGTTGCTCTTTATTGGCGGAACCAGCTTCTGGCATCGCTTCTCCTCGAATCCGCTTTAGCGGGCGGCCCTGCGGCCGCTTACCCGTAACTGTGATTTTACCCCAGAGGTGACCGAAGTCCTACACCTTGAGGCCATTGCGCGGGGCCGGGATTGCCAGCAGAATAGTCACGTGACTTGGCGCAACCTACCTGCGCTGGTAACCGTCTAACCGAGGTGAGCAGAACCTATGGAGAGCGCGGAGCGGGGAGGACAGACGGGCCGGGTCAGCGAACAGGAACAGGAAGCCCGCAAGATTCGCCGCCTGCAAGTGATGATCGGCATGGTGATGTCGGTGATCAGCCAGGATCAAAGCTTGACGGTGGAAGAAGCTTCCGAACTGGCCGCTAATGCCAAGCGCGCCGCGCTCGCCATGTTTCCCGACAAAGAACTGGCTTATGATTTGCTTTATAAGCCGCGGTTGCAGCGCCTGATGAACGAACGCTACCGGCTGCAATAACGGTCTGGCCCAAGTCTTTAGCGATCTTCGCGAGGCTCTTGCGCCGGTTGCACTAAAACTCTTGACCGCGAAGGGCGCAAAGGGCTCCGCAAAGCGCGCAAAGAAAGACTTCGGGGCCGGCGCGATCGAATTGACCCTAGCGCCACTCCGCACTAAACTCAGCTACCGCGAGGTTTTCGCATGAAACGCCTCTTGTTAATGCTTGCTATCGTCGTTTACTGCGTCTGGCCTGCCTTGGCCGATGATGATGCTCATCATCACGACGACATGACTCCGGAACAGCTGGGGACGGTGCATTTCACGACTTCCTGCGTCATTGAGGTGCAGGGGCAATTTGAACGGGGCGTGGCTTTGCTGCACTCGTTCTGGTACGAGGAAGCGGAGAAGCAGTTCAATCAGATCGTTCAGGAAGACCCGCGTTGCGCCATGGCGCATTGGGGAGTCGCCATGAGCCTGTGGCATGAACTGTGGAACCATCCCGACCGTAAGACGGTGAAGAAAGGCCTGGCGGAGGTAAAGAAGGCAGAGGCGCTGCATTCCACCAACGACGTGGAGCGTGGATACATCTCGGCGATAGCGGCGTTTTATGGCGGTTCCAAGGGCCGCGCTTATCATGAGCGCGCCGTGGCTTACGCAAAGGTGATGGAGACGAACTATCAGCGGCATCCGGAGGACCGCGAAGGAGCGGCTTTCTATGCGCTTTCGTTGTTGGCCTCTGCTCCTGACCACGACACGACTTTCGCGAACGAAAAGAAGGCAGGCGCGATTTTGCAGGGGCTGTTTGCGGAGGAACCGAATCATCCGGGAATTGCGCATTACATCATTCACAGCTATGACAGCCCGGAGCTGGCACCGATGGGGCTGCCGGCAGCGCGTGCCTATGCCAAGATTGCGCCGGCTTCTCCCCATGCGTTGCATATGCCGTCGCACATCTTTGCCCGGCTGGGGCTTTGGCAGGACGACATTGATTCGAATCTGGCGTCGATCGCCGCGACGCGGAAGACTGCGGCTATGCACATGGGCGGGGAGAGCCATCAGTTTCACGCCATGGATTTTCTGGAGTACGCGTACTTGCAATCGGGGCACGAGGCTGACGCGCAACGGTTGATCGATGAGATCAAAGCCATGCCGGAGATGAAAGACAACATGTACGGGTCGGAGTTCGATCCGCGAATTTACGCGCTGGTGGCATTTCCGGCGCGCTATGCGCTCGAACTTCATCACTGGAGTGATGCCGCCTCTCTGCCTCTGGTTCCTGGGGCGAGTACGGGCGACAGTTCAATTACGTACTGGGCGCGCGCGATTGGGGCGGCCCGCAGCGGAAATCTAGCGGAGGCGCGCAAGGACATCGCTGAGATTGACAACATTTATAAGACTCTGCGGAAACGGCACAGCGAGTTTCTGGATGCGATCGGACAAGACCTGAAAGAGGCAATGGCCTGGGCCGACTATGCTGAGGGCAAGCATGAGCAGGCGCTAAAGACTCTGCGCGCGGTTGCTGACAAGCAAGAGGCTGAAGGCGACGAACCCCTGGCGATTCCCGCCCGCGAAATGCTAGCCGACATGCTGCTGGAGATGAACCAGCCTGCGCCGGCGCTGGCGGAATATGAGAATGATTTGAAATACAATCCCAATCGTTTTGACGGATTGTACGGAGCCGCCCACGCGGCCGAACTGGCTGGCAAGAATGCCGAGGCGAATACCTACTATGCTCAGTTGCTGAAGGTCTGCAATGGAGCCACGTCAGGCCGGCCGGAACTCAGCAAGGCGAAAGCTCTGGTCGCGAAGAATAACTGAGCACTGGTTACTGCTTTTCGACGCGTAGCAGGCGGAAGAGCAGTGTCCCCCAGCCTAATTTCGAACGCATCTGCACCGGCATGTGACTGCCGTCGGTGGTGTACCAGGTCCAGACCGTTCCTTTGCCCTTGAGCGCTCCGGAAGTCGGCTCGGCTTTCACGCGTATGGTTTGAAAGGTTCCGGCTGGGACTTTCACCTGCTCGCGACCTTCCACGTGAATGGCAATGTCGGTGGTCTTGCCGCCGTCATTGATGGGGAAAGCATAGCTATTGCCCTCCTGGAGAGGCAACGATGACAAGTAGTAAAAGCCGCTGACCACATCGGTAACGCATGCGGGGACATCATTTTCGACGTGCCTGGTTTCGCCGGTTTTGAGGTTCTTCTCGTCCTCTACGCCTTTGCCGCGGGAGTAATCGAAGCTCAGTTCCACCTGCCGCAATCGCGATCCTTCTTCCACATGTTTCGAGACTCGATGAGAGCAGAACTTGTGGGGATCGAAGAAGGCTTCGAAGTGGTCGTTGACTTTGTAGAGAGAATTCGCGAATCCGGAGGACACCGCGGTCGCGATTACATGCTGCTCCGCGCCGTCGGATTGTATTGTGACTTTTGCGGTTCCAGCCGTGAACATGTGCCATTCCACCGCGTAGACATAGGTCTGGCCATCGGGATACCGGTAATCCGGAGCCGGTGGGAGGATTTGCGCTGCCGGCGCAGCGCTGACGGTGGGAAGATTTTCCTGAGTCGATTGGGAATAGGCGGCTTGACCAACAGACAGGCCCAGGCAAACCGCAGCCCACAGGATTAGCGCCGTTTTGATGATCAGGAAACGCCCCATTTTCGAATCGACGGAATCAGTACCTGATAAGACGCTCACTCGTGGCCACAGGATGTCTTCGCAACTACCGCCGGGAAAACCACAACTTGACGATCAGGGCCGCCATGATCGCCAGTGAGCCTAATGTGGCATTGTACTCCCGGTGCTTGCGATACAAATCGCGGGAAAAGTTCCAGCGCGGCTTACCGGGCGCGAGATTGGGAATGAGCCGTGGCACGCGGCGGGCATATTCCGCAAATTCCGGGAAGTGCTGGCTGAGAAATGTTTCTTCCGCTCGAATTACCGGCAGATAGATCAGTACCAACATGACGGCGAGGACGGCGACGATCCACCAACTTCTGGCGGCGAAGGCAAATCCCGTGGCGATGATGAACGAGCCCAGGTAGAGGGGGTTGCGAGTATAGGCATAGGGCCCGGTGGTGGCCAGCCGTTGGTTTTTTTGCACGTGGCCGGAAGCCAGCGCGCGGATCATCAAGCCTGGGATGATGAATAGAGTGCCGACCAGCAGCGAGATTGGGATGGGGTCGGCGAGCCACAAATAGAGAGCAGTAACGGCGAAGCCCAAGGGCACGCGGCTGCGGCGCGCGATTTTTGACCAGCTAATCACGGCTGCTCCTTAGCAACTCTTGGGCTGCGGCAACTACGTCGGCGGCGGAGATTTCGAGGAGTCCGGGATCAGGGTGCGGGGTGCGTGCATGCGTGGTCGGACTCAGCGGGTTGCGCAGGACGATGCTTCGAGTTCCGAAAGGGCCGTTGCGCGCTGGGTTGGTGGGACCAAAAATAGCCACGACAGGGACTCTCAATGCAGCCGCCAGATGCATGGGGCCAGTATCGCCGCCGATGAAAAGCCGCGCCCGGCGGGTGAGGGAAATCAGTTGTGTAAGCGTGCAGCCAACGGCCTTGGCCGCGCCTCCGCTGGCGACTTCGACAGCTTTCACCAGAATTTCTTCGCCGGGGCCGAAATTGACCAAAGACTTCACTCCGTCCGCGGCCAGTTGTTTGGCGACGATACCGTAGCGCTCGGCAGGCCATTGCTTGGCGCCCCAGCCGGCTCCGGGATTGAGCAATACGAAACGAGACATTTCATCTTGCCGCAGGCGATCGTCGCATTGCTTTTGAGCACGGTCATCTCGAGGAAGCTCTACGGCTGGAGTTTCCAAAGGCTTTCCCGCCACGACCTCGGCGAGTGACAAGTTTTGCTCCACCACGTGTGCTCCGCTGGTGATCACCTGCCGCGTGTAAACCATGCTGGCCACATTCTCGCGGGGCTGCATGGCTCCGTAAATTTCCGGTGCTTCCGACAAGCGCGCCAGAATAGCGGAGCGCGCTGCACCCTGAAAATCCACGGCAACTTCATAGTTCGGGGCCCGAAGTTCGCTCAGGCTTGCGCCCATTCGCTCCCAGGTCTGGGGAGAAAACAGCGACCTGCGCCATTTCTTGGTATCGACGGTGTGCAACTGGTCTACCACGGGACGCCGCGGTGAGCGCGGGCCGGTGCGCGGCTCCGCCAGAGTACACAGCAGCTCAGCCCAACGCTCCTCCACCACCCAACCGATCATGGCTTCGGGCAAGGCTTTTCGCAGCGCAGTGGCTGCCGGCAGAGCGTGGAGAATGTCACCCATCGATCCGAGACGTACGATCAACAACCGCCGGATTGCGGGCAGCGGGGTCGAGGTCTCGGCAGCGTCCGGTTGCATGCTCACAGTCAAGGTTGCCGCGGTCGAAGACGGGTGCGAATGATCTCGCTGGCGGAATGGTCCTTGGGGTCACCCACGATTTCCACGCGTCCGCCGTACTCGGCGAGCACATCACGCTCGGGCACAGTTTCCGCGGTGTAGTCGGTACCTTTGGCTTGAACGTTGGGATGAATTTCACGGATTAGGGCGCGCACGTCCCGCTCAGGAAAGATGATGACCGCGTCCACGTCTTCGAGCGCGGAAAGAATCTCGGCGCGTTCCTCCGCCGGCATCAACGGACGCCCGTCTCCTTTCAGCGCCCTCACCGATTCATCGGAATTGACGGCCACGATCAAGCGTCCCCCCAGGGCCTTGGCGGCGCGTAAATAGCGCACGTGTCCGACATGCAACAAATCAAAACAGCCGTTGGCCAGGGTGAGGGACTCACCGGCGCCGCGCCATTCGGCGGCTCGCCGCTGGAGCGCTTCCCGGGTCAAGATTTTGGTATTGGGCATGGAGTTCAATGGGACCGGGTCGTGGGCCGCGCGCGCTCGATCGCCTGTAGCAACTCGGGCTGCGAAACCGTCGCGGTGCCGCGTTTCATCACCACCAATCCTCCGGCGTAGTTCGCCAGGTGCGCGGCTTCTTCGGTGCTGGCTCCGGCGGCAAAGGCAGCGGTGAAGGTAGCGATCACGGTGTCACCGGCGCCGGTCACGTCAGCGACCTGGTCGGAGCCGAAGATGGGAATATCCACGGGCTTGTGCTTGCCGGAGAATGCCGCCATGCCATCGCGCCCGCGAGTGATGACCAGCGACTGCAATTTCATGCGCGACAGGATTTCCTGCCCGGCCGCACATAAGCGCGGCCAGTCATTTCCGATTCTTGTTCCCAACGCCTCTTCCACCTCGGGTTCGTTGGGAGTGGCGGCGGCGACGCCTGCGTACTGCAACATGCGGTAACGGGAATCGAGCACTACCGGAACGCGATCCAAGCGGCCGCGTTCGCGCATGGCATTCAGGATGGCGG
>Ga0209169_10001805_pt1 | contig 12977 bp, 12 predicted proteins | sample HubBroMetageWRM4_FD_188346 | JGI IMG/M metagenome (GOLD analysis project Ga0209169, IMG submission 188346) | Warmed soil microbial communities from the Hubbard Brook experimental Forest, New Hampshire - Hubbard Brook CCASE Soil Metagenome WRM 4... | ecosystem: Environmental > Terrestrial > Soil...
GCTTCGCTTGGATCGGAATGACAAAATTGTTATTACGGATGGACCTCGGCTTCCTGGCCTGCTAGTTCGCGCAGGGATTCGGTGTAGGGGGAGCGGGCGATTCCTTTTTCGGTGACGATGGCGGTTACGTACTTCGCTGGAGTCACGTCGAAGGCGGGATTTTCGACGCTGACGCCGTCGGGGACCATCTGGCGTCCGGCGATGTGGGTGACTTCTTTGCTGTTGCGCTGCTCGATGGGAATCTGGCTGCCGTCGGGGCAGGCGAGGTCGACGGTTGAAATGGGCGCGGCCACGTAAAACGGGATGCCGTGTTCTTTGGCCAGCACGGCGACCGTGTAGGTTCCGATTTTATTGGCCACGTCGCCGTTGGCGGCGATGCGGTCGGCGCCGACGACGATGGCCCCGATTTTTCCCTGATGCATCATCGCTCCGGCCATGTTGTCGGAGATGACCGTGGTCGGAATCCCGTCTTTCATCAACTCCCATGCGGTGAGGCGCGAGCCTTGCAGAAACGGTCGCGTCTCGTCGGCGTAGACGTGAATCTTTTTTCCTGCCTCAACCGCCGCGCGGATGACGCCTAGCGCGGTGCCGTATCCGGCGGTGGCGAGTGCGCCGGCGTTGCAGTGCGTGAGGACGCCGCCTTCGTTCGGCATCAGCGTGGCGCCGTGACGTCCCATGGCCTGGTTGGCGGCGATGTCTTCGGCGTGCATGCGCTGCGCTTCTTCGATGAGTCCGGATTTGATTTGCCCAAGGGGTCGGATGCGGATGCGCTCGAATTTTTCCTGCATGCGGCGGATGGCCCAGAAAAGATTTACCGCCGTCGGACGCGTTTTGCCGATGAGGTCGCAGATCTGGTCGAAGTCGCGCTTCAGGTCGCCGATGGATTCGGCTTTGGAATTGTTGACGCCGAGGGCGATGCCCATGGCCGCAGAGACTCCTATGGCGGGCGCGCCGCGCACCACCATGTTGCGGATGACGTCGGCTACCTGCTCGTGCGTCTTGCAGGTAACATACACTTCTTCGGTGGGGAGCTTCGTCTGATCGATGAAGCGCACGCCCTGGTCGGTCCATTCAAGAGTTTGAATCATAGAGTCGGTCGTTGGTCTTTTGTCTTTGGTCGTTGGCTTGCCGTTTCACCGCGTGGGTGCGTGGCTGCCTATGCAGTTCGAATCAGAGATTCACCCGATGTTCGGCGGTTTCGTCGTTTTGTAATTCGTGTTGTTGGCGTACATCTTTGGCTGTGAAGATTGAAATGAACGGGGCCGGGGCGGCGGCTTTTTCTACGTTGGGGCGGCCTTTGGCCTCTTCGCGCTCGACCAGGCACATTACGCCGACGATTTCGAATCCGAATTCGCGGGCGGCTTCAATGGCTTGCACCGTGGAGGCGCCCGTCGTGCATACGTCGTCCACGATTACCACTTTTGCGCTTTTGTCGCGGAAGCCTTCGATGCGCTGTCCGGTGCCGTGCGCCTTTTCTGCTTTGCGCACGAGGAATCCGTTTAATTCGCCGCTGACTACCGAGACGGCCGTTACGATGGGATCGGCGCCCATGGTGAGGCCGCCGATGGCCTGCGCCTTCCATCCGCGGTTCTGGATCTCTTCGAGAAAAACTTCGCCGACGAGACGCGATCCCTTGGCGTCGAGGGTGGTGGTGCGGCAGTCGATGTAATAGTCGCTGGTGCCGCCCGACGAGAGCTTGAACTGGCCCAAGCGGAACGATTTGTGCGCCAGCGTGGAGAGTAGTTTTGGCCGCGACGACATGAAAATCTACGATACCACGGGGAATACTTGGAGTGCTTTCGCGCGAGGTGCCTGCTTCTTTTTCGCAAAGCAGGTTCCTCCCCTGCGCTTCGCTTGGATCGGAATGACAAACGCGTGGGTGTGCGCTTCGCCGGATCGGAATGACAAAGGCTGTTGCGCTGGGTTTAGATCGCAATGACAACCGGGTGGGTGTGCGCTTTGCTTGGAGCGGAATGACAAACGTAATTGGGTTTGCTAGATGGGAATGATAACCTGAAGCTTCTAGCAGATTCGGATCCAACGCTTTGACGCCGCTTCAAATTGCCGCTTATCGAGGTACGACTTTGCAAAGTTCGCGTTCGTTTTTTCTTGTAGCCAGCCGTTTTTTTCTTTCTTTTCTCGTTTGCACGACTGCCTTTGCTGACGGCACCCGCACGTGGGAGCAGTCGAAATTCGACGATCTGACCAAGGGAACGGCTACGGCTGTTGCCATTCGCAGCGACGGCGGGTTGGAACTGGCTCCGTCATTCAAGTTGCTGTACGCGACTCCGTCGACCTACATTTGGGCCGCCGCAGCCGACGAAGCGGGCAACGTGTACGCCGCGACTGGAGCGCCTGCGCGCGTTTACCGTGTTAGTCCGGATGGCAAGGCCACGATTATCTTCGAGCCGCAAGAACTTCAGGTGCAGACGCTCGAAGTTGGGCCGAATGGCGTGATCTATGCGGCTACCGCGCCCGACGGCAAGGTTTACAAGATCGAGCACAAGGCGGCGGAGAAAGGGAAGCCTGCGGCGAAGAGCGACGATAAAAGCTCTGACAAGGACGCCAAGCCTGCGCTCGATCCCTCGTGGAGTTCGTCGGTGTACTTTGCGCCGGAGACGAAATACATCTGGGATCTGGCTTTGGATAAAGCGGGAAATCTTTATGTCGCCACCGGCGATCACGGAGAAATTTTCAAGGTCACCCCTAAGGGCGAGCATTCGTTGTTTTTCAAGAGCGACGAGACTCACATCCGCGCGCTGACTTTTGATGCGCAGGGCAACCTCATTGCCGGGACCGATGGCAGCGGGCTGATTTATCGCATCTCGCCGGCGGGCGAAGGATTTGTACTCTACAGCGCGCCGAAAAAAGAGATCACCGCGCTCGCGCTCGATCATGAAGGGAATATTTATGCCGCTGGAGTTGGCGAGAAGAAGCCGGGTGGCGGAGCGAGTGGGGCAGCGGCTGCGATCCTGAGCATGGCGGCCAGTTCGCCGATGATGATGACGTCTACGCCGGGGCTTACGATCACTCCGGCGCCGAATGTGTCCGCGGTGTTTCCGGCGCCGGGCGGTAGCGCGAGCGGCGGTTCCGATATTTATCGCATTGCGGCTGACGGTTCGCCGTCGCGCCTGTGGACTTCGCATGAAGACATTGTTTATGCGCTGGCGTTCGATTCGCACGATCACCTGCTCGCGGGCACGGGAAACCGCGGCCATGTTTTCGCCATCACCGGGGAAGACGAATTTTCTGATCTGCTGAAAGCTCCGGCATCGCAGATCACCGCCTTCGCGAAAGCTCCTGGCGGCGGACTTTATGCGGTGAGCAGCAACCTGGGGAAGATTTTTGTGCTCGGTCCGGGGCCGGAAAATGAAGGCGAGTATGAAAGCGATGTGTTCGACGCCAAAATTTTCTCGCGCTGGGGACGCGCCGAATTTCGCGGTGCGGGCAATGTGGAATTGTTGGCGCGGAGCGGGAATGTGGACAATCCGGATCGCAACTGGAGTCCGTGGAAGAAAATTGACTTAAGCAAAGACGCGGAAACGGGCGTTCCTTCCGCGCGCTACGCGCAGTGGAAGGCCGTGCTGCACGCGGGGAATACGAAGCCGGATGTTGAAAGCGTCACGCTGAATTATTTGCCGAAGAATGTCGCGCCGGAGATTGAAGAGGTCACGGTGCAGGCGGGAACGCGCTATCAACCGGCTCCGAAGCCCGCGGCGACAAGCATCATTCCCGAGATTGGCGGCTCTCCCGGAGTTCACTTCGACACGCCGGCGACGGGCACGCACGATCGCGACGCCATCGGAGTGAAGTGGAGCGCGCACGATGACAACGACGACCAGCTGGTCTTCTCAATTTATTACCGCGGCGACGGCGACACGCGCTGGCTCCTGCTGAAAGAGAACGTCACCGACAAAGCCTATTCGTTCGATGCCAGCCTTTTGCCGGATGGAGGCTATACGATCAAGGTGGTTGCCTCGGACGCGCCTTCGCACTCGCCCGGCGAGGCGCTCACGGCGGAGAAGGTCAGCCGACGCTTTGAGGTCGATACCACGCCGCCGCGCATTGAAAATCTGACGGCCGCAATGGACGGCGGCCAGGTTCACATCCGCTTCCGGGCTGAAGATGGGTTCTCTACCATTCATCACGCCGAGTTTTCGATCGATGCCGGCGATTGGAAATACGTCGAGCCGGTCGGCCAGCTCTCGGACGCGAAAACGGAAGAGTACGACTTGAAAGCTGCAGTCGACTCCGCGAAAGATGCGGCGCAGGAGCACGTCGTCGTGGTTCGTGTTTATGACAAATACGAAAACATGGGGGCGGCGAAGACCGTCTTGCGGGCGAAGTAGGAAATAGCGGGTAGGGGCGATTCAGGGTTTGAAGAAATCTTGAACCACAGAGGACGCGGAGAGTCGTTAAGTTCCTGCAGCCGATGTTATCCACCGATGTCATTCGACACCGGCGATGTTATTTCGGAATCGGATACGATCCGGGAAGGCTCTCATCGAGCGTTGCCAGGACCGCGCCATTTGCGGCGGCAAGCTTGCTTAAATGACCATCCGTAATTTGTTTTGGCGCTTTGACCCAAGCGGGCAGATGGGACACATCGTGCTCATCGGAGATGAATTTGAGGGGAGAAGTGCGCGCCTGTTTAAGGCGCAGCAACAAAGTGCGGGCTTGTATCACGGTGAATCCGTAGGCCGGGGCTTGGGCCAGCACGCGGACGAATCCGAGTTCGGTGATGGAGCAACTGGCCAGCTTTAGCGAAGTCTGAGATTGCACCCAAGCAGCCAGACGATCATGAAATTCATGGTTCAGGAAGCCTAGGGCGACGAGCGCATTCACGTCGAGCAAATAGATCATAGCGGTTTGATCACGGGAAGTTCGCCAAAATCTCTTCCACTTCTTTGCTGCTCAACGGAGGCGCCTTCGGTCCCGCGCTAAGAGCGGGCAGCCCCGTCACAGGGTCCGTAACCAGTTTTATTCGGTACGGACGTTTTCTGCGCGGGGTCAGAACGATTCTTCCATCCTCGATGTCGGCGTCCAGGGGGTCACCGGTGCGAATGTCAAGCCGGCGGCGGAGCGGACCTGGAAGAACCACTTGCCCCTTGGTCGATACTTTGGTTTGCATGGTAAGACAATCTTACGCCCATGTCTTGTCCCTAGCAATCGGAGGTCGTTTTTGGAAAAGCAACTAAACTTTAAGTAAGGAAAAAATGATAAAGTAAGGAAATAACATGCAGAAACAAGCCACCATGACGAGTAAGGGGCAGATCACTGTGCCCCGCGAAGTGCGCCGCTTGCTGGGCGTTCGCGCCGGGGATCGGCTGATATTTGAAAGTGATGGTACGGGTGTTCGCATGCGGCCAGTGCGAAATAACAGCACGTTCTTTAAATACCGGGGCATCGGCAACCCCCAAATCGGATCCGGCAAAAAGAACATCGCTCGCTGGCTTCGCGACCAGAGAGGGAAATGACGACGGCGATCGACACCAACGTCATCACCGCTCTGTGGGACAGTGATCCAACCTTAAGCGCAGCCGCTCAATCGGCATTGGAAGAGGCCTTCCATCGTGGAAATCTCGTCATTGCGGGCCCGGTGTTTGCGGAACTCATGGCCGCGCCTGCCCGCTCGGAAGCTTTCGTAACCTCATTCCTCGAAGACACTGGTATCGGCGTGGATGGGAGCATGGATGCCGCGATTTGGAAGGCAGCCGGACGGTCATTTCAGTTGTACGCGGAAAGACGGCGCAAGCAGCGCGACACCGGAGTCCGCAGGATCCTCGCGGATTTCCTGATTGGCGCGCACGCCGATGTGCGCGGTTATCGGCTTTTGACGTTGGATGAGCGTTTGTATCGGGCAGCGTTTCCGAGCCTGACGATTGAAACCATCTAGCAACCCCGCAATTTATCCCGCGGCCAGATAGACGTAGCGCAGAATGAATAACGCCGTCAGAATCCAGATCACTGGACTGACTTCGCGGAACTTTCCGGCGGCTACTTTTACGACGGTGTAGGAGATCAATCCCAGACTTAGGCCGGTCGCGATGCTGAAGGTCAGCGGCGTGGCGAGCAAAGTCACGAACGCGGGAATTGCGTCGGTGAATTCGGTCCACTGCACGCGGCCGATTGATTCGGTCATGAGGGCGCCAACCACAATCAGAGCGGGTGCGGTCGCGTATCCGGGAATTGCGCTGGCCAGAGGCGAACAAAACACCGCGGCCAGAAACAGTGCCGCGACGAAAATATTGCTCAGTCCCGTGCGGGCCCCGGCGGCGACTCCGGCGGCACTCTCAATGTAGCTGGTGACGGTTGAAGTGCCGGTCAGCGATCCGAAAATTGTTCCCACTGCATCCGAAACCAGGGCCCGGCCTACGCGCGGAATCTTTCCATCTTTTACGAACCCGCCCTGCTCGCAGACGCCGACCAGCGTGCCGACGTTATCGAAAAGATCGACGAAGAGAAATACGAAGACGATTTCGAACAGTCCAAGATGCAGCGCGCCGCGGAGATCAAGCTGCAGCCACGTGGCCGAGGGATGCGGCAGAGAGAAGATTGCGGTGGGAAGGCTCGACATGCCGCGCAGGATTCCGAGAGCGGTGGTCGCCACAATTCCGATGAGGATCGCGCCGGTTATTTTGCGCGTCATCAGGACCAGCATGATCACAAGGCCGACGCAGGCCAGCTGCGCCTCGTGATTGGCAAAACTTCCCAGGCTTACGAATGTATCTTTGTTGGCGACGACGAGATTCGCGTTGCGCAATCCCACGAACGCGATGAACATTCCGATTCCGGCAGCCGTCGAGTGCTTCAAACAATCGGGGATGCCGTTCACGATCTGCTCGCGAACGCGCGAGACGGTGAGAATCAGAAACACAACGCCGGAGAGGAAAATCACGCCCAGCGCGGTGCGCCAGGGTACGTGCATTCCCAGGCAAACGACATAGGTGAAGTAAGCGTTCAGCGACATTCCAGGCGCCAGCGCGATGGGATAGTTTGCGTACAGTCCCATGACCAGCGTCGCGGCTGCGGCCGATACGCAGGTGGCGAAGAGCACGCCCTCGATGGGCACTCCAGCTTTGGCCAGCATCTGCGGATTTACCACCACGATGTACGCCATGGTGAGAAACGTGGTTAGGCCGCCGAGAAATTCGCGGCGTATCGTGGTTTGATTTTCGCGGAGATGGAAGTAGCGCTCGAGCAAGAGGGACCTTTATAGGGAATGACGGAAGCGACATTCTACGGCAGGGCTGGTGAACTGCGTCTATCAAATTCCTCTATCGAGGGGATCATTATTTAAGCGGGAATTATGCAGGCAGGTTTCCGTCGCCGGCTTCGGCCTCGGCTTGAGCAATTTTCGTCTTGGTTTCGGCGTCCTTCGTTTCCTGCAAGCTCGCGCTGGTGATCGCGGTCAATTCACCCGCTTTGCGCAATTCGGGGAATAGCCAGGCCCAAATGGCGATGACTACAAGCGTGCCAACTCCTCCCAGGACGACCGCGGGCACGGTTCCTAACCACTGCGCGGTTACACCCGACTCGAACTGCCCGAATTCGTTCGAGGTGCCGATGAAAATCATGTCGACGGCGGTGACGCGTCCGCGCATCTCGTCAGGCGTGGCCAGTTGGGTAAGCGTGGCACGGATGATGACGCTGATCATGTCGCTGGCTCCCAGCAGCAGCAGTGCGGCCAGTGACAACGGCAGGTTGCGCGAGAGGCCAAAGATAATGGTGAAGACGCCGAAGCCGGCGACGGCCCACAACAGCGTTGGACCGGATTTCCCTTTGAGCGGACGATGCGCGAGCAGGAGGGCCATGATGGCCGCGCCGACTCCGGGGGCTGTGCGGAGCAGGCCTAATCCCCAGGGACCGGTGCGCAGGATTTCGCGGGCGTACACGGGCAGCAAGGCGACTGCTCCGCCCAGCAGGACGGCAAAAAGATCGAGCGAGATGGCGCCCAGAATCAGTTTTCGATTCCAGATGAAATGCAATCCCGCGAAGACGGTCTTGAAGGTCATGGGCTCGCGCGGCCGCGCTTTCACTTCGGGATGGATACGAAAGGTCGAAATGGTTGCGCCAATCGCCGTCAGCATGGCGATGGCGTATACGGCCGAAGGCCCGTTGATCGCGGATGAAAGCATACCGCGCTCAGCAGCGGCGTAAAGAAGTCCGCCGAAGGACGGGCCGAGAATTGTTGCCGCCTGAAAAATCGTCGCATTCCAGGCGACGGCGTTGGGAAAATCCTGCTCCGGGACTAACTGCGGCAGGATCGAGCGGCTGGCCGTGCCGTTGAACGAGCGCACTACGCCGAGCAGCACCAGCACCACATAAATCGGAGTGACCGAGCGCACGCCGCTGTGCGCCAAAAACAGCAACAACGCGAAGCAGAGGGCAAATCCCGCGTAGCCGCTGGAGAGCACCTTGCGCCGGTCGAAGCGATCCGAAGTGTGGCCGGAAATCGGGAAGAGAAGAATGCTGGGCAGGAACTGCGCTAAGCCGGCCAGTCCCAGATCGAGCGGGCGGTTCGTGATTTCGTAAATCTGCCAGCCGACGGCGACGGCCTGCATCTCGACGGCGGCGACGATCAGAAAGCGGGCGATCGAGAAGAGTACGAAGCCGGGATGTGTGAAGGCGGCGCGTCCAGCTCTGGCCTGGGCGGGGGCGGGCATGAACTAATGTGACACAGAATGGGGGAAGTTTGCAGGGCGGCAGAGCGTTAGTTCCGTACCTAGGGGCTTTCCCCTGAGAGTGTGTGCTTAGGGAGATCCCTCTCTTCGCCTGAAGAACGGCTCCGCTCGGGATGACGCCATCGGAGCTATCTTCCTGCCAGCCACCACTTGCGCAGGGCGATTACGGACCACACTCCTTCGACCAGGCCGAAGGGCCACGCGCCTTGAAGAAATCCGTAGATCGAGCCGAGGACGCAGGAGCCGGCGAAGGCCAGCACGAACCAGCGGCTGCGGTTCTCGAAGGCGTAACAGATCACCATCGCGGTGACGGCGAATAATCCGAAAACGGTTAGGCCGTCGATTTTCATGGCCAAGTTAGGTCACGACCGGTGCGCTTGCGATGCCTGCGGTTCCGAATACTCGCCGGTAACGTTCCACTTCCTGCGGCGGGCCGAGCGCTTTCGCGTAGTTGTCGGAGAGTTTTACTGCCGGGCGTCCTTCAACCGAAGACACTTTGCAGATCAGGCTGATGGGATTGAATCCCGCGCTGTCGTTCGGGTTGCAGCCGCGAAAATCGTTGGTCAACAGCGTTCCCCAGCCCGCGCTGAAGCGGATGCGGCGCTGCGGAGTCCACTTGCCGCGGTCAGTAAAATCTCGCGCACTTTGAAAATCGCTCGGGCGTAGATTCGCCGCCAAAGTGCCGCTGAAATAGGCGTGCAGCCCCAGAATTGCGTCTACATCGAGGGTGTCGGAAGCGATCAGCAATTTCTCCCGCGGATCGCGGCCGTATTTCTTCAACCACTCAATATATTCATCTCCCGCAACGTACGGATCCTTGCTGTCGACGCGCTGGCCTTTCCAGTTCGCTGCCCACTCGGGCGCGCCAGCCAGAAACTGCGTTGTACCGTAGGTGTCGGGCAGCATGACGAGCAGCTCTCCTTCATACGTTTGCTGCCAAAGTTCGAGGACGCGGTACTGCGAGGCCTTCAGGGCTTCATCGTTCGGGGCCAGCGCCGCCATGACCATGGGAATTTCGTGCGCGTTGGTGCCGATCGCTTCGAGATCGTGCTTGTAGGCGAGAAATGCGTTGGATGTGCCGATGAAATTGCTGCCCAAATTTGTCGCCATCGCGACGATGACGTATTCCTGCCACAGGAAGCTGTGCCGCCGACGCGTGCCGAAGTCGGCCACGCGCAGATCCGGCACACCGCGCAGGCGCTCAATCTTGTTCCACAACTTCGTCTTGGCCCGCGCGTATAAGACGTCGAGGCCGAATTCGTTCAGAGTCTTCAGTTGCACTCGCGTCTTCAGTTCATCGAGGATCGCCAGCGCATAAAGCTCCCACATCGTGGTTTCGACCCACGTGCCTTCGAACGAGAGTTGAATCTGGCCGTCTTGCACGGAGAGGCGGTAATCCGACAGGTGGAAATCGTTCTCCAGCCATTCGAGAAACGCCGGCTCAAAAATTCCGCGGCGACCGTAGAACGTGTTGCCTGCGAGCCAGATCAGCTCTGATTTGCGGAAGCGCAGGCCGCGTACATGCTGCAACTGCACTTTCAGTTCTTCAATGTGGATGGTGTCGGCAATGCGCACACCGGGATGCCGGTTGTAGAGCGCAAAATCCACGCGCGTGGAAGGGAAGTGCTTCCAGATGAATTGCAGCATCAGCAGTTTGTAGAAGTCGGTGTCGAGAAGCGAGCGGATGACTGGGTCGAGTTCCCAGTTGTGGTTGTGCGCGCGTTCGGCGAGGTTGATGATCATGAAAGTGACCGGCGAACGGTCACTTCATGAGCATAAAGGATGTTGAGCTACTCTTGCATGCGCATACGCCGGGTTTGAGCCGTCGACATTTCAGCGCGGCGCCGGAGTCATCTGCTCGTAGCTTCCTGTCAAATAACGGTTCGGATCGAAGTTTGGGTCGTTGCTGTGCACGTACGTTCCGTAGCCGTCGGTCCAGTGATAGTTGTAGGCGTTTGACTGGTCGCTGACCTCGCCATTTTGATCGACCATGTGTTCGGTGCCGCGAATGTTCTGGTCGAAATCGTCGGCGCGTTTGTAAAAATCTTCCGTAGACGACGAACTGAAAGAGGCGTGGGCCTGCTGCGCACGGCTCGCCGCGAGATTGGCGTCGATCTGCGCCATGAACTGGTTGCTTTGAGCGGTCAACTGGCGGCTGCGTTGGCCCGCGGCTTGAACTTCGCGGCGGTTGTAGGCCTGGATGCGGTCGTAATATTGCCCTTGCTGTTTTTTCACTTCCGCGAGCCGCTGTTGCCACGCGGGATTCGGTTCGAGTGAGGTCGCTACAAATCCGAGCAGGGGACGGACCGATTCGAGCTTTCCGGACTTCGCTCCCATGCTGTGCGCCATAAGAAGCAGCCGGTGATACTCATGGATGTGGGCTGGTCCGGGCGCGGTGAGCACCTGGGTTTGCGTCATGAATCCATAGAATTCTTCGTCAACCGGGCTGCCGTTGAGCTGGTAGCTGACGCGCATGCAGATTCCTTCTCCCTGCAGCGGCTGCTTGGAATCGTAGGCTTTGGGAAATGCGGCCGGCAGATTTTTTACCGGGCGGTAGCCGAGCACCCGCAGATTCTTCATATGAGCGCGGTTCGGCCCGATCACATAACGCACCAGCGCGGCCGGCAGCGTGATGTTCGGATCGTGAATGCCTCCGATGCCGCCACGACCAATGGGAGCACGATCGTGCGCGGGATCGAGCCAGAGAAAAAATTCGGCGGGAAAGAATTCGATCCAACTTGAGCCGTCGGGAGATTCGAGGCGCGCCGAGGTTCGTACCGGCATGTAGAAGTCGCCGTAGTTCCAGGTCACGCGGCTCGATGTCTTCCATCCCTGGGGAACGGCGAGCCGGCTTACGACGAGTCCTTGCTTCGGATCGTTTACGTCGTAGGGGCGGAATTTGGTTTTCGTGGCCGGCGCTGATTTTACGGGCGCTGATTTTGCCGTTGATTTAGAAGACGCCTGCCCCGCTTGCGGAGCCGCGTCGTCTTGGTCCGCTGAATTGTTTTCTGCGGGCGGATTGTTGGAGCAGGAGGTTACGGTAAGAACGGCGAACAGAGCTGCAAGAATGCGAAGTCTCATGATGCTCTCCAGGCGAAACACGGAGTTACCGGCGCATCAGAGAGGGTTGAGCGCAGATTGCGACGACGCGATTCTAGGGCAAGCGGGAGCGGGTACGCAAGATCAAGTGTGCAGTTTGGCTTACGCGTCAGGCCGGGTGAGCGGGAGATCCTTCGCTTCGGCTGAAATGCGGCTCCGCTCAGGATGACGCCGAACAAGAAGAAGGCTTTGGGGGCTGGGCCTCAAAACTGCACTGCTACCCGATGCCGCTATAATCCGGTTGGGCTGAAAGCTGATGGCTGATCTTCCCATGCGCTTCGAACTTTTCATCGCGTCCCGTTATCTTCGCGCCAAACGGCGGCAGGCGTTTATCGGCATTATCACTGGCATCTCGATTGCCGGGGTTGCGGCTGGGGTTGCGTCGCTGGTCGTTGCCCTCGCCATCAATAACGGATTTCGCCAGGATCTTCAGCAGCGGTTGCTGGGGTCGACCTCGCATATCAGTTTGCTGCGGATTGCGGATGACGGCATTCAGGAGTGGCCCGCGCTTATGGACCGGTTGTCGAAGCAGCCGCATGTTATTGCCGCGGCTCCGGCCATCTTTGAGCAGGTCTTGATCTCGCGTGGTCCGCGGGCGCGGGGGGCGGTGCTGAAGGGGATGATTCCGCGTTACGAGCGGCGGGTTGGAGATTTGCTGAGTTCGGTGAAGGAAGGTTCGGCTGCTGCTTTGGACGAGGAACCTGAGCCGGGTTTGCAACCTGGTCCCCACATGAGCAGTGGAGGCTCCCAAAACCCAGCGGGCAAGAGTGCCCGCTCCACACAAACTAATTCCACACCGGCTCCTGATTCTCTGGCTGATGTTCACGATCGCGTTGCTTCCATGCCGCCGATTATCCTGGGGCAGGATATGGCTGATTATCTCGGCGCTAGCGTGGGGTCGGTTGTGCTGGTTACCAGCCCGCAGGGGGAGCTGACTCCGTTTGGCATGGTGCCGAAATACAACCGCTTTCGGGTGGCGGGAATTTTCAATTCTGGTTTTTACGACTACGACTCCAACTGGTCGTTTACTCGTCTGGCCGATGCGCAAAGACTCTTTGGTCTCGGCAGTTTGATCTCCGTCATGGTGTTTAAGGTCGACGATATTTATAAGGCCGACGTCATTGCGCGCCAGATTGAAGAGGCTGCCGGCAAAGGCTTTATGACTACCAACTGGATGGAGCAGAACAAGCCTCT
>Ga0209169_10001806_pt1 | contig 12977 bp, 10 predicted proteins | sample HubBroMetageWRM4_FD_188346 | JGI IMG/M metagenome (GOLD analysis project Ga0209169, IMG submission 188346) | Warmed soil microbial communities from the Hubbard Brook experimental Forest, New Hampshire - Hubbard Brook CCASE Soil Metagenome WRM 4... | ecosystem: Environmental > Terrestrial > Soil...
AAAATGTCTGGCCGACCCTGGCACCGCTGACGATCTGCTGCGCCGTATCGAACTCTGACGCTTTGGACGACTGGCTCACGTCGCCGGTGTGCAGCAGCAACTCCGGCATAACCGGAAGACCATTAATCTTGTCGATCGCCAGCTTCAGTGTTCCCGTAACATCCTGGTTCGCTGCCTTGTTAAAGCCGATATGACTGTCGCTGATCTGGACGAAGCTGAAACCTGCTGCGGCCTGCGCGTGCGCCGATCGTGCGTCCGCCGCGCCGGTAGCAGCGGCGAAGAGTTTCGATGTGGGCACTCCACCGGCCATCGTCCAAACCAGCCCGGTCCCGGCCCAGGCCCTCTTTCCGACGCCGGTACCTGCGGCGGATGGACCAAAGATCATCACGCTCGCTCTGGGGGACAGCGAAACCTTATATCCCTGCCAGTCGGGCAACACATCGGTGCAAGCCAACACGCCCTATGCGTTCGTGTTCGCGGGCTTCGACGCGAACGGCCCGGTAACGTTCTCCGGCAGTTTCACGGCCGACTCGAGCGGCAACCTTACGGGTGAAGAGGACATTCTCCGTTCGAGTGGCGCGCAACTCGCTCAGCCGCTCACCGCCGGGAGCTCGATCTTATTCGCGAGTATGGACCGCGGCTGCCTGACGCTGAGCACTTCGGGTTCCAGTGCGCAGTTCCGCCTCGCCCCGACCACTCTCACGGCATCGGGTTTTACCGATGGACGCATGATTGAGTTCGACGATACGAATGGAACTGGAGCCCGAGGCTCTGGCTACTTCCGCGTTCAGGACAGCACGGTATTCGCGACACCCGTAACCGGTCCGTTTGCGTTCCGCTTCTCCGGGTGGAACGCCAGCGGAAACCATTTCGCTATGGCGGGAGCGGCAACGGCACAGACTGGATTGTTCACTTCGGTCGCCGCCGATGTGAATGATGGCGGATCGTTTTCGGGTGGACTGACCGGAGGCAACGGCACGATCGGCGGCGCGGACACGAGCGGCCGCGGCACCGCTACACTGAGTGCCGGAACCACGACCTACGACTTGATCTACTACATTGTCGACGCGAATCATTTGATCTTTAATTCGGCTCAGGTTGTCTCCAGCGCACAGCCGTTGATTACCGGCGAGGCCAGCACCAGCGCCGGTCCTTTCTCGCAAGCGACGCTTAGTAACAGCCACATTTACCGCTTTGGAGGTGATGTTCCGGGCAGTCCCGACGTCGCGGTTGGCGTGCTCCATTTTGATGGCTCGGCCGCTGTGAGCGGGACTAACTATGAAAGAAGCGGTGGAACCGCGAGCACTACGACTCTCTCCGCACAGTACGCGGTTGACCCCAGCAGTGGACGCTTTTCGTTCTCGGGAACCGGCGCTCCAGTTGTGGGATACGCGGTTCCATCGGCCAGCGGAATCACTGGATATCTGGTGGGCACAGGAGCATCGGCGGCGTCGGGCACGATGGAGTTCCAAACCAATTCTTACCCTCCGGGATATCAATTCGGACCGATCAGCGGGAACTATGGCCTCGGCACCGAAGAGATGCTGGATCCGCAATCCACTGTGATCGCGGGCCTTGAGAACCCGGGGCCGAATGGCAGCCTTTCGACAGGCAGTCCGTCGTCGTATCTGGATTCCAGCAGCCTCACGGGATTGATCCCGTTTCAGGAGATTGATCTCTTCAAGTACACCTGGAACGCCGACGGTTCCGGCACTTACGGCGGCAACACTTACATGGTGACTAATCAATCGAAGTTTTTCTACTTCGATATTTCACCACTGAACGGACATCCAGCGGTCGTGGTGGGGCAGATACAACAGGCACAACAGTGACCATGGAAACTTTAGCGGCAGACAAATCGCGTTACCCCGATCTGATCTACGTCGTGGAAGACGATCCCGACGTGTCGCAGTTGATCGAACATAACCTGCGCACTGCGGGGTATGAAGTTTCCACATTTTTTTCCGGGGCACCGGTGGTTCCCATGGCGGCCATGGCGCAACCGGCGCTGTTTCTGCTCGATATCATGCTGCCTGGGATCAGCGGCTTCGATCTTTGCCGCCAGATCCGCCAACACGAACAACTGGCCAAGACGCCCATCATCTTTCTATCTGCCAGAAGTCAGGAACCGGACCGCCTGCAGGCGTTCGACGCCGGTGGAGACGGATACATCACCAAACCTTTCAGTCCGCGTGAATTGATTGCGCGGGTACGCAACGTTCTGCGGGTTCAACCGGAAGCCCCTAATCAGGAAATTATTCAGCTGGGAGACCTGGAAATTAATATCGCTTCGATGACTGTACGCGTCTCCGGCAGGACGGTACTTACTACGGTCCGCGAATTTAGGCTGCTCGAATATCTGGCGAGGCACCGGGGACGTGTCTTTACCCGCGACCAGTTACTCGACGCGGTGTGGAAAGAAGGATCGTTTGTAACTCCGCGGTCAATTGACGTCTTTGTGCGTCGTTTGCGGGAGAAAATCGAAGCCGATCCGCGGCATCCTCGATACTTGAAGACGCTACGCGGGATCGGTTACCGCTTTGAGGCGGGGCGGTAGCTTGGGAGCGCGTTGTTGGGGGCTACCCCTACCGCTAGTGGAATCTTCGAGTTACATGCTCTTCGGACTCCGAAATATTGATTGGCGGTGTCGGCAAGAAGGACACCACGGAGAAGGTGCTCTACAGTTTCGGAAGCCAGTTGGGGGACGGCTCCTCTCCCCTGGGAGGATTGATCTTCGACAAAGAGGGCAACCTCTATAGTACGACCCTCGCGGGGGGCGCGTACAACTACGGTACGGTGTTCGAAGTGACACCGTAGGGTGCTCGTCAACTTATGGTTCAACCCTCACCCCGCCCAGCATGGATACGCGCGAACGAGCATCGGAATCCAAAAATAACCCGGTCGACGAGTGGAAGTCATTGTGCTATGGTTTTCGGCATCTGATCCTTTACTTGCGCGGGAAATGGCTGTGCTTCTGCCTGTTCATAGCAAGTCTTTGCGTCCCCTCCTCCTCGCCTTGCTGCCGCTTGCTCTCCTCTTTTGCCTGATCGCGTGCGGTGGCAGCAATGGAGGATCCGCCTTGGGCGGCGGAACGCCGACGACCATTGCATATTCTTCCTATCGCGCACTGGACGGATCGGATGCTCCGAATAGCGACCAGCCCGACGGACTCACGCCCGTGTCCAATATCTGGACGATAGAATCCGATGGCACAGGTTCGGTGGCGATCACGCAGCTTTCGGGATCGGCTTCCGGGGCTGACAGCTTGTTTCCGCAATGGTCGCCGGACGGGAGCAAGATCGTCTACAGCTCCGGTCGCGCGTTGGACGGAAGTGACAATGCGGCCGTCGGCGGCGCCATCAACATTTGGGTGACAAATGCCGACGGCTCGGGCGCTACCCCTCTAACCCAGCTGACCGTCTATGCGCTCTGCTGGCAACCAGTCTGGTCACCCGATGGCAACAAGATCGCTTATTACTCTTGGCGCGCTCTGAATGGCAGTGATACGAATCCGGGGGACAACAGCCCCCGCAATATCTGGGTCATGAACGCTGATGGTTCTAATGACATCCCCGTGACCCAACTGACGGCGGGTGCATCGGACAGCTATTTTCCCCAATGGTCACCCGATAGTAAGAACCTGGCGTTCTATTCGAGCCGGGCGCTCAATGGCAGCAACGGCGCAAACGGCCAAGACGCCACTCAAAATATTTGGGTCGTCAACTCTGACGGTTCCGGTGCTGCCCCTGTGACTCAGCTCACCGGCCAGTTGGGGGGCTTTCAGGGAGCTTACTGGATCGAAGACGGTTCGACGCTTCTATTCGGCGACGGCGCTAACATCTGGACGGCGCATCCCGATGGGTCTGGATTGACGGAAACCCTAATTGGTGGGAATGCCTTCAATTTTCCGACGGCCTGGTCGTCCAATGACAGCACGATACTTTTTAACTCTACCGAAGAGCCGGATGGCAGCCACAACTCGCAACAGAGCTCGAATGTCTGGATCATGAATGCCGATGGCAGTCATCAAACGCCGCTCACGAAGCTGAGCGTTGCGGCCGCGGCCGAGGGCCTCTGGTCTCCCGACGGAACGCGGATCGCCTACGTCTCGGTGGGTGCCTTCGACGGCAGCGATAATCTAGATGCGAACCCTGCTGCTCTCAACGTGTGGCTGATGAAAGCGGATGTCTCAGGCGCAGTTCCCCTCACGAAACTCACGAAGGCCGACAGTAATGGGCCTGTGTGGAAACCGTGATTGGGTTGGCCGGTTGCCCTGGTCACCAAATCGATTTACCGGCATGACCCAACCTGCCTATATTCCCATTCTCCGCTTGCGAGGGTACTCTTAGCGACTGCAAATTTCGAGCCGGGCTTGTAAATGTTGTAACCAGATGGGATGAGGAGGCCGGTCTCCGAGGGGATGCCGTACGCTCCCAAGTTATCGACGTGCTCGAAGCCTATCAATCGTCTGGTAGTCAGCACCGCTGAGAATCCCAACCTGGCAAAAGATCTCGTCCTGCGTGCTATCCTGTTGTCGCAGATCGAACCGAAGGGGGCGGTATGAATCTGGATTCCACGGCAGTAGCGAGATCGTCCCTTTTCTACGTGCTTGTGATCGCGCTGGCAACATCTGTGTCTTGCTCCTGCCCGGCTGCTCCATCGATCACTTCGATCTCACCCACCAGCACAACGGCTGGAGGCGACCCGGTCGAATTGACCATCAACGGCGATAACTTTCTCAGTACCTCGACGGTGGACATTAACGGCATTTTGACGCCCAGCTTCGTCAACAGCCATCAGTTGATTGCTACAATCCCCGCAGCCGCCACTGCGCAGCCTGGAACTTTGAATGTTCTTGTGCTAAACCCCCCAGGGAGTGGCTCGTCTCCTGGCTCGATCGGCGGCGGAATAACAACCACATCAAACTCCACGTGCGCTGGTAACAACTCAAACGCCGTTTCCTTCACGGTTAACCCAGACTCCGTAAGCAACTGAGAAATGTAAGCGTCGCGAACAGCCGATTACACTCACAACCGCGTTCAATGAGTGTAACCGCGATGTCACGGCAACGATCGGCAGACGCCGAGACGAGGAATGCTAGAATCTCGCGTTGGCGGCAGAACGCAGGGTTCGCTGGTGGCGCGAACTTAAGGACCGAATTGGGCTAGGGCTGTCCTTTGCAACATCATGGTGCGACCAGCATTAAGTAGAAGCCTGACTGACACCCGTGGAAGCAGATGGCAATCGCCAAAGATCAAGCAACTATTCAGCCTCGGCTAACAGCCTCGATCATTGCCGTCGCCGTCTTTCAGATCGTGGTAAGCGTCCTGACTCTGATCCTTTTCGGCCGCGGTGTGGAGGATATCTACTCCGGCCAATACTATTACATTCCCCCTGCTGACAAAGCTTTCGTCTGGGCCTTGCTGGGTACCGCTCTATTAGAAATCGGATTGGCAGTCGGGCTGTTGTTCTTGAAGAATTGGGCGAGGCAAATGAGCCTTTGCATGGCGACCGTTTCTGTGTGCGCTTGTGTCATTGCAGCAATATCGCACAAGCGACAGCCCGGTTTTGACTTCACCCCCGCCATTCTGGGGCTTATGGTTTGCATACTGACTCCGGTGAACGTCTGGTGGTGGATTCTATTCACGCGCAAGCGCGTCCGCGCCCAATTCGATTGAGGATCGGCGTTGCAGCGGGCGAACCGGTCATGGAAGCGAGCATCCCACGCGGCTATCCGTTGAAATCATGCGATTACACTCATTGAGACGTTTTTCCAATCTGCTCCGACCGTCCCGAGCTCGGAAAAAAATCTCTGGCAGGGGAGAACATCGGGCCAATATCAGAAAATTTGGCGATTATTGCTTAAAGACCAACGGAGGTCCGCTAACGCGCTTCACCTGGAGGGCGACATTGACTTCGACGCGGTCGGCGATCGTGACGAAGGGAATGCCTTTATTCATCCCGTAGTCCTTACGGTCAAAGGCCATCGTTCCTTTGATATCACCCGAACCTGACCCTCGGGTGCCTGAAACTGTAAACTTCAGCGTCTCGGGCTTGGAGACCCCCCGAATGGTAAACGTTCCTGGCAGGTCAAAGGTGTCGGGCCCGGTCTGCACAATCTTGTCGGAGTGAAAGGTGATCAGCGGGTTCTGCTTGACGTCGAAGAAATCTTTGCTCTTTAGCTTGCCGTCCTTCATGCCGCTTCCAGTGCTCACGCTGTCAGCCTGAATCTTGATGTCCATCACGCCTGTCGAGACATCAGTGGAGGTGAAGGCGAGAGTGGAGTCCCACTTTTCGAAAGTACCGACCAGCGCTACCGACGCCTTGACATTGAACTTAATCGTGCTTTGCTCTGCTGTAACCGTGAAAACAGGGATCTGGTCCTGGCCATGTGACAGCATTGCGGCGGACATTACGAGGCAGAGGACAACTAAACGTACGCTGCTGAGAATCCGACGTTCAAACATAAAATTCCCTCGATAAAGCGTTCATCCGATTTGCGGCCGCGCTGCGGCGAACCACATGGGACAGATGATACGCTCAACTCTCACAAACAGGCGTTTACATTCAGAACCCGGTCAATGAGTGTAACGGGATTTTGGAACAGCCATTCGCCGAACTGCCCGCAAGAACGTGCGCATACGCTGTCCAGTTGCCTTTCGCTGGGGAACTCGTGCCTGGGACAGAGTCGGCTCAGGCGCTGAAAGTTTTGACAGCATACACATTCGGAATGACGCTGTATTCTTATTGAGCAAAGCTGCCCACATCTCAGCGACAGGGTTGGTGTATATGTCCGCCGGAACAAGGAATCATCTGGACGCAGGAATTCTCCCTCTATGGAATGCAGTCTTTTGCCTGGATTGCGAAGTCATCAGCAGTAGTCGGAGTGACGAGTGCGCAGCATGCAAGAGCCGCTCAATCGTAAGTCTAGCTCGGATGCTTGGGAGCAGTTTGCTCGCGCATAGGGCACGACACTCTCAGGAGTGGGAGGGGCGGTTGTTCGACATCACAATTACAATTGAATTACAACAAATGCACGCCAAAGACTTGAGCTCTACTGTGGAGCGGCTGGCCAGTGTGATTGGCCCGAACCTCGTGGGAGACCAGGCCTCATTCCACGTCAATGTGAAGCCGGCAGTGGACAAACTCGACCCACAGCCCTCGCTTTGCTTCCCAGAGAGGGTTGCCGCATAGAACAGTCGCTTCCGGTGCTTGGTGAGGGCGGCGATAAGGAGAACACGATGCCACAGAGCACGCACAATCGACTTGCGGAACTTCACAACCTTGCGGCGCACGCCCACGCCGCCGCCGCGGTCGCCCACGGCAAGGAAGATCATCTGACGGCTCATGAACTCACCAGACAGGCGCTCGAGCACTCCATGAATGCACACAGGCTCGCTGAGGAACTTGCTGGGGAAAAGGCAAAGTCCAGCAAAAACGCTTAAGGCGCAACTCGAGACTGTTTGAGTTTGTGTCGGGGCGACGGCTGCGGTGCCGCCTGCTGATCGCCGCTAGCGCCCGCCTAACACGCTCTGAAATGACCTCACTCTGCGGCTTCCTGCTATCCTAATCACCTTCGCCATGACCTTCACCGACCAGGGGACACTATGAAAATGAAGATATCGACTTTGCTGCTGGCGTTGTCGTGGACGATTTCGGCCGCCGCCCAGACATCGCATTTTGACGGGCAGACATGGTGGAATCACGTCAAGTTTCTTGCCGATGACAAGCTTGAAGGGCGCGACACGGGCAGCCGCGGCGAACGCGAAGCGCAGTCTTACGCGGTCAAACAATTCAAGAACGCGGGCGCGGAGCCAACTGGAGTACACGGCTTCTATCAGCCGGTCAAGTTTGTCTCGCGCCAGATCGTCGAGAAAGATTGCAGCCTGGCGATCATTCGGGACGGCAAACGCGAAGCGCTCACACTGGGCGAAGACGCGATTATCAGCACCCGCGTGATGCCCGCGCCCGAGGTCGAGGCGCCTTTGGTGTTTGTCGGCTATGGTCTCAAAGTTCCTGAGAAAAATTATGACGACTTTGCCGGTGTTGACGTACGCGGAAAGATTATTGTGATCTTCGCAGGATCGCCATCGGAGATTCCGGGGGCACTCGCTTCGCACTATCAGACTGCGGCCGAGCGCTGGAAAGTACTACGCTCCGCCGGCGCCATCGGCATGGTTTCGTTGATTAACCCGGCCTCCATGGATATTCCCTGGTCGCGCATGGCGCTTAACCGCGCGCACCCTTCCATGGATCTCGACTATCCCGAGTTCAACGAGACCGAAGGCGCCAAGATCGCGATCACGGTTAATCCGATGAGTGCCGAGAAATTGTTTGCCGGCTCGGGGCACACATTCGAAGAAATCGTCGCGCTCGGTAAAGATCGCAAACCTCTGCCGCACTTTCCGCTCGCAGTTTCGCTGGCGGCGAAAACCAGAGTTGACGTCACCAAGATCGAGTCGGCTAACCTCGTCGCGAAACTTCCGGGCAGCGATCCCACTCTGAAAGATGAATACGTGGTGCTCTCCGCCCACCTCGATCACGTCGGGATCGGAGAGCCAATCAACGGTGACCGCATTTATAACGGCGCCATGGATAACGGCTCCGGGAGCGCTCTGGTGCTCGACATGGCTGCCAGCTTCAAGAAGAATCCGGAAATGCTGCGGCGGTCGATTCTTCTGATCCTGGTTACGGGCGAAGAAAAAGGTCTGCTGGGCTCAAAGTATTTCGCGGCGCATCCTACGGTGCCGCCGAAGTCCATTGTGGCCGACGTTAATGTGGACATGTTTCTGCCGATCGTGCCGCTGAAGGTGCTTACGGTGATGGGGCTCGATGAGTCCGATCTGGGAGATCGCGTACGCGAGATCGCGCAATCGCTGGGCGTACGAGTGCAGCCCGACCCCGAACCGTTGCGCAATCTTTTCGTGCGCAGCGATCAGTACAACTTCATTCGCCACGGAGTGCCTTCGCTGGCCATGGGCGTCGCTCCCTCGAGCCCGGAGGAAGCGAAGATTTTCAAGGACTGGCTGACGCAGCGTTATCACGCGCCCTCCGACGACGTGAACCAGCCGGTGGACCTTGCCGCCGCGGCGAAATATGAAGAGATCGTCAGGGCCCTGCTGATCAATGTCGCTAATGGCGACCATCGGCCGGAGTGGAAGCCAGATAGTTTCTTCCGGAGATACGCGGAACCTGTCAAGATGGGACAATAATTCAACGGGGCGGCTCAACACTGGAGGAAACATTTGAACGACTATCTTTTGTCTGTGCTGCTGGGAATTGTCGAAGGGCTCACCGAGTTCCTCCCTGTCAGCTCCACCGCCCATCTTCGCATTTCAGAGCTACTGCTGCATGTGCCGCTCTCGAGCGGCTATTGGAAGATGTACTCGATCGTCATCCAGCTTGGCGCGATTCTAGTGCTGCCGATTTATTTCCGTCACCACATCGCCAAGCTCATTTCCACATTTCCCCGAGGCGAGAAAAAGGACTGCGATTACCTGACGCATCCTTTGAGTCTGGTCATGATCGCATTTGTCGTCACCGCGATTCCGGCATTTTTGCTGACTAAAGTGATCGGGAAGAACCTGGAGAGTCTCTACGTCATGGGCACGGCGCTGCTGCTTGGCGGCATCGTGATGTGGGTCATTGATGCTATGAAAGCTCCGTGGGAAAAAGCGGGACCGGGAGCGCCGGGTTCTCCGATTCACACCTGGAGCATGGACGACATACACGGCGGGCAGGCGGTCTGGATCGGCGCCTGCCAGATTCTGTCGGCGGTATTCCCTGGGACTTCGCGTTCCATGTCCACGATTGCCGCTGGGCAGTTGATGGGAATGTCGCGAGCCGCGGCGCTCGAGTTTTCTTTCTTCCTGTCCATACCGACCATGTCGGTGGCGACGCTTTACACGCTCTACAAGTCGGTTTCCGGCAAAGATGAAAATCCCATTGGAGTTTCGCAGATCACATCTCACGAGTGGGTGATTCTCGCCATCGGCTTTGTGGTTTCGTTCATCGTCGCCTATGGAGCGGTTGCGTGGTTCATGGGCTGGGTGCGGAAGCGTGGGTTCGCGCCGTTTGCCATGTATCGCATCGCGCTGGGGATTTTGGTGCTGGCCTGGGCTGCGGGAGCATTCGGACACTGACTTCTCATGCGCGTCGAACCGGATTGGCGAAAACATGCATAGACATGCTGGGCTGAGGCACGCTGGGTGCGCGGAGGTTGCTGCTAAGGGAGTGGCAGCACAAAACTGCCGCTCCTACCCGCTGTACCCCCTTTTCTCCGGTTACAATCATGCGGGGGATTTCTGTAACCATGATGCGTTCCACTAGAAGCTGTACCGCGAAGACCATGCTTTTACTCCTTAGTACGCTGATCCCGGCCGGAGCCATCGCAATCGGTTCGGTCAATGCTGCTTTTGCGGCGGCGGCGGATTTTGGCCCAGGCAATCCGTTTTACGCGCCCAGCACATTGCCGTTCCAGGCCCCGCCGTTTGACAAGATCAAGGACGACGACTACCAGCCCGCGCTCGAGGCTGGCATGGCGCAACAGCAGGTGGAGATTCAGGCCATCGCCGACAATCCCGCCGCTCCCACCTTTGACAACACCATCGTGGCAATGGAAAAGAGCGGCCAATTGTTGGACCGCGCCACTGCGGCCTTCTACGGAATTACCGGGGCAAACACTAATCCTACGCTGCAGAGAATCAAAACGATCGAGGCGCCGAAGATGTCGGCGCACCAGGACTTCATTTTTCTCAACACAAAGCTCTTTGCGCGTGTGGCGGCGGTCTACAAACAACGCGCCACTCTCAATCTTGATCCCGAGTCACTCCGCTTAGTAGAGCGCTACTACGACAATTTCGTGCATGCCGGAGCCAACCTCTCGGAAGCCGACAAGACAGAACTCAAGAAACTCAACGAGGAGATTTCCACTCTTTCGGACGCCTTCAATACCAAACTGCTTGCAGCCACAAAAGACGGCGCTTATGTGACGAGCGACAAATCAGCGCTCGCCGGGCTCTCGGACGCTCGCATCGCCGCTGCCGCGCAGTCCGCCAAAGACCGCAAGGTCGAAGGCTTTGTGATTCCGCTGCAGAACACGACGCAGCAGCCCGATCTGGTTTCGCTCGGTAATCGCGCGACGCGTCAGGCCATCTTCGAAGATTCGTGGAACCGCGCCGAGCGAGGCGACGCCAATGACACGCGCGACACCATTGCCCATCTCGCTCAGGTGCGCGCCCGGAAAGCGAAACTCCTGGGCTACCCGAGTTTCGCCGCCTGGAAGCTTGAAGATCAAATGGCGAAGACACCCGAAGCCGCATTGCAGTTCATGGATGCTATCGTTCCGGCAGCGACGGCCAAAGCCGCTAGCGAGGCGGCGGACATCCAGGCCGTCATTGATACGCAGAAGGGCGGTTTCAAAGTCCAGGCCTACGATTGGAATTTCTACGCTGAGCAGGTCCGCAAGGCTAAGTACGATATTGACGACGCGCAGGTGAAACCATATTTCGAACTCGACAGCGTGCTGCAGAACGGCGTCTTCTACGCCGCGACTCAGCTCTACGGAATCACTTTCAAAGAGCGGCACGATATTCCTGTTTATCAGACCGATGTCCGCGTATTTGAGGTTTTCGACGCTGACGGCAAGCATCTCGCCCTTTTCTACTGCGACTACTTCAAGCGCGATAACAAGAATGGCGGAGCGTGGATGTCCGAATTCGTCGGCCAGTCGCACCTGCTGGGAACCTCGCCGGTCGTGTACAACGTAGCCAACCTGCCCAAGCCGGCGGCAGGCGAACCGGCACTGATCAGCTTCACCGACGTGGTTACCATGTTCCACGAGTTTGGACATGCGCTGCATGGCATGTTTTCGAACGCTGAGTATCCGACTCTTGCCGGTACCTCGACCGCTCGCGACTTCGTCGAATTTCCTTCGCAGTTCAACGAGCACTGGGCCACCTATCCTGCGATCTTTGCCCACTACGCGAAGCATTACAAAACCGGCGAGCTGATGCCGGCAGAACTGGCGGCGCGGATCAAGAAGGCGGAAACCTTCAACCGGGGCTACGGGATGACGGAGCTGCTGGCGGCGGCCGAACTCGACATGCAGTGGCACTTCCTTTCGCCCGATGCGCCGCTTCAGAAGCCTGACGAGTTCGAAACGCAAGCGCTCGAGAAGACTCATCTCAATGTCAGTTACGTCCCGCCCCGCTATCGCTCCAGCTACTTCGCCCACATCTGGGGAAGCGGATACAGCGCTGGTTATTACGCTTATCTTTGGACCGAGATGCTCGCTGACGACGCTTACCAGTGGTTCGAGGAACACGGCGAACTCACTCGCGCCAACGGCGATCGCTTTCGGATGATGGTGCTTTCGCGCGGCAACACTGAAGACCTGGCGAAGATGTATGAGGCCTGGCGCGGGGCTCCACCTAACTCGAAGGCGATGCTGAAACACCGGGGGCTCGAGGATGGTCCGGCTAAGTAGCGCATGCGCGACCGACGAGTCGGAGCGGTCGATCTGTCGACTAACGTCAATCAAGCGCGGTGTGTTTAGGTCAACGCAGGGGGCTCACCAGCCTTCGGTCGTGGCAAACCGGCACGTACCCAACTCGCCACCCCAGCCCGTTTCCTGCATTGTAGGGAGCGCGGCTTCTTGTCATAATTATCAGGCTCTGGCCCCGTAACGGCGCTGTGGGTAGGCTTTTGCCTCGCGCCGTCGCTGCCACATGACATTTTTCTCGAAGATTTATACGCCCACCAGGAACCGGCGCCTGAATGAGCTGGTCGGATTCCTGTTGTGTGTCTCCGCGCTCCTCCTTTTCCTTGCGCTGGCGTCTTATTCGCCGCTTGATCCTTCGCTGAACAGCGCCTCCATCCTCACCGGATCGCATGCCGCCCGAAACTGGATCGGCATCTTTGGAGCTTATCTTTCCGACCTGATTCTGCAATTCTGGGGAGTGGGATCGTTTCTGCTG
>Ga0209169_10001808_pt1 | contig 12971 bp, 13 predicted proteins | sample HubBroMetageWRM4_FD_188346 | JGI IMG/M metagenome (GOLD analysis project Ga0209169, IMG submission 188346) | Warmed soil microbial communities from the Hubbard Brook experimental Forest, New Hampshire - Hubbard Brook CCASE Soil Metagenome WRM 4... | ecosystem: Environmental > Terrestrial > Soil...
CTTGGAAATCTCCGACACATCGTGCGACACGACGATGCTGGTGATACCCAGCGTGTCATTTAGGCGGCGAATCAGCCGCAAAATGACTCCCAGAGAAATGGGATCCAAGCCGACGAACGGCTCGTCGTAAATCAAGAGCTCGGGATCCATGACGATGGCGCGCGCCAGCGCCACGCGCCGGCTCATGCCGCCGGAGAGTTCTGCCGGCATCAATTCCGCCGCGCCGCGCAGACCCACTGCCTGCAATTTTGTGAGAACCAACTGGCGGATGAGCCGCTCGGTCAGATCGGTGTGTTCGCGCAGCGGGAAGGCGACGTTTTCGAACACGCTCAAGTCCGTCAACAGCGCGCCGTTCTGGAACAGCATGCCCATGCGCCGGCGCAGCACGTACAAATTGGCGCGGGAGATCGCCCGCAGGTTATCGCCTGCCACTTGGATCTCGCCGCTATCGGCTAACACCTGTCCGGTGATCAAGCGCAGCAGCGTGGTTTTTCCCGTGCCGCTCGGCCCCATGACGGCGGTGATTTTGGCGCGCGGAATCTCGATGTCGAGCCCCGCGAACACGGGGCGGCCGTTCACCGAGTAATCGAGATTGCGGATATCAACGATGGGGCTGGTTTGGTTCAATGGCTGGTTACGCAACTGCGCCTTGCAAGACGCGGCCCGTGGACGGCGCTTTTATGCCGCGGCTGATTCCAAAGCGGCATTGTACTGACCCACCGCCGCCAATCCGTTGAGCTTGGCCCTTTTTGCCAGGGCCTTCTGACCGCCGGCGAATCCGCTCTCCTTGCCCGCCCAAGCGTCCAGAGCGTCTTCCTGCAGAGCACGTCCGTAGCTGAATGTCAGCGCCCAAGGCAACGGTCCCGCCGCATGCATCAGGTTCAAGTGCAGGGTGGCATCGACCGGACTCTGGCCACCCGACAGAAATGCGATGCCGGGCACCGCGCAAGGGACTTGGCGCTTCAGCGTTCGGACCGTCGCTTCGGCGATGCGCTCCGGGCTCGCCTGATCCGCGCACTTTTTGCCGGGGATCACCATGTTCGGTTTCAGGATCATGCCTTCCAAAACGATTCGCGCGGCGAACAAGTGACTGAACACGCTGTCCAGCACGATGTTGGTGACTTCCTCGCACCGCTCCAGCGGATGCGCGCCATCCATGAGCACTTCCGGCTCCACGATGGGCACGATTCCGGCCTCTTGGGCCAATGCGGCATAGCGCGCCAAGCATTCGGCGTTGGCATCGATGGCATAGCGGGTCGGCAGCGCAGAATCGATATTGATCACCGCACGCCATTTGGCGAAGCGCGCGCCCAGCTTGTGGTATTCCGCAAAGCGCTCGCGCAATCCATCGAGACCTTCGGTAATGGTCTCGCCCGGAAATCCGGGCAGGGGCTTGGCGCCCAAATCGACCTTGATTCCGGGGATCATTCCCGCCTTGGCGAGATAGGTGGGAAAGGCAACCCCGTCCTTGGTCTTCTGGCGGATGGTCTCGTCATACATGATGACCCCGCTGATGTAGTCCTTGGCGCCCGGCGCGGTGAAGAGCATCTCACGGTAGGCCCGCCGATTCTCCTCGGTCGACTCCAATTTGATGGTGTCGAAGCGCTTTTTGATGGTGCTGGTGCTTTCATCGGCGGCCAAAATCCCGCGATTTTTGGCGACCATGGCGCGCGCCGTGGCGTTTAGCTCTGCAATGTTCATATCGTACGCATCCACTGATATTGGCGGTTAACTTAAGGCAAGGATAACAAACCTGGCTTGAGTCCGCGCTCTGGGTGGAACTCAGCGTCAAATAGGACTAAAATAGTCCCACATGATTCTTCTGCCCGGAGGGCTCCTCTAAATGCTGCGTATGGGAAAAATGACCGACTACGCAACCGTGGTTCTCGCGAGTTTAGCGCAAGAGCCGGCGGTGCATCGGGCCGCGGCCGAATTGGCTGAGCGCACCCGCCTCAGCCGCCCTACGGTCAGCAAGGTCTTAAAAGGCCTACAGCGCGCCGGGATGGTGATTTCCTCGCGCGGCGCGCAGGGAGGCTATCGTCTGGCGCGGCGTCCCGACCTGATTACAGCGGCGCAAATTCTCGATGTTTTCGAAGGGCCGATCGCCATCACTGAATGCAGCGGTGCCTCTAGCCAATGCGGCATCGAGCGGCTGTGCCGCGTCGGCGGTGCGTGGCAGCGCGTCAATGCCGCCATCCGGCGTGCGCTCGAAGACGTCACGCTGCACCAGTTGGCAGGCCTCGATGCCACCGGCGTGCGCATCGCGGACCTCGCGGCTGAAATGCACGTGAATACTTGAAAATCGACCCCACTAACCTGGATTACCGTGTCTAGCAAATCTCAAGAAGTCGAAGCCCTCGTCGGTCAGAAGTACCGGCATGGATTCATCACCGATATCGAGTCCGACAGCCTGCCGCCGGGACTCGATGAGGACGTCGTGGCGGCGATTTCGAAAAAGAAACACGAGCCTGAGTTCCTGCTCAATTGGCGACTGAAGGCATTTCGGCATTGGCAGACGATGAAGGAGCCGACTTGGGCGCATGTGCACTACAAGCCCATCGACTACCAGGACATTTCGTATTACTCCGCGCCGCGCGCGCCGGCCAACGCGCCGAAGAGCCTGGATGAGGTGGATCCGAAGCTGCTCGCCACCTACGAGAAGTTGGGCATCCCATTGCATGAGCGCGCGCGCCTGGCGGGCGTGGCGGTCGACGCGGTGTTCGACAGCGTTTCGGTGGCCACCACGTTCAAGGAAAAGCTCGGCAAAGCGGGCGTCATTTTCTGCTCGTTCTCCGATGCGGTGCGCAATCACCCGGAATTGGTCGAGCGCTACTTGGGCACGGTCGTGCCGACGGGCGATAATTTTTTCGCGGCCCTGAACTCCGCGGTGTTTTCGGACGGATCGTTCGTCTATGTGCCGCCCGGCGTGCGTTGCCCGATGGAACTGTCAACGTATTTTCGCATCAATGCGGCGAAGACCGGGCAGTTCGAGCGAACCCTGATCATCGCCGCCGAGGGCGCGTCGGTCAGCTACCTGGAAGGCTGCACCGCGCCCATGCGCGATGAGAACCAACTGCATGCCGCCGTGGTGGAGCTGGTCGCGCTCGATGATGCGCAGATCAAATACTCGACCGTGCAGAATTGGTATCCGGGCGATGAGAACGGCTTGGGCGGCATTTACAACTTCGTCACCAAGCGCGGCGAGTGCCGCGGCCGCAACTCCAAGATTTCCTGGACTCAAGTCGAGACCGGATCGGCGATCACCTGGAAATACCCGAGCTGCGTGCTCAAGGGCGAGAACTCCGTCGGCGAATTTTATTCCGTCGCGGTGGCGAACAACTATCAGCAGGCCGACACCGGCACCAAGATGATTCACATTGGGAAAAATACCAAGAGCACCATTGTGTCCAAAGGTATCTCCGCGGGGCATGCGGAAAATACCTATCGCGGCCTGGTGAAAATTCTGCCGAGCGCGAGCGGCGCCCGCAATTTCACGCAATGCGACTCGTTGCTGATGGGCCCGAAATGCGCGGCGCACACGTTCCCTTACATGGAAGTCAAAAATCCAACGGCGACGGTCGAGCACGAGGCCAGCACCTCCAAAATCGGCGAGGACCAATTGTTCTATTGCCTGCAGCGGGGAATTTCCGCCGAGGACGCGGTCAATATGATTGTCAGCGGCTTCTGCAAAGTGGTGTTCAAGGAGCTGCCGATGGAATTCGCCGTCGAGGCACAAAATCTGCTCAGTGTGAGCTTGGAAGGAGCCGTCGGTTAAGACGTGCTTGAAGAGAGAACTATCTTGCTTGAAATCTCTGACTTGACCGCTCGCGTTGCGGGCAAAGAAATCCTCAATGGCGTCAACCTCACGGTTAACGCGGGCGAGGTGCATGCCATCATGGGACCGAACGGTTCCGGCAAAAGCACCCTGGCCCAGGTGCTCGCGGGACGCGAGGACTACGAGGTGACTCGCGGCTCGGTGACCTTCGAAGGTCACGACCTGTTGGCGATGCGCGCCGAGGAGCGCGCCCGCGCCGGCCTGTTTCTCGGCTTCCAATACCCGGTCGAAATTCCCGGGGTCAACAATGTGTATCTGCTCAAGGCGGCGCTCAATGCCAAGCGTAAGGCCGCCGGCGAGCCCGAGGTCGATGCCTACGATTTCCTGGCGCTGATTCGCCAGAAGATGAAATTCATGCAGATGAGCGAGACCTTCCTGACCCGCGGCGTGAATGAAGGCTTTTCCGGCGGCGAGAAGAAGCGCAATGAAGTCCTGCAGATGCTGGTGCTGGAACCGAAGCTCGCGATTCTGGATGAAACGGACTCGGGCTTGGACATCGATGCGCTCAAAGTCGTCTCCAAAGGCGTCAACAGCCTGCGCGATCCCAAGCGCGCGGTGGTGCTGGTGACGCACTATCAGCGGCTGCTCGACTATGTCATTCCGGACCAGGTGCATGTCTTATCCGGCGGCCGCATCGTGAAGTCCGGGGACAAATCCCTCGCGCAAGAACTCGAGCGCCGCGGCTACGACTGGGTCATGGGAGCCGAAGTCGCATGAGCGCCGCCCTGCGCTCGTTCGAAACGCAGTGGCGTGCGCGCACGCCGGATGCGTTGCAGCCGATTCGCGAACAGGCCATGCAGCGGTTCTTGAAGCTGGGCCTGCCCTCCCTGCGTGACGAGACCTGGCGCTACACGGACCTGCGTAGTCTTGCCGCCTCCAGTTACGGTGAAGCCGGCTGCGCGGTCAAAGCGCCAGACGCGGGCGCAGAAACAGGCGCAGGTGCAGGTGCAGGTGCGATACGCGGCCATGCGGCACTGTCGCTGGTGGACCCCGGGCAACATGCGGCAACCATAACGATGCGCAACGGCTGCCCGCTCTTGGGTGCCGATTTACCCGTTATTAATGATATTGAAATCAATAGCATAAAGGAACTTTATAAACAAGATCCGAGCTACTTGCGGCGCTTCTTCGAGTCCGCATCGGACGCCGACCAACGTCGCTGGGTATTGCTCAACACAGCGCTATTCATCGACGGCTTGTACTTGAAAATCACCGGCACCGTCGCGACGCCGCTGGTAGTTCGGCACCTCTCCCAAGGCGGCGGCGCACAGGCCGCGCATCCGCGCATCATCATCGATGCAAGTCCCGGGGCGAGCGCGACCATCATTGAGCACCATGTTTCCGAAGGCGATAGTGCGCCGCTCAGCAATTCCAACACGCATATTGCGCTCGGCAAGGGTGCACAGCTGGAGCACTACCGCGTGTACGCAACCGGCGCCGGCGCCACGCACCTCGATTCGCTCGACATCCATCAGTCGCAGGACAGCCAGTGCAGGCAATTCACCATTGCGCTGGGCGGCGGCCTGGTGCGCTCTTCGCTGGAAGCCCGCTTGAATCAACCCGGCGCGAGCTTGGAAAGTTATTCGCTGCTGGTCGGACACGAAGAACGGCACGTAGATTGCGTGAATATCGTCACCCATGCGGCGCCGAATACGCGCAGCCGGCAAACCGCGCGCGCCATTGCCAGCGATGTCAGCCGGGTGATTTTCAACAGCAAGGTGATCGTGAATGCCGGCGCGAACGGTTCCGATTCGAAGCAGTCTTGCCGCGGCCTGCTGCTCTCGCCCAGCGCCGAGATCGACACGCGGCCGCAGCTCGAGATCCACGCCGATGAGGTCAAGTGCGCGCACGGCGCCACCACCGGCAGGCTCGATCCGGACATGCTGTTCTACTTGCTGTCGCGCGGACTTGATCGTGAAACCGCGCAAAGCCTGCTGGTCTTCGCGTTTCTCGCCGATGTGCTCACCGGCATGTCCGTGAGCTCGGCGCGTGCCGCGATTGAGAACGCCTTGATCAGCCAATTACCCGACTCGCAAATACTGCGGAATTTTCGATGAACAATATCGCACTGGCCGAAACCAACCGGATCTTTGATGTCGCCGCTGCCCGGCGGCACTTTCCGATCTTGAGCCGCATGATCCATGGCAAGCCGCTGGCTTACTTGGACAACGGCGCCTCCGCGCAACGCGCCCAAAGCGTGATCGATGCGGTGGATGACTATGAGCGGCACCATCACGCCAACATTCATCGCGGCGTGCACACCTTGAGCCAGGAAGCCACCGCGATGTACGAGGGCGCGCGCGATCGCCTCCAACGCTTCATCAATGCGCGCTCGCGCAGCGAGGTCATCTTCGTGCGCGGCACCACCGAAGCGATCAACCTCGTCGCGCAAAGCTATGCGCGACCGACCTTGCGCGCCGGCGACGAAATCCTGATCACCCATTTGGAGCACCACGCCAACATCGTGCCCTGGCAAATGGTGTGCGAGCAGACCGGCGCCAAACTCGTGGTCGCGCCCATGGATGCACAAGGCGAGGTGCACCTGGAGGCGATCGTCTCCTTGATGAATGCCCGAACCAAGATTCTTGCCTGCGCGCATGTGTCGAATGCCCTGGGCACGATTTTGCCGGTGCGCCGCATTATCGCGGCCGCGAAAGCCCGCGGCATCATCACCCTGATTGACGGCGCTCAAGCCATTTCGCATATGGCGGTGGATGTGCAGGAACTAGGCTGCGATTTCTATGCCTTCTCCGGTCACAAGATGTACGGCCCCACCGGCGTCGGCGTGCTCTACGGGCGCGAGCAGCTGCTCGATCGCATGCCGCCATGGCAGGGCGGCGGCGAAATGATCCTGCAGGTAACGTTTGCGAAAACCACTTATAACGCGCTGCCGAATAAGTTCGAAGCCGGTACCCCCAACATCTCGGGCGGGATCGGCCTGGGCGCCGCGGTCGACTTTCTGTCGGGCCTGGATCTGAACGCCGCGCACGCATACGAGGATGCCCTGCTCCACCATGCCACGGCGACGCTCAACAAGGTTCAGGGACTGCGCATCGTGGGCACGGCGCCGGACAAAGCCAGCCTCGTCTCCTTCGTGGTCGACGGCGTGCATCCGCATGATCTGGGCACGATCTTGGACGAAGACGGCATCGCCGTGCGCACCGGCCATCACTGCGCCATGCCGGTGATGGACTTCTTCAAGGTGCCGGCAACGGCACGCGCGTCGTTTGCGTTTTATAACACGTTCGACGAGATCGACAGGCTTGCGGCGGGCATCGAACGCGCGCGCAAGATGTTTGTCTGAGGTAGCCCGTGGAACTGAACGATCTTTACCGTGACGTGATCCTGGACCATAACCGCCGGCCGCGGAACTTTGGAAACTTGGACTCGGCCGACGCCAGTGTCGAGGGATTCAATCCCATGTGCGGCGATCATCTGACGCTGCGCCTGAAGCTGCGCGATGACACCATCAGCGACATTCGCTTCGAAGGTCAGGGCTGCGCCATTTCGACCGCCTCTGCCTCGCTGATGACCGAGGCGGTGAAGGGCAAAAGCCGCGAAGCAGCTTTGGAACTATTCGATCGCGTGCATCAATTGCTGACCGACGATGCGGCGCCGCCCCCCGACGAACTGGGCAAGCTGGCGGCGCTGTCGGGTGTGCGCGAATACCCCGCGCGTGTGAAGTGCGCCAGTCTTTGCTGGCACACGCTGGCATCCGCGCTCAAAGCCGCGGATTTGAATTCCGTGCCCGCGGTCTCGACCGAGTGAGCTGCTGACATGCGCGGCTACGAAAATGAACCCATCGTCGTGCAGCGCGACGTCAAAGCCGTGGCCATCCCCGCGGGCGCCGAGGTCAACTTGAAGCTGGGACAGGTGGGCTACATCACCCAGGCCCTGGGCGGCAGTTTCACGGTCTATATCGACGGCAATCTGTTCCGTATTGCCGGTCACGATGCCGATGCCATCGGCAAGACCTCGGCAAAACCCCCAGAGGTGCCGCCGGGCGCCTCTGAAGAGGACATCAAGAACATCATTTGGCAGCAGCTGAAGACTTGCTACGACCCGGAGATACCGGTCAATATCGTCGATCTGGGCTTGGTCTACGAATGCGATGTCAGCAAGAACGAAGACGCCACGCGCACGGTCGACATCAAGATGACCCTGACCGCGCCGGGCTGCGGCATGGGAGAAGTGTTGGTGCAAGATGTGCGCGACAAGGTGCAAATCATCCCGACCGTGGCGCACGCCAATGTCGAACTGGTCTTTGATCCCCCGTGGAATCAGACCATGATGTCCGACGAGGCGCGCCTGCAGACGGGCATGATGTGAGCAATGCGAGGCTTCTTCTGTGAGATGGATTGATGCGGGTGTTCCTCAGGATTTGCCGGACGGTCAGGCCAAGTCGATGCCGGTCGGGCGCCGCATGATCGCCATCGTGCGCGACGGCGAGAACTTTTACGCCATTGAGGACATCTGTACGCACGATGGGGCGCAGTTGACCGGCGGGGAAATCGAGGGCAATGAGATTATCTGCCCGCGCCACGGCGCGAGATTTTGCCTGCGGACCGGCGAAGCGTTGACGCCGCCCGCCTACGAACCGGTGCGCGTATTTGAAACCAAAATCGAGAACGGTCATCTGTGGGTTCGCGCAGACTGACTCTGCTCAGGCACGGCAAAGCGGAAGCCGTCGATGCGTATCCGGAGGATTACGAGCGTCCGCTCACCCACCGCGGCTGTATCGAGGCGCAGGAGATGGCCGCGCGCCTGGTCAAACGCAATCTCGTTCCTGACCTTATTTTGGTCAGCCCGGCGGAGCGTGCGTGGGCGACGGCGGAAATCATCGCCACGACCTGCGAGCTCGATGCGAAGCAGGTGCAATGCGCGCGTGAACTGTATTTGGCAAGCCCCGAGAGGACCTGGCAGGTGCTGGCGCATCGCGCGGCCGCGCTGACTCACATCATGATTTGCGGTCACAACCCCGGCTTGAGCGCCATCGCCAGCCGCTTCGGCCCCAAACCGCAGCGGCGCGAGCTGGCCACCGCCGGCATCGCCACCGCCGTTTGGCATCATGCCGACTGGGCCACGCTGCAACCGGAATCCGCCGACAGCTGCGACGTGGACGATCCGGAAAATATGGACGACGAACTCTGGGACGGTTGACCGTGCGGCAAGCCCGCTGGTCCTGCAGCAGTTAATCCGCCGGCGTTTAGCCCGGCGGCGTTTAGTCCTGCAGCAGTCAGTCCTGCGCAGCTAATCCCACAGCTGCTTGCCTTTTCCCTCGCGGATCGCCTGCTCGATGATGGGTTTCAACTGGCGACGGACATCTTCGATAATTTTGCGCTGCTCATCGCCCAACAGCGCCTGCTGCTGGCCCAATAAACCTTGTTGCTCGCCGAGCTTGCTCATCTCCTCGCCGAACTGACCCGTCTCCAGGCCGAATTGCGCTTGCAGCTCCCCGACGCGGGCCTGAATCTCGCCCAGGTGCGCTTGAACCTCGGCCAGCGCGTGTTGGTCGATCTGCGCAGTCATGCGCGGCAGGTCTAGTTCTTGGATTTTCTTTTGCAATTGCAGCATTTGCTGTTTGAATTCTGGTGTCTCGACCAGCTTGATGGCGCGCTGCTCTGAATGGAGCATTCGTTGCTGCTCACGCAGCAATGCCTGCCGATCGCGCAGCAACCCTCGCTTATCGCCCAATTCCTTCATCGGCGCGAGCATTTCTTGCGCTTTCGCGATGATCTGCGGGTCCTGAATCAGGTAGGGCTTGCCGTTATGCTGGAAATAAATGTAATCGCCGCTCTTGGAAGGCAAATGATCGCCGCTGTCGAACATCATGTGCGAATGGCCTGAGTGAATGACGAGCACGCCCTCTTCATCCTTGGCAGCGTCGTCATTCTGGATCACGATATTCGCGTCGCCCTCCGCCGCGCCCGACTCGCTGTGCGCGTTGGGGGCCTTTTTGGCTCTGATGGCTTTCTTTGCGGCGTGCGCATCAGGCGCGCTGGGTGCCGCCGGGCTGGCAGGCGGGGCAATGGCTGCCGGAGCTGGTGGTGTGGCGGGCGTGGGCGCGTTGACCGCCGGCGGTGCGCTGGGCGCCGCGGGCGCGTTGGGTGGCGTCGGAACGTCGCTCGGCGAGTCGCTCGGCGAGGCGTGAACCCTGACCATCGAGGTCGATGCAAACATCGCCAGCGCGACCACGCCGGCAGCAATGAACGGCAGGCGCTGCGTCTTGGCGAACGATCGCTCGAAACCCTGATCGTTCAGTAATCTTTCGATGCGCGGCGTCAGATTGCTGGCGCTCGCCATGGCAACAGCAGTCCGCGGCCAACGGGCTCGCGTGGCGAATGCCAGCAAGACTTCGGCGTAACCGGTGCGGCTCTCCGCCTGCTCCACGGCGGCGCAATCGCTCAACGCTTCGCCGAGCTCCGCGAGCTGCCGTTGCAGCCACCAACTGAACGGGTTGAACCAGAACAGAGCGCAGTGCAAGCCAGCGAGGGTGTGGATCAGGAAATCCTTCTGACGCACGTGCGCCCGCTCGTGCGACAAAACGATGCGCAGAGTCGTCACGTCCCAGGCGGTGTAATTACTGGGCAGCAGCACGCTGGAGCCGATCGTGACGGGGCTCGCGACCCGGCTGCTCGTGCGCACATCCAACTCCGGGTCGAACGGGAAAATGACGCGCTCGGCGCCGTTGCGCAGGCGCAATGCAAAGCCCACGCCGGTGCACAGGCGCAGTGTCAGCACCGCGGCCACCACGCAATAGGCAAACACAGCGAGCGACAAGGCAGCATCGGCCAGGGGCGCAGCGTCGCGGTCATCCCCGATGGCCGCAGGCTTAGCATCGAGCGCCGCGCCATCCGGCACGATTCCGGCACGCGATTCACTCAGCCGGCCGCGATAATCTGCATATCCCGAGCCGAGCGCATTAGGCTCCGTGGCGGGCTGCGCGGCGAGCTGCCGCAGGGTCTCGACCATAAGCTGCGCTGCGGGCTGCACGACGGATTGCGCTGCGGTCTCCGCCACGGGCCGGGCGGCGGACGGCGCGACGGTCTGCACCGCAGTTTGGACGCGCAAGGTGAGGCCCGAGAGTTCCGGCAGCAGGCGCGGTCCAATGTGCGCGTTCACCAAAATGGGCATGGCGAGCGCACCGGCGAGCGCCAACAACCACGCGGTGCGCCGGGCGCGGACTTGTTCGATACGCATCACGCGCAGTGCAAGCAGGATGATCGCGCCCATCACGAGGGAGCGCGCGGCGGCTTCGAGCAGTAGATGAGTACTCACGGTTTCTTCCCCTTCTTCGATGCAGCGATGCGCTCGGCCAGGCGTTGCAGTTCCTTGCGGTCCAGCACCGCGGAATCCACCATGCCGGCGAGCAGTGTCTCCACCGATCCTTCGCAAAACCAATCGACGATGCGTTGCACCGCCCGCCCGGCGACCGCCTGCCGCGACGCCGCGGGGCGGTACAGAAAGGTGCGGCTTTCAATGGAGTGGCACAAATAACCCTTCTCCTCGAGCCGACGCAGCACCGTGCGAATGGTGGATTCTTTGAGCGGACGCCCTTGCTTGAGCAGATGTTCGCGCACTTGGTCGGCGCTTTGCACGCCATGCTCCCAGATGAGTTCGAGAACAGCCCGCTCCAGTTCGCCCAGCTCGGCAGGATCGTGACTTGAAGTAGTGTTACTGGTCATAGTGCTACAGACTGTAGCACATAAAATGCCCGGCGCAAGTTTTTTAAGTTTGGTCGCGGTGCAGCTTCATCAGCTGCCGCCGCTCACGCTTGTCCGGCCGGGTATCGGAGCGCGGACGCGATAGATTGGCGAGACGCTGCTGTTCTTTGAGTACGACTCGGCGCGCGGCGCTCGCCGGCGTTTCCTCATAGTGAGTCAGGGCCTCGGCCGCAGGACCGCGCCGCGCAGGCAGGCCGAGCACCGCAAATTCCCCCACGATCCCCTGCAGCGACAAACTCACATGATCGCCGATGCGCACCCGATGCGCGGGCTTGACGCGCTCCGCGTTGAGATGAACCTTGCCGCCGTTGATCGCAGCCGTGGCCAGGCTGCGCGTCTTGAAAAAGCGGGTATGCCACAGCCATTTATCGAGGCGGTGATTATCAGTTTTTTCATCGATTGTCATAAGTAATCGTTCTTGCGGAATCCTCAGAGCGGCGCGGGCGAAATCGCTATAATAGCGCCATGTACGGTAATGAATTTCGTGAGCGTCTGGAGCGCGATACCGAGTCGCTCGACGCGGCGGGACTGTTGAAGCGCGAGCGGGTCATCGGCACGGCCCAGGGCCCGGTGATCAAGCTGACAGACGGGCAAGAGATGATCAATCTCTGCGCCAATAATTACTTGGGATTGGCCAATCATCCTGCGGTGCTCAAAGCGGCGCACGAAGGCTTGACCCGCTATGGCTACGGCATGGCCTCGGTACGCTTCATCTGCGGCACGCAAAGCGTGCACCGCGAGTTGGAGCAGCGCCTGAGCGCCTATCTGTCGATGGACGACACGATTCTTTATTCCTCCTGCTTTGATGCGAATGGCGGATTGTTCGAAACGTTGCTCGATGAGAAGGATGCCGTCATCAGCGATGCGCTCAACCATGCCAGCATCATCGATGGCATCCGGCTGTGCAAGGCGCGTCGCCTGCGCTACGCCAACAATGACATGAATGAACTGGAACAAGCCCTCAAGGACTCGCAGGACTCGCGGGTGCGGCTGATCGCCACCGACGGCGTGTTCTCCATGGACGGCTCCATCGCACGGCTCAATGAGATTTGCGATCTGGCCGAGCGCTACGGCGCATTGGTCATGGTCGATGATTCGCATGCCACCGGCTTCGTCGGCGCGCGGGGCCGCGGCTCGCACGAATACCGCGGCGTCGTGGGACGCATCGACATCATCACCAGCACCCTGGGCAAGGCCTTGGGCGGTGCCAGCGGCGGCTTTGTCTCGGCGCGCAAGGAGATCGTCGGCTGGCTGCGGCAGCGTTCGCGGCCCTATTTGTTTTCGAACAGCATCCCGCCGGTCGTGGCCGCCGCCACCATTCAAGTATTGGACCTCCTGGAGAGCTCCCCGGAATTGCGCGAGCGGCTGCACGCCAATGCCCGCCACTTTCGCGCATCGATGCAGGCCTTGGG